>Ga0326728_10000138_pt1 | contig 297160 bp, 250 predicted proteins | sample MB3enrmetagenome_FD_207602 | JGI IMG/M metagenome (GOLD analysis project Ga0326728, IMG submission 207602) | Lab enriched peat soil microbial communities from McLean, Ithaca, NY, United States - MB31MN | ecosystem: Environmental > Terrestrial > Soil > Wetlands > Peat | place: USA: New York...
AGAAGAAAATCCTGCTCGGGAAAATACGGCCGGTAGACTTTCGCCATACCTAAAGACTGCCAGCTTCCAAGCCGCTGTTCAACCCAGCCTCAACAAAATCTCTGCCTTACTCAGACGTGCTCCTAGGGCTGTCTGTGTTCCGAGCAGCAGTGCAAGGAAATAGAATGCCAGCTTTTTCATTCCTGGTTCTCCCGCGTTCCGCACCTGTTGATTTCCCCAACTGTAGGAGATCCCGCCCCGGCCGCTGTTGCGCGTTCGGGGCGGCGATTCCCGATCCGAACGCGGGTTATTTCGCCGCGCCGGCCTCTGGCTCCGGCACGACGATGGTGATGGTGTTGGATTTGACCGTAACGCTCTTGTCGGGATTCCACGGAAAGGTTTCTCGGGTCACGGTAAATTCGTAGGTGCCGGGTTTGGTCGTGTCATAGTAGAAATACTCTTGCCTGGTTTTTCCGGGATCGGTTGGCCCTCCAAAGTAGCTCCCAGAGCATCTCCCAGATTCCCTGGACTTTTTATATTTCTTCTGGGCATCCGTATCCTCCACGGGAACGCCGTTATACACGACATTGAGGTCGTACATGCCGTGAAATGCCGCACACCAACTTTCATTGATTACCTCCTTCGATGTGTTGGTAAGCGTCAAAAGCAACACCTGGGTGTTCTTGGAGAACTCGCCACCATGCCGCCCCATTGAAAGAGTAAGCGTGAATCCAGGCTCCGGCTTTTCAGGTGTCTGGGCGTAGGCTACGATAGTCTGCATTGCGAAAAACATTACCGCGAAATAGAATGTCAGCTTTTTCATTCCTGGTTCTCCCGCGTTCTGCACCTGTTGATTTCCCCAACTGTAGGAGACCCCGCCCCGGCCGCCGTTGCGCGTTCGGGGCGGCGATTTCCGATCCGAACGCGGGTTATTTCGCCGCGCCGGCCTCTGGCTCCGGCACGACGATGGTGATGGTGTTGGATTTGACCGTAACGCTCTTTTCTGGATTCCACGGGAACGTTTCCCGCGTAACGGTGAATTCGTAAGTGCCGGGTTTGGTCGTATCACAATAGAAATAGTCCTCCTGTGATTTTCCTGGCTTGACCAACCGCGACACCACGCTCCCTGAACATCTCCCATCCTGCCTGAACTTCTTATATTTTCTATCAGCATCCGTCTCTTCGACTGGGATTCCGTTGTACACAACCGACAGGTTGTACATGTTGTTAAACGACAAGCACCAACTATTATTGATTACTTCCTTCGATATGTTTGTCATCGTCACGAGAAGCACCTGAGTGTTTTTGGAGAACTCGCCTCCATGCCGCCCCATTGAAAGAGTAAGCGTGAATCCAGGCTCCGGCTTTTCAGGTGTCTGGGCGTAGGCTACGATAGTCTGCATTGCGAAAAACATTACCGCGAAATAGAATGTCAGCTTTTTCATTCCTGGTTCTCCCGCGTTCCGCACCTGTTGATTTCCCCAACTGTAGGAGATCCCGCCCCGGCCGCCGTTGCGCGTTCGGGGCTTGGGGGTGAACTTACTACAGTGTCGGCGGGGGGCGTCCGTTGACGGCTTGCTGCTCGCCGGAAGCACGGTGATGGTAACGGTATTGGAATAGATTCAATTCCGGCTTATCTGGACTTCCCTTCGTCGCCGGTCTCCAAACCCGGATTGTGTACTTGCCGGGATGATTGAAATTGTAGTTATCGCTTATCGTGGCATGATTTTCCATGCTTTTTCCTGGCTTAATTCCGCACCCCCCAGGCATTGGATTCCCAGGTACCCTGATTGGGCGCAATGGATCTTGACTCAAGACTTTGGGCACCTTCGTGCCTCGCTCGTCTTGCATATCATACTGGTAGCCGTCTGGCATATTCCCGTGATATCCGCATCCGATGCTGATCTCTTCTTCCGAGATGTTCGTGATTGTGATCGCAATGGTAATGTCCGACCCCAAGTTGATCTCGGACTTATCCGCACGGACGGCTATCGTGAACTTTGAGGGTTCTCGATTCGTCTGCGCAGCCAGCGCGCCAGCGAACAAAACCGGCGACAGAAGCGCGAATACTAGAACATTCATGAATTGCGTCATCGTTTCTCCTCGGGTCTCCTGAACGGCAAAAGTGGATCCGGAAGGAGCAAAGTCGCACTCGGATCCGGCTGGCGCGTTCTGGGCTGGGACGAGGGTTAGTCCGAACGTGAAGTTTACTTGCTCGCGGGCAGGAATTTCGACTGTGGAATTGTCAGGTCCACATCAATCGTCTTTCCTTGTTGTGGCCAAATCCTCAAGGCAACAATAACGTTATCGCCGTCCCAGGCGATGGAGCGTACATTCCGGTAGTCGCACAAGGGCTTGCCAAGGCCCTGACAGGCGTTCTCAGAGCCGACGAGCATATGGACCGCAGTTTGCGGTTTGCCTCCGCCACCAGGAGGCATGGTCACCACGACGAGGCTCATGGCTCCTCCCTGCGCATCAGCGAAGACGGCCTTTCTCGAATCGGCAGACCAGATGATCTCCGAAGCTCTTTCGTGTGCTTGACCATCTTCGATATTGGTGTTCTCTCGGCCCAATTCTCCAGCCTTGAGTGGATAGACTGGGATGCCTGCCAGGGTAGGGTCGTAGCTGACTGGCGCTGTCGGTGGTCCATCTTGCGCGGGGCGTTCCGGCCAATTGGAGGCTCGCGTTCCGAGCACATCATACAGGCGGTACTGATCGTCGTAGCTGTCCGCTCCGTGCATGGGATAGAAACGAACGAACAAGATGTAGCGATTGTCTGGGGATAGCGAGGGTTTAGCAGCACTCCAAAAGCTGTCGATTAGTCTGGCGGGGGGTGTTTCAATAATGCCCGCAAATTGCGCGCCTGCCGGGAGGTCGGCTAGAAGTAGAGCGCGGTTAGGTGCCACCCGGTGAATCGCATAAACTTGATCAAGGTAGTCCGGCAATGGCACACGCTCAGCGGGATTAGAACCCTGCTGGACCACAACGCCCCAGTCCTTGGTGGAGGCATCAAGGTCGAAATGTATGTCGGCATCATGCCAGTAAACGTCGGGCTGCTTGCCAGTTATTCCATGGTCCGATGGAAGCTCCTTGACCTGCTGCGCGTAGCAGGGTACAGAAAGGGGTAGGAGCAGTAGCGCAACACAGGCCATCCGAAGACAGGATGCCTGCAAACGAGTCTTGTTGGATTTGAAGACGCCTCGAGTCATTGCAATGCCTCCCCTTACCTTGTTGTTGACGTGTAGAAATTTCCGAGATCGCCGATAGCGCCATGCGCCTCGCATGCTTGATTGTCAGTATAGCTATCGATGTGATTACCGCCGATGCAAGCTGGGCAGTTGTCGGCGACAACTCTTGTGTAGACGGTAGTGTTGTCTGCTTGGTCAAGGTTCAGCGAATCATGGCAAACGAGCAGCGGATTAGCGCTTGCGTCGTTGGGGTTGGGGTAAGTTGCCACAGAATGATTTGCGGTGATAGCGGTGTTGCAACTTCCAGTAACAGCCGCGACTCTGACAAGCGTATTCGCGGTGCTCGCTTCCGGGGGAAGCTTTCCCTTACAGAGCTTGCGTGCGTTTGTTGCGCCAATCGGCTTAAGCAAGCCATAGTCTACAGACATACCTGTGCCGTTTAATGCTGTTTGAATAACAAAATCTGAGTTCATCTGGGTTGATATGTACGTGCAGGATGATCTATCAAACACGTACATTCTCTGTGATCCTCCAGAGCATTGACTTTCATAGGGTGTGTTGTACTGCGAAAAACGGGTTAACCCGAGGTATATCCATTCCTTCGCAAAGGTAACCGAAGCCACATCCACGGATTGCACTCTTGAGCCCGCTGGGAGATCCGCATCCCATATCCCGTCGGCAGTGTCATAGATTTCCGGTGGAACGCTGGCAAGGTCGAAGTCGATTTTCTTTGATCCCGGTGGGAGACTTAAAAAGCTCTGAGAGTAGGTGCCGTTTTCCCCGTTCAGGTTCAAGTTGAGATTGCCGATACTGCCGGCCGGCGCATCCAGCCTGACCTCAACGATGCCGTTCACAATCTGGTTAGTGCGCGTGATGGCTGCGCTGAGTGCCTCAATCTGCGCTGAGGCCGTTCCCGTGCTAGGAGTTGTGCCTACCGTGACAGTAGCTGTTTCGGTTGGGTCATTTGCAGGGGGCCTGACCGTGACGACAATCCTGGTTGCGCTGGCGACATTGACACCGGATACCGGGACTGCGCTTCCATCCGCGGCGGCGATGCTGACCGGGGTAGCGGGGCAGGCCGCGGTCGCCTTGTCCGCCGTGGTAAAGCCGGTCCCCGTAATGACAACGTTGTTGTAGGTTTTTCCCGCAAACCAGGTGCTGGGGGAGACGGAGGCGATAGTTGGCGAGGTGGGGCAGCCCGGGTTTGGCGGCGATGCAGGACAAATTGTGGCGGAAAGCAGAAAAAGAAGCGTAGCGGCGTGGAGGAACGGCCTTGCAAGGTTCCTCCCCTTTTTCCCCAAGGTCTTGCGCATGGGCGCTGTCCTTTCAGAGAGTGGAGACTGAGGTAAGTCTGCGCCTCATTTGCCGGGTGACCAAGTTACGAAAGTCCATCCTCGCTCTTCTGTCTTCTGTTCGAGGGATGTTACCGATCGAGGCATTATTGATCCGGCCCGATTGGGTTGCGACAGAGAACTCAAAAAACAACCGCAGGTCCTTCGACTTCGCCGCGCTCCGCTCAGGATGACAACTTTGCGGTGGTGCAATCCTTTGGGGCCGGATCAGTAATATCTCATAAATAACTCCTGCCAGCTAGATTTGCGACCGCACGATTTCGCACCCTTGAGGTTCCAACTTTCCCGCCCTTTCGCCAGGAAAAAGGCGAAAGGATGGGGCACGGAACAGGTACAAATACAAGCGGTCAGAGAACTAGCTGCGCATCGCGATGGGAGATCCAGGTCCTGGCTTTCGCGCATTCCAGAAGGCTGGCCGGGCGGAAGGAACTCTTCCCGCGCGGTTCGATCGCGGCCAGTCTCCTTTCGACGCGGAGTCTCCATGCGGGAGGAGAGGATTTCCCGGCTTGAGCAGAGTATTCCGCTGGCAAGCGAATCTTTATGCGCCAGGGCCGATACTGGAAAGGCCGGCTCCGCCCTGGGAAGAGGTTTGCCAGTCTGGTTCGGTTCGGCTTGACGAGGCTCCCTGGCGGGCCTAGACTCACTGGGTTTGGTCGAGTGCGGAGTGAGGCGCTAGCCCAGGCAGCCGTCCGCGGTGGCCGGAGGGGGGGCGTTTCCGGGCAACCGGAGCAAGCCCTTGGGCTGCAATCGCTTGCGGCGGGCAGATTGGTTTGGATCGTATCCCGCCCCCTGGTTGGGGCGGCAGAGAATTGGAATTGGAGATCTGGCATGGCAGGTGGAGACCCGACAGTCACTTTGGACCAGGAGATCAATCCCTGGGAGGCGCAAAACGCGCGCTTTGAATTTGCGGCGCGCAAACTGAACCTTGACCCAGGCTTGTGGAAGGTGCTGAGCTCTCCGGCGCGGGAGATTATCGTGCATTTCCCCGTCGCTCTGGACGACGGCCGGATCGAGATGTTTACCGGCTTCCGGGTGCAGCACTCGATTGCGCGCGGGCCGGCCAAGGGCGGCATCCGCTACGCGCCCGACGTGAACCTCGACGAAGTGCGGGCGCTGGCCAGTTGGATGACCTGGAAGTGCGCGGTGGTCAACATTCCCTTTGGCGGCGCCAAGGGCGGCGTGGTCTGCGATCCGAAAAACATGAGCCGGAGCGAACTGGAGCGCATGACCCGCCGCTATACCTCGGAGATCATCGATTTCATCGGGCCGGAGAAGGACGTTCCCGCGCCCGACGTGAACACCAACGAGCAGACCATGGCCTGGATCATGGACACCTACTCGATGCACATGGGACACACGGTCACCAGCGTGGTGACCGGCAAGCCGCTCAACATCGGCGGCTCGCAGGGACGGCTCGAGGCTACCGGGCGCGGCGTGCTGGTGGTGTGCGACGAAAGCCTGCGCTACCTGAACATGGCCCAGGACGGCTGCCGCGTGGTGATCCAGGGATTCGGCAACGTGGGCTCGAACGCCGCCCGCCTGATGATGGAGCGGGGCTACAAGATTGTCGGCATCGCCGAGCGCGAGGGCGGGCTGGCCAACTCGAACGGCATCGACATTCACCAGTTGATCGAATACAAGTATCGCAACGGCACGACGCTGGGATTCGGCGGGGCCGATGCCATGCCCAGCGAAGAGCTGCTGGTCTCCGACTGCGACATCCTCATTCCGGCGGCCACGGAGAACGTGATTACCAGCCGCAACGCCGACCAGATCAAGGCGCGGATCGTCGTCGAGGGCGCCAACGGTCCCACCACCGCCGTGGCCGACGATATCCTGGCCGCCAAGCGAATCTTCGTGGTGCCCGACATCCTGGCCAACGCCGGCGGCGTCACCGCCAGCTATTTCGAGTGGGTGCAGGACCGCCAGGGCTACTTCTGGAAGGAAGCCATCGTCAACGAGCAACTGGAGACCATCCTGCGCGACAGCTTCGACGATGTGGTCCGCTACTCCGAAGCGCACAACGTGAACAACCGCATCGCCGCCTATATGCTGGCCATCGATCGCGTGGCCTACACCATCAAGCAGCGCGGCATCTACGCGTAGGCTGCCGGATCGACGAGAAGGGCGGCAAGCAGCCGGGCGGGACGGATTTCGATCCGTCCCGCCCGTTTCGCTTTAGTCCGTCCTAACCAACCCCGCACGCCGCCCCTCCAATCGACAGCCGTTCGAGGGAGGCCGAAGATGGGTTGGATGAATCGCACTTTGCCCGTGCGCGCGGTCATGGGTTCGATCGTGGCGCTGTTATTGGCGGCATCCGCATGTGCGCAGGACTCCTCCGATGTGGTTCGAGCGGCCTGCGGTTCCGACCATGTCAGCTTCGGCGTGAAGCTGGATCAATCGGCGCATTCCCCTGCCCAGCCGGAGCCGGGCAAGGCGCGCATCTACTTCATCCACGAAGCCGGTACTTCGTTTACCATCGGCTATCCAACCTCGAAACTCGGCATCGACGGAATGTGGGTGGGAGCCAACCACGGCAATTCTTACTTTTCAGTCTCCGTCGCGCCGGGTGAGCATCGTCTGTGCGCCGCCCTGCAATCGTCCATCGTGGACCAGCGCGTGGAACTGGCGCACCTGCGGGCGGAGGCCGGGAAGGTCTACTACTATCGCACGCGGCTGGTGATGTCGCGGGAAGTGGAACTGCTGGAGCTTGTTCCGATCGACAGCGATCAGGGCAAGCTGCTGATCGACTCCTTTCCGCTGAGCGTCTCCCATGCGAAGAAGTAAAGCGCCGCGGGCGCGGCCTCCGGCGCGTTCGAGCGGTCCTTCTCGCCGGTCATTTCCAGCGCGAAACCAGCTTCGCGCCTTGCGCGCGCTTCCCCTGGCTGGGTATCGTTGGGAAGCAGCTTGCGCAAATCCGGAAAGACTTCGATGGACGTTCTAACACGGCTTTTCCAGCAGCACTACCAGTTCCCGGCCGAAGCGGCGAGGCCGCTTCAGGGCCAGCTTGGCGGCTCGGGGCGCGCGATCGTGCGCCTGACGGGCGGCGGATGCAGCGCCATCGGCATTCTCTATCCCGTGCGCGAAGAGAATCTCGCATTCCTCGAGTTTTCCCGCCATTTTCGCCGCCACGGATTGCCGGTGCCGGAGATCTACGCGGAGGATTTGAGCCAGGACGCGTACCTTGAAGAAGACCTGGGCGACACCACGCTCTTCGAGTTTCTTGGCCAGCATCGCGACGGCGAGATCGTCGCTCCGCCGGCGGTGGAAGCCTATCGCAAAGTAATAGCCGCTCTGCCGCGCTTTCAGGTCGAGGCCGGCCGCGACTTGAATTACAAGGTCTGCTCTCCGCGCTCGAGCTTCGATCGCCAGTCCATCGCCTGGGATCTGAATTATTTCAAGTATTATTTTCTGCGGCTGGCGGGCATTGCCTTCAACGAGCAGGCGCTGGAGCTGGATTTCAGCCGCCTGACGAAGTTTTTGCTCGGCGCCGATCACGATTATTTTCTCTATCGGGATTTTCAGTCGCGCAATGTGATGCTGCGCGACGGGCAGCCGTTTTTCCTGGACTACCAGGGCGGGCGCAAGGGCGCGCTGCAATACGATATCGCCTCACTGCTCTACGACGGCAAGGCGGATCTGCCGCCCGCGCTGCGCCAGGAGCTGCTCGACCACTATCTCGACTGCCTTGGCGGCTTCATCGATCTCGATCGCGCGGCCTTCATGGAGCACTACTATGCGTATGTTTACGTGCGCATCCTGCAGGCTCTGGGCGCCTACGGCTTTCGCGGGTTTTATGAGCGCAAGGCTCACTTTTTGCAGAGCGTGCCCTATGCGCTGAAGAACCTGCGCTGGCTCGGCCAGCATGTGAAGCTGCCCGTCGCCCTGCCGGCGCTGATGGAGGCCCTGCAACGCATGGGGTCCTCGGAAAAGCTGCAAGGCCTGGCTGCTTCCGCGGAAGCGTTGAAGGTGCGCATCTTCAGCTTTTCGTTTCACCGTTCGATGCCCGCCGACGACTCGGGCCACGGCGGCGGATTTGTCTTCGATGCCCGCAGCCTTCCCAATCCCGGACGCGAGGAACAATACCGCTCGATGACCGGCAAGGACGCGCCGGTGATCGACTATCTGAATCGGCAGGAGAGCGTGCATCAGTATCTGGCCCACGTTTTGTCGCTCGTGGATGCAAGCGTCAGCGAATACCAGCGCCGCGGCTTCAAAGATCTGATGGTCTCGTTCGGCTGCACCGGCGGCCAGCACCGCTCGGTCTTTCTGGCCGAGCAGTTGGCGAAGCATCTGCGCGCCGGCAATGGGGTGGAAGTGGTTGTGCGGCATATCGAGCAGGAAAAAGCCAATCTGGAGAAGCTGGTCCGATGAAGGCGATGATCTTCGCCGCCGGGCTGGGCACGCGGCTGCGCCCGCTCACCGACGACCGTCCCAAGGCTCTGGTCACCGTTGCCGGCCGCACGCTGCTGGAGATCGCTCTCAGCCGTCTGCGCGGCTTTGGCGTGCGCCAGGCGATCGTCAACGCGCATCATTACGCGGAGATGCTCGCCGATTATTTGAAGGCCAACGGCAACTTCGGCATGAGCATCGAAGTCTCGCGCGAAGAGGAGTTGCTTGACACCGGCGGCGGCTTGAAGAAGGCCGCGCATTTCTTTCTGGATTCCGGCGAAAGCGCGCCGGAGCCGTTCATCGTGCACAACGTCGATGTGGTGAGCAGCATCGATCTCGGCCGCATGATGCAATTCCACATCGAGAAGGGGGCCCTGGCCACCCTCGCGGTGCAGGAGCGCGCGACCTCGCGTCCGTTGCTCTTCGACGGGCAGGGCCATCTCTGCGGCCGCCGATTTATCCATCCGGCGCAGGCAGAAAAAGTGCAGGATGAATGGGCTCGGCCCGCCGTTGCGGCGCAGGCGCTGGCCTTTTCCGGCATCCACATCGTCTCCCCGCAAATCTTCGCCAAGATGAGCGAAGAAGGCGCCTTTTCCATCATTGCCGCCTATCTGCGTCTCGCCTCCCAGGGAGAAACGATCGCCGCCTTTCGCGCGGAGGCCTGCTATTGGCGCGATCTCGGCCGGCCGGAGAGCATTGCCGAAGCCGCCCGGGATGTGGCCAGCGGAAAGCTCTCCATCGCTTGACACCGCGCGGCCCTCGTCCGCCTCAACGCGCCGTTGCCGATGCGGCAGGGTCGGCTTCGCCCGCGCCCATCAGAACCAGCGAACGCTGGGCAAAGGGCGAATAGACCAGCAGCGTGGTGCAGGCAAGCGCCAGCCCGAAGTCGATGTGATGCAGCAGCAGAAAGGGCGCGAGCGCCCAGATCTCATCCAGCGGCAGCAGGAAGCGCCAGATGGCGAGGAGTTTTTGGCGCACGCCGGGCGCGTGGAAGAGCACCGCGCAGAGCAGGAAGACGCGCACCGGAATCAGAATCGCCGCGGTCACGATGAGCCCATTCAGCACCGCGGTTGCCCTGGGCAGCGGCGAGAAGAGATCTTCAATCTCCGCCAGATTGGCCAGCGCGCCCACATAGAAGCTGAGATACATGATCTGCAACAGGACGAAGAGCGTTTGCACCACCGGATACGGGGTCTTGGGCAGATCCTGCGGGGTGGCGAGAATCCGGCCGCGAAAGCCGCTCTCGGCCCCGGCTTGCTTTTGCTCTTCAATCGTCGCGGGCGAAGATTCCAGAGCCGGCGCGGGCGAATTCCCGCCGGGAGCGATCCGCTCGACCGGCGCCACGAAGCGGTAGCCGCGCCGGGCCAGCGTCTCGACGAATCGCGCATGGCGCGCCTTGTCGCCGAGCGCTTCGCGGATGCGATTGACCGCCGAGTTCACGCCGTGCTCGTAGTCGACGAAGGTCCCCTCGGGCCATAGCTGGCGGCAGATTTCCTCGCGCGTCAGCACCTCGCCGGGCCGCTCCAGCAGCATCAGCAGCACCTGGAATGGCTGCGTGTTCAGCTTGACGCGGAGTCCCTGGCGGCGCAGCTCTCCCGTTGTCGCGTCCGCTTCAAAGACTCCGAAGCGATAACGTTGGGATGGCTTCGATTCCGTCATGATCTTGCGTCCATTCTATCCGCATGGCGGCGTATCTCCGCGCTGGCGGTCCATGTACAACTCTCCGCAAGTCTAATTGATGCAGATGCTTGCGCGGTGACAAACAACCATCCGCAGAGGAGATTCCTGGCATTGCGCCGCGCCGTCGAATGAGTGCAAGGTGAAGTGCATGACGCAACGCCGCCGTACAAATTCGCAAACGCTCTCCGCATTTTGCGTGCTTCTGATGCTGGCCGTGGCTCCCGGCCGTCTTTTCGCGGAGCCAACTCCCGCGGCCGTCTCGGCCTTCAACTCCTATGCCGGCGCGCTTGAGTCGCGCCTCGCCCGGCAGCACGGGTCCTCGCCTGGGTTTCTTGCTCCGCTGGCATCGGTCCAGCAAAGCGAGCAGCGGTTGCGGCGGGGCGAGTTGATCGTCGAGCAGATCACGCCTGCCGGTGGCTCCGCCTTGCCGGGCGCGCTGCTCCACCACTGGCGCGGCACGGCCTTCGCCCCCGGAGCCACGGCCGCGGATTTCGAGCGGCTGATGAAGGACTTCAATGCCTACCCGCAACACTTTTCTCCGCAGGTGCTCCGCGCCCGGGTGCTGGCGCAGCACGACGATCGTTTTCAGATCGCGATGCGGGTGCGCCAGCGCCACGTGCTCACGGTGGTGATGGATACAACCTACGAGATCGTCTTCGGACGCCTGGATGCGCGGCGCGGATACAGCATCTCGCGCAGCACGCGAATCGCAGAGATCGCCGCGCCCGGCGCGGCCGCGGAGCGCGCGCTGGGCGGCAGCGAGGAGCACGGCTTTCTGTGGCGGCAGAACACCTATTGGAGCTACGAGGAGCGGGACGGCGGGCTCTACATGCAGATCGAGAGCGTCTCGCTGACGCGTTCGATTCCCACCGGCCTGGGCTGGGCGGTGGGGCCGTTTGTCGAGAGCATTCCGCGCGAGTCGCTGGAGTTTACGTTGCGCTCCGCCCGCAACGCGCTGCCGAGGTAATTTCATTCCGGCGGGTTGGGCGCCGGCCGAGCGCTGCGGCGCGGAGATGCAGCCATGGGAAAGGACAGAACGATGAATGCGAAATCGGTTGTACTGAAGAACGAAGCGGCATTTGCGCCGGCGCGGCGCGTGAACCGGGCGCTCACGGCCTCCATCGAGAAGCGCGCGTTGCAGTGGCTGGCCGGGCGCGCGCCGGCCTGGCTCAGCTCGGATCAACTCACCCTGCTTGGGCTTGGCGCGCAGTTCGGCGCGGGCGCCTGCTATGCGCTGGCGCGCTTCAACCGCCTCGCACTGCTGCTTGTCATTCTTTGCCTTGCGCTCAACTGGCTCGGAGACAGTCTGGACGGAACCCTGGCTCGCGTGCGGCGGCATGAGCGTCCGCGCTATGGCTTCTATGTGGATCACATGGCGGATATCTTTGGATCGGCGGCGCTGATGTGCGGCCTCGCCTGCTCCGGGTTTCTGCACTGGCAGGTGGCGATGGCGATGCTGGTGGCGTTTCTGCTGTTGTCGAGCGAGAGCTATCTTGCCACCTACACCTTGTCCTGCTTCCAGCTTTCGCAGGGCATCTTCGGTCCCACCGAGATTCGCCTTCTGCTCATCGCCGGCAACCTGGCGCTGCTGCGCAGCCCCTACTCGAATGTCTTCGGCCACCGGGTGCTGCTCTTCGATCTGGGAGGAACCATCGCCGCAATCGGGATGTTCTCGATGGCCATCGCCGTCAGCGTGCGCCACACGGCGCAGCTTTACCGGCAGGAGCCGCTGCCATGAACCTGCTTATCCGCTGGGGCAAGTTCAACCTGGTAGGAGCCATGGGCATGGCGCTGCAGCTCGCCGCGCTGGCTCTCTTCAACCGCCTGGCGCCGGGCCATTACCTTTATGCCTCGGCCGCGGCCATCGAACTGACGCTGTTGCACAACTTTGTCTGGCACCTGCGCTATACCTGGCGCGACCGCCGCGGCCGCTCGGCCCTGCGGTCTCAAATCGCGCGCTTTCATCTCTGCAACGGGTTGGTTTCCATGCTGGGAAATCTTGCGCTGATGCGCCTCCTGGTCCAGGAGGCGCACGCGCCGCTGCTGGTTTCGAACGCTATCGCCATTCTCTGCTGTTCCCTGGTCAACTTTTGCCTGGGGAACAACTGGGCCTTTGCGGCCGGATAGAGCCGCCCCTCCTTCGCCGAAGTCCATGGATCTTCGGCACTTGCACGCTCTGCCTTGCAGGTCGCTTCTCCGGGGTCATTTGGGGCGTGCCCCGTGAAGACGGTTATAGTAGTGGTAGTCGGATTCGTCTCGGCAGGCATGGGGGCATGGCATGGCTTCGGTATTTTTCCAGCAAAATGATCTACCGCAAGTCGAGTTTGGCGAAAATACTGGAAAACGCTGGGAAATCAAATGAATCTGCCCAACTCCATCACGATGAGCCGGATAGTCATGATCCCGCTGCTGCTCTGGATTCTCTCCACGCACTTCTTGTGGCAAGGGCATCACGCGCCGGAGATTCTGGCTTCGGTGCTCTTTGTCCTGGCCTCGATCACCGACGGCCTGGACGGCTACCTAGCCCGCAAGCGCAGCCAGATCACCACCATGGGCATGCTGCTCGATCCCATCGCCGACAAGATCATGGTCACCGGCGCGCTGATCGCCCTGGTGGCCTACAACCCCCAGGTGGTCAAGGTCTGGATCGTGGTGATTATCATCGGCCGCGAGTTTCTGGTCTCCGGCCTGCGCTCCATCGCCTCGTCGGAGGGATTCACCATCGAGGCCAGCGACCTGGGCAAGCTCAAGACCGTGATCCAGATCGTTTGCGTCGTCTCCGCCATCCTCGCGCACGGGTGGTATCAGTGGCAGTTTGGCGTGCTGATCGTGCCGGTGCAATGGATCGCCATTGCCGCCATCTACTTTACGGTCCTGGTCTCGGTGATCTCGGCCATCGATTACTTTGTCGGCTTCTGGAAGAAGATCGACCACGCCTCGAAGGACCGCCGCAAATCGTTTGTGCTCAGCCGCCGCAAGAGCCCGAGCATCTCCTGACGGAACTCCATGCCGTTCCGACGCAAAAAGCCCCGGCGATGGCCGGGGCTTTTTGCGCGCGATGAGCCGGCTCTCAAGCCAGCGCGGGAACCGCTTCAGGGACCAGAATCATCGGGACAGGCACGGGGACGGCTACCGCTGCCGGCGCAGCCGCCGTCTGCGGATGCGCGCCGCGGGTCAGACGATGAACGAAATGGTAGGGCGGCCAGGGGCCGGAGAGCTGCATCTGGCACTCCCGCATCGTCGCGCTGGTGGTGGCAAACTTGTTCTGGTAGCGCTCGACATATTTACGGTCGATGAGGTGGGCAATGTCCAGCACCATCTTGCCGCTCTCGGTCAGGCGGCAGGTCACCTCTTCGTCCAGGGGCAGAAAGAGCCGGTGCATTTGGAAGCTCACCGCCCGCGCCCGGGTTTGCCGCTCCCGCGCGCGCGAGGCGTTCTCCCGCAGGTTGGTCAGATATTGCCGCCCTGGGCCCTCGGCCGGCAGGCGCCGGTCCAGCGCCCTGCCGCAGCAGTCGTCCACCAGAATCCTCAGGTGCATCTCGGTTTTGCCGCGCAGCTTGTCGATGTTGCTCAAGAACTGCCGTTGATTGGAGCGGATGGATTTGCGCAGGCTTTCGTCGTCGCTGAAGACGGTTCCAAAGCGGAATGGCAGCACCGTGGAGTGCTGAAAGCAGTCGGCGATCACCCGGGCATGATCCACGCCCGATTTCTGATTCAATGTTTCTGCCGGATTGTGTTCGCTGACCACCACGGCCAGGTCGCTGGCGGGATAAAGAAAAACCTGATTGCCGCTGACTCCGAGGACGGATTCCATCGGAACGGGTTTGCGATGACGGGCAATTTCAGGAAAAGCTTGTTTTTCACCGATGCAGTAGGCATACCATGCCATGACGAGACACTCCGTCTGCGCGCGCCGGTAAGCGCCGCTCGTTGGTGAAGCTCTGTGAACTTGGGAACAACTGCATAGCGGGCATCAGGCCGGACTTTTGATAAATAAATCCGGTTCAGCTACGGCAAATAGTAGTCCCCTGAAAATACGACTGGCAACAGCGCATATCGCGAACTTCAAGAAAGAGAGCAGAAGCCGCTCAATCAGTATTTGCATAAGCAACATATCGGTTGACGATACGAAATATGTTTCAATTCAGTACAGAAGGTACCTTTTGCGAGGCGCAAGCAATGCATGCTCCGCCGATCTTTTTATCCTCTTATGGGCAAGCGGTATCCGCGCTTCCACCGGTCCTTATCCTGGCGAGATAGCGCTAAAGCTGTGGGGTTATGGCGGAGCAGGTGTTGACTTATCTCTAAATAAAGCTCCGCCCCCCGGCTTCTCTTAGGAGAGAGCGGCCGCGATGCTATCTTGGCCGAGCCATCGCGTCAGGGCAGCACGCGCTGGATATGCAGGAACATGACAACGTTGAGGGCGATGGAGACGGCCAGCAGGCCCAAGGCGACGAAGGCAACCAGGTTCACCTTGTTGCCCACGCTCTTCAGGTCTTCCAGCAGTTCCTGCTGCTCGAGCGTATTGCGATCCGTGGCTTCCCGGACCATCTCCAACTGGTCCTCGACCCGCTTGAGCGAAGTATTCTGCTCGACAAACTGGTTGCGCAGGTCGCGCTGCTGCGTCTTCAGTTCGGCCAGGCCTTCCTCGATGGGCGCCAGATCGACCGGCGCGGCGGGGGGCGGGGCCGGCGGACGCGGATTCAAGATATTCGAGACCGTGGTGGCGATATTGCCGTCGAGGAGAGGCAAGATCCTCTGCGCCAGCGGCAGCGCCCAACGCAGGGCGCCCACGGCGCGTTGCAGGCCGGAGGGCGGCTCAGCCGGCGCGGCAGGCGCCGAGTTGGCCAGCGCGTGCGCCGGCGGAGGGGGAGGCGCGAATCGCGCATCGTCTTTCCGCGGCGAAAGCGGTTCCCGGTCTTCCGCGTCCATTGGCTGCGCTGTGGCGGCCGCGTCCCGATGCCGCTCAGCGGCAGTCTCCACCGCGAAATCCGAATCGTACAAGCTCTCTAGGTCGCTCATAACCGTCCTTCTCTCTCCACATCATAAGGGATTTGCCCATAATAAGGGATTTATCCGCCAGTTAGCATGGGATTTCACTGCGGGAGAAGATTCATGCAAGCGGGGATTGCCAGCCGCGAAGGCTCTTTTCGCGTATCCTCGTAACCAGGAGAGGCGTGTGAAACCAGTTCTTGCCCGTACGCTGCGCAGCCTGCAACGCAACATCCTGGCCGGCATCGTCACCATCGGCCCCCTGTTCGTTACCTATCTCATCTTCAGCTTCCTGCTCGGCGCCCTGGCCAAGGCCGGTCTGCCCGTGGTCCAGCTCTTTGCCGCCATTTTTCCCGAGGCGTGGCTCAGCCAGCCGTGGCTCCAGTCGGTATTGGCCATTATCCTCACCCTGATCGTGCTCTACGTGGTGGGCCGCGTCACCTCGCTGGTCATCGGCCGCCAGGCTTTCAGCCTCTTCGAGGCCGTGCTGGAGCGCCTGCCGGTCGTTGCCAAAGTCTATGGCTCCGTGCGCCAGCTTCTTGACAGCATGTTGGCCAAGAAGGAGTCCAGCCAGCGCGTGGTGCTGGTGGATTTTCCCATCGCCGGCCAGAAGAGCATCGGATTTCTCACCCGCACCATGACCGATTCCACCACCGGCACGCTGCTGGCCGCGGTTTTGCTGCCCAATGCCATCAACCCGACCTCGGCTTTTCTGCAAATCCTGCCCATCGACCGGGTCACCGAGACGGACCTTTCCATGGAGCAGGCGATGAGCATGGTCATGACCGGCGGCGCCGTCGGGCCGGACACGATCCGTTATTCCACGCCCGCACTCCCGGCCGGGAGCCCCGAGGCGCCTCCCGCGGCGTAAACGAAGGCAGTTCCAGAGCATTCATCCATGGTGAAAGCAGTTCAGTTCTCATTGGTCAAGTGGTACATGGACTGCGTGACCGGCGCGGGAGATGCCGCGATCCTCTATTGCGCCGATCTGCGCTGGCGCGGCATCCATGCCAGCTATAGCAGCGTTCTCTTTGTCGATGCCGGCCGGGCGGAATCGCACTCCTCGATGGCTCGCTACCGTCTTTCCGCTACGAGCGGCGAAATCCATGTGGAAGCGCCCCGGTTGAAGCTCTCCGGGCGATGGCAGGCAGACGCCGCGCCCGTTCAGCGCACCGTCTACGAGAATGCCTCGGGCTCCGTGCTGTGGAACTGCCTGCAGCCCCGATCGAGGGTTCAACTGCGCGTTGGAGAGCGGGAGTTCGCCGGTCTGGGGTATGCCGAGTGCCTCACCCTGACGCTGCCTCCCTGGCAGTTGCCCATGCGCCATCTTCGCTGGGGGCGATTTGTTTCACCGGACGACTCGCTTGCCTGGGTCGATTGGCAAGGCGAGTATGCCGCCAGCTTTGCCGTCCACAACGGCTTCTTTTGTGAAACACAGTCGGTCACCGACTCCGAGGTCGCAATCCCCGGCGCCACGCTGCGCATGGACGAGAGCTTGTCTCTGCGCTCCGGTCGAGTGGAGGAAACCATTCTGCCTGGAGCGCGCCCGCTCGGCAAACTGCTGCCGCGCGCGCTCTTCAACATCGAGGAGCGCAAGTGGCGGAGCCGTGGAAGCCTGCATGTGCACGAGCGCGGCAGCACGGGATGGGTCATTCACGAGGTGGTTCATTGGAATCTTTAGTTCGCACCTGTCTGCCCAGGATTTTGTACGGAGCGCTCTTCGTCGCCGTGCTTCCGCTGGCGCTGGTGGTTTGGGCGCATGGCGCAAGGAACGCGGTGCATCTGCCCGCGCTCGACTCCACTCTTTGGGGCGCCGGGCTCATGGGGTGCGGCGTGGCCGTTCTGGCCGTTGGCATGGGTGCGCTCTGGCGCCGTGGCGGCGGCTTGCCGATGAACGCGTTTCCTCCGCCGCGTCTTGTCGAGGAAGGCATCTACAGCCTGGTTCCGCATCCCATCTATGGCGGGTTTACGATCCTCTGCGCCGGCGCGGCCATCTTCTCCGGCTCTGCTGCAGGTTTGTGGCTCGTCACCCCCAGCGTGGCGTTGGCCTGCGCGGCCCTGGTGCTGGGCTATGAGATGCCCGACCTGCGCAATCGCTTTGGAGCGCGGAGTTCTTCTCCCTGGCTGCCAGCCGATGGGCCCGGCGCCCCGTCCCTGCTGGAACGGCTGCGGATTTACCCGGTCCTCTTGCTGCCCTGGCTGGTGCTCTTCGAGGCGATGGGGCTTCTCGGCAAGCCGGTTGACGCCGTCTCCACCTATCTGCCCTTCGAGAGCCATCTGCAGGTCATCGAGCAAACAGAGCTCGTCTACGCCAGCACCTATCTGGTCGTGCTGCTGGCGCCGTTGCTGGCTGTCTCCGGCCGCGCGCTGCGGCGTTTTGCGCTGCGCGGGCTTACCGCGATGGCGCTCCTCTTTCCGCTCTACCTGCTTTTGCCTTTCTTTGTCCCGCCGCGCTCCTTCATCCCGGCAACTTCGTTCGCCCCGCTGTTGTTATGGAAGAGAACGCCCTGGTCGGGCATCGCCGCCTTCCCGTCCTTTCACGTGGTCTGGGCGCTGATCGCGGCCTCCGCGCTGGGCGAGGGCAAACGGTCGAGAAAGTTCATCTGGGGGACCTGGGCGCTTCTAGTTGCCGTCAGTTGCGTGACGACGGGAATGCACTCGATTGCCGATGTGCTGGCCGGTTTTGCCGCCTATGCACTCGTCGTTCGCATGGGCGATCTCTGGAGGGCCATTCTCCGCCTTGCGGAGCGGATCGCCAACTCCTGGAAGGAATGGCGCATCGGGCCGGTGCGAATCATCAACCACGGCGGCTTCGCGGCAGCGGCGGTCCTGCTCGGCCTCGGCCTGATCGACGCCCAACTCGGTCCTGGACGCGAAGTGCTGACCGCGAGCATCTTTCTCTGCGCCACGGTGGGCGCTGCGTTCTGGGCTCAGTGGGTGGAGGGTTCGCCGGCTCTGTTGCGCCCCATGGGCTTTTACGGCGGAATGCTGGGAGCAGCCATTGGAGCTGCGTCCGCCCTGTTTCTGCACGTCAATCTATGGGTTGCGTTCGCGGCCATCTGCGTCGCCGCGCCCTGGATTCAGGGCATGGGCAGATTGCGCTGCCTGGTGCAGGGCTGCTGCCATGGGCACGCAACGCAAACCGTGCCGGGCATTTGCTACACCCATCCGCGCACCCGCGTCTGCCGCCTGACAGGGTTTTCGGGACTCCCGATTCATGCCACCCAGGTTTATTCGATCGCGTGGAATGCGGTGGTGGGCGTGGCGCTTCTGCGCCTGCTCCAATTGCATCTTTCCGCCACCTTCCTCTGCGGCGTCTATCTCTTGTTGTCGGGGGCCGGGCGCTTTGTCGAGGAGGCCTATCGCGGCGAACCGCAGACCGTGACCCTGCGCGGGCTGCGCCTCTACCAGTGGATCGCCGTCCTGACCGTCGTGGCCGGAGCGGCCATCACAACCGTGAATGGTCCGTCCCTGCCGCCCATCTCGGCCTTGCGCCCCGGCTCAGTTCTTCTCGCCATCGGATGCGCCGCCGTGGCCTGGTTCGTCACCGGAGTGGATTTTCCCGAGTCCTCGCGCCGCTTTGCCCGGCTCACCTGATCGCCATTCGCATCGCGGAACGTGGGCAAGCTGCTCTAGCCTTTGACCGCTTGTATCTGTACCAAGGCTGGGGGCCCCACTTCAGCACGTATTGAAAACACGTAAGTTATTGATTTTACAATAGCCCAAATAGCCAAGATAGCCCACATGCGTGCGGGACTAGCACAATCTAGCACAAAATTCTTCCTGGCGATTCGACCAGCATGATCGCTAGCGCAGGCGGAGCAGACTGCTAACCGAGTTATTACTGAAGCATGGCCGGTCATCTGCCAAAGACGAGGGAATGAGCCCAGCTTACGAATGGGCATGGAGTCTGGTTCAGGGTTTGGCATTCTGGTCGTTGCAAGACCAGATTCTCTTCACGCGCCTAAGCCGCACATGTTGGTGGTCTTCCATCCCGCTGACCGTGAGCTCGCCACGAAAGATCGAAGGATTTACGGTGCCGACAATTTCCACCGCATATTTTTGCACGATCTCCTTTTTTGAGGGATATTCGACAAGGTGCTCTACCCAAGTCCCTTTTAGGGTCAGCCGTTCCTTTGAGACTTGCCCAAAGAGTGGTATCCCGTCGCCCGCCTCTCCGCCCTCATAGACATAGAGTAGAGCTTCGGCGCCTGAATCGCCCTGACTCTTGATGGCCAACTCGTACCCCAAAAGGTCGCCCGTTTCTTTTTGAATGAACACGTCCGAATACACCTTCATCTCGGCAGTTCTTAAACACGGATCCGGGATTGAGATGGTCTGGGCCTTAAGCCGCAGGCTGCCGACCGAGAGAGCCAAAGCACAAAGCAGAAATGCTCGCCAAGCCTGATGCATTATAGTCGCCTTCAGAGCTGCTCGTGTTCGCGAAGTCGAATTGTACTCCGAACAGCCCCGTGCCGGATATGTTGGCGGCCCACTCGGAAGTTACTTCGCAAGAAACAGAATTGCCGCTGACGGTACAGCACAGAACTAGCACAAAAATCTGCGCGTGATCCCCAGGACGTTCGTCCTATTGAGCTTAAAGCGCGCTCTAGAAGTGGGTACCCCAGGTCCCGATTTTGGGACCTGGGAAAGCACCGCACTCAATTGCAACGAAAAAAATCGCGCGGCCGGAGACCTAGTCCACCAGTTCCGGCGCTTCGTCCGCGGGCAGATCCTCTGTGGCGTGTTCGCTTTCCACGGCCACCTTGCGCAGGCTGACGTGCTCGAACTGCGCCCAGAGCAGGCCCACGGGGATGATGCACAGGAAGGTCACCAGCAGCAGCGTGGCGGCGCAGGCCGTGGCCGGCTCCCAGGCCGCGCCGAAGAACTTCGACAGCGCCGCGGCCACAAAGCCGATCTGGGTAAACCAGCCCAGAACCGGGAGCTGAACCACGCTCGCTCCTCCGCTGACGATCATCAGCAGCACGCACTTGGCGGGGGTCATCGATGCCAGTTCCGGGCTGGCCCCAAAGGCCTGCGTGGTCTCGAGGTAGGCCATGGCGATAAGCAGCCACATGCCAATCGAGAGCGAGGCGGCGGCGGCAAAGTCGGAGAAGGAGTGCATCATGTCAAGGCCGGTGCGGAAGGTGCGAATCTTGCTGCCCACGGCATGACCCAGCTTCTTTGAGACCGTGCCGAAGGCCGCCTCGAAGAACGAAGCCACCAGGTTGCCGGTCAGGCGCACAGCCACCAGAAACAGCGCGCCCAGCACGGTGAGGGTGAGCCCCCAGTAGCCGGCCTTTCTCACAATCTCAGGATGCGGCAGCGCGCCCGGCTGCCCGAACCACGCGGTTAGCAGAATCGCGGAAGAGAAGATCAGCGCCATCGAGCCCGCGTCGAAGAGACGGTCGACAATGTAGACCGCGATCTGCGTGCTCAGCGGCAGGCCGGTCTTCTTCGCCACCAGGTAAGGCCGCACTGGGTCCGCGACCCGGCCGATCAGCGCCACGGCGGTAAAGCCGATCACCTGGGTTCCGATCAGCGAGAACAGCGGCACCCTCTTGTTGTGCTTGAGCAGCAGCGCCCAGCGCACCGAGCGAAAGACATAGGCCACGTAGATGCAGGCGACGCCGAAGCAAATCTTTCCCCAGTTGGCCAGCGCCAGTTGGGAGCGGAAGACGCCAAAGTCGAAGTGCATCCTGTCGCGTCCCCACACCACCAGCGCCGCCAGCGCCAGCACCACCACCAAACCCAGGATTACTTGGTTCTTCTTCAAGCGTTCTCCATTCCGCGTTGCCTGGAATCTCTTTTATCTATGTTCTCACCCGAGAAGGGGGAAGAAACGCTAGCGGGTTGAGTTTTCACGAAGAGTTGCGGCGGAGGCCACCGCGCGCCGCGCCTGGGCCTCGCGCGCCAGCACGCGCCGGTTGAACTCGTGAATCACCCGCGCTACGTAGGCCTGGGTCTCGCGGTAGGGGGGGATTCCGTGGAATCGATCCACGGCCTGCGGTCCGGCGTTGTAGGCCGCCAGCGCCAGGGCAAGATTGTCGTGATATTTGGTCAGCAGTGCGTCCAGATAAGCCGAGCCGCCGCGCACATTCTGGTCCGGCTTGAAGCTGTCCTCCACGCCCAGCCCGGCCGCGGTCCCCGGCATCAACTGCATCAGCCCGCGCGCTCCGGCGCGGCTCACGGCGCGGGCATTGCCGCCGCTCTCGGCCTTCACCAGGCTGGCCAGCAGGTCCACATCCAGATTGTGGTCCTGGCCGGCCTTGGCCAGCATCTCGCCCAGGTCGGCCGGGCTGAGTTTGGCGTCGGATTTCGACTGGGGACTGGCCGCCGGCAGGGCGGCGGGCGCCGGCGGCGGAACCGGATCGGGAACCGTCTCGACCGCGGCGATCTCCTCCGGCCGGAACTCGATGTAGTTGTCCTCGCCAGCGCTCAGATAGAGCCGCGTGCGGTCCCCGGCCTCGGCGTGGTGGTCGCAGCGCATCTCGAAGCCGTTGCGCAGCGTCACGCGCTCGGCCGCCCGCGCGGCAGGAGCCAGCGCCGCAACGGCGACAATCGCGATGAAATATCTCCCGCGCATTCTCAAGCCAAACATTCCGGCGCCAGGCCAGCAGCCACGCGCCTGGCCACCGCGGCCTCCAGCACCACGGCCACGCCCTCCCGGTCGTTGGGAGGGGTCTGCCTCCAGCCGCGCATCTTGGCCATGGTGCGCAGTTCCAGCGCCGCATTGCCCATCATCACGCCCTGGCCGGCCCACTCCAGCATATCCACGTCGTTCCAATTGTCGCCGATGGCCATGGTTTCCTTGCGGTCCACGCCCAGGCGTCCGGCCAGCCGCTGCAGCGCCCATCCCTTCGAGACCCCGGGCGGCAGCAGGTCCAGAATCGACAGATCGCGCCCCGGATACTCGGTCTTGATGCACGCGCAACTCGCGCTCCATTCGCTGCTCTTGAGCGCCTCTTCGGCCTGCCTCATCTTGCTCAGCCCGCCGGCCACCATGCCCTGAATCGGGTCTTCGCCGTCCCGGAGTGCATCCTCCAGCGGCTTGACGATCTCGATCGCGTTGCGGTTCGCCTCAACCCACAGCGCGATTCTTCCGTGCACCTGCTCCATATCCTCGATCACCAGCTCGCCGCGCCCCGGCCGGTCGAAGGTGAAAACCATGGCTCCAAAGGGCTTGAGCAGACCGCACAGCCCGCGCGCCACCCGCGACTCCAGTTGGCAGCGGTCGATCGGTTCCCCGCCCAGGGTTCGGATCACTGCACCATTCGACGTAATCAGCGGCATATCCGCTCGCAGGCCCAGCCCATCCAGCAGCGGCGCCGTATACGCCGTGCGCCGTCCGGTGGCCACGGCCACGGTGATTCCCGCCTGCTGCGCGGCCTTCATCGCCCGCGCCGTGCGCGGGCCGATCGCCTGCGCAAAGGTCGGCAGCAGCGTTCCATCCACGTCGATCGCCACCAGGCGTACCGGAGGGTGCATCTATCCAGTCTATCGGGCGCGGGTGAAGCGGACGTGAGCGGCCATGCGCTCTCTGTGACCCCGGTCATACGCGGCGCTCCTCCGGATTGCTATCGTTGCGCCATGCAAAAGCGCGGGTTGGCTCTCTTCGTTCTGCTTTCGATTTCTCGCCTGATGGCCCAGAATGCGGCGCCGAATGCTCCTGCGATCTTCCTGGTCGGCAGCGAGCACAATATGCATTTCGATGAGAAGTTTCACTACTCGCTCATCGACTTGCAGGCCCAGATCCGGTCGCTGCATCCCGATGTGGTCTGCGGAGAGATTACGCCCGAGGCTTACAACGCGCCCATGGAAGGGAATTTCCCTCCCGAGGCCGCCATGCTGGCCGAGATGGCGCCGTCCTGGGGCATTCGCTTCATTCCCGCCGACTGGCGGGTCAGCTTTGCCTGGCAGGCGCGGGCGGAGAAGCAGGAGTCCGAGGACAAAGCGAAAGCCGCCGAGGTGGATGCGGAGCAGCGCAGATTGAAGACCTATTTTGACAGCTTCTCCGGCATTTCACTTTTCGACTCCACGAGTGGCTCGCAGCAATTCCTGGCCATGGTCGATCACATGTTTGAAGAAGTGATCGGAGAAAACACGCCCTCCGACATTGCAGCCGGAGCCTGGCACGAGCGCAACCGCATGATTGTGGAAAACTGCCTGACGCAAGCGGATTCTGCACGGCGCATCGTCTTCGTCTTCGGCAGCAGTCACCTTCCGCAACTGCGGCGTCAGTTGGCCGCGCGCGGCCTCATGGCGCAGATTCCCGCGCGCGCTTTCACTCCGGCGGGTCTCGGAACCATGCCTCCGTCCGTCATCGCCCGTTGGCAGCGCAATCTGAAGAATCTGGAAGGCATCGCCGGCGGGACCGTCCCCGTTTCCAGCGATATGCGCGCCAAAGTGAAGGACACCAATCGCGCCCCCGTTCTGCGCAGCGAGATCGACCTCTATCTGGCCCGGCAGAAGGCCCAGTAGGGACGATCCCGCATACCAGGCTGCCCCGATCCGTTAATCTCTTGGTATGGAACGCATGTGCAGCCACTGCCACGCCGTGCTCGAAGAAGGGAATCCAGCCGACTGGTGCCCCGCTTGTGGAGGAGCGTTGATCGAGCGGGCGACTCTCCCCGCCGGGAATCTTCAAACTTTGACTCCGCCGCAGGTGGTCGATCGTCGCGGCATCGTCCTGCCCCGCCGTCACGCGCTGGGCGGCATCATCACTCCGCAATAAGTTTTCTGTCGCGGGGAATCAGGCGCTCGTATCGAGTCCAACGGCTTCGGCCAGCCGGGCCTGCCGCTCGTCGAAGGTCCAGAAGCGCTGCGCCTTCAACTCCAAGGCACAGGCAATGTGCAGCGAGTCCACGGTGCGGACGCCAAGGGTAGGTCCGTACCTTCTGGCGAGGTCAACGCTGGTATCCCAGGTTCGTTCGGGCAAGTCGATTGGAGTCCAGATGCCGTTGGCGCAGTCTTGCTCGAAGTGATTCCAGGCGCGCTGGGCTTCACCCTCCGAAAAGCGCGATCGAAAGACCTGCCGGTAAAGCGCATGAGCAAATTCGGCCCGGTGGAACGGAGTCAGCCACACGTCTGGCCGTGAACCCATGCGGCGGTCGGCCTCCACGGAGTGAGCGTCATCGACATAGCTGGAGACGAGGAAGCTCGAATCCGAATAGACCGTCAAAATCGGTCCTCCCTATCCTTGATCAGATCTTCTACGATCGGGAAGACGCGGTCGCCGAAGATTGCGCGGCGCCGAGCGGCAAAATCCGGCCACTCGGCGGGTTGCGGCCTGGGCGGGGTTCGCGGCACCAAGTCGCCGAGCACCAGGTTCCGCTCGCGCACCTCGATATGGACTCCTGCCTTGAGCCAGGCTTTGACTTGGCGGGTGTCGCGAAGCTGACGAAGGGTGATGCTTTGCATGACCCAAACGTGACGCAAAATGTGACGCATTGTCAAGAAAGCGGCCAAGTTCGCCTTACTCGTACCGCAGCGCCTCCGCCGGCAATATCCGCGAAGCGGCAGACGAGGGATACAGCGTAGCCAGCAGCGAAATTCCGATCGAGACCGCGGAGACGATCAGCGCATCCAGCGGGCGCGGCGCAAAGGGCAGGGTATCGATGGAGTAGACCTCGGCGGAGAGATGGATGAAGTGATAGTGCCCGCCGGCCCAGGCGGCAAAGTAGCCCAGCAGCAGGCCGATCGCGGTGCCGATGACGCTGATCAGCAGCCCTTGCATCAGGAAGATGCGCCGCACCTGTCCCGGCTCCACGCCAAAGCTCATCATCACGGCGATGTCCCGCGTCTTCTCCATCACCATCATGGTCAGCGCGATGAGAATATTGAGCGCGGCCACGATCACGATCAGCGCGATGACGATGAACGTCACCACCTGCTCGAGCTTGAGCGCGCGGAAGAGTTCGCGGTTGGTCTCCATCCAGTTGGTGGTCATGTAGCCCTTGCCGGCCGCCTGCTCGATTGCGTGCCCGATCTGCGGCGCGCGGTCCAGATTGTCCACTTTGAAGCTGATCACCGAGAGCAAATCCGGCTCGCTGAACAGCCTCTGCGCGTCGCTCAGCCGCATGAAGGCCATGGCCGCGTCGTACTGGTAGAAGCCCGAGTGAAAGATGCCCACCACGCGGAAGCGCTGGTATTTGGGCGCGAGGCCCAGCGGCGTCAGTTCGCCCTGGGGGCTGGTCACCAGCACGCTGTCGCCCACCTGCGCGCCGATCTGCTCGGCCAGATCCTTGCCCAGCACCAGCGCCGGATAGGCCGCATTCAACGGATTTACATCCTGCTCGGAGCCGGCGCTTACCGCCTCCGGATCGAGTTCCCTGGCCGAGCCGGAAACGACCGAGTCCAGAATATTGCTCACCGTGCGCTCCTGCGCGGGGACTATGCCCTTGATGAGCGCAAACCCGGCGCGCGGCCCGCGCGAAACCAGCACCTGTCCGTAGATTCCCGGCGCGGCCGCGGTCACGTGCCGCACCGTGCGCAGCCGCGCCAGCAGCGGCTGCCAATCGTGGATGCCGTCGGCCTCCACGCGCATCAGGTCCACGTGCGCCGAGGCGCCCAGCAGCCGCTCCTGCAAGTCGCGCCTCATGCCGTTGGTGATGGCCAGCGCGATGATCAGCGCGGCCACGCCCGCGGCCACGCCGGCGATGGAGATGGTGGTCACCACGCCCACCACGGCTTGCCGCCGTTTGGCCTTCAAATACCGCGCCGCCAGAAAAAGTTCGAATCGCAAGGCGCCTACTTCTCTTTCTCTTCGGCGGCAATCACCGTCTTGGCCACGCCCACGTTCTCGTGCCGGTCGTAGACGCGGACGGCGATCAGATGTTCGCCGATCGTGCCCGCAGCCGCGTCCAGTGCAATGTGAACCTCATAGTGCTCGCGCTTTGCGTCGGAGATCTTGCCCGCCGGTTCGATGTACTGCCAGGGGCCCGCGTCCAGCGAATACTCCGCATGGGCGATGGGCGAAAAAGCATCTTCTGCGTCGAAGCTCAGCAGGAACTTTCTGGGGCAATGCCCGCCCTTGCAATTCGCGGCTTCTCCAGTCGCTTTGAGTCCGGAGACCGCCGGCGGGGTGGTGTCCACCTCGAAGCGCTCGCTCACCTTGGCGCCGGTCAGCGCGTCGGCCGGCGTGTGCGAGGGCGCATTGGAAGCCACCACCTTGATCTGGTAGCCGCCGTCGGGAATCAGCGTCGCGTCGAAGCTGTACGCCTTCTCGGCGATCTGGTCCTTGAGCAGCCGCCACACGCTTTCGCCGTCTCCGCGCAGATAGAGCGCATAGGTCAGCTCGTCGCCGTTGTCGTCGTGGGCCGCCCAGCGTACGGCGATCGCCGTCCGGTCCTTCATCGCCTGCAAAGGCGCGCCGGCGCCGGGTTCAAAGTTGAGGGTGTTCTGGTTGGCGGCGGGAAAGGCGATGTTCACCATGGGCGGCTGGTTGCCGGCCAGGTTCTGCGCGTTCACGCGCGCTCCCGGCACGACGACCAGTTCGTCCACCACCGGCGCCGCATTTACGGGCAGATAGTTCACGCCTACGCTGCCCAGGTTTCCGCCTGTCTTCAACACGGCCTTCCACTGCAAGAAGCGTCCCGCGGGCGAAGCCACCGCGCCATCCTTCAGCGGCAGCCACTCGCTCCAGCCCCTCACCGGCTGCTCCACATTGCCGGTGCGCGTCAGCAGTTCGTAGCCGGTTGAACCCGGCTCGACTTCCACGCGCCCAAAGCGCGCCAGCGCGCCGGCATCCAGCACGTCGCTGGCAAACTCGTGCGGACCGCTCGCAGCGCCCAGGCGAAAGAGCTTGCCGGTGTTGCCGCTGCCGATCTCCAGGCCGTTCTCCGTTGCCGCCAGGCTCAGGCCCTGCTGCGCCTCCAGGTGCGCCACGTCGGCATAGCGGCCGTCTTCGGCGATTCTGAAAATCCGGCCGCGGTTGCCGGTGAGCGCCAGCAGGCCGTCCGGCTGCGCGGCCAGCGCGTACACAATCTCGTCCTTGCCCGACCACAGCTTGCGCGGCGCCTGGCTCAGGCCGTCCGCTCCCGGAGTCAGGGCATAGATTTCGCTTCCTTCGGGAAGGGAGGCGCTGGTGTTGGCCGCTTGCAGCGATCCCGGCTGCAGGATGGTGATACCCACCATCCCGATTCCCTGCACGGGCAGCGGAGGCAGCGGATTCCGGCTCTTGTCGCCTACGCTGGCCGCGTAGATTGTCCCGTTGGCGGCGACGGCCACCGCGGTGATCTCGCGCCGGGGCGCCTCGAAGAGCACGTAGCCCTTGCCCTGCGGGTCGATGCGATAAACCAGCCCCGAACCGTCCGTGCCTGCGATCAGGTCGCCCTTCGCGTCCCAGGCCAGGCAGCGGATGTGCTGCTCGTCGCTCTTGAAAAAGGTCTCTGGCTTATCGCCGGGCTTGGCCGGGTCCACGCGGTACACTGCTCCCGGCCCGCCCGCGGCGATGTAGAGCCTTCCGGCGGCGTCGAAGGCCAGGTCCCAGATGAAGTGGGTCTTCGCATCCGGCTTGCCAGCCGCCTTCGCGTCGCCGGCCTTCTCCTCGCCCAGCTTGCCGGCGTCGAAAACCATCGTGGCGCTGCTCTCGTCCTGCTTGGTGGTCGCGTCGGCTTTCAGCCGGTAGACTTTGCCGCTGGGCAGCGTGGCCGCGTAGAGCGCTCCGTCCGGCCCCAGTCGCAACCCCTGCACGCTCAGGTCCCGGGTCTCGAAGAGCGTAAACGGCTTGCCGTCGGCGCCCACGCGCAGCACCGCGGCCGGCGAAGCGGTTCCCGCATAGGTCGTACCGCTTTTATCCACGGCCACGGACCATACAAAGGTCGAGGGCGTGGTGAGGATTTCCGTGACGCCCGGCCCCTGCCGCAGATGGCCGTCGTTGCTCAGCGCGACGCCCCGCGGCGTGCCCTTCTCAAACTCCTCCAGCCGCGACTGGGTCCACAGGTGCGTGCCCTGCGCCCAAGACGGCTGCAAGGCGCCAACGGCGGCTAGGAACGCCGTCGCGAGAGGAAGGCTCCTTGCGAAGCCAATCCGGCGAAGAGTGCCGATGGAGACAAACATGCTGCCGTTGAGTCTACTAAAGTTGGGCCCAATCGGGCAGATTTCGGCTACGGGAGCCCGATGCCGCCGGCCGGGCTGCTTGTGCCGCTGTCCGGAAAGCTACACTGGGTCCCATGGAGCCTGCCGATGAAGTGCTGTGCCGCGGTTGCGTTGTTCTCGTCCTCTCTGGCCTTCGCCCAGGTTCCGCCGCCCCCCGCGCCGCACGTGCCGGCCCTGCGCACGCAAACCACCGTTGTGCTTGTTCCCGCCCTGGTGAGGAACGGCCAGGGCGAACTCATCTTTACGCTCAAGGCTAGCGATTTCCGCGTAGCCGACGACGGCATCGAGCAGCGGCTTACGCTCGACGAAGACACCGGCAGCGAACCGCTGGCGCTGGTGATTGCGGTGGAAACAGGCCGCGCCGGCGCGCGCAAACTCGATGCCTATCGGAACCTCACTGCGGTGATTGGAGCCGTGGTCGGCGGCGTTCCTCACCGCGTCGCGGTCGTCGGCTTCGACGGCTCTCCGCGTCTGCTCCAGGACTTCACCTCCGACGTGGATGCCGCCGGCGCCGCGCTCCACGACCTGGAGCCGGGAGACAAGGGCGCGGCCATCCTCGACGGCCTCAAGTTTTCAGTGGACTTGTTGCGCAGCCAGCCTCCGCCCTATCGCCGTGCCATTCTGCTTGTCTCCGAGAGCATCGATCGCGGCAGCCAGACCACGATGGAAGAGGCGCTGCGCGTCATTGGCGATACCAACACCGCCATCTACAGTCTGGGCTTTTCCTCGTCGAAGGCCGATCTGAAAAACGAAGCCTCGCAGGTATTTTCGTCAAAGACTCCCGGTCCCGCGGGCGGATGCATGGCCAAAGATCCGAACGCGGAGGAGGGTTCGAGTGGCAGCCGGCTTGCGCAGGCATACGACTGCCTGAGTCTCCTGGCTCCGCCGTTGCGAATTGCCAAGATGGCGGCGATTGCAGGCATGAACGGCCTGCAACGCAACGTCCCCGAGACCGTCGCGCAACTGACCGGCGGAGAGTATTTCCACTTTGAAGACAGCGGCGGCCTGGTGCGCGGCCTGATGGCCATCTCCAACCACATCCCGAACCGCTATGTGCTCAGTTTTCAGCCGCAGTCGCCGCATCCGGGCTTTCATTCGATCGAACTGCGTCTCCGCGACTTTCCCGGCCTTCAAGTCACCGCCAGAAACAGTTATTGGGCCGAGAGCGGACCGGCGGCAACTCCGCACCCTTGAGGCGCCGCATCTCCGCTCCGAACAAAAGCCGCGTGCCCCATCCTTGCGACTTTTTTCTGTCGCAAGGGTGGGAAACCAAGCCGCCCGCATCAGCGGATCGGGCCTTACGCCCCGCCCCGGAACTGGATGATCCGCCGCCGGTCGCGCTTCGAGGGGCGTCGTTCCGGCAGCGGCGCAAACTGCTGCATCTCCTTGCGCTCCGCGGCCAGCTTCAGCCGCGCCGCCTTGCTTGCTTCCGTCTCGCGGTAGAGCGTTTGCGCCACCGCCGCAGGGCCGCGCATCTGGCTCAGCGCCAGAACCTCGATCTGGAACTCGCCGCCCTCGTTCTTCACCAGCAGCTTGTCGCCGACGCGGACCTCGCGCGCCGGCTTGGCTTCCACGCCGTTCGCGTGAATCCGCCCCAGGTCGCAGGCCTTGGAGGCCAGCGCCCGCGTCTTGAAGAAGCGCGCCGCCCACAGCCACTTATCGATGCGCACACCGGCCATGATCAATTGTCGTATATGGGAGGGACTGCGGAAAAGATCGTTCAGCGGACAGGCATCAGGATTCAGGATCGACTTTCCATACATAGAGGTAATCGGCGTCGCTGGACGTGGCTACCTCCAGCCCTTTGAAGTGCGTCGCTCGATTCAGCGCGGAGCGGATGTTCTCCTTCGTGTCCGGCAAGGCGGAGAGTGGAATCTTCAGCGCCGTGCCCGGCACCAGTTGAGCGATGTCGCTCAACAGTTGCGTCACAATCCGCTTGTGTTTTCCATCCCGGCCCTTTGGAACATCGAGCTGGAGAATGGACTCAAACGTCATCTTTGCCGGGTTCGAATCTGGATTGGTTGCCATGATTTGAGGCCCCCCTCGCAGGTCGGCTGCTTGGATCAAGGAATCGCGCGCTTAACGTAGCCCTAAATTACCGCAAAACTATTCTTCAATTGAAAGCATACTTCCGGCCGTCAGGTTACGCAAGCTCTGAAAAAGATTCCCTGATCTTCTGCGGGAGAACTTATAGTCCCCTGATTCTTCCTATAAGTATTAGATTGCAAAGACTTATCGCGCAGCAGAAAGAGTTCACCCGTAGCGCAAATAGCCTGCTACGTTGGCTCTTGGAGGCCGATTTCCGGTTGTGGGCGATTTGGCTTTTCCCGCAGGGCGCAACCGGCCTTCGTTCCGCCCAAAGATCGAAACCTGCCTGGGATTCCCAGAGGCTAAGCCGCAAGAGGAGATGCGCATGCCAACCCCGTGCTTTCAGAAGAAGGACTCAAATCAACCCGTCTGTGGCGTGCACGATGTAGCGCTTGTCCGGAGCCGCATCCCGATCGATTCGAATGCGCCTGGACTAGGATGCATTGCCTGCCTTGTTTGCGTCATTAGCCGAACCGTGGTTCAAGAAGGGAAGCGGTCCTATGCCCAGAACTGAATCCGACCCGCTGCCTAATTCTCTTTTGGGCCTGACGACGCGCTTCCCCATCGTGCCGGTAAAAGACATAGCGGCTTCTGTATTCAGGGTCGATACCGATCCGTGTCGCCCCATGGTTCTGGTGGTCGACGACGAAGCTGCCACCGCCGACTCACTCGTGGAACTCCTCAACCGAAGCGGCTATGCCGCTATCGCGGCCTACGACGGACAGGACGCACTTGAGAATGCGCTTCTCATGCCGCCTGAGTTGCTGATTGCCGATGTGGTGCTGCCGGGCATGAGCGGCATCGACCTCGCTAACGCGCTGAGGAGCAAAATCCCGGAGTGCCGGATATTGTTGTATTCAGGAAAGGCCGCCACATCCGGCCTGCCGGCTTCGGACACCTGTTTAGGACAAAAATTTGAATTGCTGCACAAGCCGCTACACCCAACCGACCTGCTGGCCCTGGTGAAAGAGAGCCTCAAGTCGCAGAAGGCGCATCCCGCAGCGAGCGATTAGCAGGCAATTGCGCAGTTTGTCATCTTGCAAAGGCCTCTCTGGCAGGTGGCCACTTTGAGCCTGCCCCAACCCTCGCCGAACATCGAGAAGCCCTCGCGGACTCTTGCCCTTCCTGGGCGTTTTTCCGAGAGATGTCTTGCCGGTGGCCGTTCGCAAGCGGAAACGGCATCCGCGCCGTCCTGTTGTTGCAACCGCATCGAAATCCCCTTCCAGGCCGATCGCCCATGAACGCTCGCGTTTCCCGCCTCATTTTTTCGTGCTGCTTTCTCTGTTCCCTTCCATTGCTGGCGCAGGCGCATCACCCGCGCCATTCTCACGCGCCCAACTCGCCCTCGAACGACCCGCAGTTGCAGATTCCCAACGACCAACTGCAGGGCTGCTTCACGCCCGAGAGCAGCCTCTCCGGCTATGACCAGTTCGAGCAGTTCGACAGCTATCCCCAGCCAGCCAGCAAGGGGTATTTATGCATCGTCATTCCGCCGGGCAGGATTTTTGTGATCGACCATCTCTTCGCCGAGGCCGATTACGATCAGCCTCTCCCGGCGCCTGCCGAGTGGTATCTGAACACAGTGGTGGGAAATTATGAGCAGATGACCGGCTTTGCCGCGGAGCGGGTGGGCGCCTCCACTCCGAATCCCCACTACATGCTCTCGCAGCCGGTGCATCTGGCCGTCGCCGGGGGCACGCGCGTCACGCTCATCATGCACAACTATTTTGTCGCCGCCAACAACTCCATCACGGAAACTCCGGGAACCGCCAGCCTGTCGCTGCTGGGCCACTGGGAGTAGGGCAGCCGCAGCGTTTGGCGCAAAAAAATCGGGATGGAGGGGCCGGAGCCCCGCTATCCCGATTGCATCCTGTCATCGATTCGAAATGCCTAGTTGGCCAGCACCGCCCGGTAGCGCACCTTGTTCTTCTTTACCTTTTCGATGGCTTCGTTGGCCTTGGCCATGGGGAAGGATTCGATCTGCGCCTTCACGCCGTGACGGGCGGCCACGTCGAGCATCTCGCGGATGCGGTAGGGGCTTCCGGTGGGGTTGCCGCTGATGGAGCGCAGTCCCGAGATCAACGGAAAGGCATGCACCGAAACGGGCGAAGGCGGAACGCCCACAAAGCACAGCGTCCCGGTGGGCCGCAGCGCCTGGATGAAGATTCCCCAATCCTGGTCGGCATTCACGGTGCTCAAAATAAAGTCCAGGGTCCCGGCCGTCTCCTTCAAAGCCTTGGATTCGCGGCTATTCACAAAGCGGTGCGCGCCCAGCGCCCGGGCCTCTTCTTCCTTGGCGGCCGAGGTGGAAAATGCCGTGACCTCGGCGCCGAAGACCCGCGCGAACTGGATGGCGATGTGACCGAGTCCGCCGATGCCCACCACGCCCACGCGCGAAGAGGGGTTGACGCCATGGGTGCGCAGCGGGTTATAAACCGTGATGCCGCCGCACAGCAGGGGCGCGGCATGTTCGCTGCTCAGGGCTTCGGGAATGGGAATGACAAAGCGCGCGTTGGCGCGGACGCGCTCCGCGTAGCCGCCGTTGCGGTGAACGCAGGTGCCTTCGGCAGCCGGGCAAAGATTCTCCATCCCGCGGGTGCACCACTCGCAGGTGCCGCAGGAGTTCGATTGCCAGCCCAGTCCCACGCGCTCGCCCACCTTGAGCGACCGCACCTCGGAGCCGATGGCCGCTACCGAGCCCACGATCTCGTGGCCGGGGATGAACGGATACTGGCTGATGCCCCAGTCGTTCGAGATCAGGTGAAGGTCGCTGTGGCAGATGCCGCAGTGGGTAATGGCGATCTCGACCTCCTGCGGGCCCAATTCTCCTGGGTCATACCGGTAAGGCAACAGTTCGGCGCCCGCCGCGTGCGCTGCAAGTCCTTGAATTTGAGCCATGATCGTTCTGGAATCCTCGCTAAGGTGGAAAAGAGCCGGAAGAATTCAACATTCTTGCCGGCCCGGTAGATGGCGGCATCGCTCCCCGCCATCTCTAGTCTAAACCGCCGCCCGGTTCTATGCGGAGATTGAGGACCTCGAAACCGCTCAGGACCCCTCCGGCAGGCGCCTCTGCCGCCACTTCCGCCGACTCCCCGTTCAGGCTTGCCTCCTGCGCCGAGCGCAGCGGCTCCAGGGCATTGGCCACCGAGAGCGGCAGGCTGGCGAGGGTCTGCCCCTCCATGCCGGCCTGCGTTTCGGGAACCAGCAGGCTCACATAGATACGGTCGGCCGGGTGCTGCTGCCGCGCCTGGGCAAGCAGCGTCTCCAGGTCGGCCTGGCGCGGGGAAAGCCGGGGCTGGTCCAGCGTACGATCCAGCGTGGCGGAGTCTGAAACCAGCAGGCGCAGGTTGCCCGCGCCCAGCCGCGCCGGCAGTGTGACAGGGATGCGAATATTGCGCGCCGGCTGCCGCCAGGGACGGACGGTAGCCTCCACCACCACGGTGTCGCCGGCATGGACCACGTCGTTTGAAACCAGCCGCGCCGTCTCCAGTTCTTCCTGTATCCGCCGGGGAATGGCTTCCACGCGCAGATCGATTCCGCGCACCGCGCCCTGCCGGGCCCCGTTTGAGTAGAAGCGCGCAAACCGCTCCCCGGTCAGCAATGCGGTCATCATTGCCGCCGGCATCCGGTCTTCGGCGGAGATCCACAGATCGAGCGGCGAAGGCGGGTATCCGTCCAGATCGATGCTGCCGGTCAGGTGGTAGCTGGTCTCGGAGGTGCTTTCGTTGTTCTCGAGAAGGGCTTCATAGAGCGTAACCATCACCGCCTGCGGCGTGAGCGGCGCCAGATCCAGCACCTCGACGTCGAGCTTTCTTTGGCTCTTTGGCCCGCGCACCGCGATATGCACGGGAATCATGCGGGCCTTTGCGCCCAACTCGCCGCGGATGGCCGCATCGCGGTCCTGGGTAAAGGCGCCGATCGTAGCGCCGGTGTTGACGATCTTGAAGGCGTTCAGGGGCGAGGCCAGCGTGGCCACCACCTCCGCGGCGGTCATCGGCAAGGAGACTGGACCGGCTTGCAGAATCGGATGCCCGCAGGCCAGCAGTTGCTTCGGATCGATGTACGTCACCGTGCAGGTGGCGGCGATCTCCAGGTCGCCGCGCACCAGTTGCGCGCTCACCGCCGATCCCGGCGCCAGAGCGGCCAAGGCCTTCGCGGAAGCCTCTGTTCCAAGCCCTGTTTCCGGTTCGGACGCGCCGCCCGCGCCGCCGGCCGCAACCATTTCCAGCCCGGTGCCGGCCATCTGCTTTTGCCACAGGCGAACCGCCTCGGGCGCAAATCCGCTCATCACCAGCGGCGTCTCCATCGCCTGCATGGTCTCCGAGCCCATCCCCTGCGCAACCTGATCGCTCGTCCCTGCGCCCTGTTCTTCCGGCAGATCCTTTACCTCCAGCATCTGCGCGATGGGCGTGATGCCGGCGATGGGGTCCTTGCTGAACATGCCGATGCGGTAAGAAAGCGAGCCCAGCAGCCGGTTGCCGATATACACCGGGCTGCCGCTCATGCCGGCCACCACCCCGGTGTACTCGGGCTTGGCCCCGTGCAGTTGCGCCAGGATCATGTCGTGGCCGGGGCCGCGCGCCCCGCGCAGCACGCCCAGAATCTCCACTTCCATCGCTTCCGGTTTGCTGCCGGCGAAGACCGTCCACGCCGTTCCGGTCAGCCCGCGATGCACCTCGCCGAGCGGGAAAAATCCGCCGCTCGAGGGCGGCGGGCCGGCCTGGGGCGCGCCTTGCGCGGGAAGCAGGGCGGGGAAGAGCGCTGCAAGTGGCGCGGCGGCCAACGTCAACGCCAGCGCGGCAAGCCGAATTGGGGTTTCCTTCAGGCAGTTTTTCACGTCTATAAGAGTACAGCCGCTTGCGTGGCTCTCCCAATCCAGAAATGCGCCGGCTGTCGTTGCTTTCGGGTCATCCCGTATGCTGTTGAACACAGAGGTCGCCATGTCCGCAATCTTCAGGATGCGCACGCCCGTCGTTGCACTTCGCCGGCTGGCTCTTGCGCTGTTGCTCCTTTCTTTTGCTGCGCTCGGCTCCGCGCCGCTTGTGCGGGCCCAATCCCAGCCCCAGCCCCCGCAGCAGCCCGATCAGGCCACGCCCGACTCGGGCGGTCCCGCCGCCGACTCCGGGGTGATTGCGCTGCCCAAGAAGAAAGAGGCCACGGAGGAAGCGCCGCCGCCGGCTCCGGCCGCACCCAAGATCAAGAATCCCGAGGGGATGGGCAACTTCTCGCTGCGCATCGAGGTCCCCGAGGTCACGGTCGATGTGGGCGTGCTGCTGGAGAAGACTCACCAGTTCGTGCCCGGCCTCAAGCCCGCCAACTTCCGCGTCTACGAGGATGGCGTCGAGCAGAAGGTGGTCGGCTTCAAGCGCGTCGAGGCGCCCATCACCGCGCTGCTGCTCTGCGAGTTCGCCTCGACCAACTACCAGTTCATCTACGACATGCGCAATGCGGCCTTCGCCTTTGCCCAGCAGTTGCGTCCCCAGGACTACGTGGCCATGATGACCTTCGACATGCGTACGCAGATCGTCACCGATTTCACCCAGGACAAGCGCCAACTGCAGGAAGCCATCAACGCCATGCGCATCCCCGGCTTCAGCGAGCGCAACCTCTTCGACGCGCTCTACGAGTCGCTCGACCGGCTCGACCGCATCGAGGGGCGCAAGTACCTGATTGTCATCGCCTCGGGGCGCGACACCTTCTCCCGAATCACGCTCGACAAGATTCTGAAGAAGATTAAATCCACGCCGGACGTGACTATTTTTGCCGTCTCCACCGGCGGGGCGATGCGGGCCATGACCGAGGGCCGCGGCGGGCTCGGCGGCTCCATGCGCGATATCGATTACCTGCAGGCCGACAATCAGATGAAGACCTTCGCCAATCTCACCGGCGGCATATGGTTCGCGCCGCGATTCGTGGGCGAGATGCCGGAGATCTTCCAGCAGATCAACGAGGACATCCGCTCCAAATACCAGTTGGTCTACCACCCCACCAACGCCAAGCAGGACGGCAGCTATCGCAAGCTGCGCGTGGAACTGGTAGACGACGAGGGGCATCCCCTGCGCATGCAGGACGAGAAGCACAAACCGCTGAAATACGAGATTATTGCGCGCGACGGATATCGCGCCCGGCAGGAAGTGGAATAAAGGAAGCTCGGAACGGCGCGGCATAACCGGCGGCAGCCCTCGGGCTGCCGCCGGCCGTTGCGGGTGAATCGTTGGGAGGGCGTTCTATTTGAACTGGTTGACGACGTCCCAGATGTAATAGCCGATGACGAAAACCGTTCCGGCCGCAACCAGCCAGAGAGAGATCTTGACCAGCGGCTCGACTTTGCCGACCTTGGTTGCAATGGACGTTTGCTCGGCTTTCATCTGGTCGAACGAGTCGTCCAAGAAAATCTGGTCGTCTTCGTCGCGGGTCAGTCTCGAGCGATAAAGGTACAGAGCGATCGCCAACAGAACCAATACGCTCCAAACTGTCCACATGATCGGAACAAATGACATACTCCACCTCCCAGAAGACTTTCTGGCCCCAGATACCGGCGGGTCCATCCAAGGAATTGCGGCCCCGTGAGTAGAGGAGCAGTACGGTTGACCATCATAGCCCCGAAGAGGTACCTCTGTGGTGACAATTGTCACAGGCATCTTATGGGCCACGGGCAGCGTCCGCTCCCGTTTTTGCGCGTTTTTTCGGGCTCCGCGAGCGCCCTTCGCTCCTGCCCGCCCTTTCTGCGACTTCCCGCCCGGCGATTGCATCCAATGGGATGAAACCGGCCATGGGCGTTGTCATCCCGCCCATGGAGCGGTACATTTACCCTAAAGGCAAGTATTTCAACCTCCGGGAGAAAACATGGCCACCGCACCCGCAGTCCCCACACAGGAAACCGAAAAGAAAGCGCCCCTCAACCTTACCCCCCAGGCCATCGCCAAGGTGCGCGAGATCATGGCCACCCAGGACCCCTTGCCCGCGGGGCTGCGCATTGGCGTCGTGGGCGGCGGCTGCTCCGGCTTTCAGTACTCCATGGCCTTCGAGAACCAGAGCGGGATGATGGACAAGATCTTCAGCTTTGAAGACCTGAAGGTCTTTGTCGACGCGACCTCGCTGATGTATCTGAACGGCTGCACCGTCGACTACGTTGAGACGCTCGAGGCCGCCGGCTTCAAGTTCGACAATCCCCAGGTGAAGAGCACCTGCGGCTGCGGCTCTTCGTTCAGCGTGTAACGGATGGGCGCGCCCAGGCCGGGCAGGCAGTGAAAGACCAGCCCGCGCGGTCGCGCAATTTGCCCTTGTCCTCTCGCACAAAAAAGGCCCGCTCCCTGCCGGAGCGGGCCTTTGTGCGCGCGGATCACTGCTGGGGCTGCGGCGCGGGCGCGATGCCTCCGGGATTGCTTCCGCCCGTCGTGGGACCGAATCCAGGATTATTACTGATGCCGGAGCTGCCGATCGGCGAACTCCCGCTCATGCTGGCCGCCGGCTGGCCGATGGTTCCCGTGTTGCCGCCCTGCATCATCTGCTCGGCCAGCGGGTCGTAGACGAACTCCCACTCGTTGTAGTGGTTCTTCTTCTTGTAGACCAGGATCGACTGCTTGGGGCTGGTGGGCGAGAAGCCGATAATGCCGCCTCCGCCAAAGGTCTGGCCGCTCAATCCCGTTCCCGGTCCAGCGGCGGAACCGCCCGTAGAATCTGTGCTGCCCAAGCCGGAGGAATCCGTGGAACCGCTGGCGGGGGGCGCCGTGGGGCTGGCCCCGCTTCCAGCCGCGCCGAGGAGGGAACTGCCGCCGCTTGCGCCAAAGAGGGAGCTGCCGCCGCCCGTCGAGGAGCCGGTCAATCCGTTCCCGCCGCTCGGTCCCGTGCCGGCCACCGTCGAGCCGCCGATTGGCTGGCCAAAGAAACCCATCGCCGTGGGAGCCTTGTTCTGGCCAAAGCGGATCGGCTTCCACTCGTCCTTGCCGGTGGTCGGGTCAATGTACTTCTTGCGCAGGAAGCGAATCTCATTGGTCTTCAGCAGCGCGTCCACGCTGGGCGGATACGCGCCGAACTTCTTGTAGTAGAGCTTGATGGCCCGCGCGTACTGCTTGCCCCGGTGCATCGTTTCGATCTCGCGGTCGCGCTGCAGATCCTTCTTGACAATGGGCTCGGCAATCGCCAGGGAAATGATGAGAATCGCCAGCATGAACATGACCGCGACCAGGACGTAGCCCTCCTCGGAAGGGCGGACGCGGCGGCGGATTGGAACCGGCTTCGTCATTCGGCTTCTCGTTGCCAACTGGGCGCCCCAGCTCCCGCTTTTGGGATAGGGGAAAGATCGGCGCCCAATCGGAAGACACAAAATTGCGTCGACGGACCTAATTAGTCTGCAGCGGCAGGTTCTGGGTGTTGTTATAGCTCAAATCCGTCACCTGCACGCTGCCCGGCTGAATGGCGCCGATCTTGTAGCGGTGATCGACAATTTCGCCGGTCCGCGCCACAAAGATGTCGTCTCCGTGCACGAAAAAGGCCTTCAGCGACTTGTCCTTGGCCTGGGAGTATCCGAAGTACTTCAGATCGATGGCCGGCGGGCGCGGCGGCGCGGGTGCGGCCGCCGGCGTGTTCACGGCTGGCTGCCCGATGCGGGCGCTTTTGACCGGGCGCTCGATCTCCACGGGCGCCGACTCGGCGGAGAAGATATTTCTTCCCGTGCCGAGGTATTCCACTTGCTCGCTTTGCGCCAGCTTGTCGAAGTGCAGCGAGGGATCGAGGCCCGTATCGTTGAGCTTTTGCGCGCTGGGCCCGGCTGCCGCCGCCGGAACTCCCGCCGCCGGGCGGGTAACGACCGGGGCGGTTTGCGCGGGCACGGGGCGGCTGGGCGTCGAAGGCCCGGCAAACATTCCGTAGATTCGCCAGCCGCCGATCCCGAGGACCACGGCAAAGAGCACGATCACCAGCGCGACCTGGCGCTTGTTCTCCGCTCCCAAAGGCATCGCCATGGCTACTGGCCCTCCCTTCCGGCAGCGGACGGCGCGCCCTGCGCCTCGCCCGGCTGCGGCGTCGGTGGCAATCCGCTGGCTGCCGCGTCGGCGGGCCGCAGCCAGGTGGAGACGCGCAGCCGCAGATTCACCAGGCCGCCTTGCTGCCCGGTCAGGCCCATCGCCCGGATCACGAAAAACATCTGGTCGCGCTCCAGGCTGTTCACAAAGCGCATGATCTGCGGATAACTGCCGCTGATGCCAGCATCCATCGAGATTTCAGTCAGATCGTTGCCGGCGGCGCCTTGCGAGTATTGCACCCGCGACAGCCGCACGCCCGAGTTCACCTGCAATTCGCCGATCCGCGCCGCGATCGAGGAGTAGTTGGGCGGGATGCGCTTGCCCAAAAAACTCTCCATCTGCGCGCGGGACTCATCCACGCGGTGGTCCAGGCCGCGCATGGGAGCGGCGGCCAGTTCCAGCGCCTTCAGTTCCACCTGCTTGCCGGCCAGGGCATTGCTGGAGCGCCCGTTGGTGGCCGCCCAATCCATTCCCAGCCGTACCGCCAGGGCGACGACCAGCAGAAGCAGGACGGCGAAGCCGGCCGCGTGCCAGGTGAGAGGCGAGGCCAGGCGCTCGCGCCATGTGGAGGACGTTTGGCTGCTCATTGCGGACCTCCGGGCGCGCGGTTGGGATACAGCGCGGGGTTGGGTTTCGGCTGCCGCATCGTGGGCTGGGGCGCGCCGGTATACGGCGGCCGGCCGCCGGGCCGCTCGACCGGGCCGGGAAGCGGATGCGCCGCCGCCGGCCGGCTCTCAATCTCTCCCGCGGCAGTCGGTTTTTCCGTGCTTCGCGCCGGCCGGCGTTCTCCGGCCGGGGCCGGGTTGTACTCGGCCAGCAGATCGAAGTTGAACCGGTTCGAGGCGCTCACCGGCTCCAATCGCTGGTTGGGGCCCTCGCTGGCCTCGGCGTTCTCGCCCACGATGCGCGGCAGCAGAAAGCGTTTCGAGTGCTCCAGGTTGCGCACCAGGTCCACGGCCTTGTCGCGCGGTCCGAGCACGCGCAGATGCAGGGTAATCTTGCCGGTCTTGTCGTCCCGCACCGGCTCCAGGGTCGTCACCTGCACTCCGCCCGGCAGCACGGTTTCCAAATCTTCCATGGCCAGCGTCCAACTGAACGCTTTCACATCGAACAGCTTGTTCAGCGCCGCTGCCTGGGCAAGTAATTGCGCATTGGCCGGCTGCTGCATCAGCCCCTGGTATTGCTGCCGTTCCTGGGTGACGCGGGCGATCTCGCCGTCCAGCGAGTGGTCGCGCGCGCGGGCCTCCTCGGCCTTCTGGTGCAGGGCGCGCAGGCCCAGGCCGAAGGCGATGGCGAGCAAAACCAGCACGCCCATGGCGATGCGCAGCCGTTTGATGGCTGGTCCCAGGTCGGCGAAGGGGCGGGTCGCGAGATTGAGAGAGATGCGCATTATCTTGCCCCCGCCAGTGCGCCGGTCACGCCGGCGATGCTGGCCTCGCCCAGCGCGGTCATGGCCCCGGTTTCAGGCCGCGGGGTCAGATCGGCCACGGTCAGCTCCGGGTCGCCGACCCAGCGGGCGAATTCGCCGGCCTCGCCGATGCCCGCATAGCAAATCCGCGTGGGCCGCGCCTGCAGCTTGTCTTCAAAGTAAGCCGAGGCCACGGCGATGCCGCGCCGCACCTCGTCCCGGCGCAATCCCGGCTCCTCGGGCAGGTCGAGCGTGCGATAGAGCAACAGGTCCTGGCCGTTGACGATGCAGGTGGTCAGCGCCGCTCCGCTCAGTGTCGCGGTCAGCACGGACTCCATGGAATCGATCGCCTCCAGCGCGGCCAGGCTGGCGGGCAGCACGGCGCCCGGCTCATAGCCGGCGGCCCGCACCGCCGCCTCATACTCCTGCAGAATGGGTCCCGGAAGGACGGCGGCAAGCACCTTGCACTCGGTCTTGCTCTCCGCCAATATCTGGTAGCTGAGGCCGGCGTGCTCCACGTCGAAGGGAATCATCTTGCGCAGCCTGAAGCGCAGCACGGAGTTGGCCTCGGCCGCCTTGGCGGGCAGGGCATCGAAGTCCAGCACGAAGACCCGGACCACCGTATCCGGCAGCAGCAGCGTGACGGCGTGCGAACGCGGCGAAACCTGGCCCAGCGCGGAGCGAATCGCCGCCGCCACGGCCTCCGGGGCGCGCAGATTGGCCTCCGCGATGCCCGGAACCAGCGTCCCGGCCGGGAGAGGCTGGAAGGCATACACCGGCGCCTGCCCCCTGCCCGTCAGCGCCGCCGCCAGCACGCCTTCGGGCGCAACCTCGACCGCCGCCGGCGGACGGCCGCCCGGCGGGGAACCGCCCTTGTTGAGAATGGAATGCATTAGCGCGACGCCTCGATAAACGTAACCTTGTTGATCTCCTTGAGCGTTGTCAGCCCGCGGCGAACGCGATCCAGCGCCGACTCGCGCAAAAAGCTCATGCCCTCTTTCCGGGCCAGCTTGCGCACCTCGGAGGTGGGTTTCTTTTCCAGAATCAGCTCCCGGATGGGGTCGGTCAAGTCCAGCAGTTCGTGGATCGCGGTCCGGCCGCGGTAGCCGGTGCCGCCGCACTCCATGCAGCCGGCGCCCTCGCGGAACTCGAAGCCGCGCCACTCGTCCGGGTTCATGCCGGCGGCCAGCAGAGTGTGATCGTCATACGTAACCGTGCGCGCGCAGTGTTCGCAGACGGTGCGCACCAGCCGCTGCGCCAGAATGCAGTTGAGCGCGGAAACGAAGTTGTACACCTCGACGCCCATATTCACAAAGCGTCCCAGCACGTCCACCACGTTGTTGGCGTGCACGGTGGTGAAGACCAGGTGCCCGGTCAGGGCGGAGTTGATGGCGATCTGCGCGGTCTCGTTGTCGCGGATTTCGCCCACCAGAATCTTGTCCGGGTCGTGACGCAAGATCGACCGCAGGCCGCGGGCAAAGGTCAGTCCCTTTTTCTCGTTCACCGGAATCTGCGTGATGCCGCGAATCTGGTACTCGACCGGGTCCTCGATGGTGATGATCTTGTCCTCGTCGCTCTTGATCTCGTTCAGCGCGGCGTAGAGCGTGGTGGTCTTGCCCGAGCCGGTGGGCCCGGTCACCAGCACCATCCCGTAGGGCTCGCGGATGTAGCGGCGGAAGCGCTTCAAATCCTCTTCGGCAAAGCCCACTACGTCCAGCGTCAGATGGCGGAACTTCTCGCTCATCGATTCCTTGTCCAGCACGCGCAGCACGGCGTTTTCGCCGTGGATCGTCGGCATGATGGAAACGCGGAAGTCGATCAGCCTGCCCTTGTAGCGCACCCGGAATCGTCCGTCCTGCGGCACGCGCCGCTCGGCGATATCCAGCTCGCTCATGATCTTGATGCGGCTCAGAATGGTCGAGTGATGCTCGCGCGCGATGGGCGCCATCGCCGCCTGCAGCACACCGTCGATGCGGTACTTGACCACCACCGAATCGTCGTTGGTTTCGATGTGAATGTCCGAGGCCCGGCGCTCCAGCGCGGTGAAGATGGTTGTGTCCACCAGTCGGATGATGGGGCTGATGTCTTCTTCGCTGGTCAGCTTCTCGATGGAGATATTTTCATCCGTCGAGTCCTCGCCGGTGAGCACGTCGAAGGTGAGCCCCTCGCTGGCTTCGTCCAGCACGCGCTGCGACTGCTCGGTCTTCTTCAGCAGGTCGGTGATCTGCGAGAGCGTGGCCACGCGCGCAATGATGCGATGGCCCAGCAGCCCGGCGATCTCGTCCAGCACCATCAGCCGCGAGGGGTCGCTGACCGCGATCACCAGCACGCCCTCCTGCTGCTCGATGGGCACAAAATTGTAGCGGAACATCAGCTCGACCGGGACCGTGCGCAGCAGGTCGTGCTGGATCTTGAAGTTCTTCAGGTCCACGAACTCGGCGCGATAGCGCTTGGCCAGCGCCTCGGCCTGGGCCCGTTCGTCGGGTCCCGTGGGCAGTGGCAACGTAAGTAGATTTGTGTCGGCCATGGCGGTTTACCCTTGCCCTCCGCCCGCCGAGCCCAGCGAGAAGATGGGCAGGTAGAGCGAGATGAGAATGAAGACCACGACCACGCCCATCACGATGAGAATGGCCGGCTCGATCAGCGCCAGCGCGGCGGTCAGCGCGGTGGCCACGTCTTCCTCGAAAAACTCGGCCACCGAGTTCAGCATCTGGGGCAGAGCGCCGGTCTGCTCGCCCACGGTGATCATTTCCGTGGCCAGATCGGGAAAGACCCCGGTATGGCTCAGCGATTCGGCCAGGCTCTTGCCCTCGCGCACGGTGCCGATCGAGGACATGACCGCCTTTGAAACCCGGCGCGACGAAATCGACCGCGCCGCCGTCTCCAGCGACGGCACCAGCGGCAATCCGCCGGTGAGCAGCGTCGAGAGCGTGCGCGCAAAGAGAGCCACCTGATACTTCAGCCAAATCTTGCCAAAGATCGGCATCCCCACGCGGAAGCCGTCGATAAAGTCCTTGCCCCGCTCGGTGTGCGAGAAGCGGTACGCGCCCGCTCCCAGGCCCGCCGCGATCAGCAGCAGCCAGATGAAGTTGTGGTTGAGCCACTTGCCGAAGGTCAGCAGGCCGACGGTCATCGACGGCAGCTTCGAGCCCATCTGGTCGTAGAGCACGGCAAACTGCGGCACCACCACCGCCAGCAGGAAGATCATGAGCCCGATGACCAGCGTCATCAGCAGCGTCGGATAGATCAGCGAGGCGGTCAATTTTTTGCGGAAGGTGAGCGCCACCTTCTGGAAGCTCACATACCGCTCCAGCACCTCCTGCAGGTTGCCCGAGCGCTCGCCGGCCAGCAGCGTGGTGGTGTACATCAGCGGAAAGCCGCTCTGCGCCTCGAAGGCCGACGACAGCGCGTCCCCTGTCTTCACGCGGTTCGATACATCGTCCAACTGGCTGGCGAAGAGGGCGTTCTTCTGGATCTTGGCCAGCATCTGCAGCGAGCCCAGAATGGGCAGCCCGGCCCGGATCAGCGTGAGAAACTGCTGGTTGAAGATGAGAAACGGCTCCAGCTTGACCTTGCCGCGCTTGATGCCGCCCAGGCCGCTCTTGGCGCGCACGGAAAAGACATGGTAGCCGGCATGGGCAAAGCGCACCCGCAGCTCCTCGGCGCTGGCCGCCGAGTGAACCTGCTCCTGCACGCGGCCGCGCTCATCGGCCAACTTGATGACAAACTCTGCCATGCCTCTGCCCGCCGAACCGGATCGTTCGGCACTTTCCCAGCGTTTCTGCTCAGAATTCAGGGTACCAGTTCCCGCCCGCTGTTCTGGTAACGGATAGACGCGAAAGGCAGTAGCAACGCTCGCACCCGGCGGGCCCGGAGCCTCGGCTCCCGCCGCTCCGCGCCATTCGAGTAGAATCGTGGTTCGAGCAGCGCGAGGGGCTCCCCATGGCGAATCGATACGGAGAAGCGGCACTCATGGCGGCCCGGGAGGGGCTGGCATCCAGCACCCATCCAGCAGCGCGATGGGAAAGCGCGCTGGAGAAGCTCTATCCCACCAGCCCGGCGGCGCGGAAGAAGGGCGGACCGCGCGGAGCTTTTTTAGGCCTCTGCGAAGAGGGATTGGTGAAGGGCACCGCCGCCGGCCGCTACAAAGCGCCGCAGGACAGCAAGAGATACGCGGTCCAGGCCGTGGCGTTGCTTGCTGAAGGCGCGCAGAGTTGGTCTACCGGCGCACTGTGGCGGGCGGTAACCAACGATCCCGAGAAGACGCACAATGGCCAGATGGATATCGTGCTGGCCCTGTGGAAGAACGACCTCATCGTCCGCAATCCCTGAGCCAGTAAAACGGCCGTCGATGTGCCGGGCGCAGGGGGCCTTCTTTTGCCTGCCAACGCGATTCGGGCGCTCCATTCGTGCGCTTTCTTTCGGGCGCGGGGGTGGAATCCATGCACTGCGAATCGTCATTCGATGCATTCGGTCCACGCCGTCCCTGTATCCTGATTGCGTTCGGTTTTGCCATCGTCGATTGAGGGGTACAGATTGGCGCAGACCATGGATTGGACCATACCAGGCAGGCGTTTCAGTTCGGGAATCGGCGCAAGGCTCCTTCCCGCCCTGCGCAAACACGGCCGCCAGGCCAGTCTCGCCGCTCTGCTGCTTGCTGCGGCAGCCGTCTCCGCGTTCCTTTTTGCCGGCTTCCACGGCCGCCGCCCGGCCGCGGCCGTCGCTCCCTATCCGCACGAGCTGGCCCAGGTCAGCTTTGCCGTGGCGGGCGACGTGATTCCCCACGAGCCGGTTCGCGCCGCGGCGGCGGCCGCCGGGGACGGAGCTCAGGGCTGGGGCGCGCTCCTCAGCGACGTGAGCGATGTCTTTCAAAAGGCCGATTTCGGCTTCGTCAACCTGGAAACCCCGGTCGCTCCGGCCCACTCCCACGGCTCCAAACCCTTCATGTTCGACGCGCCCGTCGCCCTGCTCGACGGCCTCAAGGCCAACGGCATCAAAATCGTCTCCTTCGCCAACAATCACGTGATGGACCAGGGCTGGGCCGGATTCGCCGAGAGCCGCGAGCACCTGCGCGAGGAGGGCCTGCTTTTTGCCGGCTCCGGCGACACGGCGCAGCAAAGCTGGCAGCCGGCCATCGTCGAGGCCAACGGCATCAAGGTCGGCTGGCTGGGCATGACGCGCTGGCTCAACGGCAACCGCAACCCCGACAAGGACGACCAGCCGCATGTGAATTTCTTCCCCTATCCGGGCGAGTCCGGCGGCGCGCCCGGAGCGGACGAAGCGCAGGTCCTCGAAGCCATCCGGCAGGCCCGCGCGCAATGCGATTTCCTGGTGGTTTCCATCCACTGGGGCGTCGAGTACGCGCCCGCGCCGCGGCCGGAAGACGTGGAGACGGCGCACAAGATGCTCGACGCCGGCGCCGCGGTCATCGTCGGCCACCATCCCCACGTGCTGCAGCCGGTGGAGACCTATCGCACGGCGGACGGCCGCAACGCGGTCATCTTCTACTCGCTGGGCAACTTCCTCTCCAACCAGTCGCGCAATTATGTGGATGGCCTGATGCCGGACAAGGAAGGCGATCCGCGCGACTCGATGATCGGCTTGTTCTCCGCCGTCCGCAAAGACTACGGCCAGGCCGGCGTCCGCGTCGAACTGGGCCACGTCGGCATCTTGCCCGCCTGGGGCGAAAACAACCGCAACGAACTGGCCAGCGGACACGCCAAAACCACCGTCATTCGTCCGATTTTGATTGACCGCGAGATTCCGCGCCTGCAAGCCCGGCTGGACGAGCTGAACAAGATGAGCACGCCCGCCGCGTCACTCAGCGCCGACCAGAAGCAGGAGTTCATCGCAGTTACGACGCAATTGAAGCTGCTTAGCGACCGCCGCGCCCTGCTGCTCGCCCGCACCGGCGACGAATATTTGGCGGACCCGCCCAAACTCGCCCCCATGCCCTGAGCCGTCTCTCTCCCTCGAACCAATTGAACGATGTTCCCAGGTCAGTTGATCGTGATACCGCCGCCGCCGATATTGAAATGGGGATACGAAATGGTATTCGCGGTGACATAAACGCGGGTATCTTTCGGAAGCATCTGGTAACTCCCGGTCTGCGTGTCGATCAGCAGTTGGCCGTTGAAGTTGCCGCAGTAAGGAGCGTTCAACAGGAGGAATCTGTCTCCCGGCAGGAAGGCACTGCGCAAGGTGTCAACGCAAAAATAGTATCCGTCCCATCCTTCGCCCTGAGTAACTTTGACGAGGGTTCTGTTTCCAGCCAGGAGTTTCATGACGCCGGGTTCTGTTTTCATATCAATTCCGATTCCTTTGGAAGAGAGGACCTTCTTGTCGTAATCCAGAATGCCGAAAGAATAAAAAGGTGATTCCGGCAGGCCAAATCCAGGTTTCCCGAGTGGCATGGAAGCGGAATCCGGGGCTCCAATCGTCCCCGTTTGCCCTCCGTCAAAGTATTTCAACTGCAGGGCGCCCGTCCCTGTAGGTACCGAGAAATAAACAACAGATTCCGGACCGAAAAAGTAGTTGTTGGCGGGGAAGGGCTTGAGAACAGGCTGTAGTTTCCCGTTTTCCACTTCATACCTCCAGAGTTCACCCTTGCTTGAGAAGAGTTGCGAACCAATGGATCTGTAATATTCGTCCTTGATCAGGTAAAGAAAACGCGAATCGCGGGACCATTGAAAATCCTCATCTCGAAAAAATTGACGCCCAATGGGCTTGAACGTTCTGTAAATGGAATTTACAGGAGTGACCTGTTGGAGCAGAGACGAACTCGGTTTCAGAATCACGAGTCGGTTGTTGACCACAACGGCGATCGCCATCCCATCGGGCGAAACCAGAAAGTTCCGGATTGCCCCATGGAGAAGAGTAGGCGCATCGGTATCGATGCGGTCTGAGTATTTCAAATCCGGGCCAATCGAATAGAAGAAATACGAGTTGGCCTTGGCCTCAAAGATCGTCGGATGGAAATCGACAATGGTCGAGACTGGCTTCTTCTCGTTCCTCTTCGCTGCGACAAGAAGAAAGAGGAGAGGGAGTGCGACTGAGAGGAAGCCGATTTTCTTCGTAAACTGCTTCATCCGGACACCTCGCTCCCATCAACGCGATGCGGTTAGGCGGGAGGTTCAATACCCGCTCGCCACCAGCCACGCCTCGGTCAACTCCAGTTCCGGCTTCTTCTTGGCCTGCATTTCGGCGTGGGCCAGCTTCACCAGCACATCCGCCTCCACGTTCACCGGGGCGCCGGGCGCCAGCGTGTGCAGATTCGTGCGCCAATAGGTCAGCGGAAGAATCGCAATGGTAATCGCCTCGCCGTCGAAGTCGGCAATGGTCAGGCTGATGCCTTCCACGGCCACCGAGCCCTTGTGCACCATCCACGGACGCACATTCTCCGGAACCTTCACCTTGAGCGTCCAGTCGGTGGTCTGCATGTCGAACTCCGGGCTCGTCCGCGCGATCACCGGCTCCAGCGAGGCGAGCTCTCCGCAGCCGTCCACGTGGCCCTGCACAATGTGCCCGCCCAGCGGACTGCCCGCCGCGGTAGGCAGTTCCAGGTTCACTTTCGATCCCGGCGCCAGCGCGCCCAGCGAGGTGCGGTCTAGCGTCTCCTGCGCCAGGTCGGCGTGAAACAGCGTGGGGTCCACGTCCAGCGCGGTCAGGCACACGCCGGAGACGCCCAGCGAATCGCCCTCGCGCAGCCGCCCGGCCAGCCCCGGAGCCTCCACCGTGATCCGGCGTACTCCCCCCCTGCTCTCCAGCCCAACCAGCGTGCCTGTCTGCTCAATGATGCCTGTAAACATGGTTTCATTCTAAGGGACGAAGGGACGAAGGGACTAAGGGAGTAGGGAGTAGGGAGTGGGGAGTAGGGAGTAGGGAATAGGGAATCGACATTCCTTTTTCCGGCGCCGCATCTTTGTTCCGAGGGGCGTCTTCAACTCCCTGTATTCTTGCCGGTAGAGAATTCCGCAGGTGTCTGTGATTCGAGTACGACCACTCCTCTTCACCCTCGCGATCACCTCCCTCGGCCGCATTCTTCTGCTGCGCGACCGGTTGCTGGGCAGGGTCGCATGGAGAAGCCGCGTTGGCGCCGCCCACGCCTGCATCTCCCGCCATGCCATTCCCAGCGGCAACAACGTTCTCGACGCAGTGCTGGTGAAGCCGGAGTCCGATGCCCCGCGAGTCAGTTTGCTCCTCTGCCATGGCATCGGGGAGACAGTCCAGCATTGGCTTCCCGTGCAGCAGCTTCTCGCGGCCAATGGCGTCGCCTCGCTGGTCTTCGATTACTCCGGTTACGGGCGCAGTTCGGGCGTCTTCGATTCAGGCCAGGCTGAGCAGGATGCGATCGCGGCCTTTCATTGTCTCGAACGGCTGACCGCTCCCTTGCCTATCTCGATGCTTGGATTCTCCCTGGGCAGCGGTATTGCCGTGGCCATCCTATCCAGGGTTCCGGCCCATCGCCTGGTGCTCTGCGCCGCGTTCACTTCTCTCCGGAAGGCCGCCCTCAGCGTCGGAGTTCCCAAAGTCTTCGCGGCCGCGGTGCCGCCCATCTGGGAGGCGGAGGAGGCTTTGCGCGCCTGCGCAGTTCCCGTGCTGGTTGTGCATGGCGAAAAGGACCGGCTCTTTCCCGTGCTCATGGCCGAGGAACTGGTTTCCTTTTGCACCCAGGCTGAGCTGGTCGTCGTTCCCAAGCTCGCTCACAACCAGCCCTTCCGTCGCCCGCAGCAGTCCTACTGGGGGCTGATCGCTTCGTGGCTGATCGACGATGCCGGTAAGGATGGTCTGCCTCCAATGTGAGACGGCATCCTGCTTCTTCCCGGACGTTCGCCGGCGGATGGCCGGCAGCTCTCAATAAAACCGCAATCGAAGAAAATACGGCATAACCTGGCCATGGATTTGGTGCTCTACTCGTCAAGAGCATCTCGCACCGATCGGAACGGAGACCCATGATGAGCGGTTTCAGATCGCCCGCATCCCTGTGTAACTCACGCATTGCCGGTGCCACTCCCGGCATGATCCGAAGCCAGCAGCTTGCCAACATCCGCATTCCCCATTGGGCCGGGACAACCTCTGCGGCCAGCCTTGGCCTGGTCTTCTTGCTCGCGCTCAGCGGATGCGCGTCTTTACAGGTTCACCTGGGGATGAAGGTGGACCTTACCAAGACCCCTGTTGCCTCCATCGAGGTCATTCAACCCAAAGGTCCGGGCATCGTGCCGGGGCAAAAGTCCCCGCTGGCGGTTGAAGTCACTCAACCGGACGGCAAGGTCTTGCAGACCGAAGGGGCGGGTGGCGGAAAGGTCATGTGGAGGGATCTCACCGTTACGGCGACCGTCGTGTCGGTAAATCAGAAGGGTGTGATCTCCCTACCGCACGACCCCAGGGTCAGCGACGGAAAGCTGCCGCATGTCACTGTCACGGCGCCCAGCCATCCCGGCCTCCGCGCGGAACTCGACATTCCCTTGCGCTACGACTACAAATTCAGCGCCGATTTCTCCGCCAGCAATGGCGCCAATGGCATGGACGGCACCGCTGGATTGGACGGCACAAGCGGCAGCCTCGGCTCCATCGATCCGAACAATCCCTCCCCCGGTGGAGACGGATCGAATGGGGGAAATGGCTCCGACGGGCAAAATGGACAGCCGGGAGGCGACGCGCCTCCGGTCAATATCCGGATGACGCTCAGGGCGGGCGATCATCCCCTCCTCCAAATTGCAGTATTTGCCGCGGCGCACAAGCGTTTTTACCTGGTCGATCCCCAGGGAGGCTCTCTCACGGTCAAGGCCGACGGAGGTTCCGGCGGCAGAGGCGGGACGGGCGGCCGCGCTGGCCGGGGCGGCTCCGGCGGCATCGGATCGCCCAACGGAAGGAAAGGCAACGATGGTCTTAGTGGACAGGACGGCATGAACGGATCGAACGGAAGGGGCGGAGCCATCACCGTAACCTGCGATCCCCAAGCCCAGCCCTACCTGGCCACACTCCATCTCTCCAATCGTGGCGGTCCGCATCCGGTCTTCCAGGAAGCGCCCGTGCCTCCGCTCTGGTAAGCAACTTAGGGCGATGGGCGTGAAGCCGCGCGTGCGCCCAGGTCTCGATCTTGAGCCCTGGGCACACACGATCACCAGCAGCCCCCAGGACGGCCTAACTGATCCCTGTTTCCCACGGGTCTTTGAGCAGCGAACAGAGCCCCAGATCGTTTCCATACCGCTCGACCTCGACCTCCGCCATGCGCATCGCATTCGCCATGCCGCGGAAGGCGGGGACGGCATCGGAGCCCATGATCTGCGGCGAGACGAAGAGATGCACGCGATCCACCAGCCCGCCGGCCAGCAGCGCCGTATTCAGCCGCGTGCCGGTTTCGGTCAGCAGGGTCAGGATGCCTTCCTCTCCCAGCTTGTCCAGCACCTTGTCCAGCGGAACGCGGCCAGCCTGCCACCCCGGCGAGGAAACCCTGTCGCCGGGGACCCCGGTCTCTGCCGGCAGCACCTCCACGCGCACGCCGCGCTGGGTCAACTCCCGCATGCGGCCCTCGTCCTTTGAGACCGTGAAGACCACCAGATCGTTCTGCGCCGTGGCCACCATCTTCGAGTTGAGCGGCATGCGCAGCGCCGAATCCAGCACCACGCGCTGGAGCGGCCTGCGCCGCCGCAGTCCGCTGCGATCGGTGAGCATGGGGTCGTCGGCCAGCACGGTATCCACGCCGGTCATCGCGGCGTCGGCCTGCCAGCGCAGCGGCTGCACGGCCGCCCGCGCCTGCTCGCTGGTGATCCAATACGGCTCGCGCGCCAGGTGCTGCCCGGCCGGAGGAGCGATGCGTCCGTCCAGCGTCATGGCCACCTTCATCAGCACCAGCGGGCGCCGGTGCTGGCACCAGCGGGCAAAGCCCTCGTTCAGCCGCCGCGCCTCGGCCTCGCAGACGCCCACAACCGTTTCCATGCCCGCCGCGCGCAAGGCCTCAAGACCATGGCCGGCAACGGCCGGGTTGGGGTCGATGGTCGCGGCCACCACGCGTTTCACTCCGGCGGCGATCAACGCTTCCGTGCAGGGCCCGGTGCGCCCGGTGTGGTTGCATGGCTCCAGCGTCACATAGGCCGTGCCCCCGCGCAGCCGTTCGCCGGCGTGTTGCGCGGCCTCTTTGAGCGCGACCACTTCGGCGTGGTCCAGCAGGTCGTATTCGTGCCAGCCCTCGCCCGCCACCTGACCGGCGCGGTCCAGAATCACGCAGCCCACCGCCGGGTTGGGCGAGCTGACTCCGATGCCGCGGCGCGCCAGTTCCAGCGCCCGCCGCATCCAATAGCTGTCTTGTTCCAGAACGTTCATGGCTTACCCCAGTAACGAATCCACAAACTCGGCGGGAGAAAACTCCAGCAGATCGCCCATCTGCTCGCCCACGCCGACATACCGCACGGGCAGATCCAATTCCCGGGCGATGGCCACGGCGATGCCGCCCTTGGCGGTGCCGTCCAGCTTGGTCAGCACAATGCCTGTCACGCCGGCGGCCTCGGTAAACAACCGCGCCTGTTGCAATCCATTTTGTCCCGTGGTGGCATCCATCACCAGCAGCACCTCGTGCGGCGCTCCGGGAACCAGCTTGGCCGCGGTGCGGCGCATCTTGTCCAACTCGTCCATCAGGCCGGTTTTGGTGTGCAGCCGCCCGGCGGTGTCCACAATCAGCTCGGCAATGCCGCGCGCCTTGGCCGCCATGGCCGCGTCGTAGAGCACGGCCGCCGGATCGCCGCCGTGACGCGTCTTGATCATCTCCACGCCCGAGCGCGAGGCCCACACTTCCAGTTGTTCAATCGCCGCCGCGCGGAAGGTATCGGCCGCGCACAGCAGAACGGTTTCATCTTTCGCGCGATGCCATGCGGCCAGCTTGCCCGCCGAGGTGGTTTTGCCGGTTCCGTTCACGCCCACCAGAAACGTGACCTTGGGCGGCGCATCGGGATGGACGTCGGGCCTCCGCGGAGCCTCCAGAATCGCCCGCAACTGCTCCTTGAGCAGCTCGCGCAACTCCGCGCCGCCCTCGATCGCCTGGTGGCGCGCCCGGTCGCGCAGCGCATCCAGAATCTCGCTCGTCGTGCGCACGCCCAGATCGCTGGTCAGCAGCGCCGTCTCCAGTCGTTCCAGCGCATCCTCGTCCACCGCGCGCGTCAGCGCCACAATGTCTTCGATCTTGGCTGAGAGCGACTCCCGCGTGCGCGAGACAGCCTGCTTCATGCGGCTGAAGAAGCCCGGTTTGGGCGTCTCAGCCTCGCCGGACCGCTCCGGCGCCTCGGCCTCCGTGGCCCGCGCGTCTTTCTTGCCGCCAAAAAACTTCATCATCGAGGGTTCCCGCTTTGAGTCTAGAGCATCGATGAGGCCGGGCGCGAATGCGGCGGAACTGGCGCGCTCGCGCCGCCGGCCGCGCAAAAAAACTCTTGTCTTTTATCTTCGATTTGGAGAAAAATCGCAAAACGGGCCCTGTCCGTTGCGGCCTTGAAGAGGCACGGCAAAAGGAGGGGCTCGATGAGCACGATTCGCGTACTTGTGGGCACGCGCAAAGGCGCATTCATCCTCACCGCGGACGGCAAGCGGAAAAACTGGCAGGTCGGCGGCCCGTTTTTCGCCGGCTGGGAGATCTACCACCTCAAAGGTTCGCCCGCCGACCCCAACCGCCTCTACGCCTCGCAATCCACCGGCTGGTTCGGCCAGATGATCCAGCGCTCAGAGGACGGCGGCGCCACCTGGGCGCCGGTCGGCAACCAGTTTACCTACGACGGCGTTCCCGGCACCCACCAGTGGTACGACGGCACGCCCCATCCCTGGGAGTTCAAGCGCGTCTGGCATCTGGAGCCCTCCCTCGCCGATCCGGATACCCTTTACGCGGGCGTAGAAGACGCGGCCCTCTTCCGCTCCACCGACGGCGGCTCGACTTGGCAAGAACTGGCTGGCTTGCGCGGTCACTCGACCGGTCCCCGCTGGCAGCCCGGCGCGGGCGGCATGTGCCTGCACACCATCCTTCTCGACCCTGTGAACCCCGGCCGCATCTACATCGCCATCTCCGCCGCCGGCGCCTTCCGCACTGAAGATGGCGGCCAGAGTTGGAAGCCCATCAACAAGGGGCTGGTCTCCAACTTCATGCCCGAGCCCACCGCCGAGGTCGGTCACTGCGTCCATCACGTCGCCCTGCATCCCGCGCGCCCCGATGTCCTCTTCATGCAGAAGCACTGGGACGTGATGCGCTCCGACGACGCCGGCGATAGCTGGCAGGAGGTCAGCGGCAACCTGCCCAGCGACTTCGGCTTCGTCATCGACGTCCACGCCCACCAGCCCGAGACCCTCTACGTCGTCCCCATCAAGAGCGACTCCGAGCATTTTCCGCCCGAGGGCAAACTGCGCGTCTACCGCAGCCGCTCCGGCGGCCACGAGTGGGAACCTCTTACCCGCGGCTTGCCGCAGAAAGACTGCTATGTCAACGTGCTGCGCGACGCCATGGCCGTCGATCGCCTCGAAGACTGCGGCGTCTACTTCGGCACCACCGGCGGCCAGGTCTACGCCTCGGCAGACGCGGGGGATAGCTGGGCGCCGATTGTGCGGGATTTGCCGGCGGTTCTGTCGGTCGAGGTGCAGACGCTGGCATGAGCGGCGAGAGCGTGGCAACGCGGAGTGTCCGGGTGGTTTTGCCGTACCATCTGCGGACGCTGGCGGGGGTGGGAACGGAACTCACGCTCGAAGTCTCCGCGCCCCTCACCGTGCGCAGCGTCCTCGACGCCCTCGAAGCCCGCTACCCCATGCTGCGCGGCGCCATCCGCGACCACGTTACCCAAGAGCGCCGCCCCTTCCTTCGCTTCTTCGCCTGCGAGACAGACTTATCCCACGAGCCGCCCGACGCGCAGCTCCCGGAGGCAGTCACTTCGGGCAAGGAGCCGCTGTTGATTGTTGGGGCGATTGCAGGAGGGTGATATCTTGATGCGGATTGCGGCGACCGAAGATCGCGAAGCGCGATCTTTGTCCTAGAGTTCGTCCTTGCCGGGGCGCAGCATCAGGTCCTTGATGGCTTCGCGCGGGTCCTTGCCGGCGTCGAGGATCAGCTCCATCTGTTCGGTAATGGGCATCTCGATGCCGCGCTGGCGGGCCAGGCCGAGGGCCGCGCGGGTGGTCAGCACGCCTTCCGCCACCTTCCCGCCCAGGCTGGCCAGGATTTCGGGCAAGTGGCGGCCCTGGCCCAGCGCCTGTCCCACGGTCCGGTTGCGGCTGAGGGAGCCGGTGCAGGTGAGCACCAGGTCGCCGACGCCGCTGAGGCCGGCCAGCGTCTCGCGCCGCCCGCCGCAGGCCACGGCGAGGCGCGTGATCTCGGCGATGCCGCGGGTAATGAGCGCGGCGGCGGAGTTGTAGCCCAGGCCCACTCCGGCGGCCACTCCGGCGGCGATGGCAATCACGTTCTTCAGTGCGCCGCCCAGTTCCACGCCAATCACATCCGTGGACGTGTACAGGCGCAGGCTCTCCGAGGAGAACTCGTTCTGGATGCGCGCGGCGATCTCCTGGTCGTCGAAGGCCACGGTGACGGCGGTGGGCTGTCCCTGCGCCACTTCCAGGGCAAAGCTGGGCCCCGAGAAGGCGCCGATGGGCAGCGCGAGGCCGCTCTCGGCGAGTTTGGCCGCGATCACCTCGGTCATGCGCAGATAGGTGCTGTTCTCCACGCCCTTGGTGGCGCTCACCACGATCTGGCCGGCGTGCAGATGCGTTCCCAGCCGGGCCAGCGTCGAGCGCAGGAACTCGGAGGGAACCACCGAGACCACGATCTCGGCATCGGCCACGGCCGCGCAATCGCCGGTGACGGCGATCTCTTGGGGAAGGGGAAAGCCGGGCAGGAAGAGAGTGTTTTCTCCCGCGTCGATAATCTCTTGCGCGGCCTCGGGGCTGTGCGCCCAAAGGCCGATCCGATGGCCGCCGCGGCGGTGGAGCGAGAGTGCGATGGCGGTTCCCCATGCTCCGGAACCGAGGACAATGATGCGGCTCATGCGGTTTTCTTGGCTCCGAGTCGGGGTTCCGTGCCGGCGAGCAGGCGGCGGATGTTCTGGTGGTGCTTGGCGACGATGAGGAATGCGACGGCGAACTGGACGGCGATGAAGAACGGCGGCCGGTCGCCGTGGACCAGCAGCCAGGCAAAGACGGGAAAGCTGGCCGCGCCCAGTATCGAAGCCAGCGAAACATAGCGGCTGAGGATCAGCACCACCGCGAAGACGCCGATGGCGGCCAGCGCGGCCCACGGAGCGGCGACCAGGAAGACGCCAAAACCGGTGGCCACGCCCTTTCCGCCGCGAAACCGGAGCCAGACCGGAAAGACATGCCCCAGCACGGCAAAGAGCGCGGCCAGCGCCTCGAAGTTGCGCGCCGCAAGATCGGGCGCCAGATGCGCCGCCAGCAGCGCGCCCAGGCAAACCGCGCCCGAGCCCTTGAGCATGTCCATCAGGAAGGTGGCCGCGCCCAGGCCCTTGCCGCCAGAGCGCAAAACGTTGGTGGCGCCAATGTTGCCGCTGCCGAAGCTGCGGATGTCCTGGTGACGAAAAAGATGGATCAGCAGGAATCCGGAAGGAAGCGATCCGAGCAGATAAGCGACAACCGCGATCAGCACACTTGCAAGCACCATGACGAGTGAGAGTTTAGCAGGTGAGGGCGCCGGTTGAGCGCTTTCGCGGGCAGGGGCCGGATGGTCCGGTGCGCATCCTGAGACTCTCGCGGCGGATCGCCCGGCTCCTCTATAGATTGGAAATCGCGCGGCGGGCGGAGCGCACTTCCGCGGCCAGCACTTCGAGAATCTTGAGCGACAGCAATGGTTCGGTCTGCATCAGGCTGGCGAAATCCTCGCGCTTGACGAAGCTCACTTCGGCGCCCTTGCAGGCGACCGCGGTGAGCGTGTAGGGCTTGTTGCCGACCAGGCCGGGCAGGCCCAGCAGCGAGCCGGCGGCCGCCTGAATCGACAGCACGGCATCGCCCGCCGGAGAGTCCATTGAAACGGTGGCCTCGCCCTTGTTGACGATGTACAGCCCGGCGGGAGCGTCGCCTTGGCGGAAGAGTACGCGCTCGCCGCCACATGGAAGGGCGGTGGAGCGCTTTTCCAATGCCCGGATCAGTTCCGGATCGGCGACAAATGCGGATGGATCGAATTCCACGAAAGCTCTCCTGGGATGGATGTGGAGAAAGGAAGCAGACCGAGTCTCTCGAATGGCCTTTGTCTTCATGATTCCATCGAAGGAAGTGGACATTGAGTGATGCACGTCACATAGCTACGGTTAATACGGAATGATTACTGGGATTTTGGCTTCAGCTTTGCTGTTGCGGGCGCACGGCACGGAACTCATCGGCGCGCCGATGCTCAGCCGATCGCTTGCCAATCCGCGGCGCGAATCCGGCGTTAGTCCGAGACCATCACTTCGCCGGGCAGGATGGGCCGTGTGCGGTAGAGTTTGCCATACTGCGCCAGCAGGGCCATGAACAGCAGCGCGGCGACAAAGGCAAGCAGTTTGGCGAGATCGCCGGCATGGGAGCGGGGCAAAGTCTTCCACAGGACGAGCAGCAGGGTCTGCGCGACGGTTACGGCCCAGACCGATCCGTAGAAGTAGCGCCGTTCGGTTCCCTCGGTCTTGGTGGAGGGACCGACGCGCGGCAGCCGGCCCAGGGCGCCGAGCAGAAGAATGAGGGCGCAGAGCGGCAGGTAGGCGAAGTGGTAGATCTGCTTCAGATACCAGACGCCGGTCAGGGCGGCGATGAGCAGGCCGCTCAGGTTGAGCAGCGCAAAGTTGAGCGCGGCATTCCAGGCGAAGGTGTAGCAGACGCGGCGGTAGAGGGGATTGGGCCTGTCCTCGTCGAAGCGCAGGATATAGGGGCAAGGTTCCGCTCCGGGCAGGCGTCCGCGCAGGCCGGCGATGCCCGTGCCAATCAGAACAGCGGCAAGCCAGGCCCAATTGCCCCAATGAAAGCCGCGGTCGAAGAGTGAAAAAGTCAAGGGGCCCGGCGTGAGGAAAAAGACCCAAATCCAGATCGGCCAGTGCGCCAGCCGATAGAGACGCGTGTTCCGCTCCCGGATCTTCCGCTCCCGGGCGTATTCAACTTTTCCACGATAGTGCATGGGCAAAAGTCTCGCAGGGCGAGGGCAACGGCGTCAATTTGAGGAAAGGACGCCGGAGCGGTCGGACGAGGCCTGGGAAGCCGAGATCGCATGGCGCGCCGAACGCAGTTCCGCGGCCAGCACCGGCAAGATCTTCAGCGGCAGCAGCGGGTCGGCCTGCATCAGGGCCATGAAATCGTCGCGCGTTACAAAGCTGAGTTCGGCGCCGCCGCGCGCGATGGCGGTCATCGTATAGGGCTCGTTGCTGACCAGGCCGGGAAGGCCAAGCACCGAGCCGGGAACTGTCTGGATCGACATCACCGACTCGCCGGCCGGGGAACTCATGGTGAGAATCGCCTCGCCTTTGTTCAGGATGTAAAGGCCAACCGGGGCGCCTCCCTGGCGGAACAGGACGTGATCCTTGCCACACGAAATCTCAATGGCTCTCATCAAGAGCGCATCGATCAGTTCGGGACCGGCGATGAATGCGGACGGATTCAGTTGCAATTGCGCCCTCCACGGACGAAAGCAAAAATGGGCCCATACAATGTGTCCGATTGCCCGTGGCGCCATGGTTGCATCGGAAGGAGAAAGCCTCTTGTGACAGATGTCACAAACCGATTGAATTCGATGTGGATCGGGGGTAATGAATCAGGTTCGCTCTTGGGGCGTGGCACCGGGGTTCCGGCTTGTATTGCGCATATGCGTTTGTGTGTTTATCCGTTTAGGTGTATATTCGTCATGGAGCATCCCATGTCCACCACCAATACACGCTGGAATCTCGTTGTTTCCAAAGAGACCGACAAATCCCTGCGCCAGTTTCTCGCCGCCGAGGGCAGAGGCAAGAAGGGCGACCTCTCGCGCTTCGTCGAGGAGGCAGTCAACAAGCACATCTTCGATTCCGCGCTTAAGGCTGTCCACGAGCACAACGCAAACGTTGACCCGGACGAACTCGACGCCGCCATTGAGGAATCTCTTGCCTGGGCGCGGGCCAGGCTGCGCTGATGCTGGTCCTGCTGGACAGTAACATCTTCTTCAGCGCGCTGATTTCGCCCCGCAGCCTGCCCGCATGCATCGTTCATGCCTGGAGAGATGGCCGCTTTCGTTTGCTCACCTGCCAGCACCAGATTGATGAAATTCGGGAAGCCAGCCGCAACCCCAAGTTCCGCGCTCTGTTCCAGCCTCGCCAAGTGGGCGCCATGCTCAATCACATCTACGGCGCCACCGTTTGGCCCGATCCGCTGCCGCGCAAGCATGAGGCTGCCGATCCCGCTGACAGCTATCTTCTCGATCTGATTGAAGCGGCGGAGCCCGACTACGCGGTCACCGGGGACAAGCGCTCTGGGCTCCTGCAACGGGACAAACTGGGCCGCACGAAGATTCTGAAGGCCAGCGCATTCTGCGCGGACGTGCTGCATATGGGGAGCCTTTCCAGGGATCGCTACGGCTCTTCTCCCCTCATTGTGCCCGTCGTCACCCCTGGTCCTCATTCGTTTCCACTAAAATCGAGTCGAGGAGTCACGAAAAATGCCCCGTAAAGCACTGATTGCCGCCAATTGGAAGATGTTCAAGACGCCCGCCGAAGCCAAGGCTTTTGTCGATGCCTTTTTGCCCCTCGTTGCCGGCCACAGCCGCGACGAGATCGCCCTGTTTCCCTCGCCCGTCCTGCTGCCCACCGTGATTGAAGCCGCCAAGGGCTCCAATGTCGCCATTGGCGCGCAGAACATCCACTTCGCCGAGGAAGGCGCCTTCACCGGCGAGACCTCGCTGAACCAGCTCAAGGCGGTGGGCGGAACGCATACCCTGATCGGCCACTCCGAGCGTCGCCAGTACTTTGCCGAGACCGACGAGATCGTCAACAAGAAGCTCCATGCCGCGCTCAAGCACGGCGTAGTTCCCGTGGTCTGCGTGGGCGAAGTTCTGGCCGAGCGCGAGGCCGGCAAGACCGCCGACGTGCTCAAGACCCAGATCGCCGGCGCCTTTGCCGGCATCACCGCCGAGGCCGCCAAGCCCATCGTCATCGCGTATGAGCCGGTGTGGGCCATCGGTACCGGCAAGACCGCCACGCCCGAGATCGCCGTCGACGCGCACAAGATCATCCGCGCCGAAGTGGCCAAACTGCTGGGCGCCGAGGTCGCGGCCAATGTCCGCATCCTCTACGGCGGCAGCGTCAAGCCCGACAACGCCACCTCGCTGATCGGCCAGGAAGAGATCGACGGCGCCCTGGTGGGCGGCGCCAGCCTCAAGCCCGACTCCTTCGCCGCCATCGTCAAGTATTAATTCTCTTCGAGCAAGAATCCGGCCGCGCACCGTGCCCTCCGCAGGGCTCCGGTTCGCGGCCGGCCTGTTTCCGCAGAAAGAAGGGCGAATGCACCTCGAGCCATCGCGTCGAGGGCGCACCTGCTCCGGTTTTGCTTTCGGGCCTGTTCACACTCTCCAAGTGGCGGCGACGGGAGCCAATCTTTCTCCTGTCGAGGAGAGAGGAGCGACGGATACCGGGAGTATCCTAGCGACAATGGACGAAGAGAGGGGGGAAGATTGGCCCCGTCCCTTCGGGTTGCGGAGAAAAACGGGCCATCCTGCGTTGTCGGCCTCGACCTTGGAACCACCAAAGCCTTCGGCCTCCGCCTTGTCTGGCCCGTTTTTCGCACGCAACGCCACCCGCCTGGGGAGTGTGAGCAGGCCCGAACATAGGAGTCAGCCGCAGCCCCTTACGGCCGTCGGGAGGCCACGCCGATGCCGCACCGCAAAGCCAAACCCAAGCCCATTCCTCCGCTCTCCGCCTCGGTTTTCGAGCAAGCCTGGGGCAGCCAGCGCGCCCCGCAACCGTCCTCCTCCGAAGCGCCGCCCACCGTTTCTCCCCGCTGGCTGCTCGCGGCCACGGGCCTGGCGATTCTCGCTGCCGCGGTCTGCGCCTGGGCCGCGCTGTGCCTGCTCGTCTGGCAAGGAAGCTGGCAGTTGCTCTACCACCCCGCCGCGGCGGTCACCCGCACCCCGGCCAGTCTTGGACTGGCCTTTGACCCGGTTGGATTCGCAGCCTCGGAGGCGGGCGTGCCGCGGCTCCGCGGCTGGTGGATTCCGGCCGGCGCGGAGGCCCGTTTCAGCCGCTACACCGTCCTCTACCTGCACGGCCAGGACGGCAATCTGGGCGACGCCGTGGAGGCGCTGGCCGTGCTGCACGCGGTGGGCGTCAATGTGCTGGCCTTCGACTATCGCGGCTACGGACAAAGCCAGTTTGCCCATCCCAGCGAGGCGCGCTGGCGCGAGGATGTCGAAAGCGCGCTCCAATACCTCACCGGAACTCGCCACGTGGAGGCCAACACGATCGTTCTCGACGGCAGGGAACTGGGCGCCAACCTGGCTTTGGAGGTCGCGGCGCAGCATCCGGAACTGGCCGGAGCGGTGCTGGAGTCGCCGCTCGAATCCCCTCTGGATGCGATCTTTGCCGATCCGCGCGCGCGTCTGGTTCCGGCGCACCTGCTGGTGCGCGACCGCTTCGATGGAACCGCGCCGGCAACCGGCCTGCGCATCCCGTCGCTGTGGTTGGCTTCGACGGCCGCTCCGGGACAAGCAGGCTTGCCCGCAAAGTCCGGCGCTTTTCAGTTGGTCACGTCGCCCAAGACGCTGGTTTGGCTGGGGCCCGCGTCGGGCGCCAACAGCGACATCGTGCATGCACTTTCGCGCTGGCTCGACGACCTGCCCAACCAGGGCCGCCATCTTCCCGGCTGACCGTCCGGCAGTCGGTTATCGCGGCATATCCCGGTGCAGCGCCTTCACCTGGTAGCCGGCCTCTTTCAGGGCGCCGGCGATCTCCTCGGCCATCATCACGCTGCGGTGCTGGCCGCCGGTGCAGCCGAAGGCTACGGTCAAGTAGCTCTTCCCCTCTTCCACATAGTGCGGCAACAGGTAAAGCATCAGCTCCGTCACCCGGCTTAGAAACTCCTGGGTCTGCGGGAACCCGCGCACATAGCCGGCCACGCCGGGATCGAGTCCGGTCAGCTTGCGAAACTCCGGCACAAAGTGGGGATTGGGCAGAAAGCGGACATCGAAGACCATATCCGCATCCAGCGGCACGCCGTTTTTGAAGCCGAAGCTCAGGCACGAGACCAGCAGTTGCTGGGTTTCGTCCTCGTGGCCATACCGGGCCTGAATGTGGGCACGCAGCTCATGCACGTTGAAGTTCGAGGTGTCGATCAGCGTATCCGCCACGTTGCGGATGGGGTCCAGCAACTGGCGCTCTTCCACGATGGAGCGCGATACCGTCTCCGAACGTCCCAGCGGGTGCGGGCGCCGGGTTTCGGAGTAGCGCCGGACCAGCACCGCATCCTGCGCATCCAGAAAAACCACGCGCGTCGGTAAATGTTTTCTTACACTTTTCAAAATGTCCGGCAGGCGGTCGAGGGTCAGGCCCTCGCGGACATCCACCACGATGGCGGCCTTCTCGATTTCGGTGGATTTGCCCACCAGCCCGGCAAAATCGGGCAGCAGCTCGAGAGGCAAATTGTCGACGGAATGGAATCCCAAGTCCTCAAAGGCCTTGAGCGCCGAGGCTTTGCCCGCGCCGGAGATTCCGGTGACGATGACCAGTTCCTTGTCAGGCTTCTTCGACGGCTTGGTATGTTTGGCGTCCGCTCGCGGCAAGCTAGCTCGAGGCGCCGGCTTTGTAGGCGTCATGGGCTCATGCTACACCGGAAGGCCGCCTTTGCGCCTGCCGCCTTTTGCTCAGATTGCGGGCGCAATCGTCCAGCGGCCGGTTTCGGCCAGTTTGTGCGCCTCTTTGGCCTCCAGCGCATCGGACAAAAGTTGCCCCTGGCCCAGTTCGCAACCCAAGCGGCAAAGCGCTTCCAGTTGCTCCGCGGTTTCAATTCCCTGCGCCACCACCTGCACGCCCAGCGTGCGGCCCAGGTGAAGCAGCGACTCGAGCACCGCCTGCTGGCGGCCGGCGGAGGTGGTGGCCAGGGTCAGGCCGGGGTCCAACTTGACCACGTCGATAGGCAGCCGCACCAGGTGGTTGAGCGGCGCCAGACCAGAGCCGAAGTTGTCCACGGCGATGCGCACATTGCAGTCCACCATGCGCTGCAAAATCGCCACGGCCCCATCCGGGTTTGCGTTCAGCGCGGTCTCCGGCACTTCAAACAGCAACCGCGACGGATCGGCGCCGGTCAGCGCCAGTGTCCGCTTCAACTGCGCCACCATATCGGGATGGTAGAACTGCCGGTGCGTCATGTTCACGGCTAGCGTCAAGCTCATCCCCTGCGGAGCGCCCGTCCAACTCTGCCACTGCTTGCATACGGCGTCCAGCGTCTCCCGGCCAATCCCGATCGAGAGCCCGGTCTCCTCGGCCACGGCGATCAGGTCGCGGAAACTGTCCACCGCGCCGTCCGCCCGGCGCCAGCGCAGCACGGACTCGAAGCCTTCCAGCTTGCCGTTTTCCAGCCGGTAGATCGGTTCATACCAAATCTCGAATCGCCGTTCGTTCAACACGCGGCGCAACTCGCGCTCGCGCTCCTGCAGGCTGGTGGCGCGCACCTCCAGGTGGTTGTCGAAGTATTCCAGACGCCCGCCGCCCTGCTCCTTGGCGCGGTACATCGCCAGGTCGGCGTCCCGGATCAGCAACTCGGGAACCGTATGATCCGGCCCGGCCATCGCCACGCCGATGCTGGCATAGGCTCTGACAGGCTGGCCGAAGATTTCGAACGGCCGTTCCATTTCGTGCAAAACGCGGTTGGCCACGGCGTCCAGGTCGGAGGTGGAGAGAATGTTTTCCACCAGAATGCCAAATTCGTCGCCGCCCAGGCGGGCCGCCGTATCTTGCGGACGCAGCGCGCCGCACAGCCGCTCGGCCACCGCCGTCAGCAGCGCATCGCCGGCTGCGTGGCCCAGGGAGTCGTTGATCTCCTTGAATCCGTCCAGATCGAGAAAGAGCATGCCGCAGCTCTGCTCGGGACGCCGTATACGGCGAGTGAGCGCCAGGCTCAAACGGTCCAGAAAGAGCGCGCGGTTGGGCAATCCCGTCAGCACGTCGTGCAAGGCGTCGTGTTGCAGCTTGGCTTCGGTCTGCTTGCGTTCGCCGATGTCGCGGTAGGTCAGTACGTAGCCCACCTTGGCGCCATCCACCGTCAGCGGCCCGGCCAGCACGGCCACATCCAGCAATTCCCCATTCTTTTTCTTGCGCACCGTCTCGATCGCCGCGCGGCCATGCTGATCCACGGCCTTCTCCAGCAGCGCCTGCTCATGCTGGCGCGTCTCCGGCACAATCAGTTCCAGCAGCATTCCGCCGCTCGTCTCCTCGGCGGAGTAGCCGAAGATCCGCGTGAACGAGGGGTTGGTATAGAGCACATGATTGCCGTGGACGATCGCGACCGCCTCGGGCAAGCTGGCCAGCACATCTTCCATCAGCCTTGACTTGGGCGCTCGCTCACGCCCTCCGGGATGAGCAACAATGACCGCCTCGCGCAACTCGGCATTCAGGATGCTGTAGGTGCCTTCGACCGGCTGCAGACGGCCATTTCGGCTGGGCAGCGTGGCATGAAACGGGCTGCCCCGCCGGGTGCCGGTCAGCAGTGTCTGCGGCTCGGCCGTACCGGGAAAGAGCCCCCAAAGAACATCCTCGACCGGACGCGGAAACCATTCTCCTTCGGCCAGGCCCAGCATCTGCCGCGCCTCGGCGTTGGCAAAGACGATCCTGCCCGCTCGCTCCAGAAAAACCAGCGCCGGCAGGGCGTCGAGGATCTCCTTCTGTAGGGCGGAATCCGTGTTTTCCGGAAGATTCACACTCATTGTCTCCCAAGGAATTGCTGCAATCCCCATCCTTGTTTCTGTCCCTTCCGGCCCTACTGTATTTCCCCAACAGCTATAGCCATCTACTGAATCGTATGCTGGACGCAAATCGACATCTATCCCCTAAACCGGGTATTGGGTGCAACCAAAGTTGTCTGGTTTGTCGCATTTTGGATGCGGCCGCGTTTCCGCGCGGCGTTCAAGGGCGGGGCGGGGGCGCGGTCAGGGCGTCGCGGGCTTCCCTCCGCCGGCGGTTTCCCGTTTCCCAGTTGCCCGATGCGCGGCGGCGCCTGCCTTCAATCCGCTTTCTGGAGGATGAAGCTGGAAGCGGCCGCGAGCGGCGCAATCTGCATGTGCTCCGGGAGCAAGCCCGCCAACTGCCGCTCGTACATGGCGCTGTAGGCGGCTTCCAGGTGGCGGGTGGAGGACGCAATATCGAACAGCGGCGCGGCGAGCCGGTTTTGCCGCAGCCGCTCCCCGATTTCCTGAAGCCGTTCCGGACGCAGCGCAAGCTCAACCGCCAGCGCTTCATAGTCTGCCTCCGTCGCGGTCGCCAGTTCGGGCAGGCCCATGGCGTTGAGCAGGCTGGCCGCTACCCGGCTGGCAAAGGACTCGCCCATGCGCGTCAATACGGGCAGGCCGGCCCACAGCGCATCGCTGGCCGTGGTGTGGGCATTGCAGGGAAACGTGTCGAGAAACAGGTTCGCCAGCCGGTGCCGGGCCAGATGTTCGGCCAAGGGCAGCCGCCTGGCAAAGATCAGCCGTTCCGGCGCGATGCCGCGCCGCGCCGCCTCCCGGCGCAGGTTTTTCCCCGCCCATGGATTGTCCTCGAGCAGCCACAGAACGCTGCCTTCCACCCGCCCGAGGATGCGCATCCACCGATCGAATCTCTCCGGCCCGATCTTGTAGTTGTTGTTGAAGCAGCAGTACACAAAGCCCCGCTCCGGCAACCCCTCTTCGCTGCGCGTGCAGGGCCTTGCCGAGATCGCGCGCCGGGAATCGTTCACCTGATAGCAGCCCGGCAGATAGACGATCTTCTCCGAATAAAATCGCTGGCTGGCCTCCGGGATCAGCGTGCGGTCGGCAATCAGATAGTCCATGAACGCGGCGCCGGTGGTGCAGGGATAGCCGAGATAGCTGGCCTGGATGGGCGCGGCCCGCCCGGCAAAGATGCCGGCGCGGCTGTCCTTGGTAAATCCCTTCAGGTCCACCGCGATATCCACTTCGAGTTCGCGGCTGAGCCGCGCCACATCCTCATCGGGTAGCGATCGCACATCCACAAACCGGTCCACCGCCGCCGACACTCTTTGCCGCATCTCGTCTTTCACATCCGGGCCAAACGAGAAGGCCAGAATCTCGAACTTGCCTTTGTCGTGCCGCTCGAACAACTCCGCCATCAGATAGCAGGTCGCGTGGTTGAAATAATCCGCTGAAAAATACCCGACGCGGATCTTGTCGCGCCGGGGATGCCGGGGAGATGCCGCGCTGGCCAGAAGCGGCGGATATTTGTCGCGCGCGTAGATCTCCGCCGCCTTCTTTTGCAGCGCCGCGGAGTCGCTGACCGCCAGCATGAGAAACGGGCTCGCGGCCTTTTCGCCCCGTTCGATCTCCGCCTCCAGGCGCCGGCACTGGCCTTCGATATCCGCCCAATCGCAAAGGTGCTGCTTCATATGCACTTGCATGCCGTGCACATATTCATACTTCGGCCGCAGCAGCAGAGCCTGGTTGAAGCTCTCCAGCGCTGCCGGGTAGTTCTGCACTCCCAGCAGCGCATTGCCGCGGTTGTACCAGGCTTCGGCAAACTCCGGCTTGAGTGCGATGGCCTTGTCGCAACTCTCCGCGGCCGCCTGGTATTCCTGGAGCCGGTGGAGCGTATTGCCGCGGTTGCTGTGAGCCTCGGCAAACTCCGCATCGAGCAGAAGGGCCTTGTCGAAGCTCTCCAGCGCCGCCCGGTACTGCTGCAATTCATGCAGCGCGCTGCCGCGGTTGCACCAGGCCACGGCATACTCCGGCTTCAGCAGGAGGGCCTTGTCGAAGCTCTCCAGCGCCGCCTGGAACTGACGCAGCCGATGCAGCGCGCTGCCGCGGTTGTTATAGGCTTCCGCATACCGCGGATCGAGTTGGATGGCCGTGTCGAAACTCGCCACGGCTTCCTGGTAGCGCCGCAGTCCGTTGAGCGCATTGCCGCGGTTCGCATGGGCCTTGGCAAACCCCGGCTTCAGCAGGATGGCCTGGTCGCAACTCTCCAGCGCCTCCTGGTATCGTCCGAGCCCGTTGAGCGCGTTGCCGCGGTTGCCGTGGGCCTCCGCCGACTCCGGTTTCAGGTGGATAGCCCGGTCGCAGCTTTCCACCTCCTCCGCGTAGCGCCGGAGGGCATGGAGCGCGTTGGCCCGGTTGCTGTGGTACTCCGCCACGCGCGGATTGATCTGAATCGCCTGGTCGATCAGCTCCAGCGCCATCTCGCATCTTCCCACCTGGCACGCCATCACGCCCAGCAGATGCAAGGCGTCTGGATGGCCGGGAGAGATTTGAAGGATTTGCCGGTAGAGGGCTTCCGCCTGGCGCAATTGCCCGGCTTGGTGGTGGGCGACGGCTTTCTCAAGCAGGGAAGCGGCCGCGGCCGGGCTCGCCGGCTGCGGCGCGGAGCATTGCCTGGCCGGGCGAAGGGGATCGTTCCGTTTGCTCTTCATGCGACCATGGCCTGCATATCCCCTGAAGGCGGTTTCCCCGGAGTTCTCCCGCAATCCGCCTTTTTCGTCTTACTTCGCGTCCAGTTGTTTGTAATCGAAGATATCTGTAATGTGCCCCATCTTTTCCTGCTTGGTGCGCAGGTAGCGCTCGAAGGTCTCCTGCGGCTCGACCTCCGCGGAGACCCGTTCGACCACCGCGATGCCAGCCGACTCCACCGCGCTTACCTTTTCCGGGTTGTTGGTGATGAGCCGAAGCGCGTGCACGCCGAGCAGCTTCAGCACCTCGGTGGGCAGCTCGTACTCGCGGCAATCGGCGGCAAAGCCCAGCTCGACGTTGGCTTCCACCGTGTCCAGGCCCTGGTCCTGCAACTCGTAGGCTCTCAGCTTGGCCATCAGCCCGATGCCCCGGCCCTCCTGTTGCTCATACAGCAGAATCCCCGCGCCCGCCTCGGCGATCTTGCCCAGCGCCAGTTCCAACTGCAACCGGCAATCGCAGCGCAGCGAGCCGAAAACGTCGCCGGTCAGGCATTGCGAGTGGATGCGCACCAGCGGCGGCGCGGAGTGAATGTCGCCCATCACCAGGGCCACCAGGCCCTCCGGAGACGCGCTCCCTTGCGCGGCCGGATCGCAGTCGGCGCGCGGCGCGGTCAACACACCCTCGAAGCCCAGAATGCGGAAAAAGCCCCAGCGGGTCGGGAAATCCGCTTCGGCGATCTTCTTCACGCTTTCAATTCCCATACCTCCATTCTACAGGGAGCGCTGCTCTCTGATCCCTGCCCCCTGATCCCTGTCGTGCGGTACATTGATGGGGTGACCGTCAATCTGATTCTGATTACGCTGCTGGTCAAGCTGGGGGTGGCCGCCTCGGTGGCCAGCGTACTGGCGCGGGTCACCACCTTCCGACGGCTGTTCTTTGCCGAAAAGCGCACTCCGCGGCAAACCCTGGCCCTGCTGGCGTTTATTGTCGTTCCGCTCACGTTGGGCGTGTGGATTCGCACCGCCGTCTCCAACTTTCTCGCTGCCGACATCTCCTTTGAAACGACGATCCTGATGGGCCTGCTGATGGGGCCGGTCTGGTCCATGCTGGGCGGGGTGGTATTATCCGCGCCCGCGGTCTACCACCACGAGTTTCTGGCGCTGCCCTTCAACGCGATCCTGGGACTGGCGGCGGGCTTGCTGGGGCGCTTTGTCGGCAAAGAGGAGATCTGGTCGTTCACGCCGTTCATTGACCTGAGCCTTTACCGCTGGGTGCGCCGCAACCTCCGCCAGCCGCGCATCGACCGCCAGTTTCTGATGCTGTTTCTCATTGTGGCCGCGGAGGCATGCAGGGATTGGATCGCTCACGCCTTCCCCCACCGCTTGTTTGCCCTGCTCACCAGCTATCTCTGGCTGCAGGTGCTGGTCTGGCTGAGCGCTCCCATCGTGGTGGGCATCGCGCTCAAGGTGTGGAATACGCTGCGCATCGAATTGAAGCTCGAGGAGCAGAAGCGATTGCTCCTCGAGGCGCGGCTCGACGCCCTGCAGCGCCAGATCAACCCGCACTTCCTCTTCAATACGCTCAACTCGATCGCCTCGCTGGTGCGCGTGAAGCCCGAGATGGCCCGCGAGATGACGGTAAAGCTGGCCAACATCCTGCGCGCTCTGCTCAAGGATCACGATACCTATGTTCCGCTGAGCGAAGAACTGGCCTTCACCGACGATTATCTGGATATCGAAGTGGTGCGCTTCGGCGCGGAGAAGCTGCGGGTGGAAAAAGAGATCGATTCGCGCACCCTGTCGGTGCTGGTGCCCAGCATCCTGCTGCAACCGCTGATCGAGAACAGCATCAAGCACGGGCTGGAGCCGCGCCTCAACGGGGGCACGGTCACCCTGCGCAGCCGGCTCAACGGGGATCGGGTGCTGATCGAGGTCGCCGACGACGGGGTCGGCATGGGCAACAAGCCCGCCTCGGGCCTGCGCCGCGCCGGCGCGGGCATCGGCATGAAAAATGTGCAGGAGCGCCTTGAGGTCCTGTACGGAAATCGGGCCCGCTTCGAGGTGGTCAGCAACCCTGGGCGCGGAACCCTGGTCTCGATCGAGATTCCCGCCAACCTGCCCGGTTCGGCTTAGGCGGGCGGGTTGGCTGCCGGAGCGGCGAGCCGGCTCTTGGCGCGGGCAACCAGCCACTCATGGTATTCCTCTTTCAACGACGAACCGGGCTTTCGGGCCATGGGATTGCGCGTGGCCAGATGCCGGAGCCATGCCTCGTAGTCTTCGCCGGTGGCGTTCACAACGGCATCGGGAAGGGGAGCGCTCGCCGCGGCCTCCACCTTCCTCTTCGTATTCCCGGTGAAGAGCCAGCCGCGCTCAAAGAGCGCCAGGCCGGCGATACCGTAGCGGACAAATCCGAAGAAGGGGATATGCTTGCGACCCAATGCCAGCGCGATAACCAGCGTGAGGCAGGCTACGTGGGTCAGGATCGTGGAAACAACCGGAAGCGAGAAGCCCGTCTGGTGATCCGCTGTCACCACCAGCCAGGCGAGGAAGAGGTGATAGGAGATGAGGATGGAGCCATAGATGGCCCATGGGCCCGGGGGCAATAACAATCCCGACACAAATCCCAGCAAGCCGCAAACGGCAAATACAAGCACGTCCATGGGGTCCAGATCGAGCCAAGCCGCAAGTCCCATTTCTTCCTCCGTGAGCCTGTTGCTGCAGCGACTGCTGATGGTGCCGAGCAGGGGTTTCCGGCGATGATTCTACGTTCGTTCCAGCCTGTCGATTGCGTCAGAGAAGCCGTGCCGGGTACGGGCGCCCCGCCTTCGGCGGACCTTTGCTTTCGCGCCTGAGGCTGGATAGCATTATCTGTTGTTCTTTATAACAATTCTTATGGGCTCTTCTAGCATTTCCTGTTGTTTTTCCGGCAATTTCTATTGCTCTTTCTTGTTCCGGCACCAGGGGATTGCGCTGCCATGGAACGGCCATTCCCGGCATGGCAAGGTCCTCTTCCGCGCCGCGCTCGGGCTTTCGCTTAGAATCGAATCGTGCCTGCTCATATTGGAATCGTTGCCTGCTCCGCCGAGGGCGCGGCTCTGTGCTATCGGACCATCTGCGTAGAGGGGGCCCGCTTTCTCGGACCCTACGCTCATCCCGAGGTGTCGATGCACACCCATTCCTTTGCGGAGTATATGCAGTGCATCGAGCGGGGCGACTGGCAAGGCGTGGGCGAACGGATGCTTTCTTCCGCGCGCAAACTCGCCGGGTGCGGCGCCGACTTCCTCATCTGCCCCGACAACACGATTCATGAGGCGCTCGACTGGGTGGCGCCGCGTTCGCCGCTGCCCTGGCTGCACATCGCCGAGGTTGTCGCTGCCGAGGCCGCCGAGCGGGGATTCCGCCGGCTCGGCCTCACCGGAACCCGTTGGCTGGTCGAGAGCGAAGTGTACCCGGAAAAGCTCGCCGCGCGCGGCCTGGAGTTTCTGCGCCCCAGCGCCGCGGAACGCGAAGAAATCAATCGCATCATCATGGATGAGTTGGTTTGCGGCGTTTTCAATCCCCGGCAGGTGGCCGTCTTTCAGCAGGCGATCGAACGGATGAAGCAGGAGGGCTGCAACGCCGTTGTGCTGGGCTGCACCGAGATTCCCCTGGTCGTGAACGACGCGAATTCGCCCTTGCCGACGCTCGACTCGACGCGTCTGCTGGCGCGGGCGGCGCTGCGCCGCGCGGTCGCGGCAGAAGCGGTGTGAACAAAGGCGCGCGCCGGTTGCAAAAGCAGTCAACCCCGGCTCGGCGCGGGGGACAGGGTTCCGCGCTATGCTCAAAGGCATGGTGCGTTTCACGGTGCTGGCTTCGGGCTCCAAGGGCAACTCGACGGTTGTCAGCGGCGGAAAAACGCGCATCCTGGTCGATTGCGGGCTGAGCTGCCGCGAACTCTTCCGGCGCATGAGGCTGGCCGGCGAAGAGCCGGAGACGCTCGACGCCATCGTCGTCACCCACGAACACTCCGACCACGTCAACGGCATCGCCGTGACGGCGCGCAAGCTGGGCATTCCCGTTTACTTCACCGAGGGCACGCACCGCGCCTGGATGCGCTGGCTGACGCCGCGCCGGCAGATGACCTATGCGCAGTGGCTGGAACAGTGCCGCAAGCAGGCCGCGGAGCGCCAGGCCGAAGCCCAGATGCCCGAGGAGGGCGAGCCGGACGAGGCGGACCTTCCCGCCGAATCGGAGCCGGTTGCCTGCGAAGCGCCGGCCATTGCCGCCGGGGCCGATTCCGCGCCTTCCGTTCCCAGCCGCAAAGAAGATCCCGCCTGGCTGCCGGCGGTCGAATACTTCCAGGCCGGCCAGCCCTTCGAGATTGGCGATATTGCCGTGAGCCCCTTCACCATTCCCCACGACGCCGCCGATCCGGTGGGCTTTGTCTTCCGCGCCGAAGGGGTTCGCATGGCCTTTGCCACCGATCTCGGATACATTCCGCCCAACGTCAAGGCGCAACTGGCCGGCGTCGATCTGCTGCTGCTCGAATCCAATCACGATTTGGAGATGCTGCGCGACGGCCCTTACCCCTGGGCGGTCAAGCAAAGGGTGCTTTCGCGCGTCGGTCACCTCTCCAACGAGGCGGCAGCGGAGTTCCTTGAGAAGGAGTACGACGGCCAGGCCGCCTATGTGATTCTGGCGCATCTCTCTGAAAGCAATAACCTTCCTGAACTCGCGCGGGTGGCGGCCGAGCGCGCTTTGAACGGCCGGGCCAGCCTTTTGGCCAATCAGTTGCTGCTGGCGGCGCAGCATGAACCCCTTTCCTCTATATACTTTTGAGTCAATTCGATTAGAATGGGAAGACACGGGCATCACTCTGTAGCAGGCAGGATTGGCAAGGAAAACGCGCCAGGACGTTTCCGTCGTGGCGTGGCAGAGGAGATCGGGGCGCCGCCGCATCCATCGCAAGCGGTCGTGCGCACGAGCATCTTGGGCTTTCATTTGCCGCGTGAGCCGCACGTCCATATGGCGGTCAAACAAATCCCTTGCAAAGTGAGTCTTTAAGATATGGCAAGAACCCGATGCACAGACAGAGTCGTAGGCGCCATCCTGGCAAGCTGGCGATATGACATCTCGGGGATTTATCCGGAGATGCGCAAAGACTACGAGCAACATTTTGCCGAATGCACCCACTGCCGCGGCCGGCAGAAGTTCCACCGCAGCCTCGATGTGACGCTGACCGTTCTCACCTCGCTGGCGGTCTTCTTCTTCCTTTTCGCGCTGGCGGTTCTCAAGCACATCGGACCGGTTGAGCACGTCGCCTTCAATGTCTTCGGCCTGGACATCTACGACACCTACCACATGCTGGTGTCGGCGGGCATAGCGGGGTTGTGTTTTTCCCTGATTGCCTTGGCGCTGGTGCTCACGACCACGCCCGTGCCCTCCTATCTGGGCGGCATCGCGGCTGAGCGCGCCCGGCTGATCGAGGAGCGGCTTCCGGCCGCGATCCGCTCGCTGCGCCCGCGCTAAAAACAAGTTTGTCGCTGCAATCGTCAGGGCCTCCCCTTGCGGGAGGCCCCTGTGCTTTGGCCCTGGCGCCAGGCGCGTTCGCGGCGCGGCGCGCAACCGGCTCGGGCGGTCAGGTATCATCGAGTCATTGAGCCCTTCCATCCTTTCAGAAGAGGAAAATGCCGGTGTCTGAAGCAAAGGTTCCCGTATCGCCGCAAGCCGTATCTCCTGTTGTCGCGCATGAGCGCCGCGTCCGGCGTCCGTTGCGCATCGCGCTCTTCGGTTTTGGCACGGTGGGCGGTTCGGTGGCGCGGATACTGGTCGAGTCAAAGCCTCAAGGGCTGGAATTGACGCACATCTTCAACCGCGGAGTCGAGCGCAAGCGCGTGGACTGGGTGCCCTCCAGCGTGGTGTGGACCGAAGACGCCGCTGCGGTGCTGGCCTCGGATATCGATGTGGTGGTGGAACTGGCCGGCGGGCTCGATCCGGCGGGCGGCTGGGTGCGCACGGCGCTCGGCGCCGGCAAGAGCGTGGTCACGGCCAACAAGAAGCTGATTGCTTATCAGGGCGTCGAGTTGGAGCGGCTGGCCGCGGCCAAGGGCGGGCATCTGAAATATGGCGCCGCGGTGGCCGGCGGAATTCCCGTGATTCCCGGCCTCGAACAGGGCATGGCCGGCGACCGGATCGAACGCATTGAAGGCATCCTGAACGGCACATGCAACTTCATCCTCAGCAAGATGGAGAGCGGCGCGGAGTACGCGGCGGTGCTGGCCGAGGCGCAGGCCAAGGGCTATGCCGAGGCCGACCCCACCGAAGACGTGGGCGGATTCGACGCGCGCGCCAAGCTGGCCATTCTCATGCGCCTGGCCCTGCGCGTGGCCGTCGATCCGGAGGAGATTGTGCCCCGGCCCATCACGGCGGTGACCGCCGTGGACTTCAGCTATGCGCGCGATCTGGGCTGCACCATCCGCCAGGTGGCGCGGTCCGAGCGGACCCAGGACCAGTTGGCCGCCACCGTGGGGCCCATGCTGGTGGACCGGAGTTCTCCGCTGGCCTGGTCGCGCGGAACAGAAAACATGGTCATCCTCACCGGCCACTACGGCGGCGACGTGGTCTTTTCCGGCCGCGGCGCCGGCGGCCATCCCACGGCGGTAGCCGTGGTCAGCGACCTGCTGGCCCTGGCCCACGGGTCGCGGCGGGTGCAGTTGCCTTCGGCTCCGGCGCGGGTGGGCGCCGAGTTTGAGGTGCCCCACTACATTCGCTTCCTGGTCGTCGACCGGCCGGGCATTGTGGCGGCCATTACCGCGGCTCTGGCCAAGGAGAGCATCAACATCCGCGCCATTGTGCAGAAGGCCGGCTATCCGCAGCACGCTCTGCCTTTCGTGGTCACCGTCGAGCCTTGCAAGCACTCCGCGCTGCAGCGGGCCCTGGCCAGCATTCGCACCATGGACTGCATGTTGGAGGAACCGCTCGATTTGCAGATGCTGGAGTAGCGTGGCGGAGATCGGAATCGCGGCAGTACACTGAATTCTCTGCGAGGGGCCGAACGATGATCGACACCATTTATCGATGCGAGATTTGCGGTACCGAGAGCGAAAACCCGATGCGGTGGATCGTGATCCACTGTAGCAACGCGCAGTTGACGATCTTCAAATGGACGAAAGAGGCCGCCAATGCTCCCCACGCGCGCCACTACTGCGGCGAAGCCCACGCGCAGACGTATATCAGCCGGTGGTTTCAGTCCTTCTGCAGTTGAGCTTGCGCTTTATCCCTTGCGCTTTTCCGGCGCCGTCCCGGTCGACTCCCGAACAACCAGTTCCGGGGCCATCACGATCTCTGAGGGGTACTCCTTCTCCCGGTCGGCGATGCGCTCCAGCAGCACCTGCGCGCCGCGCTTGCCCATCTCCAGCAGCGGCTGCCGCACGGTGGTCAGCGAAGGCGTCGAGTAGGCCGCGGACTGGATGTCGTCGAAGCCGACCACGGAAACGTCTCCGGGCACGTCGAGTCCCGCATCCTTGAGGGCGCGGATGGCGCCGATGGCCGCGATATCGTTGAAGCAGAAGACGGCGGTGAACTCGCGCGTCTTTTCCAGCAGCGCCTGCATGGGGATGTAGCCGATTTCGGGCGCCATGGGGTGGTATCCGGCCTTCATCGACCAACCCGCGGAGTCGATGCGAATGATCGTCGCCGGGTCCAGCTTGAGATCGATCTCGCGCGCGACTTTCTGGATCGCCTCCCAGCGGAACTCCGAGTCGGGAATGGCGCGCGGGCCGCGCATGATCGCGATGCGGCGGTGGCCCAGCTCGTAGAGGTGCGTGAGCGCCTGGCGCACCGCCAGGGTGTGATCGAGAACGATGTTGGTTACGTTCTGGGCCGCGCTATGAGCCGAAATCGCCACCACCGGAACCGGCACATCGATATGGTCCGCCGGAGTGTTCAGCAGCAGAAACCCGTCCACGGAGCGCTCCACCAGCATGCGCGGATACTTGTCGATCAGTTCGCGCTTCCAGTCGTGGCAGGCGGTGAAGTAGAAGTAGTGCGCCGCGGTCAGCTCCTGCACCACGCCGCTCATCACGCGGGTAAAGTAGCCCTCGCTCAGGTCCGGCGCCAGCACGCCAACGCTCATTGACCGGCTTTGCCGCAGCGACCGCGCAAAGTAGTTCGGCCGGTAGTTCAACCGCTCGGCCGCCTCCATCACCCGGTTGCGGGTTTCCTGGGGAATGGATTTGGCCGAGGGAGAGTTGTTCAGCACCAGGGAAACGGTGGTCTGCGAGAGATCCAGATGCTCGGCGAGCATCCTCAGGTTGACGTGTCCTGGCGGCGTTGCTAGCTTTCCCTTTGCCATGTTGGAGTTGTAGCACGTTTTTCATCGAGGGGAAACACCATTTCCCTTTGAGTACATCGATTTTCCAGCTATGGGACAAGGGACGGCGGCGCGGGCGCGGATTTTCTGGCCAGGTGCCGCCGCCTTCTGGCGCGTGCAAGGGATCGTGCGCTCCGCTCTACCGCGCCTGTATCCGGTTCGCTCCTGGTTTCAGCGGCCAGCTCCTGCCGTTCCAGACCAAGCTGCCTTCCAGCATGCCCGGCAGAGTGACGGTTGCGTCGAGGCCCGCGCCCTGGCGGCGATATTCCACCTGGATCGCGCCCGCGGGATGCGGATAACTGGCCGTGAGCGAGGGCAGCGCGCCCAGGTGCGGCGCAATGCGTACCGTGGCAAAGCCGGGGCTGGCCGGCTCGATTCCGGCCACCAGCGCGAGCAGATCGTAGAGGGGGTGCGCGCTCCAGGCGTGCGAGTCGGAGCGGGTATTGCCGGGAACCTCGGGCCAGGTGCTGAAGTGCAGCGGCAGCAGCTTGCGCCACGGCTCGATCGAGCGCAGATACTCATCCCCCATTCCGGCGTGATCCAGCGCGCGCGCAAGATAGAAGCGGAAGTAATAGGAAGCGCTCAGCACGCCCTCCGCAGTGCTTCCCGGCTCGATGGCCAGCATCTTGCGCAGCACCGCCTGCTGGCTCTCCTTGGGAATCGCATCGTAAAGAACCGCCAGCACATTGGCCTGCTGGCTGAAGTTCTTCTGGTCCGGATTGTCGGCCATCAGCCCGCGCGAGGCGCTCCAGCACTTTTCGTAGAGGCCGGACCGGAGATGCGCCGCCCGCGCCTGGTAGCGGCTGGCCAGCACCGGGTCGCCGAGCGCCTTTTCCAGATCGGCCGCGTCGCCCAGTGCTCCCAGGTATTCGAGCGTGGTCACGCAAGACTCGCCGCTTGCGCTGTAGGTGGGAATCTCGCCCGAAGAGACCCAGTCGATGAAGCTCCACCAGGGCAGCTTGTCGAGCAGGCCGTCGGGCTGCTCGTGCTGGGCGAACCAATCCAGCACCGTCCGGGTTCCGGGCAGGGCCGCGCGCACTGGTTCGCGGTCGGGCCGGTAAAGCCAGTAGTCGTGGACCATGCCGACCCAGAGCAGGGAAAACGTGGGAATCGTCTGCGGCAGCGAACTGGGATAGCGGCTGCGCGTGATTCCGTCGGATGTCCGCGACTGGTCGAAGGCCGCGATCGCCTGCCGGGCCAGCCGGTCGTCGCCGGCTACGGCATACGAGATGAGCGCCTGGATGCGCGTATCGCCCACATATTGCAGTTGCTCATAGTAGGGCGTGTCCATGTAGGTCTCGTGGGCATCGAGCCGCGCCGTCCGCCAACTGATCTCCCAAATCTTGTCCAGCTCCGGGTCGCCGGACTGGAAGCGGGCCCGCTCCTCAAAGGGGTAAGCCGTGAATTGGGCGGTCAGAGACTCCAGTTCGAGCGGTTCGCCGGCGGTCTGGATATCCAGGTCGAGATACCGCCAGGTGCGCCACCAGAGCGGCTGGAACCAGCGGTGCGCGCCGCCGTCGGGAAGAAAGCTGTCGGTCATGCCCAGGGCCGCGCGGTCGCCCACTTCGTCGCGGTCTCCCTTGTGCTGGTTCTTGTCATACAAGGCCTCGGCATAGGTGAGGCGGATGCGCGCGCCCTTGCCGCCGGAGACGGTCAGCAGCGGATAGGCGGTGGTGAGGGCCTTGCGGTCAAGGAGAAGGTGAATATGCTTTTCGGGCTCGATTGCCACTGGCTGGTGGGGGAAGGATGAAAACAAGGATGCATCAGTCTGCACAGTGATGTGAGCGCTTTCTTCGCCCATCAGAATGGAAACCGGATGCGACTCGGACAGGTCCGCGCGAACCACTTTTCCGGGGCCTGTCGGGGTGTACTCCATCGCCGGCAGCGCATCGGCCGCCAGCCCCCACGGATTGTCTCCCGTCGCGTCGGCGGAGTGGGCTTTGCTTACGCCGGCATCGATGCTTTCGCGCATGGCCGGGACGGCAGCGACCCATGCCGGTCCGCCGCCGGGCTCGTTCCACGCCCAGTCGTAGCGCGCCGCGTCGATCTCCTCGCCCGTGCCCGAGGCCATATACTCCCGGAATCCATTGTCGGCGCGCGGCAGAGGTCGCTGCCCCGGCTCGATTTCGACCAGCCAGCCGCCGGGCGTGCTGATCGAGCTCTCTCCCGCCGCCTCGCTCTCCAGCAGAAAAGCGGTGCGGTCGGTCATCTGCGCCAGGGGCGCATAGATGCCGAAGTTCCACACCGTTGCGGAGATCAGGTTCTGGCCCGGCCTCAGCAGGGGCGCCAGGTCGAATCGCTCATACCTCCAGTGGGCCAGGTCGCCGCGGGCCGGTCCGTCGCCCACGCGATGCCCGTTGACGTAAAGGATGAAGCGGTTGTCGGCGCTCACCCGCACCGGGTAGCTGGCGGGCACCGCGGTCAGCGGGAGAGTCCTTTTGAAGTGGAGCACCAGCGGCTCTCGCGGCGGAGCCGTGGGATGGGCGATCCACGCGGCCTTCCAGTCGCGGTGCTCCGGCTCGGGCTGCGCCGGGCTTTGCGATTGGGATTGCAGTGCGAGGGTGGTCAGGGCGAGGGCGAAAAAGATCGAAACTGGGCGCATGGGGGCGGCCTTCCGGATTTCAATGCACCAGCTTAACGGAAATCGGAAGTCGGGGAAGGAATAGTTTTCGCTTGGCCACCCGGCGGCGCATGGCCACCCCGGAGTTCTCCGGCACGGCTCTTTCAGCGCTCCAGCGCCGCACCGCCGCCGTCTCAACCCCCTGTTTTATGGTATTTTCTCCTCGTATGCGCCTGATTTCGCAGCGTTGTAACCTTCTGTTCATCTTGCCCCGGTAGCCTAATCTAGGTGAACGCCAACGTGCCTGAGATTCGCATCTCCCAAGCCCAGCTTCAGCCTGAACCGGCCTCTTCCGGCGAACAACATCCGGCGCAGGCGGCCACGGTCGAGGTTTCGGCAGTTCGCAGCTTCCTGCTCTCGCGGGGCAACTCCGCCATGGCCGATCGCGGATTTCACTGGCTGATGGTCCTTTGCGCGCTCAGCATCTTCGGCATTGTGGTCCTCATTGCCTCGGAACTGGTGGTGCGCTCGCAACTGGCGTGGAGCAAATTCGGCTTCGGCTTCTTCTTCTCCGCCTTCACCGATTCCTTTACCAAGCTGCCCATGTACTGGGACCCGGTCAACGGGCATTTCAGCGCCCTTCCGTTCCTTTACGGCACGCTGGTCTCTTCGTTTCTGGCGCTCCTGCTGGCGGTTCCGCTGGCCATCGGCGTGGCTGTCTTCCTTACCGAGATGTGCCCGCGGGCGTTGCGCGGACCGCTCGCCTTCACCACCGAGCTGCTGGCGGCCATTCCCAGTGTGATCTACGGCCTGTGGGCGGTTTTTGTCCTGGTGCCGCTGCTCCGCGAGCACGTGAATCCCTGGCTGGTCCAACTCTTCGGCTGGACGGGCTTCTTTGCCGGCGACAACCCCACCGGCCTGGGCTTTATTTCGGCCGGCGTCATTCTGGCCATCATGATTCTGCCCATCGTCTCCTCGCTCACCCGCGAAGTCATGACCGCGGTGCCCCATTCGCAGCGCGAGGCGGTGCTGGCGCTGGGGGCCACGCGCTGGGAGATGATCCGCATGGGCGTCTTGCGCAACGCGCGCATCGGCATCGTCGGCGCGGTCATTCTGGGCCTGGGCCGCGCGCTGGGAGAAACCATGGCGGTGACCATGGTCATCGGCAACAGCCCCGAGATTCACCGCTCGCTGCTGGCCAACGGCAGTTCCATGGCCTCGGTCATCGCCAATGAGTTTGCCGAAGCCTCGGGCGACTTGCATCTGAGCGCGCTGATGGAACTCGGCTTGGCGCTGTTTATCGTCACGATTATCGTGAACGCGTTTGCCCGGCTGCTGGTTTGGGCGGTGACGCGCGGAGCGCCGTCCTCGGCGCACTAGGAACGGGGAGTAGGGACGAAGGGAAGGGGACACACTGGCAACGGAATTCAAACTGCGCGCGCGGATACGGACGCTGATCGATGGAGCGGCGACCGGGCTGGCGATTCTCTCCACCTTTCTGGTGGTGGCGCCGCTGGTGGCCATCTTCGTCTATCTCATTTACAAGGGCGCCGTCTCGCTCAATCTGGACTTCTTCATCCGCAATCCCGTGCCGGTGGGCGAACCGGGCGGCGGCATGGCCAACGCCATCGTCGGCTCGGCGATTCTGCTGGCCGTGGGCAGCGTCATCGGTGTCCCGGTCGGCATCGCCGGAGGAATCTTTCTGGCCGAGTTCGGGCGCGGCACCAAGCTGGCCAACGCGGTCCGCTTTACCGCCGATGTGCTCAACGGCGTTCCCTCCATCGTGATGGGCATCGCCGTCTACTCGCTGGTGGTGGTTCCGCAAGGCCACTTTTCGGCCTTCTCCGGCGGAGTGGCGCTGGGCATCATGATGATTCCCACCGTCTGCCGCACCACCGAAGAAATGCTGCTGATGGTGCCCAACGCGGTGCGCGAGGCGGCCCTGGCGCTGGGCGTGCCCAACTGGCGGTCGGTGCTCGCGATTACCGTCAAAACCGCCTCGCCGGGCATCATCACCGGCTGTATGCTGGCTTTTGCGCGCGTGGCGGGCGAAACGGCTCCGCTCATCTTTACCGCCTTCGGCAATGTGGGCTGGAGCGAGAAGCTGAGCGAGCCCATTGCCGCCCTGCCGCTGCAGATTTATGTCTATGCCCTCTCGCCCTACGACGAGTGGCACCGGCTGGCCTGGGCGGGGGCGCTGGTCTTGATTGTGCTGATTGTGCTGGCGGTATCCCTGGTGCGCTACGTCACCAGCCGCGGCGTTTTGAAAGGGGCAAGCTAAGTGGGCGTCGGCATCGAGGTATCCAACCTGAATGCGTGGTACGGAACCAATCACACGCTGCAGGACATCAATCTGCACATCCCGGCCAACCATGCGACGGCGCTGATCGGTCCCTCGGGCTGCGGCAAAAGCACCTTTGTCCGCTGCCTGAACCGCATGCACGAGACCAATCCCATCGCGCGCGTCACCGGCACGGTGCTCATCGGCGGCCTCGACATCTACAACGACGCCAAGCCCGTTGAAATCCGCCGCCGCGTGGGCATGGTCTTCCAGCGGCCCAATCCCTTTCCCACCATGTCCATCTACGACAACGTGGCGGCCGGGCTCAAGCTCAACGGCTATACCCATCGCCGCGCGCTCGACGAGATCGTGGAAAAGTCGCTCAAGAACTCGGCCCTGTGGGACGAGGTAAAGGACGACCTGAAAAAGAAATCGGGCGCCAGCCTCAGCGGCGGCCAGCAGCAGCGCCTTTGCATCGCCCGCGCTCTGGCCGTGGATCCCGAGGTGCTGCTCATGGACGAGCCGGCCTCGGCGCTCGACCCGGTTTCCACCTCCAAGATCGAAGACCTGATCTTCCAGTTGAAATCGCAGTATACGATTGTGATCGTGACCCACAACATGCAGCAGGCGGCCCGCGTCGCGGAGAAGACGGGCTTCTTCCTCAATGGCCGCATGGTGGAGTTCGACTCCACCCACAAGATCTTTACCAACCCCAGCGACAAACGCACCGAGGATTACATTACAGGCAGGTTCGGATGACACGCATACGCTTTCAGCAAAGCCTCGAAGACTTGAAGGAGCAACTGCTGGTGATGGCCGGGCTGGCCGAACAGGCCATCCAGCGCGCCATCGAGGCCTATCGCGTGCGCGACCTCTCCATCTGCGACCTGGTCAGCCGCTCCGAGATCGCCATCAACCGCCTGGAGCGGGAGATCGATCAAGCCGCGCTCGACCTGCTGGCGATGGAGCAGCCCATGGCCAGCGATCTGCGCTTCATCCTCAGCGTTATCAAGATCAACGCCGATCTCGAGCGCGTGGGCGACTCCGCCAAGGCCATCAGCGACCGCGTCCGCGCCATGGAGCAGATGGCCGCCGCCGATCTGCCCGTCGATATTCCACGGATGGCCACGCTGGCCGCCGAGATGGTGCGCAAGTGCCTGCAATCCTTCATCGAGGCCGACGCCGACATGGCCCGCTCCGTGCTCGCCATGGACGACGCCGTGGACGCGATGAACAAAGCGGCCTATAAGGCGCTGACCAAGGTGATGGAAGAGCAGAGCCATCTGGCGCCGCAGGCCCTGAATGCGCTCATGATCAGCCGCGCCCTGGAGCGTGTGGCCGACCACGCCACCAACATCGCCGAAGACGTCGTCTTCTGGGTGCAGGGCGCCGACGTCCGCCACCACAAGAGCGTCACCGGCGGCCGCGACCCTCACGCCCTGGCGTAAGCAGAACTTTCCCTACAGCTCCCACCAATCCAGCAGCGCCATGCGCGGATAGTAGAGCCCCGCGCGGAGGGGCGTCTCGCTGCCGCGCAGGTTGCGCAAGACTTGGGCGTACGCTGCAATCTGCGGCGCAAAGAGCGGGCGCAGCCTGGGCAACTCCGCGGCCGGGTCCACATTATCGGCGTGCGCGGTCTTGTAGTCGACGATCCACCAGCAATCTTCTCCCTCGCTGCCGGGCGTGGGGCCAGCTTGAAAGACGCGGTCCACGCGCACCGTGCGCACTCGGCCGCCGGCGACTCCAGCCCAGCTCGCTTCGCTGGCCGCCTCTGCGTGGGGCGAAAGAATCCATTGGCCGATCGGGTCGCGCGAGGCGTCGAGCGCAGTCTGGAGCGCCTGCGCGGCAATGCCGGCGGCTTTCGAGGTTTCGATGCCCACGGCGCGCACCTGCGCCGCGATGCGCGGTTCGAACTGCCGCAGAGCGGCGCGGGCCGCCTCCCAATCGCTGTTCGCACGCAGTCGCGACAGCTCTTCGAGCAGCGCGTGAACGGCGGCGCCCAGAGCGCGTGAAATCATGCCGCCTTCGTGGCGGGCGTAGAGTGAACCTTCCCAGGTCCGAGAATCCGGAGCTGGGGCGCCCAGCACTTTTGCGGGGATTGGCAAACCAGTCGACGAGTCGAATTCCTCGCCCTGCTCCGGCCGGTACTCTGGCGGCAAGCGGCGCAGCAGCGTTGACTTGGCCGGGGAAGGCATCACCAGCAGGTTGCTCTCGCCCGAGGCTGCCATGCTCTCGATCTCTGCCTCCGCAGGCGCGGCGGCCTTCCAGTCTGCAAAGCGCATGCGGACCTCTGCTTCGAGCGCTGGCCAGGCCGTTGCCAACAGGCTGTTTCTGGGCTCCGTCAGAGTGAGATCCCCATCGCTCTCCGCTTGATAGGCCGGCCGCGCGAACAAATGCAGTTCCTCGCGGGCGCGCGTGGCGGCCACGTACAAAATGCGCCGGTCCTCCTGCGATTCGCGGCGGGCATAGACGCGATCGACCCAGGCCTTGGCGCTTCCGCGCTCTGCGCCCTTGCGCTGGAACGGCGCAACCAGAAACTCGGTGATCTCCCCTTGCTCCTCCGGCCGCTCCAGTCCGCGCTCCAGCCAACTCAGCATCTTGCGCCCGCTGCGCCCGCCGCCGGCCTGCAACTCCGGCACGATCACCGCCTCGAACTCCAGTCCCTTTGCTTTGTGGATGGTCATCAACTGCACGCCGCACTCGCTCGCGGCCCCTGGATCGGGCAATGCGGTCAGCTTGTCCAGAGCCGCGTCCAGCGCGGGTCCAAGCAAATCCTGCTCGCCGGCCGGCAAGCGGTCCAGGCAGCTCCACAAGAGATCGAGGTTGGCCTGCGCCGTCGCGTCCACGCACGCTGCGCCGCCCAGCCGCAGCCAGACCTGCTCCAGCCAGCTTCCCAGCGAGGCCGCCGGCTGCGCGGAATGCAGCGCGGGCGCCGCGGCCAGCGCATTCAGCACGCGCGCGGCCCCGCTGCGGCCCGCTTCGCTCAGCAGCGGCAGCCGCTCGGCCAGCAGCTCGGCGACCGGCCTGTCCAACAGCTCCTGCTCGTCGGCGCTTGTCAGCCGGTGCAGGTCGTCGAGCGCCAGCCCGCACCATGGAGCGCGCAAAACTCCCAGCCAGGCCACGCGGTCCAGGGGATTGAGCAGCGCGCGGGCCAGCCCCAAGGCATCCAGCACCTCGGGCCGGTCTTTGAGCTTCTCCAAGTCCACGGCGCGGAAGGGAATCGCGGCCGCGCGCAGCGCCTGCGCTACGGGCGCAAGCGCGCTCCGCGTGCGGCCGAGCACGGCGATGCGATATTTTTCACCGCGCGCCCGGGCTGCTTCCATGGCCTCCATGCGGCCTTGGATCAAAGCAACAATTTCCCGGGTTTGCAGCGCGCGCGCGGCTTCTTTCTGGCGGATCGCCTCGGGATCGGCGGCTTTGCCGGGCCCGGTCCGCGGCACAAATTCGAGATGCAGCGCCAGCCGCGGCGCGGTTCCTTCCTGGCTTTCGCGCGCGGCTTCGGCCCGCGAGAAACTCACTCCGCTGCCGTCGGCGGCCGCGAAGACCTGTGCAAAGACCTCGTTCAGCCGCTCCACCAGCTCGGGCTCGGTGCGGAAGTTGGCCCTGAGCGGAACGAAATCCAAAAGCAGCGGCGGTTCCGGATGGGCGGGATCGGCGCCGCCCAGTTCCAGCCCCACGGCCTGCACGCGCGGAAAGAGCTCGGCGTCGGCATCGCGGAAAAAGTAGATGGACTGCATCGGATCGCCGACGGCAAAGCAGGTGCGCCCGGTCGGTTCGGGCCAGGCGGCGACCAGCCCGGCCAGCAGCCGGTGCTGGCGGCGGCTGGTGTCCTGGAACTCGTCCACCAGCAGATGGCGAATGCCGTCGGCCACGGCCAGCGCCGCATCGGTGGGCAGGCCGTCCTCGCCGGTGAGCACTCTCTGCGCAATCTGCGCCACCTCGATGAAGTCCACCCGGCCCGCTTCGGCAAACACCACCTGCAACTCGCCGGCCGCGTGGCGCAGCAGCGTGAAGCAGTCGCGCACAATCTGCCATTCCTCCTCGCTATAGCGCGCCGGAGGCAGATCGCGCACCGCGGCCAGGGCCGCTTCGAGGCCGGGAACCGCGGCGATTCCGGCAATCAGATCGAGAATTTGTTTCTTCTTCTCTTTGCGGTCGGCCGGGAATCCCAGCCGCTTGTCCACCGACTTGCGCAGCGTGCCTCCGCCCGTCAGCAGCAGCGCGGCCAAATTAAGCGCGGCCTGCCGCGCCGCTTCCAGAGCGTCGCTGTCGGGGAACGGGCCAGCCGGAAATTCTGCCATCTCGGCCAGTTCGCGGTGCTGCTCGCCGCCGCTCTGCGCGCAGGCAAACCGCGCCAGCTCCAGTGCCTCTTCGCGCGCGCCGGGAATCTCTCCGAAGAGACGGTCGAGCCCGCCGAGCGCTGCGCGGACGGCATTCGCGAAAGGCCGCTCCAGCCGCTCGCGCAGCATATCCCAATCCGGCTCGCCTTCCAGCACAAAATCGTGCATCCAGCGGTCGCGCTGCGCCAGCATCTCCACCAGCAGCTCTTCCATCTCCTGCCAGTTGTTGTCGCGCCACAGCAGCAAATCCTCGATGGCCTGGCTCAGCGGCGGCCCGGCCCGGTCGATCTGTTCCAGCGTCTGGCGCGCCGCTTTGCGGTACAGGTCGCCGGGCTGCTCGGCGATGCCCAGCCCGCCGCCCAGGCTGGAGAGCAGCGGCTGCTGCAGGGCCAGGTCGCGGCAGAAAGAGTCGATGGTCGAGATGCGCAGTTGCGCCGGCAGGTCGAGCAGCTTCCACTCCAGCGCCTGCGAGTGCTCCAGCGCGCGCCGAGCCAGGGGACTGGGCTCGTCCTTCCTCAACTCATCCAGAATCCGGTTGCGCATCTCGGCGGCGGCGGCGTTGGTAAAGGTAATGGCCACCACCTGGCCGGGCTCCTCCACCGCGGCCAGCAGGCGCAGAAATCGTTCGGCCAGCAGGGTCGTTTTGCCCGAGCCGGCCGGCGCCTGCACCAGGATGGAGCGGCCGGGATCGAGCGCCCGCTCGCGCTCGCGCTGGTCCGCGGGCGCCGGTCTCGCGTTACGCATCGCCCGCCTCCTCGATTTCGGAATCGTCTTCGCCTTCCAGTTGCGCCGCATGTTCCTGAATCCGGCACAGCGTCTGCAGGCCGCAGCGCTCGCAGGTCTTTGGATACTCGCGCGGGTCCACCTCGGCGCCGCCCGCCACAAAGTCGCGCGCCAATTGCTCGATCCCCTCCCGCCAGCCGATCAGTTGCTCCGCGGTGAGGGCCTTCTTCACCAGATCCTTTCCGGCATTGAGATTCGCCAGCAGCGTGGCCTTGGCATCGCCCACCCGCCCGGCAAAGCTCATCTCCCCGGCCCGCACCTTGGCAAAGACCAGCCCGCCCAGCACTTCCCCTCGGTCGAGCGCGAACCCGGCATAGAGCGGCAGTTGCACATCGTCGGGCCGCGGCAACTCCCAGCACTTGGGCGAAACATCGCCGCTCTTGTAGTCGATCACCAGCAGCGAGCCGTCGTTGAGCCGGTCGATGCGGTCCAGGCGCAGCTCCAGGGTCAGCCCGTCGATGGTTACCGTGCGATCGACCTCGGTTGCGGCGACCTCGAATTCGATGCGCGTGGCTTCGTAGTCCAGCCACTCCGTCACCAGCCCAATGAGCCGCTGCTCCTCCAGCTCCAGATAGCGCTGCGGCATCCGCCGGCGCACTCCGCCGGAAATCTCTTCGGCAAAAACCCGCCGCACATGCCCGGCCACAAACGCCCTCCGGGCTTCCGGGATGTGCAGAAGATCTTTCTGGCTCCGGATGCCCTCCGGCCCTCCGCCCCAAACGGCGTGCAACATGGCGTGGAGCAGCCTTCCGCGCTGCGATGCGGTCAGCCCGGCCTCGGCCGGCTCCCAGTCCCGCGCCGCCAGCCGCGCCGTGGCGAAGGCCTTGAAGGGGCACTGCGACTGGGCGGTCAGCACACTGGCGCCGCCGCGCGCCTTGCCCGGAGGGAAGGCGATGCGGCTCCAGTCCTCAACTTGGACCGCGAGCGGCTTCGCGGGGTCCGGCGCCCTCCATTCCGGCGGCAACGGCTGCGGCGCTCCCGCCATCTGCTCGATCAGCCGCGACGGCCTGGCTTCGGCGATTCCCGTCTGCCGGGCAAAGCTGAAGCGGATCTCCGTCTGCGCGGCGGCAATCAGCCGCGCCGCGATCGCGTGGGCCAAATCCCAGTCGAGCTGAGGCGTCGCGTGCGGCATGTGCGCCTGCCGCTGCACCTCCAGTGGGATCAGCGGATGGGCCGGTCCGCTGGCCGGCCACGCCTCTTCGCTGACGCCCAGAAACCACACCGCATCGGCCGTCAGTCCCGCCGACTCCGCCGGTCCGGCAATCTGGATGGGCGCGTCGCGCGATTCCGGCGCAAAAAGAGTTTCGTCCAGCGTGCGGGCCAGCGCGGAAAGAAACTCCTGCCACTGAATGCGGCGGCCGTCGAAGCCCAGCGAGCCCGCGGTCTCCACGGCCTGCCGCCAGCGGCGCGCGGCCTGGAATTCGGCGCTCGAAAGGGCCCGTTCGCCGGGCCAGCCCGCCGTCTCAAGCAAATGCGGAACCAACTCGGCCCAGTCCAGCGGGCTTTGCGGGCGACGCGCAAACTCCGCCAGACGCTGCTGCGCCTCTCTCACGCGGCTTGCCCAGGCCGCGGGCGCCCCATCCTCCAGGCGCAGGCCGGCAAGCTCCGCGAGCGTCCACCGCGGCTGCTCCAGCCCGCGGCGGCGCAGCGCGCGCATGGTTTTCTGCAGTCCCGCGGTCTCTTCCGCGCTGGCCGCGACCTGGCCGGTGGAGATCAGCCAGTCCAGTTCCTGCTCGGCCAGCGGACCTGACAGAAAGCGCAGCAAGAGATGCGCGGCCTTCGCCAAGGCGACTTGGCTGAGCGGGATGCCAAGCGAAAACTCGAAGAGCGGGCCGGTGTGCTTCAAGAACGCCCGTTCGATTTCGCCGCGGCGGGCGCTTGCCTCCTGTGTCACCATCAGCAGGCGGGCGCGCGGGTCGGCGGCCAGTTGCTCTTTGCACCACAACGCGCACGCGGCCAGTTCGGCCGGGGCGTCGGGCGCTTCGTGCGAAAGAATCCGCGCGGCAGGCTCGCCTGCCGGGGCCTCTTGCCACGCGCCCCAGGCGTTGAAAACTTCGCGCTGCGCGGGCAGAATGCGGTCGAATCCGGCCAGCAGCAGGGGCGGGCGTTCCGCCTGGTCGTTTTCCAGCAATGCGATCGCTTCCAGCGGCAGCCGCGCCGGGCTCAGCAGGTTGCCGGCGCGGCAGGCCTGGTCGAAGGCCGCGAGCCAGCCGCTGAAGGCCGCCGCATCCTGCTGCCAGGCGCTTCGCGCCGCCTCCCTCAGAAATTGCGGCGCATAGGCGCAGAGCAGTTCATGCGCCTCCATCGCCAGGCCGGCCAGGCGATGGCGCGGGCCCTCCAGCACCGTGGCCAGGTGCCCGCCCCGCGCGGCGATCTCCGCCCACAGCGATCTCTCCTGGGCGGCATTCAGCAGCAGCCGCCCGTCCCCTTTGCCGCGTTCTTCCCATACGGACCGGACAAAGCTCTTCCAGTCCTGGATCTTCGGCGCCGGCCAGGCGGTCAGCCCTTCGCTGCGGCGGGCGGCGTGGAAGACGGATTCAAGGGCGCGCGCCGCACGGTCGCTGGCCGCAACCACCAAGCCGCCGCCGCGCAGCCACGCATCGATCTCCGCAGCCGGTCTGGCTCCCATTCCAGCGTTATACGCCGCCGGGCCGGGGCAATGCCATCGGGCGAATGAGAATGATCCGGCGAGAGCAGCCAGCTTCCCGGTTGTACACTGGGCCTGTGATGCGCCGCTTGCTTGCTTCCTCGTTGCTGGCTCTGGTTGCCCTGGCCGGGTGCCATTCCGGCCAGAAGGCCTCAACGCAGCCCTCCGCCTCCCAGAACTTCAAGGTCTACAAGCTGCGCGGCAAAGTCGTCTCCACCAACGCCGCCAAGGGCGAGGTCACGCTCGACCACGAGGCCATCCCCGGCTTCATGGAGGCGATGACCATGCCCTACAAGCTCAAAGACCCCTCCATCCTGGGCGAGCTTCATCCGGGCGATGTCCTAACCGCCGACGTTCTGGTCTCGCCGGACCCCGATGCGGATGTGCTGCTGGATCATATCGTCGTGGTGGCCCAGGCCCGGCCGGACTACAAGCCCACGGTCTCTTACCACGTGCCCGCGCCGGGCGATAAGGTGCCCGACTTCAAGCTCATCAACCAGGACGGTCGGCCGATTCATCTCTGGCAGTTTCTGGGGCAGGGCAAGATGCTGGTCGTCACGTTCATCTATACGCGCTGTCCGCAGCCCAACTTCTGCCCCAGGGTGACGCGGAATTTCGCCTTGCTCGAGAAGCGCCTGGCCGCCAATCCGCCTCTCGCTGGCACCCACCTGCTATGCGTGAGCTTTGACCCGGACCACGATACGCCCGCGCGGCTGCGGGCCTATGGCGCCACCTATATCGGCAGCGACGCGAAAAATGCCTTCGATCGCTGGGATTTTGCCGTGCCGGAAAAGCCGGTTCTGGCCGAGATGGCGAAGTTCTTCGACCTGGGAATGACCGCCAATGCGGATGGAACGATTTCGCACTCGCTTTCCACCACGGTGATCGCCCAAAACGGCGAGGTGATCCGCTTTTATCCCGGCAACGACTGGACATGGTACGACATCCTGGCCGATTTGCAGGGAAGGGTTCCAAGCGCCGGCTGACCGCCCGGGAATAGGAAGCGCGCGCCTGCCCGCGTTAACCCTTGGCAAGCCCGGCATTTGAATCGACAACCCACGGCCGCACATCCATTTCAGTAGACTCGTAGTCCAAATCTCCTCTTGAGGTTCCGCATGGCAAAGGTCACTCTGGTTTTCGCGGTTCTGCTGGCTGCTTTGGGCCTGGCTGGCTATCTCGGCACCGGCAGCGCGCACCCCACCGCGCTCATCCCGACGTGGATCGGCCTGGCGCTGGGCCTCTTTGGTTTTTTGGCCATTAGCCCCAACGAAGGCCGGCGCAAGCTCTTCATGCACGTCAACGTCACCATCGGCCTCCTGGGCTTTCTGGGAACAGTCGCTGAGATCGTCCGCAGTTTCGTTGCTTCCAAACCGGTAGACCCGATTGCGCTGATCGCCAAGACAGCGTTGGTCTGGCTGCTGCTCATTTACGTTGTCCTGTGCGTGCGCTCCTTCATCGTCGCGCGCCGCTCGGGGAAGGTCTAGCGCATGGGAGGTCTGCGGGGCGGCACAATGGGCATGAGCGCGCGCGCGGAGCGTTCTCCGCATGGGCGCGGAGCACGCGCGGGCCAGGCGGATCTGCCCAAGCGCAAGCCTAACCTTAAAAGGCTCTGGCCGCAGATCAAGGCGCTGGTCGCTCCGCGCCTGGGGCTGCTCGTGGCCGGCATGTGCCTGATGGTCGTCAACCGCGTTGCCGGCCTGGTGTTGCCCTTCACCTCCAAGCCTCTGCTCGACAAGGTGCTCAATCAGGCCCATCCGCGGCCCGATCTGCTGCCCCGCATCATCGTGCTGGTCTTCTCGGCCATGCTGGTGCAGGCCATCACCTCTTTTTCGCTTACGCAACTGCTCTCCAAGGCCGGCCAGCGCCTCATCGCCGAGATGCGCCGCCAGGTCCAGCGCCACGTGGGCCTGCTTTCGGTCTCCTACTACGACGAGAACCGCACCGGCACGCTGGTGGCGCGCATCATGAGCGACGTCGAAGGCGTGCGCAACCTGGTGGGCACCGGCCTGGTGGAGTTTGTCGGCGGCCTGCTCACCGCCGTGCTGGCGTTTATTTACCTCCTCCATCGCAGCGTCACGGTCACGCTCACCGTCTTCGCCGTGATGGGCGCCTTCGTCTTTGTCTTGCAATACGGATTCAAAGTCATTCGCCCCATCTTCCGCGAACGCGCCAAAATCAACGCCGAGGTCACCGGCCGGCTCACCGAGTCGCTGGGCGGCGTCCGCGTCATCAAGGGCTATCACGCCGAAGAGCGCGAGGCCAGGGTCTTTTCCGCCGGCGTCGATCGCCTGCTGGCCAACGTGATGAAGTCGCTCACCATGACCAGCACCCTCGGCGCCGCTTCCACCACCGTGCTCGGCCTGGTCTCTGCCCTGGTCATGTGGCTGGGCGGCCATCGCGTCCTGGCAAGTACCTGGACCGTCGGCGACTACTTCAGCTACAACATGTTTCTCGCCTTCATGATCGCGCCCGTCTTCCAGATCGTGAACATCGGCACGCAGTTGACCGAGGCCTTCGCCGGCCTCGACCGCACCGGCGAAATCATGAGCGAACTGGAGGAAAACCAGAGCCCCGGCCGCACGGTCCAAATGCCGCCCATCCAGGGCACGGTGCGCTTTGAGGATGTGGAGTTCGCCTACGATCCGGAGAAACCGGTGCTGCACGGCATCGGCTTCCAGGCCGCGCCGGGTACGGTCACCGCGCTGGTCGGCTCCTCCGGCTCGGGCAAATCCACCATCATCAGCCTGCTCTGCGCCTTCCACACGCCCTCCAAAGGCCGCGTGCTGGTGGACGGGGTGGACCTTGCCCACGTTGACCTGAATACCTTCCGCTCGCAGTTGGGCGTGGTGCTCCAGGACTCGTTTCTCTTCGACGGCACCATCCGCGAAAACATCCTGTTCTCCCGGCCCGACGCCACCGCGGAACAGTTCCTCTTCGCCTGCCGCACGGCCCGCGTGGACGAGTTCGCCGAGGGCTTCCCCGACGCCTACGACACCATCGTCGGCGAACGCGGCGTCAAGCTCTCCGGCGGCCAGCGCCAGCGGCTCTCCATCGCCCGCGCCCTGCTGGCCGAGCCGCGCATCCTCATCCTCGACGAGGCCACCAGCTCCCTCGATTCCGAGTCCGAGGCCATGATCCAGGCCGGGCTGAGCCAGTTGATGCAGGGCCGCACCACCTTTGTCATCGCCCACCGCCTCTCCACCATCCGCCGCGCCGACCAGATTCTGGTCGTCGAGCAGGGCCGCATCGTCGAGCGCGGCAGCCACGCCGAACTCTTCGCCCTCGGCGGCCGCTACTACGACCTCTACACCCGCCAGCACGGCCTGGAGGAGAATCTCTTCCTCGCGCCCGGCGAGGGAGATGTGGAGCCGGTCTAGAGCATCTCTCCTGTAGGCAGAGAGTTTTGGGCGCCCCACCCTCGCCGCGTTCTTGTTTTTGGGCTAGGGGGGATAATAGCCATCCTCTACAGCAACAGGAGAGATGCCCTAGCCGTCCGTCTTAAAGGGCGCGATCTTCGCCGCTCCAGGCCGCCCATCCCCGCGCCAACCGCCTTCGCGCCATGCCCATCTCCCGTCAACATCTCCGTCGCGCGGTCTCAGTACAAGAAATCGCGTACCAGGACTTGACACACCGTCTCAATCCTTGCAAACATGAAATGAAGCCACTAGGCGGAATAGAGGACCATTATGCGAGACGCAGCCCCGCAAGGAACCTACAAAGTTCAAGCCCTGGACCGGGCCTTTGCCGTACTTGATTTGCTCGGCGAGGCCGATACGCCGCAGGGATTGGCGCAGGTCGCCTCGTCGCTCCAATTGCACAAGAGCACCGCGCACCGCTTCCTCATGGTGCTGGAGCGCCATCGCATGGTCGAGCGCACCAGCAACGGAAAGTTCCGCCTGGGCCTGCGCCTCTTCGACTTCGGCAATCGCGCCATCGAGCAATATGACCTGCGCGACCGCGCCCAGCCGCACCTGCGCCGCCTGGTTACGGAGACGGAAGAAACCGCGCACCTGTGCATTCTTGAGGCCGCGCGCGTCATCTATATCGACAAGATCGAGCCGGCCCGCTCGGTGCGCATGATTACCCGCATCGGCGCCAGCAATCCCGTGCACTGCACCTCGGTGGGCAAGGCGATTCTGGCCTTTCTGCCCGAGGATCGCGTCGCCGACGTCATTCGCCGCACCCGCTTCGAGCGTTTCACCCACCGCACCATCGCCACGCCCGAGGCGTTGCGCGTGGAGATCGAGAAAACCCGCCGCCGCGGCTATGCCGTGGACGACGAGGAGCTTGAAGAAGGCTTGCGCTGCATCGCCGTGCCGCTTCTTGACGCCCAGCGCCAGCCCGTGGCCGCGGTCAGTGTCTCCGGGCCGTCCTTCCGCGTGACCGCGCAGAAGTTGCCCTCGATCGCCAATCATCTGCTCCAGTGCGTGCGCGGCATTTCAGTGGATATGGGCTACGTCTCCAGCGGCCGCGGGAGTCGCGCGACCTGGTCCGCATAGTCCGTTTTCGCGCGGCGGCGAGGGGCTGCGGTCCCTCCTCGTCGCCAAGTCTTTCCGGTCGCAATGGAGCAGGGCGTTCTGTGCCGGCGGCGGCCACCCAAAGGCTCCTGTTTCTGATACACTCATTCATGTTGCTGAAGCAAAAACGCCTCGCGCCCGCCAGGGCTCGGGATGCGGCTGAAAGCAGCCAGCCAGTGGAACGGACGCCGCCCAGGCAAGAGGGGAATCTTCCTTTCCCGGCCGATATCCTAGGGTTGTAAAAGTTATATGTGGGGACGTAGCTCAGTTGGTTAGAGCGCTGCCCTGTCACGGCAGAGGTCGCGGGTTCGAGCCCCGTCGTCCCCGCCATCATTCCAGGGACCTTGGAATGAATGGCAACAAGAGTGACAGCATTCAATCCAGCATCTTCTCAAAGAACTCCCCAACTCACTTTCCGCTTTCGCAAGCTGCTGCATGGCGGGAATGCCGCGCTCGCGGCGCGCGCGAGTTCGGAGTCGCGTGCAAGACTTTGCGAACAAGGCAAGGTCGGCGGCGTCAGATCGCGTCGTGGATAGGCGCGCTGTCTGCCAAAAACTGCGAGGAGAATGAGGCCTTGGCGTTCCGCGGACGAACGTCGCAAGCCTACAACTGGTCGAAGATTTCGCGGAAGTCGTAGGCGCCGGATTTGCCGGCGATCCATTCCGCGCCGCGTACGGCGCCCAGGGCAAAGCCGCGGCGGCTGTGCGCGTCGTGGCGCACCTCCAGGGTATCCACGTCGCTGGTTGCGGTTACGATGTGCTCGCCCTTGGCGTCGCCCACGCGGTGAGAGGCGATCTCGACCTTCGCGCCGCTCCCCGCCTTGGCCTGCCCGGCCTCGACGATCTCGCGCAGAGTGATGGCCGTGCCGGAGGGTGCGTCGAGCTTGGAAACGTGGTGGGTCTCGCTGATCGAGAAGGTGTAGCCTTCCAGTTTCGCGAGATCGGCCGTGAGGCGGAAGAGCTTCTGCACGCCAATGGAGAAGTTGGTGCCGTAGAGCAGGGCTCCGCGCTTTTGCGCCTTGGACTTCATCTCGTCCAGGTGCGCGTACCAGCCGGTGGTGCCGACCACGATGCGCGAGCCGAGGGCCAGCACGGCGCGGATGTTTTCCACTGCGGCTTCGGGAGCGGTGAAGTCGATGACCGCGTCCACGCCGGCCAGGGTGGGCGCGGTCAGGGCGGAGGCGTGCTGGTTTTCCGTGATGTCGAGCGCGCGCACTGAGTGGCCGCGTTCGCGGGCCACCTCGGCGACCAGGCTTCCGGTTTTTCCCTTGCCAAGAACGAGAAACAGCATGATGACCTCAATTCAGCTTCTAGCTGCTAGCTTTCAGACCGGAACATTCGGCGATGAAGTTTTGTGGTTTCCCACCCTTGCGGCGGAAAAGAGTCGCGAGGACAGGGCCTTAGAAGCTGGGGCTAGCAGCTAGACGCTGGTTTTTCTCGCTTCCACGTCGAAGATCGCGGGATCGGGATCTTTGAAGAAGGCGGCGTGCAGCGAGCGCACCGCCTCGTCGGCGTCGTCCTCTTCGATCATGAAACTCATGTTGATCTCGCTGGCGCCTTGCGAGATCATGCGCACATTGATGTGGCGGATGGCGGAAAAAACCTGCGCGGCCATGCCGTTCTGTCCGCGGATGTCTTCGCCCACCAGGCAGATCAGCGCCTTCTTGCCCTCGTATTTCACGTCGGCATGTTTGCTCAGGTCGGCGGCGATCAGCGGCAGCTTGTCGTTCGAGTCCACGGTGAGCGATACGGAAACCTCCGAAGTGGAAACCATATCTACGGGGCACTGGTGCTTGTCGAAGATGGCGAAGATTTCGCTCAGGTAGCCGTGGGTCATCAACATACGGCTGGCCACCACGTCGATGATGCTCAGCTTCTTCTTCACGGCGATGGACTTGAACGGGCTCTTGCAGTGAGGCGCCAGCGAGATGATGCGCGTGCCCTCGCAGGCCGCGTTGCGGCTGTTCAGCACCAGCACCGGAATGTTCTTCTTCACCGCTGGCAGAATGGTGGCCGGATGCAGCACCTTGGCGCCGAAGTAGGCCAGCTCGGCCGCCTCCTCGAAGCTGATGACCTTCACCCGCAGGGCGTCGGGGCAGATGCGCGGATCGGTGGTCATGATGCCGTCCACGTCCGTCCAGATTTCGATGGTGTCGGCCGTGAGCGCGCCGCCCAGCAGGGCGCCGGTGAAGTCGGAGCCGCCGCGGCCCAGCGTGGTGGTGATGCCGGCCTCGTTCGAGGCGATGAAGCCGCCCATCACCGGAACCTTGCCCTCGGTGACGAGCGGGCGCAGCTTCTCCGCCGCGCGCTTTTCAATCAGGTCGTCCTGCGGAATCGCCTTCTGAAACTGCGAGTCGGTAATGATGATCTCGCGCGCGTCCACGTGTACCGCATCCATGCCGCACTCGCGGAAAGCCGCGGCCACAATGCGGCTCGAGGTGCGCTCGCCGTAGCTCACAATCAGGTCCGAGATGCGCGGCGTGAGTTCGAGAATGGCCGCCAGTCCGCGCAACACCTCATCCAGCGAATCGAACTTCTGGTCGATGAAATCGATCAGCGCGGCGCAGTCGGCGGAGTTCTTCACCAGCGCGGCGGCCGTGTCGCGATGCCGCGCGCGCAGCCGTGAACTGATGGCCAGTGCGCCGGTGCGATCGCCGGTCGAGGCTGCCGCCGCGGCGCGCAGCAACTGGTCGGTCACCTTGGCCATGGCGCTGACCACCACCACGGGCCGCTTTCCCAGGGCCACGCGTCCGGCTACGATTGCCGCGGTACGGCCAATGGCCGCCGGATCCTCCACCGACGTGCCGCCAAACTTCATGACTACCAGGCTCATGCGAGTTTTCCCATCGTAACTGCGGAGGCTAATGCCCCCGCTCGATTCTGGCGGCTTCGTGTGCGGGATGCAGAAACCCGGCACACCAACCCGCACCGTTCAACCAACGAGAAACCGTCCACAGGCCCCAGACGGGCAGCCGGCTCAGCTACCGTTCCAGTTTGCCCAGGCTGGCCAGCAGCTCGGCGTTCAGGATGGTGGCGCCGGCCGCTCCGCGAATGGTGTTGTGCGACAGCACCACAAACTTCCAGTCGAGCAGCCCGCAGGGGCGCAGGCGGCCCACGGTCACCGCCATGCCGCGGCCGCGATTGCGGTCCAGGCGCGGCTGCGGGCGGTCATTCTGCGGAGCCCACACGATCGGCTGCTCGGGAGCGAACGGCAATCCCCGCCCGGCCAGCGGACGGAACTCCTCCCACGCGGCCAGAATCTCTTCGCGCGTGGCCGGCTTGGCAAACTTGATCGACACGCACTCCGTATGCCCGTCCTCCACCGCGACGCGATTGCAGTGGGCCGTGATGCGCGCGGCGAGCGGCGCCACCTGGTGGCCTTCCAGCTTGCCCAGCAGCTTCAGAGTCTCCTCTTCCATCTTCTCTTCTTCGCTGCCGATATAGGGAACCACGTTGCCCAGGATGTCCATCGACGCCACGCCGGGATAGCCCGCGCCGCTCACGGCCTGCATCGTCGAGACAAAGATTTGCTCAATGCCAAAGCGCTCCTCGAGAGGCTTCAGCGCCATCACCAGCCCGATCGTCGAGCAGTTGGGATTGGTCACCATGTAGCCGCCCGACTCTTTCCGCGAAGGCTGCTCCTCGATCAGGTGCAGGTGCTCGGCGTTGATCTCGGGAATCACCAGCGGCACATTGGGCGCCATGCGGAAGGCGCTCGAGTTCGAAAGCACGGCGCAGCCGGCCGCGGCAAACTTGGGCTCCAGTTCGCGGGCAATGGCCGCGTCGACCGAAGCAAAAATAATCTTCGGCGCGCCCTCGGGCTCGGCCGGGGCCACGGTCATTTTGGCGATGCGCTCCGGCATCGGCGTGTCCAGCCGCCACTTGGCGGCTTCGCCGTAAGGCTTGCCGCTCGAGCGGTCGCTGGCCGCCAGCCACGCGACCTCGAACCACGGATGGTTCTCAAGAAGTTGAATGTACCGTTGGCCGACCATGCCGGTCGCGCCCAGAATGCCGATGGGATGTTTTGTTTTCATGGCCATAAACACTCCAGTGTACAGGAGGATGGGCGCAGTGCCGCAAATAGCGGCTGGCCGATCGCTGCGGGCGGATGACGCTTCGAGCTGCTATTTCCTGCTTCGTCCGCCGCGTCCGCCCAGCAGCCCTTCCAGCTCTTCCTTGAACTCGCGCACGTCCTTGAAGTCGCGGTAGACCGAGGCGAAACGGATGTAGGCCACCGTGTCCAGCCCCTTCAGGTGCTTCATGATGAGTTCGCCGATCTCGCTGGCGGTGCGCTCGCGTTCCGGCGCGTCCACCAGAAAGCTCTCCGCGGCGTCCACGATGGCCTCCAGCGCACTGGCCGGCACCGGCCGTTTCTCGCAGGCGCGCAGCAGGCCGCTGAGCACCTTCTGGCGGTCGAAGCGTTCGCGGCGCCCGTCCTTTTTCACCACCATGTAGGGAATCTCGTCGATGCGCTCGTAGGTGGTGAAGCGGCGATTGCAGCGTTCGCACTCCCGCCGCCGCCGGATGGCGTCGGCCTCCTTGCTCTCGCGCGAGTCCACGACCCGGTCTTGCCCGAAACCGCAATAGGGACACTTCATGCTAGAGGCGATTCTACGGCATGGAACAGGGGCGGGGAACAGGGATCGGGAATCAGGGTACGGGGACGAGCAGCGTCTTGCTGGCCACGGCGGTCAGGCCGTCCAGCGTGTCGAGAAAGGTTTGAGCCATCGCCGGCGCATCGGTCAGGCGCCCGAGCAATTCGGCGTTGTTCCAGGCCGCTTCCCGCGCCGTGGCCACGCTCCAGGCGGCCAGCGTGTCGTCCAGCGCTGAAACCGGCGGCAGCGCATCGCCCAGCAGACGCACGCGCAGGGCCTTTTTGGCGGCGTCGATCAGGCTGTCGAGGGTGGTGTTGAGCGCGGTGAAGTCGTTGTATTGGGCCGTGCCGTGCTGCAGCGGAATCGCCGCGGCTTGGCATGTGGCGACGACGGCCCGCGGCAAGTCGTGGTTGATGTGGGCGTTCATGCCCGCCAGGGCGAACTGGATGCGGGCTATGGCGGGCTGGTTGCGCTGGGCGAAGACGGCCTGCCAGCAGCCGGGCGTCGATGCGCCGGAGAGCGAAGACTCGATCGCGGCAAAGTAGAAGTTGGCAAACCGGACATCGAGGTCTGCCATCCAGCCGGGATCGGCGAAGCCGCCGGGCCCCGAGTCGTTCACGCGCGCCTCCACGGCCTGGGTCACCTGGAGATAGAGTCCGTTGAACCATTTCAGGCCGTCGCCGTCGGCGCAGAGGGCTTCGATGGCTTCAAGAACCTGGACCACGTCGGGGATGCTCCGCGGTGTGGCTTGGACGGCGGCGAGAAGCGCGGGATCGTAGGGAAACATGGGAGAGCTATCATAGCCTGCCATGTGGGCGGCGGGAAAGCGTACGCTTCCCGGAGTTCAAAATCGAGACCGTAAGAGTCCGCGCGGAGTGAAACAGGATGTGCAGACAGCCTTGGCAATGCTATCCTGCATCCGCAAGCGCCATGGAAGGCCCGATTCAGCGCAATCGCGAAGAAATCGCCAGCCTCTGCCGCCGGTACGGGGTGCGCCGTCTTGCGGCTTTTGGCTCGATTGTGCGCCCGGACTTCGACCCCCTTCGCAGCGATGCCGATTTCCTGGTCGAGTTCCAGCCGGTTCCGGTCACGGTCCGGATGCAGAGCTACCTCGGGCTGCGGGAGGCTTTAGGGGCGCTCTTGTCCCGCCCCATCGACCTGGTCGAGGACGGTTCGATTCGAAATCCGTACATCCTCCAGAGCGTCGCCGAGCAACAGCAAGTTCTCTATGCAGCGTGAAGCGAAAGCGTATCTGTGGGATATCGCGAATGCGGCCGAGAGGATTCGCGCCTTCACCGCCGGCGCAACTTATTGCAGCATGTGCACCACGGCCAGCTTCGAACTCAGCGAGTCCCGGTCGAAGGGCTTCATCAGATACTCGTCGGCTCCGCACTCGATCGCTCGCTGAATATGCTCGACATCGCTCTCCGTAGTGCAGAAGATGACCGCGGGGTTCTTTCCGTCTTCCGTGCCTCGCAGCGCCTGGAGAAACTCCAGGCCGTCCATGACCGGCATGTTCCAGTCGAGCAGGACGACATCGGGCATCCGCACGCGGCACTTCTCCAGCGCGACCTGCCCATTCTCGGCCTCGTCCACGTTGAAGCCCAGGCTGGTCAGCAGCCTGCGCGCAATCTTTCTCACCATGGCCGAATCGTCCGTCACCAGGCACGACCGGGCGATCGCATTTGAAACCGCACCCTCGCTAATTCCACACTCGGTCGAATTCAACACGATTCCTGCCCTCCTTCTTGGCGTGATACAAAGCTGCGTCGGTTCTTCCCACCCACTCGGCCAGCGGATCGCCGGGCTCATAGCAGGCGGCTCCGATTGAAACCGTGATCGGCGTCAGCGGCGGGTTGAGGTCCAACTGAAGCGGTTCCCTGGCCAGCGCCTGGCGGATGTTCTCCGCCACGTTCACGGCCGCCTTGACATCGGTCCGGGGCAGGATGACGGCAAACTCCTCGCCGCCATAACGCGCCACGTGATCCCCGCCGCGCACCGCCTTTTGCAGGGTCACCGCCAGGTGTTGCAGCACGGTATCGCCGGTCTGGTGCCCCCACGTGTCGTTCACCCGCTTGAAGTGGTCGATGTCGATCATCAGCAACGCCAGATCGTCGCCGCTGTTCATCGCCTCGCCGGCCGTCTTGCGCATGATGGCGTCGAACGATCTCCGGTTTGCCACCCCGGTCAGACCGTCCAGCGAGGAGTCGCGAAGCGCATCCTGGAGGTTGCGCTCCAGAGCCTCGATCTTGTCGGCGGATTCGCGCATGCGCAGGCCCACATACTCGCTGCGCCCAGCCATCTTCTTGCTCTCCGACACCAGGTTTTCGATGAGGCTTTTCAGATTGCCCAGGCATTCTCCCAGGTCCTTTGAGGCAAAGCCCCTTAAGGCCGCGCCGAACTGATGCGCGTCGTCCCGGGCAAAGTCGGCCACACCGACGATCTCCTGCAAAGTCTCCAGGGCTTGCAGCGAGGTGTTGCGCACCGCCTGCGCCTCTTTCGTCGAGGAGAAAAAAGTCGAATACAGCTCTTGCAGGGTGTCCTCGTCGAATGTGGCTTGATTCGATATCAGCACGTCGATGGTTCGTTGCAGGTTGGGGCTCTGCCCCGCGTGATACTCGTACCAAATGGCAAAATTCGCCGGAGTCGCCGGGATGTCGAACCTCTCCAGCATCGCCATGGTGGAGGCTGCGATCGATCGTGCTGTGACAACTTCCTCTTGAGACATGCTCCGACTCCCATTGCCTCCGGGAGATCGATCGGTCCCGAAGGTGCGTGCGTGTGAGTCTTCATCCAAGCAGGGTCCTCAGCTTCGCCCTTGTTCTCAAGCCCTTCGGCCGGCCGGTACGGCTCAGCTTGGTGCATTGCCGAACGATCGATAAGGAGACGCTGTGGAGAACGGTCTGCAACGCGGCTCCTGCGTTGCCGCAAACTCTGGAGCCGCGAAACCGTTCCATCGTACGAAAAGTGAGATTTTTACCTATCGGCGGATTGTAGAGATTGCGATAGTCGTTTCTAATGAATAATTCTTGGGTCTACGGCCTGGCCTGTCGTTAAAGATGCCGCTTGAGTCCTCACATTCAATACTACTCCTGTCGCCGGCGCTGGGGAGGGCCGAATCCGGCCGTCTGCGGCGGGCGGGTTGCCGATCCGTTCAGCTCAGGAATTCGGCGATCGCGTCGACGACCGTCCGCTGCTCGTCTTCGCGGAGTTCCGGGAAGATGGGCAGCGCCAGCACCTCGCGCGCGGCGCGTTCGGCCTCAGGGAAGCTGCCCGCGGCGTAGCTGAGGCCTTTCAGGGCATCCTGCAGATGCAGCGGGACGGGGTAGTAGATCTCCGAGCCGATCCTGCGGCTGCACAGGAATTCGCGCAAAGCATCGCGTCGGCCGGTGCGCACCACGTACTGGTGCCAGACGTGCCGGCTGCCGGGGACCTCGTGGGGCAGCACGACGCCGTGCGCGGGATACGGGCCCGATTCCGCCAGCCCGGCGGCGGCAAAAAGCGCATCGTAGCGCCCCGCCACGGCGCGCCGGGCGTCGTTCCAGCCGGCAATGTATTTCAGCTTGACGCTCAGGATGGCGCCCTGGAAGCCGTCCATGCGGGTATTCCAGCCGATCTCGTCGTGATAGTAGCGGCGCCGCATTCCGTGCTGGCGCAGCATCCGCGCGCGCTCGGCCAACTCGTCCGAGCTGGTCGCGACCAGCCCCGCGTCGCCGGCGGCGCTCAAGTTCTTGGTGGGATAAAAGCTGAAGGCCGCGGCGTCGCCCAGCGCGCCGGCCTTTACGCCCTGCCACTCCGCGCCCCAGGCCTGCGCGGCGTCTTCAATCAGCTTGAGCCCGCGTTCTTTTCCCAGGCGGGCAAATTCGGTCCAGTCGGCGCACTGTCCGTAGAGATGTACCGGCAGGATGGCGCGAACGGCCGCTCCGCGCGGGCTGTCGAGAACCGCTTCCACCGCCCTGGGGTCCAGGTTGAAGGTCGCGGGATCGATGTCGGCCAGCAGAGCGGTGGCCCCGGCGCGGAGAATCGAACTGACCGAAGCGAAGAAGCTGAAGGGGGTGGTGACGACGGCCGAGCCCGGGCCCAGGCCCGCTGCGGCCAGCGCCAGCCACAGGGCATCGGTGCCCGACGAGCAGCCCAGCGCATGAGCCGCGCCCAATTGCTCCGCCGCCGCCCGCTCAAAGCCAGCCACCGGCTCGCCAAGAATGAACTGCTGCGTCTCAAGCACATGGCCCACGGCATCCAGCAGTTCCCGGTGCAGCGGGCGGTACTGCCGCCTCAGGTCCAGCATGGGCACGGGCTGAGCGGTTTGCGCGGGAGTCGAAGGAGGCGGGCCAGGGCTTTTCACGTGATTATGGTACCAGCCTGCGAATGCCGGCCGTCCCATGCCGATCTGTCAAAATGAATCTCCGCGGAGCCTACGGTAAGAGGGGAGGAGCGCGGAATCGGTGCTCCCCGGAGCGAATCGAATGCGGAACCGCGTTTTCCCGGCCTCATCCTGGCCGGCGGGGCGGTTTCACAGTTGAAAAGGTTCGCAAACCCCTATATTGTTGTCACATTGCGGGACCTCGTGGCCCTGGGAATTCCGGCGTCGCGCCCGCCCATTTGTTTTTTCACGCAAGTGCATTGCAGTCGCATTCAAATCCTCACGAGGAAAGTAGGAGATCGGCAAATGGAGAACAAGCCGGCACAAAATATTCAGGACACATTCCTGAACACCGTCCGCAAGGACAAAACCCCCATTACGATTTATCTGGTCAGCGGCGTCAAACTGACCGGAAAGATTCGTTCCTTCGACAAGTATTCCGTGCTGCTGGAAAACAACAGCCAGGAGCAGTTGATCTTCAAGCATGCCATTTCGACCGTGGTGAGCAACCGGAGCGTGATGCATACCGAGCATCGTCCGGTCGCCGTGCCAACGGGAATTGGCCCGGCTGCGGTCGCCTCTCCGGCAGCGTCTCCAGTTCTTGCGGAGCAGCGATAGAAGACGGGAAGCGGTTTCGCTTGGCAGTGGAGCAGAGCAGCACTACGGGCCCCGGGGGATTGCTGGAACGGGCGGTCCTGGTGGGCGTGGACTTTGGGGCCCGCCCGCGCGGCAACCGCGCAGGCGCTCAGGGTGCGCGCCGCGCGGCGGTGTGTCTGGAATCCACCCTCCCAGACGTGGCCGCTCCGCCGCAAACCCCTGGCGCAACCGATTCCTCTCGATCCGGTGAGGCGCAGGCGTCTGCTGGCCTTGACGCCGACGAATCCCTGGCCGAATTTCGCGAACTGGTTTCCAGCGCCGGCGGTCTGGTGGCTGCCGAGATCATGCAGCGTCGCGCCCGGCCCGACCCGGCCACGCTCATTGGTTCCGGCAAGGTGGAGGAGATTGCCGGGGTGGCCGCTTCCACCGAGGCCGACCTGGTTCTCTTCGACCACGACCTGACGCCCACCCAACTGCGCAACCTCGAGGCCGCGCTGCCCTGCCGCGTGCTCGATCGCACCCAGTTGATTCTCGACATCTTTGCCCGTCACGCGCGCACCAGCGAAGGCAAGTTGCAGGTGGAGCTGGCGCAGCTCCAGTACCTGCTGCCGCGGCTCACCGGCAAGGGCAAGGCCATGTCCCAGTTGGGCGGCGGCATCGGCACCCGCGGCCCCGGCGAAACCAAGCTCGAAACCGACCGGCGCCAGATTCAGCGCCGCATCGACCAGGTGAAGCTCGATCTGGAGTCGGTGCGCCGCGTCCGCGGCCAGCAGCGCCAGCGCCGCGAGTCGGTCCCCGTGCCCACAGTGGCGCTGGTGGGCTATACCAACGCCGGCAAAAGCACGCTCTTCAACCAGTTGACCGGCGCCCAGGTGCTCCAGTCTGCGCGCATGTTCGCCACGCTCGACCCCAAGCTGCGCGCCATCGAATTGCCCAGCCGGCGCAAGATTCTCCTCTCGGACACGGTCGGCTTCATCCGCAACCTGCCCCACACGCTGGTCACCAGCTTTCGCGCTACGCTGGAAGAAGTGGCCCAGGCCGAGGTGCTCCTGCACGTCCGCGACGCCGCCTCCACCTATGGCGAGGAGCAGAAGACGCAGGTGGAAAAAGTTCTGGGCGAGTTGGAAGTCCTGGACAAGCCGCGCATCGAGGTGCTCAACAAGATCGACCTGCTCGGCGAGCACGAGCGGCTCGGTCTCCAGGAGCGCTTTCAGGGCGGCGGCGAAGTGGCCGTCTCGGCCCGCACCGGCGAGGGAATGGACGCCCTGCTCGCGGCCATCGACCGGGCTCTGCATTCCGATCCGGTCATCGAGACGGAACTGCGCGTCCCGCAGCAAGAAGGCGGGGTTCTGGCCGCCATCGACGCCGGCATGGTGGTCCACGCAAGGGAATACGAGGGCAACCTGGTGCGCCTGACCGTCAGCGGCCCGGCCTCGCTCGTCGGACGCCTGCGCAAGTACCGCCTCCGCGACGACCCGGAACCCGAATCTCCAGCCTAGGGAACCTCCGATCAGGTCCGAGTTTTGAAAGGGCACGGCTTCAGCCGCAACTAAACCCGTCGCAGATCTCGTGTTTTGAAAGGGCACGGCTTCAGACGGGACCAAACCCACCGATGATCTCGTGTTTTGAAAGGGCACGGCTTTAGCCGTGCCGCTAATCGCCGCAAATGAGCGGGGCTTTAGCCCCTGCGGTATGTTTTCGGGCTTATCGGTAAGTCTTACCTAAACGGGCCGGATCAATGGGCAAGAAGACCGTCTTAGCCGCTTTCCAGGCCCCCCTGAGGCATGTTTTTTGAGCGCAATCGGATCAGGCCAGATTCCCGCAATCTTTTCCGGCTGCCCGTCGCCAAATTTTTCCTCCGCAACTTGCCGATGATTTCCCTCCAAAGGCGCACAATAAAAATAGAGCGCATGTGGTCGATCCATGCCGCGCCTTCGGTCCACTCTGCCGGGAATGTGCCCGGTCCGTACCTGTACCCCCCTCCCCCCTATACCCCTGGGGGGTATGCGACGCCGGACTCGCACACTTTCTTTTGCCCGCGTTTTTCGCTGTGAAACTGTGAAAGCGCACCTAAGTCGCACAAAATAAAAGGCAAAAAACGGCAACCTCACAGTTTCACAGGATGCGTGATGCTGTGAAACTGCGGAGCTTTTGCACGCCTGTCTCTGCCCGCCGAGCCTCCGCGGGCACGGAATGCGCATTCCTCCGCGGTCGATGGAACCTCCGATTCCGCTTCGTCGTACCTCCTGAATAAGGAACGCCAAGACAATCGAGGAACCGGTTCCATGACGATGGAGTCTGCGCAGTCGAAATCCGGACGGGCCGTCCCGCTCGCCGCCTGCGGTCTCGCCGCGGCCGTAGCTCTTGCGTTGTTGCCCATCGGCGGGTGGATCGCTCCCGGCGCTTCCATTCCAGCTTTGCTGATCCGCGAGGCGGTCTGGTGGTTTTTGGCGGCGGCAGTGCTGGCCTGGCTGGTCTTTGCCGAGCGGCTGCCCTTGAGTTCGATCGGCTTTCGCCGTCCTGCATGGAAGACCCTGCTCTTCGCGGGATTGGGCGCGGCGGCGATCATGCTGGTGTTCCTGATTCACTTCGCCGTGATCGTCCGCGTCTTCCACCTGGATACATCCGCTACCCTCGATCGGCAACGGATGCTTCTTGGCCTGCCATACTGGGTCCGCGTACTCCTCGTGCTCCGGGCTGCGGTGGTCGAGGAGATTCTCTTTCGCGGATACATCGTCGAAAAGGTCCGCCAGCTCACCGGCAGCGTCGCGCCGGCCGTCGCGCTCTCCGTGCTGGCGTTCACCGCCGCCCATTTTGGCGGATGGGGGCTTGTCCATCTGATTCCCGTCTCCGGCGCGGCGGTCGTCTTAGCTCTTCTCTACGTCGGGCGCCGCGACCTTCCCTGCAACATGCTGGCCCACTTCCTCACCGATGGGGCGGCCTTCCTTTTGCAATAAGGGCGCGATCTCCCTGCGCTAGAATGGGCTCCTATGAACCCAGCACAAGCCGGCGCGGGCCGCACCATCGCCACCCTTTCCAGCCGGGAAGTCTATCGCAACCACTGGATGCGCGTGCGCGAGGACGAGATTCTCCGCTCCAACGGGAAGAAGGGCATCTATGGCGTGGTCGACAAGGACGAAGCGGCCATCATTCTGCCCATCGACCAGGGACGCGTCTGGCTGGTGGAGCAGTTCCGCTACACCATCCAGGAACGGGCGCTGGAACTGCCCCAGGGCGGTTGGGAAGAGGAGATCGAGGACCCGGAGGAACTGGCCCGCGGCGAGTTGAAGGAAGAGATGGGCCTGCACGCGGCCCACATGACCTGCCTGGGATCTCTGTGGATCGCCTACGGTTTCACCCGGCAAAAGCAGCACGTTTTTCTGGCCACCGGCCTCACGCACACCGAGAAGGAACCCGATCCCGAAGAGCACGACCTGGTGGTGCGCTGCGTGCCGCTGGAGGAGTTCGAAGAGATGATGCGGAACGGCACTATCCGCGACAACTGCACGCTCTCGGCCTGGGCGCTCTATCTGCTGTGGAAGGGGCGGCAAGGCTGAGGGAACGCCGATCCCGGAGCCTGCCTGCGTCTTTCTCTACCCGCGCTCTTCCATGGGAACCCAGTGGGCGGGGTAGGCGGGGCCGATATACTCGGCGCGGGGGCGGATGAGCCGGTTGTCGTCCAGTTGCTCGATCACATGGGCCGCCCAGCCGGCGATGCGGCTGATGGCGAAGATCGGGGTGTAGAGGTCGATGTCGATGCCCAGGGTCGCGTAGGTTGAAGCCGAGTAGAAATCCACGTTGGCGTTCAACTTCTTGTCGGAGTTGATATAGAGTTCGATGGCCCGCGACATCTCGTACCACTTGGGCACGCCGGCGTCCTTGCCCAGTTGCTCGCTCATCTTGCGCAGGTGCGTGGCGCGCGGGTCCTCGGTCTTGTAGACGCGGTGGCCGAAGCCGGAGATCTTCTGCCGCGCGGCCAGCATGCCTTTGACGTATTCCACCGGATCGGCTCCGGCCTTGTCGATGGCATAGAGCATGCGCATGACGCCTTCGTTGGCGCCGCCGTGCAGGGGGCCTTTCAGCGCGCCGATCGCGCCGGTGATGGCCGAATGGATATCCGCCAGGGTGGCCGCGATGACGCGGGCGGCAAAGGTCGAGGCGTTCAGCTCGTGTTCGGCGTGCAGCACCAGGGCCATGTCCAGCGTTTTAACCGCCGTCTCCGAGGGCCTCACGCCGTTCAGCATCCACAGAAAGTTGGCCGCGTGGTTCAGCGAGCGGTCGGGCGGCACAATCTCCAGTCCCTTGCGCAGCCGGTCGTAGATGGCCACGATCATCGCCATCTGCGCGGTCAGGTGGTAGGCCTTGCGCACGTTGGCGTCGTGGGAGTTGTCCTTCTCGTCGGCGTCGTAAAAGCTGAGCGACGAGACCGCCGTGCGCAGCACCTCCATGGGGGTGGCGGAGGCGGGAATGCCGCGCAGCATGCTGACGATGCGAAAATCCAGCCCCCTGGCCAGCGCCAGTTGCGACTGGAACTCGCGCAAGGCGAAGGCATTGGGGAGTATGCCGTTCCACAGCAGGTAGGTGGTCTCCTCGAAGGTCGAGTTCTCGGCCAGTTCGTGAATGTCGATTCCGCGGTAGGCCAGTACGCCCGCTTCTCCGTCGATCCAGCAGATCCCGGAGTTCGCCGCGACAATTCCTTCCAGACCCTTTCCTTGGACTGCAGTCGACATAGGCTTTCGGATCTCCCCCCTGCGATGAATTTTCGGCGATAGCGGCGGATCTTCCGGACTTTCACCCCGGCGGCGAAGGTCGCCTTCGGGGCTCCTGAACCTGAAAAAATGAGTCCGGCGCCTGAATTTGCAGTAAAGATGTTTATAACGTAGCCATTCCATGGTTGTCACGGAGTGCGGGACGGGAGGGGGGCAGGAGCAGCGGCGGCGTGGTTTGGCAGGGGGCGGCCGGGGCGTGCGGGCGGCTTTTTCCGCTCGGACCGTGTTCCTTCTATATCCTGTGGTTTCCCCCGAGACGCTCGCAGAGAGTCCCCCCCGGCCCGTGAAGCGCGCCTCTCCGCCGGCAAGCGGGACGTTCCGGGGAGTATTCTCGAAACGGCGACTCAGGAAACAGGATGGCGCCATCACGCGAGGAGCGGTCCGCGCGACGGGCCGCCCGAGAGAAGAAAGGTACATCATGAGTGAATTCGATACAACTCCCAGAACCTATTCCGGCGGGCTGCTGGCGGCGGTAGCCGTGGCCCTGTTGTTGGCGCTCGGCGGCTTGATCTGGAGCTTTACGCTGAGCGGCCGGCTGTCGAGCCAGGAAGCTGCGCTAGTGGATGCCAAGGACCAGAACAGGAAGCTGGCCGCGGAACTGCGCGAAACCGATGCCCGGCTGAAGGTGGCCACCGAGGAACTGGGCCAGTCGCTGGGGTTGACGCAGAAGCAGATGGACGCGAAGGCCGAGGAGATCATCCGCCGCGAGAACGCCGAGGAGGCGAACAGCCAGCGGCTGGAGAGCGTTCAGAAGCAGACCGCGCAGCAGGTCAGCGCCGTCTCCGGCGAGGTTTCCAGCGTGAAGACCGACGTGGGCGGCGTGAAGTCCGACGTGGCCAAGACGCAGAGCGACCTGGCCAACGCGGTCAGCCAGATGCAGTCCATGCGGGGGGATATGGGCCAGCAGAGCGGCCTGATCGCGCGCAATCACGATGAACTGGAGTTGCTCAAGCACCGCGGCGATCGCAAGTACTACGAGTTCACCCTCAACAAGGGCGATAAGAAGCCCGTGGGCACGGTGAGCCTGCAACTGAAAAAGGCCGACGGCAAAAAGAGCCGCTTCACGCTGCTGGTTTTCTCCGACGACAAGCAGTACGAGAAGAAAGACAAGAACCTGAACGAGCCGCTGCAGTTCTATAGCGGCAAGGAACCCATGCTCTTTGAAATCGTGGTGAATGCCGTCAACTCGAAGAACCAGGTGACGGGATATCTTTCCACGCCCAAGAACGCGCCGTCTCCCGCTACTGCTCAATAACCGCCGCGCGCGGCGCGAGAACCAGGTTGGGATTGTAGCGCAAGGCAAAGGTGAAGTTCAGGTCCTTGCGCGCATCCCACTCCTGTTTGGTCAGGCGGAAGGCCGAGACCACGTCTCCCTCCAGCGTCTGCCCCGGATCGATCGTCGTCTCGTGCGCCAGAGGCTTGCCGTGCAGCGAGGCCAGTTCCGGATAGGCCTGGAAGACCCGCTCGTAATCGGAAGGGACGGCCGCATAGCTGGAGTGGATGCCGTCCTCCACCGTGGCATTGGTCATCACCTGCTGCAGAAACAGCGGGTGGTCGCACTGGTTATGCACCTTGACGCGGGCAAAGACCAGCACCTGATCGAAGGTTTCCTTGGGCATGGGGGCGCCGTTGGCGTCCACTCCCGAGGTTTCGGTGTGAATCGGATGGGCCCATACCCCGACGATCTCCCCCGTCGCCACCGGCGGCTTTTGCCCGGCGATCACATAGGCGGCGATGGCGATGGTGACCAGCACGGCCGCGAGGACGCTGGCCCAGACTACATGGCTGGATCCCTTGGTGAACGATTCCCCAAGGGCTGCATCGTCGATCTCTTCCGGAGAGTCCTGATGAAGTAGGCTCATAGCGCCCCTATCTTATCCTTTTCAGAACAAAATGGGCCGCTTCCTCCCGAAAAAAGTTTTTCGGGAGCGCCGAAACGCCTGGATTTGCTTGGTGAGAGCGGCGTCCTTTTGCGCAAGGAGCCGGAGCGCTGGCGCAAAAGCGGAGCGAATCGCGCCGCGCGGGATCGTGCCGCGCGGCAGGGGCTCTACCGTTCGCAAAAGCGCTGTGACAAGCCGCCGCCCATCGGGCACAACTCAAGCGCACCACCTGGCGGCAGTCTTTCCTTCACGCCCGGTCGTACAAGCCGCTAGGCTGCGTTGTGGACGGCGTCCTTGATGCGGACGACTGCATCCGCCTGGGGACCTTTCTGGCCCTCGACGATGTCGAACTCAACGTCGTCGCCCTCTTTCAGCGTTTTGTATCCGTCCAACTGGATCGACGAGTAGTGGACGAATACATCCGGCCCGTCTTCGCGTCCAATGAATCCGTAGCCCTTGGCGTTGTTAAACCACTTGACCTTCCCTTTGTACTGAGCCACAGGCTCCTGCTTTCTTTTGGTTCTTCCGGGGATATGGCGCGCGAGGGGATCGCACGCCCACAATCCATAAGACGTGAAAAACGCGAGAAAGGTTTTTCCATTTTCGCGCGCGGGCTTTCATAAAGTGAGACGGGCCGGCCTTGGTAGGCCAGCCCGTCTGAAAAGAAACAGTTTGCGCGCGCGGAGCGCCGCTATTTTTTGCGCTTGCCGGCCAGTCGGCGGGCATACAACAGCACGCTGGTCAGCGTTTTGCCGTCCAGCATCGCGCCCTTGTCGATCATCTTGAGCACTTCGGAGAGCTTGACCAGGCGCAGTTCAATCTCTTCGTCGTCCTCCGGATGCGCGTCGCCGGCCGTCAGGCCCTCGGCCAGAAAGACCTTCATCCGTTCGCCCAGGAATCCGGGGCTGGCATAGTACTCCACCAGCGGCTTCCATTTCTTTGCCCGGTAGCCGGTCTCCTCTTCCAGTTCCCGCTTGGCGCCCTCGACGGGATCCTCCCCCGCTTCCAGTTTGCCCGCCGGCAGCTCCCACAGAAACTGCTGGGCGGCATGGCGGTACTGGCGCTCCATCACGATCCAGGGGTCCTTCTTGCTTTTGGAGTTGTCCACGGCCAGAATCACCGCGCTGCCGTTGTGGCGGATGATGTCGCGGACCCCCTCTTTGCCGCCCGGCTCGATCAGCCGGTCGCGCAATACGCGAAAGACCGACCCTTCAAAGACGACTTCGGAGCTGAGCACCTGCGCCGTCTCCTCGGTCGCGGGCTTGAGCGCCTTCTTCGCCTTCGGCTGGGCGGCCTGTGCCGGTTTGGTTCTTGCGGTTTTCGCCAGCTTTGTCTTGGCGGCGTTTGCTTTTTTGGCCTGGGCGGCTTTTTTATTGCCGGGCGCGGCGGACTTCACGGCCTTTTCCTTGCTGGGCATCTTCTGTCTCTCCTCCAAGCGCAATCGTGCGCAACCAGTTCCAGAGTATACGCAGGACGCGTCCGGCTCGGCGAAGAAAGCGGGGTTGTGCATCGATTGCGCCTGGCGTGGCATCCTTAACAGAAGCCGAATTCCGATTCCGCCTGTGCCGGGGATTCTGGCGAGCAACCGAGACGGGAACCATCCGCTCCCGCCGCTCGCCGTGAATCTTCCCCATGGCAGGCAAGCAAAAAGTGAGCCAGTTGCCAACCGCAGAGTGTCATCCCATCACCGTGGCGCCGGGACTGAGCCGGCTGTTTCTGGACTATTGCGCCGGCGATGCGGAGGCGCGAGCCTTCTACGCCTCCGGCCCTTCGCAGCAGGGTTGGCAGAGCCGTCCGCCGCTTCCCGCGCACTGGCCCGAACTGGTGCGGCTGGTGGCGGAGCAGAATGCGTCTCCGTCGCCAGCCGCCGCGGCGGCGCTTGCGGCTCTCGGCCAGGGCGCCGGAACCGTGGTGACCGGGCAGCAGGTCGGTCTCTTCGGCGGACCGTTGTTTACTCCCTTCAAGGCGGCGACAGCCGTGGCCCGCGCCCGCCAGGCCGCCGCGGCCGGCCGGCCGCACGCGGCCATCTTCTGGCTGGCCACTGAAGATCACGACTTTGCCGAAATCGACCATGTCGTCTTTCCCGCCCGCCGCGAGTTGCGCAAGCTGGTCTACGAGAAAAGGCCCGCGGCGCCGTGCCCGGTCGGCAGCATCGTTCTGGACGACTCGATCGCGCCGCTGGTCGATCAGGCCGGGGAATTGCTGGGGCCCTCCGACGCCATGGAGGCGCTGGCCGAGGCGTACCGGCCGGGCCGCACCTTCGCCCAGGCCTTCCGGGCGTTCTATTCCAGGGCTTTTGCCGCGCAGGGGCTGCTGGTGCTGGATGCGGGCGGCCGCGCCCTCCACCGCATGGGCGCGCCGGTGCTGCGCGCGGCCTTGGAGCGCGCCGACGAACTGCATGTGGCGCTTACCGAACGCAACCGGGAACTCGAAGCGGCCGGCTATCACGCGCAGGTCGCCGTCACCGGGCAATCCAGTTTGCTCTTCCTCCTCGACGAGCGCACCGGCGCGCGGGTGGCGCTCAAGAGGTTCGCTCCCAGCGCCGCCGAGCCGGAGGGGCTTTGGCAGGCGGGACGGCAGAGCTTATCGACCGCCGATCTGCTTGGAGTTCTGCAAGCCGAGCCGGAGCGCATCTCTCCCTCGGCGCTGCTCAGGCCCGTCTTTCAGGACTTTCTGCTCTCCACCTCGCTCACCATTGGCGGCCCGGCGGAGGTGGCGTACTTTGCCCAGTCCGCCGTGCTCTTCAAGCGCATTCTGGGCCGGGCCACGCCGGTGCAGCCGCGCTTCTCCGCCACGCTGGTCGAGCCGGCCGTGGGCGCGTTGCTGCGCCAGCACGGATTGACGCTGGAGCAGGTTTGGGCGGAGAGTCCCGCGTCGCTGGCGCAACTGCTGGCCGCGCGCGCCATCCCGGCCGAAGGAAAAAGAAGGCTGGGCGCGGCGGGAACGGCCCTGGACGCCGAGCTGGCGCCGCTGCTGGAGTGGATGGGCGCGCTGGACGAGGGGCTGGGCCGGTCCGCCGCCACGGCGGCCAGCAAGATGCGCTACCAGATGAACCGCCTGCGCCGGCTGGCGGCCAACTTCCAGTTGCAGCGGGAGGCCTCGCTCGGGCGCCATGCCCAGGCCATCGGCCAGGCGCTCTATCCCGGCGGCGTGCTCCAGGAGCGGCTCCTCGGCGCGGCCTGCTTCTTTGCCCGCTACGGATTCGATCTGAGCGAAGAGATCGCCGCGCAGGCCGCGCGCTCCTGTCCCGGGCATACGGCGCTCTGGCTGTGACGCCGGGGTCAGGGAGGATTCCCCTGGTCCCCAATCCCTTCGCCCCTCGTCCCTGTTCTTCGGTCGTATAATCCTCGCGAAAGCTCGGGAGGTCCGTGGTGAAACAGTTTCTTGCAATCCTGGCGGTGGGCTTGCTGGCCTGTCCGGTGGCGCTGGCGCAACGAGAACAGCCCTGCGCGGCGGCGGGCAACAACAACGACTTCCTGGGAATCCAGACGATCCGCCTGTGGCCGGGCGATGCGCCCCAGGCCAAAGGCAAGGCCTGCGAGGACATTCCCACGCTGACCATCTTCGAGCCGCAACGCGGCCATGCGAACGGCTCTGCCGTGGTGATCTTGCCGGGCGGCGCCTACGTCCACCTGGCGGGCAACCTGGAGGGCCGCCAGTTTGCCGACTGGTTCACGTCGCGCGGCTTTCGCGCCTTTGTGCTCAGCTATCGGCTCGGCTCGAACGGTTACCTGCTGCCGGTGCCGCTGATCGACGCCCGGCGCGCGGTGCAACTGGTGCGGGCGCGGGCGCGGGACTACTTCATCGCTCCCCACCGGATCGTGCTCATCGGCTTCTCCGCCGGAGGCCACCTGGCCGCTTTGGCCGGAACCCAGTTTCTCCCCGGCGACCCCGACGCGGAAGACCCCATCGACCGCGTTTCCAGCCGTCCGGATTATCTGGTGCTCGGCTATCCGTGGATTGGAGCCATTTCCTCGGACACGTCGCACCTGACCTACTGCAAGATCTTCAACGTCATGGACCGCTGCGAGGCGCTGCGCGCGGCCTACTCTCCGGATCTGTTTGTCGGCAAGGACACGCCGCCCACCTTCTGGTATCACACCTTCAGCGACCAGACGGTGCCGGTGGAGCAGGGGCTGCGCTTCTATGCGGCGCTGGTCAAGGCCGGCGTTCCGGCCGAGGCGCACATCTTTGCCGACGGCCCGCACGGCACCGGCCTGGGCAAGGGCGACGCGGCCCTGGACCAGTGGCCCAGCCTGCTGGAAACGTGGCTGCGCGCGCAGGGATTGCTGACCCCCGATCGTTCCGTTGCCGACGCCAAACCGTAGAGAAAAAATTGTCGTGAAAATAAGAGGCGGGCCGCCGGCCTCGGGAGTGGAAGGACTTCCCGAAACCGGCTGCCCGCTGGACCCTGGACCGGGTCTGGGTGGTATCGTTAGTTTAGGCTTGTTCCCGGTGAAAGCAAGCCCTTTTTTGCACAAAATTCCCGTTTCGTGATCGCAGTCACAGGACACCGCTCGATTGGCCCGCTCTGCGTTGACTTGAGGGGCTGCCCCTGATACAAAAAAGTGTTCCACCCGTGAAAAGGCTCATCTAAAAGCCGGAGCAAACCGGTACCGCTTATGCAAGAAATCATGCAACAACTCGGCACACTTTTCCTTGGCTCCGCGCCCACGGTTGTGCTGTTCATCGTGCTGGTCCTGGCCTATCAGTTCCTGGTGCAAGGGCCGCTGACCGAGACGCTGAAGCAGCGCCGCGCCCGCACCGAGGGCGCCATCGAGGATGCCCACCAAGCCATTGCCCAGGCCGAGGCCAAGGCGGCCGAGTATGCCGCCCAGCTCCGCCAGGCGCGCGCCGAGGTCTACAAGGTTCGCGAGCAGCGCGTCAAGCAGTGGAACGCCGAGCGCGATGCCGCGCTCGAGGCCGCCCGCAAGGTGGCCAGTTTGAAGGTGAGCCAGGCCCGGGCCGAGTTGGAAGCCGAAGCCGCCATCGCCAGGCAGGCCATTCAGGCGGCGGCCGGCGATCTGGCCAGTCAGGTGGTCCGTGCGGTGCTGCCGCTGGCCGCCGGGGGTACCCGTTGAAATATTCCACCGTGCACGCGCGTCTTGGTTCCCGGATCTTCGGGTTTGCGTTTCTAATGGCTCTCTCAGCCGGAGTCGTCGCGGCGCCTTTCAGGCTGGTTGCTCAGCAGCCCGCCCCGGCGGTTCAGTCCGCTCCCGCGGCGCAGGCGAAGGATACGGCCAAGCCCGAGGGGGCCAAGCAGGAAGAGAACGAGACCGATCAGTTTCGCCACTCCGGGCTGGTGCAGGCGGCGGCCAGGGCGCTTCACCTTTCGGTCGAGGCCACGGCCCGGACATTCGAGTTCATCAACTTCGGCATCGTCGTTCTGGCCATCGGCATTCCGCTGGTGCGCTGGCTGCCTGCATTCCTGCGCAAGCGCGCCGCCAAGGTGCGCGAGGATATCGAGTCGGCGCGCAAGGTGACCGAGGACGCCAACACCCGGCTGAGCGCGATCGAAGCCAAGCTCTCGGGACTCGGCGAGGAGATTCAGAAGTTCCGCGTCGAAGTCGAGGATGAGATGGGCCGCGACGAGGCCCGCGTCAAGTCCAGCCTGGAAGAGGAGAGCGCCCGCATCGTCGCCTCCGCAGAGCAGGAGATCGGTTCGGCCGCCGCCCAGGCGCGGCGCGGACTGCGCAACTTCGCCACCGATCTGGCCATCGACCAGGCCGCCCGGCAACTGGTTCTCTCGCCGGAGACCGACAAGGCCCTGATCGCCGAGTTCATTGGCGACGTGGCGCAGGGAGGGCAGAACTAGATGGCCGCTTTTGTCGCACGTTACGCCAACGCCTTTCTCGAAGTAGTGACCGCGGCCAAGCTGGACACGGCCGCAATCGACCGGCAGTTCGCCGATTTTCTCGCCACCTGGAAGGGCAGCCCGGAATTGCGCGAGTTTTTCGCCAATCCGGCCATTCCCGCCGCGCAGAAGGTGGGGGTTTTAGACAAGTTGAACGCAAAGCTGGGGCTCCAGAAGGAGCTGCGCAACCTGCTGGCCGTGCTCATCGACAACGACCGCATCGGCGCGGTGGCCGAGGTGGCCGAGCTCTATCGCCGTCAATTGCAGGCGCAGTTGGGCATCCGCCAGGCGGAGATTGTGACGGCGCGCGAGTTGGGCGCGGAAGAGCGCGAAGCGCTGGCGGCGGAGATCGGCAAACTGGCCGGAACGCGCATCGAGGCCAGCTTCAAGCTCGACGCATCCATCCTCGGCGGCACGGTGGTGCGCATCGGTTCCACGGTGTACGACGGTTCGGTGCGTGGACGGCTGAACCGGTTGAAGGAAGCGTTGATCGCCGGCTAGGCCGGCAGGGGTCGGTTTTCAGTTGTCAGTGCTTGGTGAACAGCCGGTAGTTTTCAGAAGCGAATGACCGGCAGGCAGCGATCAGGAATCAGCAGTCAGTGAACAGTCGTCGGGGAACAGGGAACGGCAGCCAGCGGCAGGCAAAGCGCGAACTGACCACGGACAACTGACCACTTAAAGGACAGGAAGAGCAACAGATGGCGCAGATCAAGGCAGACGAGATTACGCAACTTCTTCGCGAGCAGATCGCGAATTACGACTCGAAGGTCCAGGTGGACGAAGTCGGGACCATCACATCCCTGGGCGACGGCATTGCCCGTCTCCACGGGCTCGACAAGGTGATGGCCGGCGAGCTGCTCAGCTTCCCGCACGGCATCGCGGGACTGGCGCTGAGCCTGGAAGAAGACCAGGTGGGCGCGGTGGTCCTGGGCGACTACACCGAGATTCGCGAAGGCGACGAGGTGAAGCGCACGGGAACCATTTTGAGCGTTCCGGTGGGCGAGGGCATGATCGGCCGCGTGGTGAACGCGCTGGGTCAGCCCATCGACGACAAGGGCCCCATCGCCTCGACGGAATCGCTGCCGATCGAGCGTCTGGCGCCCGGCATCATCGACCGCCAGCCGGTGCGCGAGCCGATGGCCACCGGCCTCAAGGCCATCGATTCCATGATTCCCATCGGCCGCGGCCAGCGCGAACTGATTATCGGCGACCGTCAGACGGGCAAGACCGCCGTGCTGCTGGACACGATCATCAACAACGCCAAGAACAACCTGATCTGCATCTATTGCGCCATCGGCCAGAAGCGCTCGTCGATCGCCCAGGTGGTGCAGACGCTGACCGAAGCCGGCGCCATGGGCCACACGATCATCGTGGCCGCCTCGGCCTCCGAGCCGGCTCCGATGCTCTACATCGCGCCCTACGCGGCGACCGCCATCGGCGAGTACTTCCGCGACTCCGGCCGCCACGCGCTGGTGATGTACGACGATCTGTCGAAGCACGCCATGGCCTACCGCGAGATTTCGCTGCTGCTGCGCCGTCCGCCGGGCCGCGAAGCCTATCCCGGCGACGTTTTCTATCTCCACTCGCGCCTGCTGGAGCGCTCGTCCAAGATGAGCGACAAGCGGGGCGGCGGAACGCTCACCGCCCTGCCGGTCATCGAGACCCAGGCCGGCGACGTCTCGGCCTACATCCCGACCAACGTCATCTCCATCACCGACGGCCAGATCTTTTTGGAAACCGACCTGTTCAACTCCGGCGTCCGCCCGGCCGTCAACGTGGGCCTTTCGGTCTCGCGCGTGGGCTTCTCGGCGGCCATCAAGGCGGTCAAGCAGGTGGGCGCCACGCTCAAGCTCGATCTGGCGCAGTATCGCGAACTGGCGGCCTTTGCCCAGTTCGGATCGGACCTCGACCCGCTCACCCAGAAGCAGTTGAATCGCGGCGCCCGCTTGACCGAACTGCTCAAGCAGCCGCAGTTCCATCCGCTCACCTGGCAGCAGCAGGTGGTGGTGCTCTTCGCCGGCACGCAGGGCTACCTGGACGATTTGCAGATTGCCGATATTCGCGCCTTCGAGGTTGGCCTGTACAAGTACATCGACAATGCGCAGACCGCGCTGATCGAAGACCTGACCAAAAAGAAGGCGCTGGACGACGACCTGCGCAGCCGGCTGCACGCGGCGCTCAAGGAGTACTCGGCCAACTTCAAGGCGGAGCTGGCGGCAGCGGTAACGGCGTAAAAAGCAGCTTCTAGCCTCTGGCTTCTAGCTGCTAGCTACAAGCCGGAGGCTGATCGCTGGAACTGGAATTTGGAAGCGGAACAAGAAGAGCTAGAAGCTAGAAGCTAGCGGCTAGCAGCTCGGAAAGATTATGGCAAACGTACTCGATCTACGGCGGCGCATCCGCAGCGTGAAGAACACGCGGCAGATCACGAAGGCCATGAAGATGGTCTCGGCGGCCAAACTGCGCCGCGCGCAGGAGCGGGCATTGGCGGCCCGGCCCTACGCCAAGATGATCACCAGCGTGCTCGAATCGCTGACCCGCCGCGTCGATATCTTCGACGAGGCGACCGGAAACCTGCGTCATCCGCTCTTTGCCACGCGCCCCGAGAAGCGGGTGCTGCTGATCGTGGTGAGCGGCGACAAAGGCTTCGCCGGCGCGTTCAACGCGAACATCCTCAAGACGGCCTTCCAGTTCATCTCCGGCAATCCAGACAAAGAAATCGATATCGAGGCCGTGGGCCGCAAGAGCCGCGACCAGATGCGCCGCCACTATCCTGTCGCAGTGTATGCCGAGCAGACGGACGAGAGCGGCAACCCCCGCCAACTCCGGCAGCGCAAGGCCGCGGTCGAGGTCACGGGCGACCATCCGGGGATGCTGTTGAAGCTGGAAAACAGCCGCGTCTTCGAGCTGGCCAAGAACATCATCTCGCGCTACGTGCACGAGGAGATCGACGCCGCGTACATCGTCTACAACGAGTTCAAGTCGGTGATTCAGCAGCGGCTGGTGGTGGAAAAGCTCTTGCCGCTGATGAAGATCGGCATTCCGCAGATCGCCGGTGCCCAGGAGCCGACCGAGGAAGAGCGCGAACGCGCCGCCGAAGCGGCCGCCAGCGCGGGCATCTCGCTGGAGCCGGTCGATACCGCCGAGGCCGACGAGGAAGCGCGCAAGTTTGGCACCGCGCAGGTGGATTACATCTACGAGGAGCCGGCGGACGAGCTGTTCAACGGTCTGCTCCCGCAATATGTTTCATCCATGCTGTATCACGCCATGACGGAGTCGGTCGCCGCGGAACATGCGGCCCGCATGACGGCGATGGATTCGGCAACCAACAACGCCTCGGACATGATCGACGCGCTCACGCTGCATATGAATCGCGTGCGCCAGGCGGCCATTACCAAGGAGATCATCGAGATTGTTTCCGGCGCCGCGGCGTTGTAAAAGCAGCGATTAGCTTCTAGCTTTTAGCTACCAGCTTTTGATGCGGTTGAGAAAATGCAGACGGTCGGCTTTACGAAGACGAGCTAGGAGCTAGCAGCTAGAAGCTAGCAGCTAAAAAGGAACAAAAATGGCAGAGAACATCGGCAAGGTTATCCAGGTCTCCGGTCCCGCGGTGGACGTGCAGTTTGAAGAAGCGACGATGCCGCCCATCTATCAGGCGCTGCGCGTCACCAGCGAGGGCTTCAATGTACCCGAGCCCATCAGCGTGATCGTCGAGGTGCAGCAGCACCTGGGCGAGGGTCGGGTCCGCACGGTCGCCATGCAGGCCACCGACGGCATGGTCCGCGGCATGAAGGCCATCGATCTCGGCGGCCCCATCAGCATGCCCGTGGGCAAGCAGACGCTGGGCCGCGTGATCAACGTCATCGGCAATCCGGTGGACGAGCTGGGTCCCATCGGCGAAACGCAGCGCATGCCGATTCATCGTCCCGCGCCGCTCTTCGACGAGCAGACCACGCACGAGGAGATGTTCGAGACCGGCATCAAGGTCATCGATCTCATCCAGCCCTTCTTGAAGGGCGGCAAGATCGGCCTCTTCGGCGGCGCCGGCGTGGGCAAGACCGTGGTCATCATGGAGCTCATCAACAACGTGGCCAAGAACCACGGCGGCTACTCGGTCTTTGCCGGCGTGGGCGAGCGCACCCGCGAGGGCAACGATCTTTGGCTGGAGATGACCGAGTCCGGCGTCATCAAGCCGGGCGATTATGCCAACTCGAAGTGCGCCCTGGTCTATGGCCAGATGACCGAACCGCCCGGAGCCCGTCTGCGCGTGGCCCTCAGCGCCCTCACCGTCGCCGAGTACTTCCGCGACGTGGAAGGCTCTGACACGCTGCTCTTCATCGACAACATCTTCCGCTTCACGCAGGCCGGTTCCGAGGTCTCCACGCTGCTGGGCCGCATGCCCTCGGCCGTGGGCTACCAGCCCAACCTGGCCACGGAAATGGGCGAGCTGCAGGAGCGCATCACTTCCACCGCCAAGGGTTCGGTGACCTCTGTGCAGGCCGTCTACGTGCCGGCCGACGATTTGACCGATCCGGCCCCGGCCACCACCTTTGCCCACCTGGATGCGACCACCGTGCTGAGCCGGCCGCTTTCGGAGCTTGGCATCTATCCGGCCGTCGATCCTCTGGCCTCGACCTCGCGCATCCTTTCCGCGCGCATCGTCGGCCAGGAGCACTATGACGTCGCCCAGGGCGTAAAGCGTATTCTGCAGCGCTACAAGGACCTGCAGGACATTATCGCCATTCTGGGCATCGACGAGCTGTCGGAAGAAGACAAGCTTACCGTGGCCCGCGCCCGCAAGGTGCAGAAGTTCCTGTCGCAGCCCTTCCACGTGGCCGAAACATTTACCGGCATCCCCGGCGCCTACGTGAAGGTGGCCGACACGGTGCGCAGCTTCAAGGAGATCATCGCCGGCAAGTACGACGATATCCCCGAGCAGGCCTTCTACATGAAGGGCGCCATCGAGGAAGTGCTGGAAACCGCCGAGAAGATGAAGGCGGAGGCGTAACGGCAGTTGACAGCTAACAGCTAACAGCTAACAGCTCAAAAGCCCGAAGTGGACAACTGTTAGCTGTTAGCTGATAACTGTAAGCTGTCCCGAAGGGACATTATGGCAGACGAAACAAACCAACTCCGCGTCCGGCTGGTGACACCCGAGCGCACGCTCTTTGAGCACGAGGCCTCGGCCGTCGAGTTGCCCGCCAAGTCGGGTTACATGTCGGTGCTCTACGGGGCCGCGCCGCTGGTGGCCGAGCTGGGCGCGGGCGATGTGACGCTCTACGGCAGCTCCGGCGACGCTCCTGAGACTGCGACGCGCTACAACGTCAGTTGGGGCTTCGCCGAGGTGCTGCCCGACCGCGTCACCATCCTGGCCTCCGATGCGCTCAAGCCCGAAGAGATCGATGTACCGCGCGCCCAGCAGCAACTGGAGCGCGGCCACAAGGAATGGAACGAAGCCGGCGACCGCGAAGAAGCCTACACGGAAGCTCTCCGCGTGATCGCCGAAGCCGAAGCCAAGCTGGCCTCGGCTGCGGAAAAGCACTAAACGCATTCCCGCAGAAATCTGCTTCAAATAGAAATGCCCTGCTTGCGAGCCGGGCATTTCTTGCGTTTAGAAGCGATATCCCACGCCAACGGACATCAGCAGCGACGATTTCTCCTGGCTCGGATCGCGAGCGACCAGATTGTCCTCCGGGATGCTCTTCGGCCGGTAAAAGATGGTGGCTTCCCCCGCGTCTGCGCGCAGAATGAATCGCCGCCACGGATAGACCTCGACCACTCCGCCCGTATCGAGCACCGGCTGCGCGGCCTTTTCCCAGCTGAGGGCGAATCCGAGCGGAGGCGGCGACGTAATGCTCGCCAGAGTGCGCGAGAAGACGATTGAACCAGGGCGGACCTTGGCGAAGATGCCCATTTTGTCGCGGCGAATCCCGGCCTTGATTCCGGAAAACCCGACAAACGAGTTTCCTCCATCCTGGCCGCTGATAGGATCTTTCCGCGGAAAGAAGGCGGCGCTTGTGTCCCACGAGAAATGCCGATTGAAATTCCAGGAGACCCACGCTCCCAGTCCGGGATCGGGCGTCAGATCTGCCCTGGAAAGACCCACCTTCATGTGCAGCCCGTACAGGACTCCGGCATCGAATGTGCTGTCCGGCCCGCGCGGCTCGGGCTGAACCTCGCGCAGCGTGCCAAAGCGATGCTCGACCGAAAGGCGAAGGTCGAAGTGCTGGGCAACGAGACCCGGCTTGAGGAACTCCCAATTGCTTCCGCGCTGCAACACCTGATCGAATTCCGCGAGCAGCATCTGGGCGGCGTCGAGGCGCAGCACCGTGCGCGGGGTCAGGCTGTAGTCCACGACGCCTCCATATTGCATTGCGAAGTGAGTGCGCCGCTCGCAGTCGTAGTAGAACTGACCCTGCGGTCCCCAGACGTTCATGCCGCAACTGAAAGTTGCGAGTCCCGGCTCGATCTTGCCGTAGACGCCCCACCGCTTGAACCTTTGGCCCATCTTGACGCCGCCCAACACGCTCAACTCGCGCCCCGAATCGACGTAAAACAAATTCGCCGACTGAAAGTGCGGGAAGTAGGAGACGCTGCCTTCGACCGCCAGGCTCGGCGACAGATTGTAGGTTCCGACCCCACTCACGCCGGCCATGAAATGGCGGTTGCCCGCGGCTACCGTGCCGCTCGCGCCGTCTGAGTAAGTCTGCGCATCCGAACCAACACCTGCCTCGATCTTTGTATACTGCTGGGCCTGCGCGGGATCGGATGGAATCAGTCGAAACAAGAGAAAGAGGATGACTGGCATGACCCGCAGGAGTCTTGACACTTGTTCTCCCTTTAGTACCGTGTCCGCGAGATTCGGCAATCCGGCACAACCCTTGGGTGCCCCTCGCATTCGGGGAGCTGGGAAAGCACGAAATCATCAAGACACGGTACGAGATGGGTGGCTCAAGGATGAGGCGCGTTGCGTGATAGACGTAACAACGCGGCGATCAGTGAGCGTCAGGCAGGACGCCTTTGTCGACGGGCGCCCGCCTGCGCGGCGGCTCTGTTTTTGCAGCTAGAGTGGGATGATAGCACGATGCCCATATCGGAGAAACAGTAAGGATGCGAGCCAGAATGCCAGTTGCAGTCCCCACATCGCCGGAGTATCTTCGTTGGGTGCGCGGAAGAAGAACCGCGAGCGCGTTCTGAACTGCGCGGAAGGGAACTCGCCATGCAGCCTGTGCGACCGGTTCGCTGGGCCGATGCACTCCGGCCACTTTTTCCGCTTGTGCTTCTGTTCTTTACCTTCGCTGCCGGAATGGCCTCTGCGGCCACCACGGTGGTGACCGACGTGGACAAGGGCAGCAGCGTCCACATCAAGGCAGGGGACTTGCTGGAAGTGCGCCTGCCCGCCAATCCCAGCACCGGGTACATGTGGTACGTGCTACCCAAGTCGACCGCTTTGTTGCGGTTGACCGGCCAAAAGCAGACCGAGTCGGCGGAGCCCGGCGCGGGCCGGCCCGTCGTGCAGGTCTTCACCTTTCAGCCCAAGCGCGTGGGAGACGGGATTCTGCTGCTGCACTATGTCCGCTCGTGGGAGAAACCGACGCTCGGCGATGAGCAATTCATGCTGAACGTGGTGGTCGAGTAAGGCCAACCGAAGCGGCGTTTATTGCTTGAGAATCCAGGTTGCGACCTTGTCCAGCGCCAACGGAGAGATGGTTTCTTCGCTCTGCGCGTATTCGGTGGGTGAGCCGGTCTTCGCCGTCTGGAAGAGATGGTTCAACCCAGGCAGTTCGTCGATCTCGAAGTGTTTGTTGCCGCCCTCCTCCAGCGCCTTGCGGATGGCGGGAAGATTCTGCGCCGGCGGCACCTGCAGGTCCTTGTCCCCGTTGAGCACCAGCACCGGGCAAGCGACCTTGCGCAGCGCCGTTGCCGGATCGTAGGTGAGGAAGAAGCGTATCCACGGCGATGTAAGTTGCTTGATCGCCTCGCCGATCTGGCTATCGGGAACTCCTCGCGCCGCAAGCTGCTCGCGCAATTCCTTCTCCAGCGCAGCGGGGTCCTTTTCCTTTACTATCAGCGCGAACATCTCCCGCTGCTTGCCGGCGTCCTCAAGCGCCTTTTCTTTGCTTGCCCCGGAGGCTTCCTCAATCAGGCGTCCCTGCTCGACGATGACCTGGTCTCCGGGCACGCCATCGCCGGCCATCATCACGATGAACGCGACGCCGGGATCGCTGGCCGCCACCATCGGGGCAACCACTCCGCCTTCGCTGTGCCCGACGAGGCCAATTCGATGGGGATCGACTTCGGATCGCGTTCTCAGGTACGCAACGCCTGCCTCCGCGTCGCTGGCAAAGTCCGCGGTCGTTGCCGTAGCCAGATCGCCAGTGGATTTGCCGATGCCGCGCTTGTCCGCTCGCAGCACGGCGATTCCCTTGCGGGTCAGATCATCGGAGAGAACCAGGAAGAGCTTGTGGCCGAAGGCGTTTTCGTCGCGGTCGTTCGGTCCCGAGCCGGAGATCAGCAGCACGGCGGGAAACGGTCCCTTGCCGGGCGGAACGGTCAGCGTGGCGGCGAGCCTGTTGCCCGCCGCCTTGTTGGCATAGGTTACATCCTCCTCGTGGTAGGGATAGGGCTTGACCGGGGTCTGCGGGTGGCGCGTCTCCAGCTCGGCCCGATCCTTCATGCGCTTCAGCGTCAGCGGCAACGGTCTGCCTCCCTGCGTAAAGGTGCCTTCGATCGATCCCAGGTCCGCTGCGATCTTGCCGTCGAAGACCACGGCGAGGGGCTTGATCTCGAAGGTGAGCGCGCTGCCGTTGCGCGTGACCGATGTGACGGGAATCCATGTGGGGCCCTGGTCCGGGCTTTGCAACACTGCGGTCAGGCCGTTGGAGCTATTCACAATTTTCAAAACCAGGCGCAGCTTCATGGCGCCGGTATCCAGTGTGCCCAGCCAGTCCCCATCCATATCCGAAGGCTTGACCGCGTTTTGCGAATTGAGGAGTTCCTGCTCGGCCTGACCCGTCACGCGCTTCACAACCAGCGGTAAAGGGATGCCCCCTTGCGTGAAGGTGCCATCGATGGAATCCGGATTCGCGCCGATCTTGCCTTCAAACGTTGCGCCGATGGGCTTGAGATCGATCTTGATCTCATTGCCAGAGCGCGTGACCGAGGTTGCGGGGAGCCACCCAGGACCCTGGTCGGGGCTGGCCAGGCTGGCGGTCAGGCCGTCCGGCCCGTTGGCAATTTTGAAGGCCAGGCGCAGCTTCAGCGTACCGGCATCCAGCGTGCCCAGCCACGTGCCGTCGATCTCCGCGGGCGCGGCGGGCTTGGCCGCGGCTTGTGCCGGCGCGCGCTTCAAATCGAGTTCGGCGGGCGGTTCCGCGGGCTCGCTCTGCGACCACGTTCCCTTCACCTCCGTGGCATCCTTGTCGATTGTCCCTTCAAAGCTGCCGCGGACGTTGATCTCCTCTCCATTCACCTGGATCGTGTCGTCGACGGCCATGGTAAGGCTGGAGCCGTTGAGAACGGAGGATTTGACTTTGATGCCGTAGATGCTCTGGTCGAGATTGTCGAGCGTGGAGACGATACTTCCGTCCTTGGCCTCGGTGACATGCCAGGCGATCCGGAATTTTGCATCCCCGGCGTTCAGCGTTCCCTGCCAGTCGCCGGTAATGGGCGATTGCGCCCGGACGGCCGGCGACAGAGCCAGCGCGGCAAGCGCCAAGATTGCGAAGCTGCGTAGGACTGCGCGATTCATCTTTCTCCTCATCCGCGCGGAGAGCCAACGGAGCCCTCCGCGCCGTTCCAGTTGCTGGTTGCGGACCGGCAGACAGGGCTTGGCCTCGGTCGTGCCTCGCAGATAACTCATACGCGGGAATCGGCGGAATGGTTCCCCCTGTCGCCGCGCGAGATTCCCGGCCCGGCTTGTCTCGGAGTTAGCCCCAGGTTCTCATGCCGATGACTCCCCAGTAAGCCAGGTAGACAGCGGCAATCAGCAGCGCCGCGGTGACCGCCATCGCGTGCCAGCGGACATAGCCGCGTATCTCCTTTTTCCGCGCCTGCCACAGGGCAATGGCGCTGGCCAAAGTGGCCAAGGCAAAGATCAATGTGCTCAGAAAGATGCCAAACGACCAAACCGTCAGATTGCCCAGCCGTGCGATTGCGTCGCTGCTGGAGCCAATGAAGAATCCTACAAACGCCAGCAGGCTCAGCACCGCGACCAGAGGCAACAAACGCATGGCGCGCTCGGCCGGCCGCCGGCGTTTCTTGATGAGCCCGCCGAAGATCCAGAACGGCGCATAGAGCAGGATGGAGAGAATTGCGAGCAGAAACCATGCGACCAGAAGAGCTTCGGCGATCGCGAGCCACACGGGAATCCGCTTTTGTGTTCCGCCGAGATAGACAAACCGCCCCTCGGCATTGGGAGCCAGCAGCATCCCTGTCGCAATCGGCTCGGCCGGCCCCTTCTTTGGTAGGTAGCGGAATTGTTCGCCGGCGACGGGGATGAAGGGTTGGTCAAGCTGGCCAAGGTTTGTCAGCAGCAGCTTGCCGTCCGCAAACCGGACCCGGTTCAGTCCCATCAGGCGCTCCAGAAAGTAGGTGAATTGGTTGCGCGGCGAGGCGGGCTCGTAAAAGCCGGCATACTCCTGCGCATTGGCGGGCAGTTGCCCCGCCGCGGGCACGGCCTGCCGCGTAAGTCCGCGCGTAACGTAGCCGCGGATGGCTTCGCCGATCTTGCCGAAAGCTGCTCCGTTGGCGGAGTTGATGCTATAGAAGTAGCCCACGCCATATTCGGGCAGATAGGACATTTCCGTGATTCCGCCATCCACGCCGCCGTCGTGGCCGTGGTACACAAAGCCGTCCTGAATGCTGGTGTAATTGCTCAGCCCGTATCCGGCTTTCAATCCCTGCTGCGCTTCCCAGGTGCGGGTCGGTGTTTCCATGCGATCGATCGAAGCCGCGGGCATCACCTGCACTCCATTCGCGGCGCCGCGATTCAGATAGAACTGGAGATATGCCGCCATATCTTTGGCCGAGGCGTTGATGGAGCCAGCGGGACGGAGCAGGATGTTCCAGTAGGGGTAAGGCGTCTTGCCGTCGGGATGATAGAGAGTGGTCAACTGCGGCGAGGCCTGCTCGAAGTACGTGGCCGTCTTCATGCCGATGGGCTGGAAGAAATTCTGCGTCACGTAATCTTCAAAGCGCTGCCCGGTGATCTTTTCCACAATATAAGCCGCCACCGGCGGGCCGGAGTTGCAATAGGCCATGCGCGTTCCCGGCCGCCAGCGCGAGACGCGCGAGTGGTGGTCGTAGTCGAGCCCTTCGCGCAATGTCATGCCCTTCGCGTTCTTGGCATATTCGCGCAGGTGCATGTCGTCCCATCCCGTGGTGTGTTCCAGCAGATCGACGACGCGCACCGGATCGGTCGCTTCCCAGCGGTTCGCAAACCATATCTCGGGCACGAGTTTGTGCACCGGGTCCTGCAGCGACAGCTTGCCTTCGTTCGCCAGCTTGAGAATCGAGAGCGAGGCGAAGGCCTTGGAGGTCGAGCCGATGCGGAAGAGCGTCTCGTCCGTCGTGGCCTGATGCGCAGCCACGTTCGACTTGCCCAGACCTGCAATCCATTCGGGGCCGTCGCGATGCACAATGGCGACGGAAACTCCGGGCGTGTGCGTGTCGGCGAGGATCTTCTCCAGTTGCTGGCGAAGCTCGGCAATGGACTGCGCGGGCTTGGGCGTTTCATCTTTCTTGCTCTGCGCCGGGCAGGCCGTGGCCGTCAGGCAAAGCACAAGCACGAGAAGGGCAGACTTCAAACCTCGATCCGGCAGACTGTTTCTCATTTCCGATCTCCTTGCATGGTGCTATCGATTACCAGGTGAAGCTCAGACTCATCGAAAACCCGAAGATATTCATGGTCATCGCCAGATGATTTTCATGGCGGCCGTTGCTCACTTCGCTGTTGAAAGAGAGATGCGTACGTCCGGAGCGATCCGGGTTGGCAGTCCGGTGAACCTCGCCGGTGAAAGACGATTGAGCGACGCAAAGGGGAGACAAGGCCGCCGCCAGTGCAATCAATGTGAAGGTTCTTGCGATTCGATTCTTCATGACTCTCCTGCCTCGCGGGGAAGACCGTCTCCGATCTCGCCGCGCCGTTCCAGCCGTTTGTAGACCACCAGGGAATAGAGTTTGGGGCCAAGCCATCCGATGAGAAGAGCGATTGCAGGCCCCACGTGCAATCCAAAGATCTCCGAGACCAGCCCCAACAGTCCCGCCGCTACCCAGGTCTTGCCCGCAAAGCGATGCGTGACGTTCCACACGCGCTCGTTGGTGAGGGTCCATGGCGTTCTCACTCCGATGAAGAAGTTGCGCCGCACCTTGCCCATGACGTTGCCGAAGAAGACAAAGCCCAGGCAGTATCCGACGGCGATCGCCCGGCCCGCATCGAGCGGATGCCCCAAGGCCGCCCAGAGAATCGCTGCGTAAAGATACGTCCATAGGTTGAAGAAGATCAGCATGACTTGGCGATAGGTCGCCCGGAAGCCATCCACCTGAAAGTCCCTGGGCGAAAGCCAGGGCAGCAGAAAAGTAATCAGGGTGATGCCAGCCAGGAGTCCGGGACCGAGCAAAAAGGTCGTCCACCCAGACATGGTGTGGTCGGGCTCAAGATGCACGTTCCAATGCGTGGGGATTTGGGCCGGCAGGCGGGGATAGAGTAGCGCTGTGGCCACCAGCACCGCCGCGATCAGCAGAAGCTCAAACACAAGCACCTTGCGGGTCATCGTTTTTTCGCATCCCCCTTGCTGCCGTCTCCGATCAGTCCCATGGCCCAGGCCATCAGGTCCTCCACCACGCTGGTGTTCAGCGCGTACCAGATCTGCTGGCCCTCGCGGCGGCTGGTAATCAGGTTGGCCTCCTTGAGCACGGAAAAATGATGCGACATCGAGGGCTTGGTCATGTCGAACCGCTCCGCCAGATCGCCGGCCGTGCGCTCGCCCTTGCGCAGCAGCGCGAGGATTTCGCGTCGGGTGGGGTCGGCCAGCGCTTTGAATGCCTCGTTGCTGCTCATGGACAGGTTAGATCGATTCCTAATTAGACGGTCGGCTAAATATATCCGCGGAACCATCCGCTGTCAAGAGCCGGACTTGGAGCAGGTCAGGGTACCCAACTGCATCCCTGTCAAATTGCGCGCGAAGCGGATACAATCTGGGATTGAAATGGCTAAAACGAAGGAAATGACGTTTGAAGTCGCCTGCCCGGACTGTGGGGCGATGCTCAAGATCGACGGGATCACCGGCCTGGTGGTGAGCCACACGCCGGCGCCGCGCAAGCGGATGTTCGAGGACCTGGAGACGGCGGCCAAAGCCATGCGCGAGCAGGACGAGCGCAAGGAGTCGATCTTTCGCCAATCGGTGGACGCGGAGAAGAACAAGGCCGATCTGCTGGAGAAGAAGTTTGCCGAGGCGCTGCGCAAGGCCAAGGACGCCCCCGAGGGCAAGCCGCTGCGCGATTTCGATTTGGACTGAAGACTCGAATTCTCGAGGCTGGCGCGGATTTCCGGCGCACTTTCGCGGAAACTCGCCATGGCCCGCGCATTCGAGCGATACTTGATAGACCGTTCCCTCGCTTCAGCGGTCCGGGACGGAAGGAGAATCCATGGCGGTTGTGCCTCTTCAAAAAGATACGAACGACTCTGAGACTGCGCATCGCGCCACCGAGGCCGGCAGCAAGGACTGGGTTGCCACTGTCGCGGCCGGAACTCTGATTGCTGGCGGTTTGCTGCTGCTGGCGGGCCGTCGTCGCGCCGGAACTGTGGCGGCTGCTTCGGGTGCGGCCCTCGCGCTGCTCGATCAGCAACAGACGCTGCGCTCCTGGTGGCAATCGCTTCCCAGGTATATCGACGATGTGCAGCGGCTGATCGGCGATGTGCAGGAAACGGTGGGTGATTTGGCCGCCCAACGCGAAAAGCTGCACAAGATTCTGGCCAAATGAGGCCCTAAACCCTCAACTGCAGACGGCCTGCCGCGCTGATGCGATGGGCCGTCCACTGGGGCTCCCACACCAGATCGACTTCCACTTTGCTGATCTCCGGGATGCCGGCCAGCCGGTTGTGCACCTGCTCGAGGATGAGCCCGCCGGCGGGGCACTGCTGCGTGGTCAGCGTCATGGTTACTTTGACCCGCTGACGCGGCCAAGCCGCCGTGGAATCCGGGTCGGGGCCGGTCGCCACCGCGTAAATCAAGCCCAAATCCACAAGATTCAGCTTCACTTCCGGGTCGAAGCAGTCGCGCAACGCGGTCAGGATGTCGGCTTCGGTCAGCATTCGCTCGATCTCTAACCGGTTGTTGTTGTATCAACGATGGGTGCCCCATATCCCGATTTTGGGATATGGGAAAGCACAAACTCAAAGCACAAAATCACGCGGTCAGAGACCTAGCTTTTCCGTTCAACCAGATAACGGGCGACCGACTTGAGCCCATCGGCCCGGCTGCCGTAGGGCGCCAGGGCGGCAAAGGCTTCTTCAATCAGGGCCGCCGCGTCGCGCTCGCTCTGCTCGATGCCGAAGACGGCCGGCCAGGTGGCTTTTTCCGTGGCCAGGTCCTTGCCCGCGGTCTTGCCCAGGTGCGCCGAGTCCACGGTCATATCCAGCACGTCGTCCACAATCTGGAAGGCCAGGCCGGCCTTGCGGCCGAAAAGGTCCAGCCGGGCGACATCTTCCATCGAGGCTCCGGCGTACACGCCGCCCGCAACCACGCTCACCCGGATCAGCGCGCCCGTTTTGGCGCGGTGGATGGCTTCGACCAGCTCCGGCGTGGGCTTCAGGTGCTCGCTTTCGAGATCCAGCACCTGGCCGCCGATCATGCCATCGACGGTGCCGATGGCGTTGGCGATGAGTCCGACGATCTGGACGGTGGCCGCTGGAGGCGCATCGAGGCTGGCCAGCACTTCAAAGGCGCGGGTCTGCAGGGCGTCGCCGGCCAGGATAGCGATGGCCTCGCCGAAGGCCTTGTGGCAGGTGGGTTTGCCGCGGCGCAGATCGTCGTTGTCCAGGGCGGGCAGGTCGTCGTGGATGAGCGAGTAGGTGTGGAGCATCTCGATGGCCGCGCCTAGCCGTTCGATGCCCTTGGGCTGCACGCCGGCGATGGTGGCGGCTGCCTGATAGGCCAGCAGCGGCCGCAGGCGTTTGCCGCCCGCAAAGACGGAGTGGCGCATGGCGCCATGGATTGAGACGGGAACGGTGGCGACGCTGGGAAGCAGTTCCTCCAGCGCCCGGTCGGTCAGCTCCGTGGCCTCTTGTCTTAGCGATTTCACGTCGACTAGCATCCCCTTCATGATAAACGAGGCCGGCTCGGCTTTCGCTCCAGCAAACAGATGGATGTGAGCAGCAGCAGGGCAAAACCGCTGAGCCAGCGGCCGGCCAGCACGTCGGTGGTGGTGGTCCAGTCCACGGTCAGGTCGATCGGCCCCTTTGGCACCGGCACGGCCATCAATCCGTCTTCGCGCCGGGGCAGGGTGGAGACGGGCTGGCCATTCACCCTCACTCGCCAGGCCGGGTAGCTGCGCAGACGCAGAATCAGGGAACCGCCTTGTGGGACAACGGACCTGAGGCGTTTGCGCTCAGGCTCGTCAAGTTGCCAATCCACAGTGATTTCACAACTGTGTTGATCTTTCTTCCAAGCGGGGATGAGGTCTCCTAATTGCCCGCCGGGGCTCATGCCCAGAACGGTGGCTGGATCGGCAACCAGGCAGGCTGCGGGCAAACCGCTGGCGAGCAGGGAATTGTCGGCGCCGGGAGGCTCGTACTCGTCGGTTCCTTGAAAGCCCGCGCCCGCCCTGTAGACGTTCACCATGCTCTGCACGGCGTCCTCGTCGTCGCAATTCTGGAAGAAGAACACACCGGCCATCGCTGCGGAGGCCAGGAAAAGAGCAGCACAGGCGCTGAGGGCGGCAACGCGCCGCCAGCGCCGTGCAGCCTGGCCGGGCCAGACGGCCAGAGCGAAGAAAATGGCCATCGGCGCCTCCAGCGCCACCAGCCAGCGCCAGGGAAACTGCAACAGCCGCAGCTTGGGCAGCAGATTCCACACCGGCTGCGAGACGGGAAGCAGGAGAAACAGAATGGCGAAGGGAAGCAGCGCCAGGGAAATCCACCAGCGGCGCTCGGTTGCAAGCCTGCCGCGTTTCCAGGCGACCAGCAGACCGGCCAGCGACACGGCGAGCATGGCGGCGGCAATGCACGAGACCCGTCCCAATTCCGCGTCGTGCAGTTGCAGCAACGGGTCGGCGTGGCGGGCAAAGAGCCAACTGTTTTCGATCATTTCGCCGGGGTCGCCGGTGGCCTGGCGGACGTCGATCCAGCGCTGCTCCCAGGTTGCCGGAACCAGGTAGAAAGCAGCCAGGCCGATTCCCACGGCAGCGCCGGCTGTGGCGCGCAGCACCGGAGCCCACGATCTCTCGGCCCGGGCGACAGCCAGCGCGGCCGCGGCCAGCAGGTAGCTGGCCATCACTCCCACCGGGACGTTGCTCAGCCAGGCGCCTGCCATGGTCAGCGCCAGCAGCGCGGCCGACCCGTCCAACGCGCGCCGGAAGGCCGAGGCCGAGGGATTGCCGTCGCGCAGAAGAAGCAGAAAGATGAGCGGCATCCAGAAGCCGCCGGTCAATTCGCCGAAGGCCGCCCGCTCATAGGCGGTGAAGAGCGCATAGCCGGAAAACAGCGCCGCGCAACCAGCCAGCGTAGCCGCGCCGTCGGCCAGCGCAAGCCGGGCCAGGGCGCGGGTAGCCAGACCGGTGGCAGCCAGCAGCAGAAACGTGAGGGCCACGGGAACCAGCGTCCAGGGAAGAACGAATCCCAGCGCCGCGCCCAGCATCCAGGTCAGCGGCGGGTAGAAGACGAAGCGTGGCTCGCCCGCGCCGAAGTTCGCGCTGGGCGACCAATGCGGATAGAGAATCCCTTGCCGCCAACTCTGCTGCGCATCCAGCCAGGAGACCAGATGGAAGTCGAAATCGTGCCCGCAGGAGTTGCCGCGGAGCAGTTGAGGCGCAACAGCCACCGCCGCGGCCAAAAGGATGATTGCGGGACCGATGAAATGCCTCCAGGCCGGATTCCCGGGCACTGGGCCGCCCCCTGATCCCTGTTCCCTGATCCCTGTTCCCTGTCTTTTCATGGCAGCAGCCGCAGCATGTGCCGGGTTTGGCTGGCCACGGCCGTGGAAGTGAAGGGCAGGGCAAAGGTCGTTCCGCCATACCAGTCGTTCCACTGGTCGCGGAAGTACGGGCTGAGCGGGTCGCCGCTCTCGCCCAGAACGATGTTCTCCGTGGATCCGTCGATGTTGCTCCAGTCCATGGTGAATCGCTGCGAGGGACCGAAGTCGCGGCCCACCTGCTTCACGGTGGTGGTGTCGCCGCTCTGCGGCTGCGCGCCGGTTCCGGCCAGGCGGCCCAACAGCGGCAAGAAGCGTGCCAGCGGGTGTTCGATATCGACCACGTGCCAGCTTCCATAGCTCCAGCGGGCCACATCGCCGGATGCTTTGCCCTTTTCCATGCCTTTGCGGACGGCTTCGGTGAGCAGGGCGTCCCAGTCTTTCGCGCCCGGCGGAAGCCAGTCGGCGCTGCCGTGCATGATGATCTCTTCCTCGGCAAAATTCGATTCGGACCAGCGGTATTCCTGGGCGTCCTTGCCCAGCTTGGGCTCCAGGATCAGCGGCCAGAAGGCGCGCCGTGCCTGGGTCACGATCGACGCTGCGGCGGAATCCGTGGTCAGCTTGCCGTCCCAGCTCCGCATCAGGTCGGCAGCCTGGCGCAGGCGGTCGTCCACGCCGGCGGTGTGGTCGATGGCGTAGGCAAAACGATGGCCCAGTTCCTGGTCCACCTCGCTGTAGACATCGGTCTGGACGGCGATCATGTCGGCGGGCTTGAGTTGATCGCGGCCTTGCAGCGCCTTGTAGATGCGCTCAATCCGGTAAGGATCGACCCATTCAAGCGACAGCGGGTGCGGAGACTTCTCGGTCGTGACACGGGAGTTCGCGGTGGCCAGGAAGCCCGAAGGCGGATCGACGGCGCTGGGCATCTGGTCAGAGGGGATGTAGCCATTCCACTCATGCCGGGCATCCTGAATCGGCGCGCCCGCCAGCCCCGCCGGCCGCAGCGGGACCCGGCCTACGGCCTGATAGGCAATATGGCCCTGATCGTCGGAGTAGACCACATTTTGCGTCGGCCAGCACCAGGTGCCCAGGGCCGCGGAAAACTCCGTCCAATTCGCCGCCACGTTCATGGAGTAAAACGGCAGCGTGTTCAGCGCCGGGTCGTAGAGCGTCCACTTCAGCGCAATGGGCCGCGTTTCCTTGGTGAAGAGCGGGTTCAGCAGCGGGCCATGTTCCGTGGATTGCACGTCAACCGTCACATCCTTGCCGCCGCGGACGCGGATGACTTCGTGATCGACAACCAACGGATGCCAGGCTGCATCGTTCCCTTCGTAGTTGCCCTTGCCGTCGAGCTTCTCGATGTACAAATCCTGCACGTCGGCGTAGAGCGCGGTAAAGCCCCAGGCCACGTGGTCGTTGTGCCCGGCGATCACAAACGGCATGCCGGGCGCCGTGACCCCGGCGGCGTGGTAGCCCGGCGCGCGCAGGTCGGCCATCAACCAGGGGTTGGGCTCGGTGAGCGGCAGGTGCATATCGTTCGAGAGCAGCGGCTTGCCACTCGCGGTGTGGCGTCCGGAGATGACCCAATTGTTCGATCCCGGCGTGCAGCCGGTGCAGGCTGGCAGGCCCAGCGCGGTCCGCAGGGCGCGCAGGTCTTCCTGGGCCGGCGGCGCAATGCTGGCCTGGGTGCGTTCATCCTCGTCGTCCTGCTCTTCGCTGGCCGGCGGCTCCGGATGAGGCTGGCTCAGGTCCAGTTGCACGCCCGTGGGAGGACGATCGCGCCATGAGCCGACCGGGTAGAGATCGGACTCCAGCTTGGGATTGTTCAGTTTGGCGGCGATCCGCTCCCGCGAGAGCTTCACGTCCCAATGCGTATCCAGCATCTGCACCATCATCAGCCCGACCGAGACCGAGTCCGCCCCGCTCCACGGCTGCGGCCGATAGAAGAGCAGCCGGAACTCCGCCGGCAGCGAGTTTTGATGCTGCCCGATGAAGAGATTGACGCCCCGCGCGTAGTCGTCCAGCCGGGCGCGGTCGGCCGCGGGCAGGTTGGCGTAGATGCGCCGGGCCGTCGTGCGGATTTGCAGAACCCGCTGCGCCTTGTCGTGTTCGAGGAGCGAGGGCCCGAGAATCTCCGCCAAATCGCCGTTGGCGTTGCGGCGGAGCAGATCCATCTGCCATAGCCGGTCCTGGGCGGTGACGTAACCCTGGGCGACGAAAAGATCGTCCTGGTTCGCTGCTTCGATGTGCGGCACGCCGTGCGCGTCGCGGCGCACCGTCACCGGCGCTGAAAGTCCCGCCAGATGCAGGTCGCCATCCAGCACCGGCAGGGCGGCCCTTTCGGCTGCGCGCAGCCACAGCACGCCGGCCGCGGCGGTCAGCAGAGCAAGCGTCAGCAGGCCGCCCGCGCACCAGAGCAGAATCCGCGGCCAGCGGCGTTTGCGGCCGCTAGCGAGAGGCGCGGCAATCGGTACGGGCGTTTGATCCACAGCGTCGTCGTTGGGCATCGGTTATGAACAGGATAACGCCGCGGCAGCTTGGACGCCGTGACCGGCGATTTCGCCTTTCATGGAGCCTGAACAAAGCGCGTTCTTCGCTTCAACGCGCCGAAATCTCTCGATAATTTGCAGGATTTGAGTTTCCCATCTTCATAAAACTCCGCGCCGCGGCCCATGCCGTCGCCGAAAATGCCTCCGTTCATGCAGGGAACGCCCTGCACGGTCTGGTCTCCGGCCAGGTAACACTCCTTCAACTTGCCGCTGGGATAAAAGCCCACCATCGCGCCTTCCGCCGGCCCAAGCCAACTGCCGCCAAGGCATGTGTAGCCGAGCACTTGCGCAGCGTGGCTCATTTGGACGAAAACCGGAGTGCCGTCGGGATGCAGGGCGATGATGGAGCCAGCCGGGATGCGTGCTTCGCCAAAGGCAGCATCCTGAGACACCGTGCAGCGGCTCAGGTGTCCGTCGTCAAAGAACCATGCGTATCCTTTGGCGCAGGGATAACCCTGTATCTCAGCGGGCGCGTGGAGAAATCTGCGCGTCACATGGGGCGGAGAGCCAGCCCGTGCCAGGTCGGATAGGCCACACACAAGCAAGGCAAGAAATGGAAGACCTCTCCAGGCTGTCTTCTGCAACGGAAGCGTCCATCTGGATTTCACTTGCGTCCGTCCTTTCGCAGAGTTCCTCGACCGAAGTGAATGAGCGCATACACATCTTGGAGCCGGCTTTTCCGCGCTTCCTGTGCCAGGAAACGGAACGGGAGCGATACGGAATCCTCTATCACATCTTTTGGGGCAGCGCCGCCAAACGTGCTCCGGAGAAAATCTTCACAATCTGCTCGGCGACCGGTCCAGAGGCAATCACGCCGTCAAGGGCTCTGGCCCTGCCCGCGGCGAGCACAATGCCCGTCGCTGCCGTGGCGAAATTCGACCCATCCTTCGCCTTCCAGCTCGCGGTAGGAGGCGCTGGCCGTGTTGGCGTGGATGCCGAAGCGCCGCGCCAGCTCGCGGGTGCTGGGCAAGCGCTGGCCGGGGAGCAGCTCTTTGCACAGGATGGCCAGCACCACCTGGGTGCTCAACTGCTCGCGCAGGGAGACTTCGCCGGCATGGTTGAGCCACAGGCGCATGGGGCTATTCCGCGGCCGGCTCGGCTTTTCGGGCGGTTGCCGCGGCCTTTCCGGTGCCATAGAGCGCGAACAGCGCCGCCAGCAGCAGAAGGATGACTCCCAAGACCAGCAGGCTGCCCTCGGGGCCGTCCGTGCCGCCGCTCCACAGCGCGTTGCCTGCCGGGGTCGTGGTCAGGTAATGGCCCTTGGCCACCAGGCCGCTGTCGGCTGTGCCGTAGAAGTAGCTTTCCGCCCAGTCCCAGGAGGCGTGGCAGCCGATGGCCCACCAAGCCGATCCGGTAACCCAGATGCTCACGCAGAAGACGAAGCCGATGGCCGCCGCCGCAAAGATGCCGATCCAGTTCTCGCCGTTGTTCGTGGTGTGGATGAAGCCGAAGAGCGTCGAGGTGACCCACGCCGCCTGCCAGAAGCCGGAGCCCGGCGCTTTCTTCAAGTGCAGCCATAAGCAGGGAACCAGCCCCAGCAGTGCGGCGAGATAAACGCCCCAGGCGCCGTTGCCTTTGATGGCCGGCATGGAACTCAGCCAGAGAAAGGCGACGAGGCCCATATTGCCCCTGGACCGCAACAGCAAATCCAGGCAGAGGACGGCGATGACCGCAAGGGCCCACCAGAAATGAATGCCGCGGGTCAGGGTGAACTGCAGGTAACAGCGAAACGTGCCCTCTTCGAAGAGTCCCACCAGGAGAAAGACCACGCCCCACAGCGCCGCAAAGCCGAAGATGCGCGGTCCTGAAAGCGCCACTGGCCCAAAGTGGAGCCAGCCGCCCCAGGCCAGCGCCGCGACCAGCGCGGAGAGAGCGGCAAATCCCGCCGCCAGTCCGTGCAGAAAGTAAGGAACGCGACGGGGCCCGGTCAGGTTGTAGTCAATGATCTTGCGGTGCCCCATTCGTGCCACCAGCGCGACCGCCGCCAGCATCGCCAAGAGCGGGATCAGCTCGCCGATGAGCGCCATCGAAGGAGAAGAATCGAAATTGGCAAGTGCGGGATCGAACACAAACGCCGTGGTTCCCAACAGGAGAGCAAAAAAGCGATATAAAGCGGCAAAAAGCAGCACCGACCAGCCGAGCCGCAAGCCCCCGCTGCCGACAAGGACCCAGTACAGGTCGCGCGTTTCATGGGCATCCTGACCAAAAAACAAGGACTCGCGCCGGTCGGCTCTCTCCGCTACGTCTTCGCTGGGCGGCGCTTCCGGCAGAAGGGGTTGAATCACCGGGGCGATGGGATTCTCTGGGGACTTCATGCGTCTTCCTTGCAGTAGAAACAGACTCAACTGTGCAGTATTGTGCTGATGGAAAGATACTCTACGCAAGCGCCGGCTGGGGAGTTCCAAGGGCGCGGTGCAAGCCGCGCCCTTTTCAATTCAGGAGAAGGTATCGATTCGAGCGGTCATTCCGTTGCCTGCCGTGTCCGCTTCTATTCGTCGCGCAAGGCCACCATGGGATCGATGCGCGCTGCCCGTCGCGCGGGAAGCCAACTGGCTCCCAGCGCTATCGCCGCGATGGCCGCGGTGATGCCGCCAAAGACGATCGGGTCGTCGGGGCGAACGCCATAGAGCAGACTGGCCACGCCATGCGCCAGGGCGAAGGCCATCAACAGGCCAACACCCACTCCGATGCCCGTCAGCCACGCCGCGCGGCGCAGAATCATGCCGACCACATCCTCGCGCCGCGCGCCCATGGCCAGGCGCAAGCCGATCTCGCGGGTGCGCTCGGCCACCAGGTTGGCCATCACGCCGAAGATGCCGATGGCGGCCAGCAGCAAGGCAATCGCGGCATCTTTATCCAGCATCTTGGCCGCGTCGACGATGCCGATCAACTCTTCATGCCTGAACTCGGCGAAGGTCTCCACCATTTCCAGGGGCAGCGCGGGGTCGAGTTCGGCCAGCGCCTGGCGTGCCGCCGGGGCCATCGCCAGCGGGTCGTCGGCGGTGACCACGGCAAAGGTCATGCCCTGCGGGGGATTCTGCGCCGCGCTCATATACACCGCCGCCTGATGCTCTCTTTCCAGCAGCGAGTAATCCGTCTCTTCGGCCACGCCGACGATTTTCAGCCAGGAGGTCTGGTTGTGTCCGGCGCCCATACGGATGCGATGGCCCAGGGGGTTTTCTCCGGGGAAATAACGCGCCGCAAATCCCCGGCTGACGACGGCTACCGGCAGCGTGCGCAGGTCGTCGCTCGCGTTGAAGAGGCGTCCGGAGACCAGCGGAATGTGGAATTCGGAAAAATATCCGTCGCTCACCGGCAGCCGCAGCGCGCTCTGGAACCGGCCGGGTTCCACGGGACGGTTCTCGATCTGGCAATCGTCCAGCCAGCCCCAGTCGGTGGAGGGGAGCGCGAGGGCAAGTTCGGCGTGCTGCACGCCGGGCAGCGCGCGCAGTTTTTCAAGGCTCTGCTTTTGCCAGGCGGCCAGCTTTTCCGGCGAGTCATAGCGCGAGGCGGGCAGATGGACGGCAAAGGTGAGCATTTGGGCGGGGTTGTAGCGGTCAGCCGAGTGCAGCATCGCCGTCAGTCCCTTGGACATCAGTGTCGCGCCAATCACCAGCGCCATGGCCAGCGCGATCTGCGAGACGGCGAAGATGTTCCTGATCCAGCGGGCGCGGCCCGCATTGGCGATGGCGCGCGAGCCGGATTTCAACTGGTCCACCAGGTTGACGCGCAGAGCCGCTATCGCTGGCGCAAGGCCCGAGACGATGCCCGCTCCCACAGCCAGCAGCAGCGATAATGCCAGGGCGCGGCCGTTGAGCGAGATATTGGACCAGCCGGCCAAATAGCGCTCGATCCGCGCCGGCATCGCGAGGTACGAGGAATGCATTTCGAGCTCGGCGACGACCAATCCGCCTGCCCCGCCGATGAGCCCCAGCAGAATGTTCTCGGTAAGCAACTGCCGCAACACCCGGACGCGGCCGGCGCCCAGTGCGGTGCGCATGGCGATCTCGGGCTGACGCGCGATGCCGCGCGCAAGTTGCAGATTGGCCACGTTGAGGCAGACCACCAGGAGCACAAAGAGCGTGGCGCCCAGAATCAGGTTGAAGTAGCGCGGCGTCAGATCGCCGTTGATCGTGTCCAGCAGGGGCTGGATCTTCACCGACCACCCCAGGTTCGTGGCCGGATAGGCCTGCGCCAGCCGCTCGGAGAGCACGTTCATCTCCGCCTGCGCTGCGGCCAGCGATACTCCCTTGCGCAGCCGCGCCAGCACCAGGTAGTCGTGAATGGAGCGGTTGCCCAACTGCGCGGCATCCGGCGCGAAAGGAAGATACACATCCGCAATCGAGGGGTATTGCAGCGTCTTCGGCATCACGCCGATCACGGTGTAGATGTGCTGGTCGAGTTCAATCTTGCGGCCCAGTACTCCCGGATCGGAGGCGAAATGCTGCTTCCAGAAGTAGTAGCTGAGCACGGCGACGCTGGAGCGTCCGGGTTGTGTTTCGCCCTGCTCGAAAATGCGGCCGATCAGCGGGTTGGCGCGCAATAAAGAGAAGAAGTTCGGGGAGACGTACTCCGCCTCGATGTGCGCGGCGTCGCCGGCCCCGGTCAGGCTCATATCGGCGTTGGTGTGCACGGCCAGTTCTTCAAACGAGTGGCTCTGGTGCTGCCAGTCTTCGTAGTTGGCCAGCGCCGCGCGCTTCAGATCGCCGCGGTTCTGCTGCTCCTGGATGGTCATCACGCGGTTCAGATCGGGCACCGCGAGCGGATGCAGCACCACCGCGTCCATGACGCTGAAGAGCGCGGTATTGGCGCCGATGCCGATGGCCAGTGTGAGCACCGCCGCGAGGGTGAAGCCCGGAGACTGGCGCAACTGGCGCAACGCGTAACGCAAATCCTGGAGCAAAGCGTGCATTGAATCCCCCGGGTTCCAGCGCAATCTTCGCCAGAGAACCCGCCGATTGAAAGTGCATTCCACCGGCCAAATCGAATGGCCGATGAGGCGTTGATTATAAATGGCTTAACTTTGCCGCCAGGCCGCCAGGCCACATCCCGCCTGTTCAGAATTGAAACCCACCGTCCGCAAATGGACAGTTTCGCCCGCCGCGATCGGAAAGAAAACCGGCCCCGCCTTGACACAACGGGCCCGGCCCTTGATGCTTAACAGTTCACGTTATTCAAATCTGGGACACAGGGGAGTGCAGGTTTTGCGGGTTCGCGTCTTCTACCACGACAAATGCTTTGACGGAGCTTGCTCAGCCTCGTTGTTTACGCGCTTTCACCGTGAGCGCATCGCAGCCGGGGCCAGCTACGAGTATCACGGGCTGGTGCACCGCGCCGGCGCGCTCTTCGACGAGAGCGAGTTCGCCGGCGACGAAAACGCCATTGTGGACTTCAAATACTCGGCTTCGCCGAAGATCACATGGTGGTTCGATCACCATCTGTCGGCCTTTCTCACGCCGCAGGACCATCAGAGCTTTCTCGATTATCAGCGCGACACGCCTCCTCCGGGGCGCAAGTTCTTCGATCCCGATTACACCTCCTGCACCAGCTTCCTGGCGTATATCGCCTCGACGCGCTTCGGCTTCGATACCGCGCCGGTGGCGGATCTGATCCATTGGGCCAACATTGTGGACGGCGCGAAGTATGAGAGTCCCGAATCGGCCGTCGAGATGGCCGCCCCGGCCATGAAGCTGACGCTGATCATCGAGTCCAGCCAGGACCCGGCGTTCATTCCGCGGCTCATTCCGCTGCTCACAGAGATTCCTCTGGCCGAGGTGCTCAGCCAGCCCTTTGTGGCGAATTTGCTGCCTCCGTTGCTGGAGCGTCACCGCCATGCGCTCGATCTGATCCGCAGCCGCAGCGAAGAGCGCGACGGAACCATCTTCTTCGACATCACCGACCAGCCGCTGGAGGGGTACAACAAGTTCATCCCCTACTACCTGCACCCCCAGGCCACTTACTCGATCGGGCTGTCGAAGTCCAGCTTCCGCACCAAGGTTTCGGTGGGCTCGAACCCCTGGACCAAGGCTGACCCGCAGAAGATGGTCAACCTGGCCAAGGTGTGCGAGCGCTACGGCGGTGGCGGACACGCCCGCGTAGGCGCCATCAGCTTTCCGCCCGAGCAGGCGGAACAGGCGCGCAAGGCGGCGGCGGAGATTGTGGCCGAACTGCGGGCGAACAACCCGCTGGCCTGAATCCGCACTCTCCCGCCTGTGCGGCAGAAGGGCGAAACGCAGCCTCCCTTTGGCAGCGCTCGGCGCAGCCTCTCAAATCCACTGCGCTTCGCTCTGCATGACAGCCTGGATGGGACGCGGAGCATTTTGCAAGTACGCGCTTGAGCCGCTTACCGCGCCAGCATATCCGCCGCTTTCAGAAACCACGGATCCAGCGGCTTCTTGCCCTCGACGACCTCCTCCAGCGGAGTGGCCGTCAACTCGCCTTTGCAGACGCCGATCAGCACGCCGGTGTTGCCCGCGACGATCTGCTCGGCGGCCTCCGATCCTAGCCGGGTGCCCAGCAGACGGTCCGAGCAGGTGGGCACGGCGCCGCGCTGCACATAGCCCAGCACGGTGGAGCGGAATTCATAGCCGCGCAGCAGATCGTGCTCCTTGAAGTACTCGCACAAGCCCTCCGCGTTGTATTTCGCTCCCTCGGCCACCACCACAATGGCGTGCGGCTTGCCGCGCTCGTACACGTCCTGGATGCGCTCGGCCAATTGCTCCGGAACTACCTCGATCTCGGGAATGACGATGGCCTCGGCGCCGCCGGCAATGCCCGCCATCAGCGCCAGGTAGCCGCACTTTCTTCCCATCACCTCGACCAGCAGGGCGCGCTGGTGCGACGAGGCGGTCACTTTCAGATTGTCGATGGCGTTCAGCGCCACGTTCAGGGCCGTATCCACGCCGATCGTCACATCCGAGCCATAGAGATCGTTATCGATGGTTGAAGCCACGCCGACCACGGGAAAACCCATCTTCCGCAGGGCATTGGCGCCGGTTTGCGAGCCGTTGCCGCCAATCACCACCAGGCCGTCGATCCCGGCGCCGCGGAGCCGGCGAATGGCCAGCTCGACCCCCTCTTCGGTCTGAAACTCCGGGCAGCGGGCCGAGCCCAGCACGGTGCCGCCGCGCTGGATGATGCTGCCCACATCCCGCGCCCCAAGTCGTTTGAAGTTGCCTTCAATCAGGCCGGAATACCCCTGATATACACCCCAGGTAATCACTCCTCGGGCTTGTCCCGTTCGGATCACCGCGCGAATCGCGGCGTTCATTCCGGGAGCGTCTCCTCCACTCGTCAAAACTGCAAGACTTTTCATCGAATTTGTCCTTTTGGGCGATCAACTTCAGAATCTCAGCCCAGGGCAACAACCGGCGGTGACCCGAGTCACGAATTGCGCTCAAAGCCTGTTTCTTTCGCAAATTTGCGCTGCCGACGCCCTCAAAGAACAGATTGCTTAGACCTTGACCTTCATGCTGGGCCAGTCGGCGCGGCGATGCTCCAGGAATGCCCGGACGCCTTCCTTGAACTCCTCGGTGGAGCGCTGCTGCGCGTTGGCCGCGATGGCGTCTTCGAGTTCCTCGTCCAGCCGGTGGCGGGCGTGCCGGGCGAGCAGACGCTTCACCGCCTGCATCGCCTGCGGGCTGTTCTGGAGCAGGGTCTGGGCCAGGGCCTGGGCGGCCTGAAGCAGTTCTTCCGCGGCCACCACCTGGGTCACCAGCCCCAGTTGCAAGGCTTCCTGCGCCTTCAGCAGCCTGCCGGTCAGCAGCAGCTCGCGCGTGCGCTTCTCGCCCACTTGGCGCAGCAAGAACGAGGCGGCGATGGCCGGAACAAAGCCCACGCGCACCTCGTTCAAGCCAAACTTGGCCTCGGGTGTGGCGAGGGTAAAGTCCGGGATGGTGGCCAGGATCATGCCGCCGGCGATGGCCGGCCCGTTGACAGCGGCAATCACCGGCTTTGGAAAGTCATAGAGCGTGCGCAGAACCCGAGCCATATTTTCCGAGTCGCGACGGTGCTCCTCGGGCGTGCGGGCGTTCATGGCCGCCAGGTGGTCCATATCCAGACCGGCGCAAAAGGCCGAACCGGCGCCGGTCAGGACCACAACGCCGCAATCGCTGCTCTCAGCCTCGCATAGGGCCTGGGTGAGCTCCTCGATCAGCGCCGGCGACAGCGCATTGCGTTTGTCGGGGCGATTCAGGGTGATCGTCATGACACCATTGGCGGATTGGGCGAGGACGCAGTTGAAGCCAGTCATGGAGATCTCCTTGGGTAGCCGGCCGCGAATGCAATCCGCGGCGGAAAGGCCTATCGTAGCGCAAATTTCCCCTCGCCTGCCCGTGATTCGGGTCACTCGTTGCTCTGGTTGAGTGCGCGATGAGCTTCAGACTGGCCTCCAGGTGCAGGATGCGCCGGACGAAGCGGATTCGGCTGGGAGGATGCCTAGTGGACCGTGAACCGGTCCAGCGCGCCGCTTACCATCCAGAGTTGCGCGGCGCCGAGAAAATGAAAATAAAACAGTTGCCCGGCCACTCCGTTGAGCGTCACGCGGCTTTTCAGAACGAACTTGGCGAGCAATCCCTCGATCGGGAACTGTGCGTAGAGCATGACCCGCGGCAATATCGTCGCGATCGCGCCGTGCAGATGCCATTCGTGGCGCCCGGACAGATCGACGAAAGGGAAAACGAGGCGCATTCCCCACGGCGGGCAAGAGTCCAGCAGAGCGCGCAGCCTTGGCGCGAAACAGGCGAGAATCAACCCAGCGCCCACCGGCCAGAACCTGGCTAAACCCTTGAGGATCTGCTCACGTTTCGCCGCTTGTCGCACCCGGTGGATACAGGCTAGGCTGGCCCATGTCTCCAGCCTGCGCAATTCATCGAAGCCTGCGAGTGCCGTCGAAGATGGATTTCTGGCGGGCGCTGCCAGGGCGGGAGCGGTTTCAAGACGGTACAGCATGGGACGTCCAGTCGCCAAAAAACGGCTCCGCGAATTCTACCATGGAACCAGCTTGATGCAAATCACACGGGTGGGGGATTGGGAGGCGAGCCCGGCTGGCGCGTAGCCAGGCTCCGACCGATCGAGCCGGAGCCTTACGGGCTGCGAAGGAGCCCATCTCGGGAGGCAGCCGGGAGTTGAAGCTCCGCCTATCCCAATGTTCCGCTCACCAGCCACAACTCCGTGGCGCCCAGGAAATGGAAAAAGAAGAGTTGCCCGGCAACGCCGGAGAACGTAACGCGGCTCTTGAGCGCCATCTTGGCAAGCAGTCCCTCGAACGGAAACTGGATATAGAGCATCACCTGGGGCAGCATTCGCGTGATCGTGTCGCCGAACTGAAGCTCATGGCGCCCTGAGATCACGACAAAGGGGAACAGTATCCGCATTCCCCATGGCTGGTAGGGAGCAATCAGGTTCTGCAAATCCGGGGCGAAACAGGCGAGGACAATCCCCACGGCGATCGGCCACAGCCTGAGCAGACGCCGGCGGAATCGCCGGTGTTTCTCCTGACGTTGCACCACGTTGAGCTGGTGCAGTGCGTGAAGCCGGGCGAGGCCGGCCTCGATCTCCATCTGGCGGAGCGCGGCGAGGGAGGTTGAGGCTTGAGAAGTGCCGGGAATCCGGTCGCATGGAAAGGCGGGAGTCATCTCAGAGAGTTCGTGCATACGTTCTTCGTGCATGTTGTTATCCCTGTGGTGTCTGAGCAATCCCTCTGAGAGTTTCACGTGGATCGTCGGCTGTAACTCCCTCTTTCGGTCTCCCCCTTTGAAACTTCAGTGGTTTCTGCTTCCCACTTTGGGAGACTAGCTCTCCCACCTTCGTACCAAAATGGAGCCATCTTGCTGATTGCGCGCGGCCAGCATTTGCCCCGGGATCGATCGCAGGAGACGATGGCCAGGGCGCAATTGGGGCGGCGGAGCGGCCATAGATCGTGGAGGCAGGAGCATTCTTGTGAATTTCAAGAAGCAGCGCGCCTGTTTTGGGCGGGAAGCTATGGACCGATAGCTTGCGAATGCGGTGCAGCCCAAAAGCATCTCCATCTGCTTTCATGCGGCCAGGTCAGCAGTCATCCACGCCCGGCCGGCTTGGGCCAAAATCCGTGTTTTCCCTTAGCCCTTCGCCAGCCGCTGCGATGAGCCGGGTTACGCCGGGACGATCGCCGAACTTTACAGCCCTAACTCACCGGCTCGCCTTTTCATTGCTGCAATGCAGAACGCGATGTGCGCATCCAGATCGACACCCAGTTCTGCGGCGCCCTGGATCACGTCCGCGCGGTTGACGCCGCGGGCAAAAGCTTTGTCCTTCATCTTTTTTCGCACGCCTGCCGCTTCGACATCGGCGATGGCCTTGCTGGGCTTGACCAGCGCGCAAGCGACAAGAAAGCCGGCCAGTTCGTCGCAGGCAAAGAGGCATTTGGCGAGATGCGTGACGCGAGGCACGCCGCTATACTGCGCGTGACCCAGGATGGCCGTGCGCAACTCGATCGGCCAGCCCAGCCGCTCCAGTTCGCGCACGCCCACAAAAGGATGCTCCTCGGCGGTGGGATGACGCTCGTAGTCGAAGTCGTGAAGCAGGGCGGTAGCGGAGTAGAGTTCGACCAGCGCGGCGCGCTCCGCGCCGTTGAGGGCGAGCCGTTCGGCTTCCGCCTCGCCGCAGGCCGCCAGGCAGGCCTCCACGGCCAGGGCGTGCTTGCGCAGGCTTTCGCTCTGGGTCCATTGGGTCAGCAGCTCCCAGGCTTGGGCGCGTCCATAAGATGCATGGTTGCAGGTGCTCATTTTTCTCCCTGTTGATTAGTCTGGTTCGCGATTCTTCTGGTTTCCCTGGGTTTTATGCTGTTTATTCCCGTTAGACCCTAAGTTTCTACTTGACAATTATGGTTCACTTACACGAAAGTACCAACTATCGCGGTGCAAAAAGCACCCCGGAGATCCTGCTCTGGCGCTCCGCACACAGCCTATGGCGACCACACTCGTGAGCGTGGAGACACGCGAGGTAGTGCGCTGTGAATACTGCAGGTTGATGCAGTTCAGGACCAGCAATTCCCTTTGCAGAAAATGCCATAAACCCCTCGATGTGGAGGAGCCTGTGGCTTTGTCTCCGCAACTGGTGCCGAATCCTTCGGCTCCAGCCTCGGCCGAGGCGGGATTGCAGGTTGCCGGGCAGGTGCGCGAGATTCGCCGCGCACGCCACCTGAGCCAGCGCCAACTGGCCGGACGCATGCAGGTGCCCCGTACCTACATCTCCAAGATCGAGAACGGCAAGGCGATCCCCACGCTGGGTTCGCTGGAGCGGCTGGCCGCGGCTCTCGGCGTGGACGTCTGCCAACTGGTACGGGACGCCCGCAGCCGTCGCGACGAGGAGGTGGCCTCCATTCTGGCCGACCCGTTCCTGGCGGAGATCGCGGCGCTGCTGCCTCTTCTGGACTCGATGCACCGGACGCTGATCTACGGCTCGGTGCGCGACGCGGCCATGGGCCGGCGCCGCACCGCATAGCGCGCGGCGGCGTCCCTCGTGCCGGTTTCGGCCTTTCCTGCCGGCAATCCTTCCGCAATGCGGTTCTCCCCCCGTCTCCGCGCCAGGGATCGGCGCGATTGCTGGCCCATCGGCGCTTATGCTACGGTCGATGGTGCTGCTTCTTTGTCCCGGCCGGGAATGGATTTCTCTCTGGGAGGGAAGTCGGCCGCAGGCCGATGGCCCCTTGATCCGGCGCGGGCATTTCACCCCAAGGCGTCGCGGTTTGGGATGCCGCCAGGGCGCGATCAGAAAACGGCGAAAGCAAAGTCGAGGCGAGTCTCTTGTATTCATCCAGCACGCTGCGCATCCAGGAACTGACCGCCGAGGAGCGCGCCGTTTATGCGACGCTGAAGCCCGAGTCCCTGCCCGAGCACGTCGCCATCATCATGGACGGCAACGGGCGCTGGGCCGGTCATCGTTCGCTCAAGCGTTTTCTGGGCCATCAGCAAGGCGCCAAGAGCGTGCAACTGGTGACTGAAACCGCCTCCCGCATCGGCCTTCCCTGGCTTACGCTCTATGCGTTTTCGCTCGAAAACAAACTCCGCCGCCCTCGCGCCGAGGTGAATTTCCTCATGCGTCTGCTCAAGACCTATCTTGAGACCAACCTCCAGCGCATGATGGACAACAACGTGCGCATGAGGTACATCGGGCGCACCCGCGAATTGCCGCCCGAGGTCCAGGACAAGATGCGCTGGGCCGAGGAGGCCACGGCGCGCAACACCGGCACGACTCTTACCCTGGCGCTGAATTACGGCGGGCGTTCGGAGTTGGTGGACGCCTTCCGCGCGCTGGCGGCCGAGGTCAATGCCAAGCATCTGAATCCCAGCGCGATCAACGAGGAAGACATTCACCGCCATCTCTATACCGCGCACATGCCCGACCCGGACCTCCTGATCCGCACCTCGGGCGAGATGCGGCTTTCCAACTATCTTCTGTGGCAGATCGCCTATACCGAGATCTTCGTCACCGAGCGTCTGTGGCCGGACTTCCGCGGCATCCATCTGCTCGAGGCCATTGCCGACTTCCAGCGCCGCGAGCGCCGCTATGGCGGGCTTGGCGAGGCCTCTGGCGAAGTGGACGATGAGGCGGAGCGGGTCAAGATAACGGCGCATTGAGCAGCTTTCGGGCTTCCCGCCGCCCGTCAAATTGAGCGGGCTCCCGATGGGCGAACCGGCCCACCCCGACCCGGCGGTGTATCCTCACCCTTGGCATGAAACGCATTCTTACAGGCGGCATATTGATTCCACTGGCCTTGGTCCTGGTGTTTCTGGGTCCCAGGGAGCAGTGGCTTTTTACGCTGGCCGTGGCTGGGGTCTCTGCCCTGGCGGGCTGGGAATTCCTGGGTCTTGCGGAGCAGAGCGGGGCCAAACCGCCGCGCATTGCGGTGCTGCTGGCGATTCTGGCGCTCTTTGCCGGCACGTTTGAATGGCCCGATCAGACCACGGCCATCCTTGGCATCCTGAGCCTGGGCCTGCTGGTTTACTGCACCTTCGTCTCCCCCGTCGAGCGGATGCTTCCCGATGCTTCGGTGTCGATCTTCTGCCTGCTCTATGTCGGATTCACCCTGGTTTCCTTGCCCGCCCTGCGCGAGGAGGCCAATGGGCCTTCGCTGGTGGCTTTCCTGCTTTGCGCGGTCTGGGCGGGAGACATCGCGGCACTCTACGTGGGCAAGGCCTGGGGCCGGCACAAGCTGGCGCCCACGCTCAGCCCCAACAAGACCTGGGAGGGCACGCTCGGCTCGCTGGCCGGCAGTCTGCTGGTGACCGGCGCCCTGCTGGGATTGGCCACGCTGCTGGAGTCCTGGAACTCGGTTGTGCTCACCTATCCGGAAGATGTCTGGTACTGGCTTGGACTGGCCGTGGTGGTGAATGCGGGCGCGCAGGTGGGCGATCTGGCCGAGTCCGCGCTCAAGCGCTCGGCCGGTGTCAAGGATTCGGGATCGCTGCTGCCCGGCCACGGCGGCGTCCTCGATCGCATCGACGCCTTGCTGCTGGCGGCTCCGGTGCTGTGGTACGCTCAGCTTATTCACCAGCGGTTCTGAACGGCTTTTGTCTCTCCATGCGGAACGGCTGGATTGAAACAGACCATTTCATCGGGTTTTGAAGCAAACCCTGGAATCTAAAAAAGACCTTGAAACGACTCGCCATTCTCGGTTCCACCGGCTCCATCGGACAAAGCACCCTTTCCATCGTCGAACAGTTTCCTGACCGCTACGAGGTGGCCGCGCTGGCTGCCGGGCGCAACCTCGACACAGCGTTTGCGCAAGCCGTCCGCTGGCGGCCGCGGGTCGTCTCGCTGGCCACCGAGGAGTTGGCCGGCGAACTCTCCTCCCGCTTGCGCCAGGCCGGCGTCACCGGCATCGATGTGGTCTACGGCACGGAAGGCACCGTCGCCTGCTCTACGCTGCCCGACGCGGATTTTGTGGTTTCGGCCATTGTGGGCGTGGCGGGCCTTGAGGCCACCCACGCGGCCATCCTGGCCGGCAAGCCGGTGGGCCTGGCCAACAAGGAGTGCATGGTGGCCGCGGGCGAAATTCTTACCCGCGCAGCCCGCGAGCGCAAGGTGCCCATCCTGCCCATCGATAGCGAGCACAACGCCGTTCACCAGTGCCTGCGCGTGGGCGCGCACGCTGAAGTGAAGACCATCTGGCTGACGGCCTCCGGCGGCCCGTTCCGCCAGCTTCCGCTCGACCAGTTTGCCGGCATCACACCGCAGCAGGCGCTCAAGCATCCCACCTGGGTGATGGGCCGCCGCATCACCATCGATTCGGCCACCATGCTCAACAAGGGGCTGGAGATCATTGAAGCCTGCCGTCTCTTCGATGTGCCGGCGAGCCAGGTGCGGGTCACCGTGCATCCCCAGTCCACGGTCCACTCGCTGGTGGAGTATGTGGACGGCTCGATCCTGGCGCAGATCTCCGTCACCGACATGCGCCTGCCCATTCTGTATGCGCTGGCTTATCCAGAGCGTCCGGCCTCCACGCTGACCTTCGACCTGGCCGCCTTGCGCCATTTGGACTTCGAGCCGCCCGATTTCGAGCGTTTTCCCTGTTTGCGCCTGGCCTATGAGGCGGCAGGAAAGGGCGGGTCCCACTGCATCGCCCTGAACGCGGCCGACGAAGTTGCCGTCGAGGCATTCCTCGACCGGCGAATCCCGTTCAACGGAATCCCGCGTACAATTGAAAGAGTGCTCGCATCCACGCCGGAGGCGCATCCCGCCACCATTGCGGAGGTGCTTGCAGCCGACCGGGAAGCGCGCCAACGGGCGCGTGAATTCGTGGCCCAACCGGTAACGCTGCCAGCCTGAATCAAGGCGCTTTGACCAAGGGAAAACTGTCTATTTATGCATGAATTTCTCATTTCCGCCGTCGCCTTCATCGTCCTTGTCGGCGTCATGGTGGTGGTTCACGAGTTCGGCCACTTTGCCGTCGCCAAGCTCTGCGGAGTGCGCGTCGAGGCCTTTTCCTTCGGCTTCGGACCGCGCCTCTTCGGCGTCAAGTATGGCGACACCGACTACAAGGTCTGCCTGCTCCCGCTAGGCGGTTTCGTCAAGATGACCGGCGAGGCTCCGGAGCAGAACCTTGAGGCGCCCGGCGCTGAAACTCCCTCCCTGGAGGACGATCCCGGCTCCTTCACCGCCCATCCCCGCTGGCAGCGGATGCTCATCGGCGTGGCCGGACCGGCCGCCAACTTCGTCCTGGCTCTCGTGCTGATGGTCTTCTACTACGGCTGGATCAATGAAGTCCCCACTTATCAGGGATTGCCGACCACCAGCGAATGGGTCATTCCCGATTCTCCCGCCGCGCAGGCGGGCATCCAGCCAGGCGACATCATCCGGCACTTCGACAATGAGGCCAACCCGGGCTGGGAACAGGTGGGCATTCGCTCCACAATGAACCTGGGCCAGACCTTGCCGGTGACCGTCGAGCGGAAGGGACGGCAAATTGCCCTTTCGTTGCACATTCCGCGGGAGGCCAAGGGCGAAGAGTTCGACTTCATCAAGCTCGGCCTGCTGCCGCAGCTACAGGCCGGCCCCATCGCCGTCGAGGAGGTTGAGCCGGGAACTCCCGCCGCACAGGCGGGCCTGCGCGGCGGCGACCGGATTACCGCGGTCGATGGCTTTGCCTTCCACAGCATCCAAACGCTGTTGCCTTACCTGCGGGTCGGTCAGGGCAAACCAGTCACGCTGACCGTGCTCCGCGACGGAACCGCGTCGCTGGACCTGGTGGTGCATCCCGCCAAACTGGAATCGGAGCAGGACGGTTACCCCTGGCGGCTGGGCTTCAAACCCGTGCAGATGGGGGTGGGCATCGCCAAGCCTCTCCCGCTCTTCGCCGCGGCGGGCAAGTCCCTGGAGTTTACCCGCAAGAACTCTTTCCTCATCGTGGATGTGCTGGGGCGGCTCTTCACGCACAAGGTTGCTGTTTCGCAGCTTGCCGGCCCGGTGGGCATTGCCCGCATGGCGGGCGAGGCGGCGGAGATGGAGGGATGGAATCCGAAGTTCAGCCTGGCCGCGGCCATCAGCCTCAACCTGGGTATTCTCAATCTGCTGCCATTTCCCATTCTCGACGGCGGCGGAATCTTCCTGCTGCTGATCGAGAGCACGATCCGGCGAGACATCGGCATCGACGTGAAAGAGCGCATCTACCAGGCGGCGTTCGTGGTGCTGGTGGCGTTTTTCGCCTTCGTCATCTTCAACGACGTGACCAAACTGCCGATTTTTACGCATTTGAAGCCGTAAAACAGCAGTCAGCGATCAGTCTGTTCCTGAAAACTGACCACTTGCGACGAAGAGAGTCCGCTGCATGTCCGTGACGACCGAAGTGAGGGTGCGCTATGCAGAGACCGACCAGATGGGCATTGTCTACTATGCCAACTACCTGGTCTGGTTCGAGATTGGCCGCGTCGAGCTGCTCCGCACCCTTGGCCTTTCTTATCGCATGTTGGAAGTAGATCATCAGTGCATTTTGCCGGTGATCGAGGCCCGTTGCCGCTATCGCTCCCCGGCCCGCTACGACGATCAGATCCTGATCGAAAGCCGCCCCGCCCTCCTCCGTGGTCCGGTGCTCAAGTTCGCCTATCGAATCTACCGCAAGTCAAACCAAAAGGGGAAAGAGCGTGAGCTCCTGGCCGAGGGCGAGACGGTGCACGTGGTCTGCGACGACCAGTTGAACAAGAAGCCCCTGCCGGAAAAATACGCGGCTGCGCTGCGCGCGATGATGGCCGGCGAGTAAATGCTTCGGCAGCCGTGAAGACGGATGCGTTCCGCTCGGCTATGCTGTCTCCATGAGCGCCGCTGATTCGCCGTTTCAACAGAGAGAGCCCATTCTCACAACCGATCCTGAGTCGCAAGATGTACTCGCCGAACTCTCCCGCCGCGAGCCCATCTTTCATCGCCCGGAATTCGCAACCTCGCGAGCCGATTTCGAACGGATGACGGCGGAGGACTACTGGGAAACCGGCGCCTCTGGACGGCGCTATTCGCGGCAGTGCGTGCTCGACGAATTGGAGAGGCGCTTTTCTGTCCCGCACCGCGACGTATGGGAGACGCGAGACCTTCATTGCCGCAGATTGTCCGAGGATACCTATCTGTTGACCTATACGCTGCTTCAGGACAATCTGCGTCTTACCCGGCGGGCAACCATCTGGCAGAGCACCCCCGACGGTTGGAAGATTGTTTACCACCAGGGAACCATCGTGCAGGACGCTTGAAGCTACTTGTCCCGCGCCACCACGAAATCCGGCACCCAGAGCAGCGCGCGCTTGAATTCGGAGTCGGGCAGCGAGGCCAGCGCCTGGCGGCTCTGCTCGGCGTAGCGGTCGGCGATGGACATGGCGTATTCGACCGAGCCGTTGCGCACCAGAATCTCGTGGATTTGCTCGCGGGCGACGCGCTCGAAGCTGCGGTCGTCCAGAACCCTCTGGATGGTCTGCCGATCCGCGGCGGTGCCGTGATCGATCGAGTGGATCACCGACAGGGTCGCTTTGCCTTCGCGCAGATCGCTGGCCACCGGCTTGCCCAGAACTTCCTCCGTGGCCGTCAGGTCGAGCACGTCATCGACAATCTGGAATGCCAGGCCGACAGCTCGGCCATAAGCCGCCAGGCTCGCCTCCTGGGCTTCGCTGGCGCCGGCCAGCACGGCGCCCAGGCGCATTGATACGGCGAACAGGCAGGCGGTCTTGCGGAAGATCAGGTCGTAGTATTCGGCCTCCGAGACGGCTTTGCCCAGCTTTTGAATCTGCAGCAGTTCGCCCTCGACCATCTGCTGGGTGAGGCCGATGAGCAGATCGAGCACGCGCAGGTTTTTCTCTTCCAGCGCCACGCGGAAGGCCTGCATATAAAGCCAGTCGCCGGCCAGGACGCACTTTTCGTTGCCCCAGGTGGTGTTGGCCGAGGGCCGGCCGCGCCGGAGATCCGCGCCGTCGATGATGTCGTCGTGGACCAGCGTTGCGGTATGCACCATCTCCACGACCGTGCCCAGGCGGGTGGCGCCCTGGCCAAAGTAGCCCATGGCATGTGCCGAGAGCAGCAGCAGTGAGGGGCGGATGCGCTTGCCGCCGCCCTCGCGCAGATACTCGGCGATCTCCGTGATGGTGCTGACACCGGAGGCGGAGTCCCGGCCCAGTTCCTGCTCGATCACCACGAGGTCGTCCCGCAGCAGATCGAAAACCTCTCTCGCCGTCGCTATCGCCAATGTGCTCAATGTTCTCCGGTTCTCGCGTATTTTCGTCCCGTACGGCCTCAACTGCCGGCGCGGGCTTCCTTCTATGGGATGCGCCAGCGTCCCGCGCGGCATCCGCTTAATTGGAGCGGTAGTTGGTAAACTGCAACTCCACGCCCAAATCTTTGCTGCGCAACAAGGCGATGATCGCCTGCAGCTCGTCGCGGTCCTTGCCCGATATTCTGACTGTATCGCCTTGGATGCTGGCCTGCGCCTTCTTTTTCGAGTCCTTGACCAGACGCACAATCTCCTTGGCCTTTTCCACGGGGATGCCCTGCTGCAGCTTGATCTTCTGGCGCACGCTCTTGCCGGAAGCCTGCTCCAGCTTTTCGTAGGTCAGATTCTTCAGCGAGACGCCGCGCTTGACCAGCTTCTGCCCCAGAATCTCCTTGATCGCTTCCAGATGGTACTCCCCGTTGGAGACAAGTTGAATGGCTTCGCTGCCTTCCAGGGTCACTTCCGAGTGGGAGTCCTTCAGGTCGAAGCGCTGGCGAATCTCTTTCAGCGCCTGGTCGATGGCGTTGCGGACCTCCTGGATGTCCACCTTGCTCACAATGTCGAACGAATTCTCCTGGGCCATTTTCCTTATCCTCGAATGCAATGCTGCCGCCGCGCGGAGCGCCAAAGGCTGCCGCGCGCGGCAACTCTATCAGTTTCCCACGTCTGGCCGTAAGCGAAACAGCCGGGAGAAGTTTTTCGTGGTCGCCGCGGCGATTTCTTCCTTCTCGACGCGCAAAACTTGGGCCAGGACCTGGGCCGTTTCCGTGACCCAGGCCGGCTCGTTGCGCTGGCCGCGATGAGCCGCCGGGGCCAGCCAGGGGGCATCGGTCTCCACCAGAACCCCGTCCAGGGGCAGCAGGGCGGCCGTGTCGCGCAGCGCCTGGGCCTTGGGAAAGGTCAGGTTTCCGGCAAACGAGAGCAGAAAGCCCAGGTCCAGCGACCGCCGCGCCTGCTCCCATCCGCCGCCGAAGCAGTGCATCGCGCCGCCCAGCCCGGTCGGCCGCCAATGGGCCTCCAGAATCTCAAGAAGATCGTCCCAGGCATCCGTGGCGCCGTCTTTGGGCCGGCAATGGATCAGAATGGGCCGCTTCCGCGCCGCGGCAATCTCCAGTTGGCGAATCAGCCCCGCGCGCTGCACCTCGCGCGGCGCACCCTCGTGGTAATAGTCCAAGCCGATCTCCCCGCAGGCGATCGCCTCCGGCTCGGCCAGCAGGCTGTCCAGCTTGGCCAGGATGGATTCGTCGATTTCGTGCGTGTTGTGCGGATAGATGCCGGCGCTGGCGTAAAGCCGGGGCAGATTCGGCCGCCCATTGAATGTGCGGCAGACCTCCAGCGCCCGGTGCATCCCGTCCGCCTCTTCGCCGATGCCGATGGCCAGAATTGTTTCCACGCCGGCCTCAAAGGCCCGGCCGAGCATGGCCGCGCGGTCCTCCGCATAGCGTTCACTGTCTAAATGAGCATGGGAATCGACCAGCAAACATGCCTCCGGAACTACGCAGGGGATGGATGCGCAATTCTGCCACGGGCAACGCGGCAATATCAATCGTTCTGTGCCACAGCCTACTTCAGCCGCGCGCCCCAGGTCTCGATTTTGAGATCTGGGAACCGCGAACCCCATGCGAGCGAGTAGCGAGCCGCTGGCCGCACCGCCGGTGCCGCGCGCCCCAGGTCTCGATTTTGAGACCTGGGAACCGCGAACCCCATGCGAGCGAGTAGCGAGCCGCTGGCCGCGCCGCAGGTGCCTACTTCAGCCGCGCGCCCAGCGGGCACTCTTCCAGAAACCCCGCCAGCACCGGCGCACCGTCGGGCAGCGAGGCCGCCAGCAACATGCCGTTCGACTCCAGCCCGCGCATCTTGCGCGGAGCCAGGTTGGCCACGATTACGATCTTGCGGCCGATGAGTTTTTCCGGCTCGTAGAACTGCGCGATTCCGGCCAGGATCTGCCGCTTCTCATAGCCCAGATCGACCTCCAGGCGCAGCAGCTTGTCGGCCTTGGGAATGCGCTCGGCCACCAGAATTTGCGCCACGCGCAACTCCACCTTGGCGAAGTCGTCGATGTTGATGTACTGCGGCTCCTGCGGTGCAACCGCCGGAGCTGCCGCGAGGACGGGCGGTGCAGCGGCCGGCTCCGCAGTTGGCGCAGGGACAGCGGGAGCGGGAGTCGGCGGAGTGGTTGCCGCCCGTGCCTTGGCTTCGGTCGCCTTCTCGGGAGCAGTGCCAGTTTTGGCGGCGATGCTTGCCGCGGCAGCCGGAGCCGAAGGCTCCGAGTTGGTCCCGCCGCAGGTGGCGGCTTCGACGGCGCTCTTGCTGTTTTGATCTTCCATGTTTTGCATGCGTTCGATTGCGTCCTTTTCCGCGCGGGGAAAGAGCGGCGCAGGCTCGCCAAACTTCGTTCCGGCCTTCAATCCGCCCCACGTAATGTCTGTCAAAAATGCCTGTTTTGCCGCGTCGGCGATCTCGCCCTGTCCAAGCTGCCGCCAGACCTTGGCGGCCGAGTCCGGCAGGATGGGGTAAACCAGCGCGGTGATGATGCGAATGGCCTCGGCCGCCGTGGCCAGCACGCGGGCTTGCAACTGCACATGCTCCGCCTCCGGCCGATCTGCCGGGCGCTTCCACGGTGCGTTGGCGGTCAGGTAGCCGTCGGTTTCCGCTACCAGGAGCCACAGGCTCTTTAAGCTTTCGGAGAAGTTCATCTCATCGAAAGCGGGGCCAAACGCTGCAAAGGCTCCCACGGCGCTTTCCCGCAGGGCGGACTCGGCCGCGGTCTCGGAGCCGGCCTCGGGCAACACTCCGCCAAAGTATTTGTGCACCATGTTGACCACGCGGCTCACCAGGTTGCCGTAGCCGTTGGCCAGGTCGCCGTTGTAGCGCTGGACAAGAGCGTCAAAGGAAAAGCTGCCGTCCTGGCCGAAGGGAATCTCCCGCAGCAGGAAGTAGCGCAGCGCGTCTGCGCCAAGAACCGCCTGCACCGTCTCGGCGCGCACGATGTTGCCCCTTGACTTCGACATCTTTCCCTGGTCGAAGAGCAGCCAGCCGTTGGCCCTGACCGCGTGCGGCAGCGGAATGCCCGCGGCCATCAAAAACGCCGGCCAATAGACGCAATGGAAGCGGCTGATCTCCTTGCCGATCAGGTGCATGTCCGCCGGCCAGAACTTGGCAAAGCGCGCCCGGTCCGCCGGATCGTCCGAGCCGTAACCAAGCGCCGTGATGTAGTTGGCCAGCGCATCCAGCCACACGTAGATCACGTGCTTCTCGTCGCCTGGTACGGGAATGCCCCAGGAAAAACTCGTCCGGCTGACCGACAGGTCCTTCAGTCCCCCGCGCACAAACGAGATCACCTCGCGCCGCGTGGATTCCGGCGCCATGAACCCTGGGTTGGCCTCGTAAAACTCCAGCAGCTTGCGCTCGAAGGCCGAGAGCTTGAAGAAGTAATTCTCCTCGCTCACCGTCTCCGTGATGCGTCCGCAGTCGGGGCAGGGCGTGCCCGGAGGCCCGTCCACATACAACTCGTCGGAGACGCAGTACTGGCCGGTATACGAGCCCTTGTAGATGAAGCCCTTGTCCCGCAGCGTGGCGAAAAGCCGCTGCGTGCCGCGCTTGTGCCGCTCTTCCGTGGTGCGGATGAAGTCGTCGTAGCTCAGGCCAAGTTGGTCCCACAGCCCGCGGAACTCTCCGGAGATGGCGGTGGCAAACTCCTGCGGCGTGCGCCCGGCAAGCGCGGCGGAGCGCTCGATCTTCTGTCCGTGCTCGTCGGTGCCGGTGAGGAACCAGGTGTCGATGCCCAGCGCCCGTTTGCGCCGCGCAATGGCGTCGCAGACGATGGTCGAGTAGGCGTGGCCCAGGTGCGGCCGCGCATTCACGTAATAGATCGGCGTGGTCAGATAAAAGCGAGTTGCTGCGGGTTCGAGATTGGTCATGGACGGGGTCTTGCCGTGAACTTCCATCGGGCTGCCGACAGGCATTTCAGAGCAATCTATCTTTCATCTTAGGTTGCTGTGCGGGGAGCGTCAAACCCGGCCGCGAACGCGGTTCTGTTAGAATCGCCTTGAAAATCAAGGATTTTACGGCGTTTCCAGAGATACGATGCCGTCCCTCAGGCCATTCCAGGCCGCCGCTCGCTGAGGCTTGCGCCGCCTTGAGGGGAATTGGATTCGACATCCACCGTCTCTGGAAACGCTCACGAGGCATATCGACGTGTATCTGGAACTACAGAAAAGGCTCGGCGCCCGCCTTCGCAGCGTCTTAGAAGAAAAGTACGGTCTTCAGATTGAGACCATTCCGCTGGAGATTCCTCCCGACTTGCAGTTTGGCGAGTTGGCCACTCCGATTGCGTTCGAACTGGCGCGCAAGCTGCGCAAGGCGCCGAAGATCATTGCGCAGGAGATTGTGGCCGCGCTGGGCAAGGTGGAAGGTTTTGCCCGCTTCGACGTTGCCGGAGCCGGCTACATCAACGCCCGCCTCGATCGCGCCGCCGGCGTGCGCCTGGTTGCGGACGGGGAACGGCTGGCAAAGCCCTCCAGCGGCCTGCACTCGCTGGTCGAGCACACCAGCATCAATCCCAACAAGGCTGCGCACATCGGCCACCTGCGCAACGCCATCCTGGGCGACACGTTTGTCCGCCTGCTGCGCGCCGCCGGGCAAAAGGTGGACGTGCAGAACTACATCGACAACACCGGCGTGCAGGTGGCCGATGTGGTAGTGGGTTTTCAGCATCTTGAGGGCCAGTCGCTCGCAGATGTGCGCCAGCTTCTTGACGACCTCAAGCGCAAGGGCGAACGCATTGACTATTACTGCTGGGACCTCTATGCGCGCACCTCGCAGTGGTACGAGCAGGGCAGTGAAGAGGAGAACGTCGCGCGCAAAAAACTGCGCTACGCCACGCTGCACGAACTTGAACGCGGCGGCAACGAGACCGCCGAGGTGGCCGAGCTGATTTCGACCGCGGTGCTCAAGCGGCATCTTGAAACCATGCTGCGCCTGGATATCGAGTACGACTTCCTGCCCCGCGAGAGCGAGATCCTGCACCTCAAGTTCTGGGAAGCGGCCTTCGAGCAATTGAAACAAACAGGCGTGCTCTACTTCGAAACCGAGGGCAAGAACAAAGGTTGCTGGGTGATGACGCGGCCCGGCGCAGCCGCGCAACAGGCCCAAGACGAGAACGGCCCAAAGGGCGCCGACGAAGACGCCAAGGTCATTGTTCGCTCCAACGGCACGGTCACTTACGTCGGCAAAGACATCGCCTATCACTTATGGAAGTTTGGCCTGCTGGGCAAGGACTTCGGCTACAAGCCGTTCTTCACTTATCCGAACCATGAGTGCTGGATTTCGGCTGAGCAGGGCGATGAGCCCCACCCGCACTTTGGCGGGGCGCAGGCCATTTACAACGTGATCGACTCGCGCCAGAGCGATCCGCAGGCCAACGTCATTCAGGCGCTGCGCGGCATGGGTCACGCCGAGCAGGCCGATCGCTATACGCACTTCGGTTATGAGATGGTGGCGCTCACGCCGCGTTGCGCGGTTGAGCTGGGTTATGAAGTGTCGGAAGAGGACCGGGCGCGCCCGTACATCGAGGTCAGCGGCCGCAAGGGCTTCGGCGTCAAGGCCGACGACCTGATCGACAAACTCATCGCCGCCACGCGCGCCGAAGTGGACGCGCGCCAGACCGGCCGCGACGAAGCCGAGCGGCAGCGCATCGCCGAGCAGATTGCCATTGGCGCGCTGCGCTACTTCATGCTCAAGTTCACGCGCAACTCGGTCATCGCCTTCGACTTCAAGGATGCGTTGAGCTTCGAGGGCGAGACCGGCCCCTACATTCAATACGCCGTGGTCCGCGCGCGGAATATCTTCCGCAAGGCGGAGGCCACGCCGGAAGCGGTGCTGGCGGAGTTCGCGGGCCTTGCCGGCGGCAGCCTCTCGGGGTATCTCGAAGGCGCGGAAGCCGCGGATATCTGGTCTCTCTGGCTGCGCGCCGCCCGCCGCACGCTGGTGCTGGAGCAGTGCATCGCCACCTCCGAGCCGGCCTATCTGGCCAAGCACGCCTTCCAGTTGGCCCAGGAGTTCAATAACTTCTACCATCGGCACCACATCCTCAGCGAAGAAGACTCTGCGCGGAAGACGTTCCTGCTGGCGACGGCAGCCGTTGCTTTGCGTGAATTGGTCGAGGTGCTCGGTTGGCTGGGCATCGAAAGCCCCGAGGCGATGTAAAAGCAGCTTCCAGTTGTCAGCTATCAGCAAAGAGCCCGATTCTGTCCACAATCTACGCGGACACAATCGGGCTCTCTATGTATTGCTAACCTTTGGCTTCCAATAAACTGAAAGCGGACGGCTGAAGGCTGACAGCTACCTGAAGTTAGTAACTTCTCACCCACTCCAGAATCGACCGCACCGCAATCCCGCTCGGCCCTTTGGCGATGTAAGGCTTGTTCTCCTCCATCCACGCCATCCCGGCGATGTCCAGGTGAATCCACGGCGTCTCTTCGGCGAAGACTTTCAGGAACTCGGCGGCCGTGCTGGCGCCGCCCCAGCGTCCGCCGGTGTTCTTGATGTCGCCGATGTCGCTCTTGATCATCTCCGCGTACTCCTCGCCGAGCGGCAGCCGCCAGAACTTCTCGCCGGAAGTCGCCAGCGCCGCGTCGAATTTGGCATAGATGACATCGTCGTTGGAGAAGGCGCCCGCGTTGATCATGCCCAGCGCCACCACGCACGCGCCGGTCAGCGTTGCCGCGTCGATCAGGTGCGTCGCGCCCAGTTGCCGGGCGTAGGTGAGTCCGTCGGCCAGCACCAGACGGCCCTCGGCGTCGGTGTTGATGATCTCGATCGATTTACCGGGCCGGTCCGGGGCTATGGGCATCGCAATCTGCACGTCGCCGGGCTTTTGCGCCTTGCCGTCGGGCATGTTCTCCGTGGCGCAGACGATGCAGATCACCCGCACCCTCGGCTTGAGCAGGGCAATCGCGCGCATCGCGCCCAGCATCGCCGCGCCGCCCGCCATGTCGTACTTCATCTTGTCCATATCGGCGCCGGGCTTGAGCGAAATGCCGCCGGAGTCGAAGGTGATGCCCTTGCCGACCAGCCCGAGCACCGGCCCTTCAGTCACGCCTTCCGGCTCATAGCGCAGCACAATCAGCGCCGGCGGTTCCGCGGAACCCTGTGCGACGCTCCAGAAGGCGCCCATCTTCAGTTCGTGCAGCTTCTCGGTGGAGTGGACCTCCCAGCCGAGGCCGACTTCGGCGGCCATTTCCGCGGCGCGCTGGCCGAGGATGGTCGGGGTGAGCTTGTTGCCCGGCTCATTGACCAGCGAACGGGTGAAGTTCTGGCTCTCGCCCACGATGACGCCCTCGGCGAATGCGGCTTCGACGGCAGCCTTGTCGGCGCCGGCCGGAACGGCAAGGTTGAAGGACTGCACGCTCAGGTCTTTTCGGTCGCTGCGATAGGTGTCGGGGTCGAAGTCGCCCACAAAGGCGCCCTCGATGGCGGCGCGGGTGCTGCGTGTGGCATCCAACTCGCCGGCCACCGGCAGGGCGAAGACCAGCTCCCGGATGCCGCGCGGCTTGGTGAAGCGGACAGCGGTTCCGGCGGCGTTGCGCACGGAGTTGACCGTGGCTTTGGCCTGTTTGCCCAGGCCGACGATCAGCAGGCGCTTGGCTTTGAGGCCGGCCGGGGCGTGGACGAGGACGGTTTCATTGGCACCGGCCTTGTATTCGCCGCTAGCCAGCACCGTGGCCGCCGCGGCCATGACCGCCTCATCCGTGGTCAGCAGCACAGGCTCGGGCTTGGCGTCGGGGCCTTTGGCGGTTTGTGTGTCGGCTGCCAAAACGGTTAGCAGGTCAGTTTCAATTCCGGAAAGGGGAGCGAAAGACAGTTGGGTCCGCATGTTGTTCATTATTTCATTGCCCAGGGCGGGTGTGCGACAAGCTTCCGTCAGCGTCCCATGCGGTGCTTGCTGGCGTTGACGGCGGCGCGGGCTTCGCGGTCGGCTTCGCGGCGCTTTTCGGTCTCGCGCTTGTCCCAATCCTGCTTGCCCTTGGCCACCGCCAGTTCGCATTTGACACGCCCGTTGCGGAAATAGAGCCGGGTGGGGATGAGCGTGTGGCCCTTGATCTGCGTCTTGGAGAGTAGCTTGCGGATTTCTCCTTGGTGCAAGAGCAGTTTGCGGGTGCGGGTGGCGTCGTGGTTGGCGATATTGCCGTGGGAGTAGGGACCGATATGCACGTTGAGCAGAAACGCCTCGCCGTTCTGGATGAGGCCGTAGGAATCCTTGAGGTTGGCCTGCCCCTCGCGGATCGACTTGACCTCGGTGCCGCGCAGGGCCACGCCGGCTTCGAATTTTTCGAGGAGAAAGTAGTTGTGGCTGGCCATGCGATTGTGCGCGGCATCCCGCTCGCCGGCCGCCACCGGGTCGCGGGGCGTGGCCGGCTTTTTGGGGCCGGAGGTCTCCGGCTGAACGATGACATGGCTGGTTTGGCGGGCCATCGGGAAGCATCCTCGCATCTTCATCCTAGCATTGGCGCGGGTTGCAGCGCCCGCCGAGCGGGGCTTTGCTAAAATGAGGCATCGCTGGATGGGAAAAATTGCCAATCGGAATTGCGTCAGAAACTGCCACTCGATCTGCGTCCGGGGCGGCCAAGGCAGCCCGCAAGTGCCTGCCGCTCTATGCGGACCGGCTGAGACGCCTGGGAGTACGATGAAAAGCCGCGCTATCGCTCGGGCCGCCTCCGCAGCCATTTTCTCCGGACCGGTGATTTCAGGCGCCGTTTTCCGGATCGCGCTGTTTGCACTGCTGGCGGTCGCGAGCCTGTCGGGCATCCGGCTCTACGCGGAGTCGGCCGGCACCTACTTCAAGCGCGGCGAGAGCGCAGAGGCGCGCGAGGACTACGACGCCGCCTTCGACAACTACCAGAAGGCCTACGCCAAGGCCCCCAAGGACTTGAGTTATCGCACCGCGCTTTACCGGGTGCGGGTTTCCGCTTCGGGCATGCACCTGACCAAGGGCCGCAAGCTGCTTGCGGCCGGAGACGTGCAGGGCGCGCTGGCGGAGTTCCTTCATGCCGCCGAGATCGACTCCAGCAACGAGGCCGCGCAGCAGGAGATCGCCCGCGTGCGGCAGCGGAACGGCGAGGCGGCGCCGGCGGCGGAGACCAGCCTCTCCGAGGAGGCCGGCAAACAGGAAGAGATCAACTCGATGGGCGCGCCGGCCGAACTCAAGCCGCTCTCCAGCGAGCCGCTGACCCTGCATATGAGCGAAGACGCCAAGGTGATTTACCAGGCGGTCGGCAGGGCTGCCGGAGTCAATATCCTTTTCGATCCGGAATACACCTCGAAGCGGATTCAGGTCGACCTGAACAACGTGTCGCTGCTCGACGCGCTGCGCATTGTGTGCTCCATGTCCAACACCTTCTGGCGTCCGATCACCTCCAACACCATCTTTGTGGCCCAGAACAACAGGCATAGGGATCTGGACGAGCAGGCAGTCGAGACCTTTTACCTGACCAACGCCTGGCAGCAGAACGACCTGACCGATGTCTCGCAGGCTGTGCGCAATGTGATGGGCAACGTGAAGGTCTACGCCGTGGCCAGCCAGAATGCCCTGGTGATGCGCGGCACGCCCGACGAGTTGCTGTTGGCGCAAAAGCTGATCAACGACCTGGACAAGGCCCGGCCCGAAGTGATCGTGGATATCGCGGTGATGGAGGTGAGCAAGAACTGGGAGAGGACTCTCGGCATCGCCTGGCCCTCCAGCGTAGGCGCCGCACTGCAGGCGCCCACCTCCAGCTCGACCAGTTCGACCACCAGCACAACCAGCACGACCAGTTCAACCTCCACCCCCACGCTTTACGAGCTATCTCACCTGAAGGCGACGGATTTTGCGGTCACCATTGGCTCGGCTACGGCCAACCTGCTGCTCACCGACTCGAACACCAAGATCCTGCAGAATCCGCGCATCCGGGCCACCGACTCGCAGAAGGCAACCATGAAGATCGGCGAGCGGATTCCGATCGCCACCGGCTCCTACCAGACCGGCGCTGCCACTGCGGTGGTCAGCTCGCTGGTCAACACGCAGTTCCAGTACCAGGACGTGGGCGTCAACATCGAAATGACGCCGACCGTCCACTTCGACCACGATGTCACGCTGAAGATCAAGATCGAGGTGACTTCGCAGAGCGGTTCGGTGACCATCAGCGGCGTCACCGAGCCGATCCTAAGCCAGCGCGTCGCCGAACAGGTGATCCGGCTGCGCGAGGGCGAGGCCAGCATCCTCGGAGGCATTCAAGACAAGGAGGAGGACCTGAGCTGGACCGGCGTCCCTGGCCTGAGTTCGATCCCCATCCTCAAGTATCTGTTTGGTTCGAAGGATCGCAAGACGACCGACGACGAACTGGTCTTTCTGGTGGTGCCGCATATCGTTCGTTCGCAGAGTCTGGACAGGATGAATCTGCGCACCATCGATACCGGTGCGGGCCAGTCGATCGATCTGCGCCACGTTCCCAGCGAAGGGCCGGAATCGAATGCGACCCCGGCGCCGGCCATCCCGGCAGTTGCGCGGCCCGGCATCGGCACGTTCCCCAACCAGAGCGCACAGGCCGCGGCGCCGGCGGCGCTGGCGCAGTTGCGCGAGGCCGCTGAAAGCAACGGAAACCCGTCCGCTGCCCGTCCGCCCGTCCCGCCGTCGGCCGGAGCGGTGAGTTTCGCCTTCACGCCGCCGGCCGGTCCGGTGGCCGCGGGCGCCACCTTCCAGGTTCCGGTCGTGTTGAACGGCGGAGCGGATATCGCCTCGGTTCCCCTGCAGATTTCGTACGATCCGGCCAAACTCTCGCTGGTCAACGTGGATTCCGGGGACTTTCTCAGCCGGGACGGGAAAGCCGCGGCTCTGGTTCACCGCGACGACGGGCCGGGCAGCCTCACTGTCGTTGCCTCGCGTCCGCCGGGCGCGGCCGGGGTGAGCGGTGCGGGCGTGGTCTGCGTCCTCAGTTTTCAGGCCAAGGCCGCTGGAGAGAGCGCGATCGTCATGACCCGTCCGGGAGCGGTCAACAGCGCCCAGCAGCAGCTTCCGGCCAGAGGCGCGCGGATCAGCATTAAAGTGCGCTAGGGAGCAGTGCCGATGAGCCCCAATCCGATGAGTATCGTCCCGCCGGCCCGGATGCGCCGCGGGCGGGAGCGGGGTCTAACGCTGGTGGAGTTGATCGTGACCGTGGCGATTCTCTCCATCCTCGCTTCGGCGGCCGTTCCCCTCACCATCTTCAAGGTGAAGCGCGACAAGGAGCGAGAGCTGCGCCGCGATCTGTGGGAGATGCGCGACGCCATCGACCACTACAAGGATGCCGCCGACCAGCACGCCTTTCAGACCAAGGTGGACAGCCAGAACTATCCGCCCGACCTGGAGACGTTGGTCAACGGGGTGGATGTCCAGGGCAAGAAGGTGAAGTTTCTCCGTCGGATTCCGGTGGACCCCATGACAGACAAGGCCGAGTGGGGCTTGCACTCGATGCAGGACGATCCCAAGTCGGATTCCTACGGCGGGCAGAGCGTTTTCGATGTGTATTCCAAGTCCACGGCCACGGCCCTGGACGGCACCAAGTATTCGGATTGGTAGGTCGTCGCGTAGTTGGCGGAATTTGGCTTCGCTAACACGCAAGAGGGTTCATTGCGCAGGATTCCAAAACACGATTCGGGTTTCACGCTGATCGAGCTGATGATCGTGATGGCCATCATCGGCGTGCTGGCCACGCTGGCCATTCCCAGCTTTGTGGGCGCCCTCAAGCACGCCCGCGAGGCGGTGCTCAGGGAAGATCTGCACGTCATGCGCGCGGCCATCGACTCCTACACCATGGACAAGCAAAAGGCGCCGCAGACCCTGGACGACCTGGTTCAGGAGGGCTACCTCAAGAGCATTCCCGAAGACCCGATGACCCACAACAAGGACACCTGGGTCACCGACTCGAGCGACGCGCTGCACTCGCTGGACCAGACCGATCCCGGCATCGACGACGTGCACTCCGGCTCCCAGGAGCCGGGGTCGGACGGGCAGCCGTACTCCAGTTGGTAAGCGCACCGCCCCTCGTGGCCGATTGAGCCCCCCATGGCGATCGATTCTGAACTGCCGCCTGCCTACGACTTCGCCCTTCAGGTGGAGCGGCTCTACAAGGCTCTGATTCTTCATGCCGATGCCGACTCCGGCCGGATTCCCGAGCCGGATCTGGGTGGCAAACTGCTCTACGCCGGAGAACTGGCGCAAGGACGCGCGCTGGTGGTCGCGGGCAACATCGCCGGCGCCGCCACGCTGGCCGCCAGCACCGATGCCGCCGCGCAGAAGCAGTCTGTTCGCGAAGGGGTTGTGGATTTCCTCGTCACCTCGCTCGACGAAGCCCTGCGCATCCTGAAAAACGAACTCCGCAAGCGCGAAACAGTCGCGGTCTGCGTGGCAGTGGCGCCCAGCGCCGTCGCGCGCGAGATGCTGGAGCGCGGCGTGCTGCCCGATCTGCTGGCTGCGGACGCGACGGACCGAGCGGAGTGCGAGGCTTTTCTAAGTCAGGGAGCGCGGCGGATCGAGCGCTTCGATGCGGAGGAAAACCAGACCTTGCTGACCTGGCGCGTGGCCGCCGCTCCCGCCCAATGGCTGCCCAAAGTGGATGCCATCGCTCTCAATTGCCTGAGCCCAGCCGACCTGCCCGCGCGCCGCTGGCTGCGTCTGGCCCCTCGTTACCTGGGCCGTCTGGCGCAGGGGATGCGGCTCTTGCGCTGCGCTGCGCCTACCGCTCTGGAGTTTCGAAGCCGCGTGCGGACAGCGATGGATCGCGGGGAGATCGGCGTTCCGGTCGAGATGCATCTGATCCGCGGCGACGAGCCCGTACGGTGCCAATTCATACCGCCGATTCGCTGACTTCAGTCCTGCCCGCCCGCCGCTTCGATCCGCGCCCACAATTCCTTCACGCCGTAGCCGGTCTTGGCGGAGACGGGCAGCACGTCGTCCAGTTCCAGCCCCTTTTTCAAGGCCAGCAGGTTGCGAGTGCGCTCGTTGCCGCTGAGCCGGTCGATCTTGGTGGCCACCACGGCAAACTCGCGCCCCGCGGCGCGCAGCCAGTCAATCAACTGGCGGTCGCTTTCTTGCGGAGGCACGTTCGAGTCCACCAGGCAAACGCACAGCTTGAGGGTCGAGCGAATCGCCAGGTAGGGCTCGATAAAGGCCGGCCATCCAGAGGAGATCGATTTGGAAATCTTGGCGTAGCCGTAGCCGGGCAGGTCGGCAAAGACCAGCTTCCGCCGATTGCTCGGGTCCAGCAGGGCAAAAAAGTTGATCGCCCGCGTCCGGCCCGGCGTGGAGGAGACTTTGGCCGCCTTTTCTCCAGTCAGATTGTTCAGCAGGCTCGATTTGCCCACATTCGAGCGGCCCAGAAAAGCAATCTCCGGCACGTCCGGTGCAGGGAATTGATCCGCCGCCATGGCCGAAAGCAAAAACTGTGTTGTAAACCGCATAAGGTCTAACGATACAGGAGTGGGCTGGCGCTACTTCAGTAGTTCAGCCGGGTGCCCCAGGTCTCGCCTTTGAGAGCTGGGATTCAAGGAAGATTGTTTACTGCCTTGCCGGCGCGCCGGACGGCATCTCCGCCGGCGGCACGGCGGCCAGTACATCGGTCTCCGCGGGCATCGCCGAAGGCAGCGGGCTCTCCAGCGCCAGCACCAGCACCTCGTCCATCTGGTCCACAAAGTGGAGCTTCATCGCCTTCTTGATGTTGTCCGGCAGTTCGGCAATGTCTTTCTCGTTGGCGCGGGGCAGGATGATCTCGAAGATGCCGGCGCGCAGCGCGGCCAGCAGCTTCTCTTTCAATCCGCCGATGGCCAGCACCTTGCCGCGGAGGGTGATTTCGCCGGTCATGGCCACGTCGCGCCGCACCGGAATCTTGGCCAGCGCGCTGGCCATCGCCGTGGCCATGGTGATGCCGGCCGAGGGACCGTCCTTGGGAATCGCGCCCTCGGGCACGTGCAGATGCAGGTCCACGTTGCGATAGAATTCCCGGCTGAGTCCCAGCGTCTGCGCCTTGCCGCGGATGTAGCTGAGCGCGGCCTGCGCCGACTCCTGCATCACGTCGCCCAACTGGCCGGTGATGGTGAGCTTGCCCTTGCCGTCCAGCACCTGCACTTCGGTCGTGAGGATGCTGCCGCCGACCTCGGTCCAGGCCAGTCCTGTCACCAGGCCGACCTCGCTCTTCTCGTGCACCTCGGAATCGCGGTACCGGGCCACGCCCAGGAACTCGTGGATGTTTTCGGCGGTCAGCTCTTCCTTGTGCTTGGCGCCGCTTTTCACCACGCGCCGGGCCACCTTGCGGCAGACATTGCCGATCTCGCGCTCCAGGTTGCGGACGCCGGCCTCGCGCGTGTACGAGCGGATGATCTCCAGGATTGCGTCGTCGCCGAAGACGATGTTTTTCTCGCTCAGCCCGGTCTGCTCGCGCTGCTTCTTCACCAGGTATTGCCGCGCAATTTCCAGCTTTTCCTGCTCGGTGTAGCCCTGCAGGCGCAGAACCTCCATGCGGTCCTGCAGCGCCGCCGGAATCGTGTGCATCACATTGGCCGTGGCCACAAACAGCACCTGCGACAGGTCGTAATCCACGTCCAGATAGTGATCCTGAAAGGCCGAGTTCTGCTCCGGGTCCAGCACTTCAAGCAGCGCCGAAGCCGGGTCGCCGCGGAAGTCCGAGGCCATCTTGTCCACTTCGTCCAGCAGGAAGACGGGGTTCTTGGTGCCCGCCCGCTTCATATGCTGGATGATCTGGCCGGGCAAAGCGCCGATATACGTCCGGCGATGGCCGCGAATCTCGGCTTCGTCGCGGATGCCGCCCAGCGAGAGCCGGACAAACTTGCGTCCGGTGGCCTTGGCGATCGACATGCCCAGTGAGGTTTTGCCCACGCCCGGCGGTCCGGCAAAACAGAGGATCGAGCCCCTCGGATTCTTGACCAGTTGGCGAACGGCCAGAAACTCGAGAATGCGCTCCTTGATCTTCTCCAGCCCGTAGTGGTCGGTGTTCAGCACCTTTTCCGCGTACTCGATGGAGCGGGTTTCTTTCGACCGCTTCTTCCACGGCACGGCCAGCAGCCAGTCGATGTAGTTGCGGCTCACCGTGGACTCGGCCGACATGGGCGGCATTGCTTCCAGTTTCTTGAGCTCCTGGATGGCCTTGTCCAGCACGTCCTTGGGCATGCCCGCGGCTTCGATCTTCTTGCGCAGCTCGTCGAACTCGCTCATTTCGCCCCGGCCCAGTTCCTTTTGGATGGCCTTGATCTTCTCGTTGAGGTAATACTCTTTCTGCGCCCGCTCCATCTGCCGCTTCACGCGCGACTGGATATTGCGGTCCAGGTCGAGCTTCTCGATCTCGATGTCCAGCACGTCGGCGATGCGCGCCAGCCGCGCCGCGGGATCGAAGATGGCCAGCAGCTCCTGCTTTTCCTCGATGCCCAGTTGCAGATTGGCCGCGATGGTGTCGCTCAGCTTGGAGGGCTCGTCCATGCGCACGGTGGCGATGATGGTTTCGTAGTTGAGAGACTGTTGCAGCTTGACGTACTGCTCGAAAAGCCCGGTCACCCGCGCCATCAACTGCTCGATCGCCGGGGTCATCTCGAATTGAACCTTGCCGGTGCGCACCGTGGCCACAAAGAAGCCGTCGCGGTCGGTCACCTCGGTGGATTTGGCGCGCTCCACGCCCTCCACCAGCACCTTGATGTTGCCGTCGGGCATCTTGACGCTCTGCACGATGTTGCAGATCGACCCGACCTGGTAGATCTCCTTGGCCTTGGGCTCGTCGATCGAGGCGTCGTGCTGGGTGGCGAGGAAAATCTTGCGCTCGCCGGTGAGCGCTTCTTCCAGGGCGCGTACGCTCGACTCGCGGCCCACCACGAAGGGCGTCATCATGTACGGGAAGATGACCATGTCCCGGATGGGCATCATGGGCAGTTTGCGCTGCTCGGTCTTTTCGCGGGATGCGGTCATAGGGTCACCTTGTCTATTGGACGCACGAAATCAACTCCGGATGCAGGGCCGATTCAGCGACTCATGTTGGGATTGTACAGCCGAACCGGTGCGCCGCAAGGCGCCAAAGACACGATCTCCCAGGTCGTGAAATCGAGCCCTGGGAGATCGCGGTTCAAAGACAGCAATGTAAAACTCGATAAATCAGCCCGCTTTTTCCAGCAAACACAACGACAGATCGCGCCGCTCGACCATATCGCTGGTAATCTCCAGGTCGCGGACCCGCTTGTTGTTGGGCAGGTTGTACATCAGGTCCAGCATCAGCTCTTCCAGGATCATGCGCAGTCCGCGCGCGCCCACCTTGCGCGCCATGGCCTCGCGGGCGACGGCGCAGGTGGCTTCCGGCGTAAAGTGCAGGCGAACGTTCTCATACTCCAGCAGCCGCTGATACTGCTTGAGAATGGCGTTCTTCGGCTTGGTCAGAATCTCGATCAGCGCCGCCTCGTCCAGTTCGTCGAGGATGCCCATTACCGGCAGACGGCCCACAAACTCGGGAATCAGGCCGTATTTGATCAGATCCTGCGGCTCGGTCTTGCGCAGCAGTTCGGTGTCGCGATGGGAACGCGTCGTGGCGGCATCGGCTTCGGCATCGACGGCCTTGAAGCCCAAAGCCTTCTTGCCCACGCGGCGGCCCACTACGCGCTCCAGACCCACAAACGCTCCTCCGCAGATGAAGAGGATGTTGGTGGTATCGACGGCGGTGAACTCCTGGTGCGGATGCTTGCGTCCGCCCTGCGGCGGAACATTGGCCACGGTGCCCTCGAGAATCTTGAGCAACGCCTGCTGCACGCCCTCGCCGCTCACGTCGCGGGTGATCGAGGGGTTCTCGTCCTTGCGGCCGATCTTGTCGATCTCGTCGATGTAGATGATGCCTTGCTGGGCGCGCGTCACGTCGCCGTCGGCCGCCTGCAGCAGCTTGAGGATGATGTTCTCCACATCCTCGCCCACGTAGCCGGCTTCGGTCAGGGTGGTCGCGTCCACGATTGCGAAGGGCACGTCCAGCATCTTGGCCAGGGTATGCGCCAGCAGCGTCTTGCCCGACCCGGTGGGCCCGATGAGCAGAATGTTGCTCTTGGCCAGCTCCACCTCGTTGTTGCGCATGCGGTTCATCTGGATGCGCTTGTAGTGGTTGTAGACCGCGACGGCGAGTTTTTTCTTGGTCTGGTCCTGCCCGATGACGAAATCGTCGAGGAAGCTCTTCACTTCCTGCGGCTTGGGCAGGTGGCCGGCCGTGGCGGCGGGAGCGGTTTCGCCGCGGTCGTCCTCGAGAATCGAGTTGCAGACGGCTACGCACTCGTCGCAAATGTAGGCGCGCGGGTAGTCGCTGGGCGACGAGATCAGCTTGGCCACGGCGTCCTGCGACTTATGGCAGAACGAGCAGCGCAGTGCTTCTTCGGGTCCCGTGCGCATTTTCATGTTTCTACTCCCTTTGAACGAGCTTGGCGATGTGAACTCAGTGAGTGGCGCTGGCGGATTGAGCCCGCCGGCCCGGTAAGCGGTTTACGCGCGCGGCCGGTCGATGATTTCATCGACGATGCCGTATTCCTTGGCTTGCTGCGAGTTCATGATGAAGTCGCGCTCAACGTCGCGCTCGATGCGGTCCAGGGGCTGACCGGTGTGTTTGGCGATCAGGTTGTTGGTAATCTCGCGGATGCGCAGGATTTCGCGCGCATGAATGTCGATATCGGTGGCCTGGCCGCTGAGCCCGCCCATCGACGGCTGATGAATGAGAATGCGCGAGTTGGGCAGGGCGAAGCGCTTGCCCTTGGTGCCCGCCAGCAGCAGGAACGCGCCCATGCTGGCCGCCTGGCCGATGCAGTACGTGACGACGTTGTTCTTGATGAACTGCATCGTGTCGTAGATGGCCAGGCCCGCGGTGATCGAGCCGCCCGGCGAGTTGATATACAGCGAAACGTCCTTCTCCGGGTCCTCGCCCTGAAGAAAGAGCATCTGCGCCACAATGAGGTTGGCCACCTGGTCGTCGATGGGCGTGCCAAGAAAGATGATGTTGTCGCGAAGCAGACGGGAAAAAATGTCGTAGGCGCGCTCGCCTCGGCTCGTCTGCTCAACCACCATGGGAACCAATGCCATTGAGTCTTTCTCTCGCTCGTGCGGTTGGGGGCCGTAGCTCCCCGGTTTTGAGTGGCCGCGCGGCGTTCTATCCGGTCCGCGCGGCGATTTCTGCCCTCTTCGGAGCCTAAGCGGGCAGTCGTTCGTACAGCAAACTTGCGGTTTTTTCCCGCCGCATTTGTTCCCGGATTCTAGCCAGTCCGCCGTCCCCCGTCAAACGCGCACGCAGCGCATCGACCGATTCTCCGGACTGCAGGGCTGCCATCTGCAACTCGCTCTCCAGTTCCTCGTCGCTGACGCTGACGTTTTCCTCCTGCGCGATGCGGTCCAGCAGGATCGAAGCCTTCACCTCGGCCACCGCGCTCTCGCGCTGGGCCGTGCGCAGGCGCTGGAAGTCCAGCTTGCGCATCTGCTCGGTGTTCATGCCCTGGGCGGCCAGTGCGCGCAGGCCGCGTTCCAGCCGCGCGTCAATCTGTTCCTGCACCAGCGACTCGGGAACCGGGAATGCGTAGCGCTCGATCAGGGCCGCGAAGAGCCGGTCCTTGGTCTCGCCTTCCACGCTGCGCCGCTTGCGGGCGGCCAGATGCTCGCGAATGCGGGCTTCCAGATCGGCAAAGCTGTCATAGGCGCCGATCTCCTTGGCAAAGTCGTCGTTCAACTCCGGCAGGGTGCGCTTCTTGATGGCCTTGACTTCAATCTCATAGGCTACGGTCTTGCCGGCCAGCTTGGGTTCGGCATAGTCGGCCGGATAGATGACCTCGGCCTTCAACTCCTGGCCGGGCTTGGCGCCGCGCAGAGCGGTGGTGAAGGCCTCCAGCGTGTCTTTGCCGCCGACTTCGACCAGCGTGTCTTCGCCGGCCACGGGGGCGGCTTCGGCGTCGCCTTCCACCTGGCCCTTGTAGCTGATCTGCGCCCAGTCGCCATCCACCAGCGCGCGGTCTTCCTCCACCGGCTCAATCGTGGCGCGCGACTCGCGCAGTTGCCCAAGCTCCTGCTGGAACTCTTCCTCGGTAATCTCCACCGGCGGCTTTTCCACCGTCACGCTCTGGTAGCCCTCGATGGAGAAATCGGGAATGAACTCGAAGACCGCCTTCACGTGCAGCGGCTCGCCGTCCTCGACGGTCAGTTCGGTCACCTGCGGCTGCCCGACCGGCTTGATGCCCTGCTCGGTGACCGCTTTGTTGAAGCGCTCGGGAAGCAGGCCGTCGATCACTTCCTTGCGAATATCGTCGGCGAAGCGGCGCTTGACCACCGTCTCGGGAACCTTGCCCGCGCGGAAGCCGGGAATCTTGGCATATTTGCGATAGTTGCGGATGACGCCGCTGTAGGCCTTGGAAACTTCTTCGGCGGGAATGTCCAGAACCAGCTCGCGGGTGCATTCCGGGTTCAGCACCGGGCCGTGCTGGTGCTCGTGGCCATGGTCATGCTCATGGTCGTGCCCTTCGTGCGCGTGATCCTGTTCGTGGTTGTGGTCGTGCTCCGCCTCGGGCGCGTCGGGCCGGGGGCTGTTTTCGAGGGTGTCGGTAGAACTCAACGTTTTGCCTTCCAGGCGCGCCTTGCGCGCCGAACAAACAGCCGTTCCGGCTGCGACTTTGGGCTGATTCCAGGCTGCAAATCGCCCATTCCGCGCTGCAAGCCGTCTATTGCTCCAACAAACCGCAGCTTAGGGCCGCCGTTCGCTGCGAAACCGGCACAGAACAGCCGGGGATATGCCTCATCTCATGGTAAGTTGGTTTGCTGGCAGGGTCAAACCGGCCGCGCCGGTCCGGGCGCGGAAGAGCATCGCAAAAGGCACGTTACTGCTCAGTGACCTGGGGCTTACGAACGTAAGGGAGAAAACGGGGATGGGCCGCGCCATACAGCGCGTAGTGCTTTCGGGCCTCATTCAGGCTGAGGGCGCCGTTCACGGTCAAACGCACCTCGGAGGCGTCGCCGTCCTCCTGGCCGTCGTCCTCCCACCAGCAGACCGGGCACAGCGCCAAGGCGCCCGGAGCCGGCAGCGTCTTGCACCCGCAGCACGGGCAGCGGAAACGAGTCTCCAAGGATTCCCCCATGTAAATGGACGCCAAGCGAGGCCTGCAGGTTTACACAAATACAGCTCTTAGAGCGGTTCTCACCTGCACGTACCCTTGCCAGCTCTGTGCAAGGTGGCTTTTTCTTAGGGAAATAGCCACTCGGCGGCATGGCTTCGGAGTATAGCAATGGGAGAACCGCTCTAGCCGCCAACCATCGGCTTTCAGCCGCGCTTTTTCTGCCTCCTGGCTTCCGCGCTCAGGCCGAGCAACTCAGCCGGTAAAGCCAAAATGCTGGAGGCGAGTGGTGCCCGCCACACAAATTGTCGTTGATGTTTTGCAAGGACACGACTTCATTCGTGCCGTCAACAGCCTGGAATGAGCTGGATTTAGCGCCTGAGGGGGGCTTTGCCCAAAAAAAGTCGCTAAAACGGCTTTCTTGCCCAAAACTCGCCATGTTGCCCAAGAAGTCGAGCGGCTGCCCAACAAGCAGAAATCCTGCCCATGAATGCCTCCGGCCGGGCCCACCAGCCACTGGATCGAGGCGTGAGCAAATGTTGATGAAAAGGTAACGGCCGAGATGGCAGTGATCCAGGCCAGATCGCTTTTTTGACACACAAGTCACTATCGAGGCTTCCTGGTGCGTTGGGGCGCAAGGGAGGAGTTTGTGTGTAGTTCTGTGGATCGTTGGCCAAGGTTTTTCAAAACAGAAATCCACACCTTCGGAGTTGTTCCAAATGTCCGGTGGAACATTTCAACAAAGGCGCTCGATTGACAATAACCAACCTTGTGGGCAACTTCCTTGATTGAACATCCCGCGACCAACAACTCCACTGCTTTGGTTAACCGGACCTGTCGTCGCCACGATTCAAAGTTGATGCCGATCTCGTCACGAAACACTCTCTCGATCGTCCTGACACTGACACCTGCCTCCGCACATAGAGCCGCCATCGTCTTCGACTCAGCCGGATTCCGCAAGATTGCCTGAGCCACAACAAGTGCTCTCGCCTCTCGGGGCAGCGTCACAAATGTGGGCATAGGGGAGGCCCACTGAAGATGAGCAATCAGCAGGTCGCGAAGAGCGCACTCGTAGCGATTGTGCACACGAAGCTGGCTGACGTGTACGGTTTCGACGATGAGTTCTCGTAACAGCGGAGTCACGTGAAGTACAGCGCAGTGCTGCTCCAATCTCGCCGTCAGTCCTGTTCGCAGATAGAGCGTGCGCATCGAAACAGGTCCCGGCATGTGAATCCTGTGGCGGGTTCCGGCTGGAATCCACAACGCAAAATGCGGTGGGATCAGCCATACGCTCTGACCGGAAAACACTTCCATGAGGCCGCTGATTGCGTAGATCAATTGATCCGACCCATGCGCGTGGTCCAACACCTCAAACCCGGCAGGGTACTCGTAGGCGAGCGTCGCAACAGCAACGCCGCGCTTCGGATCGTATTCTGTCAAAACGATATTCTGTCGCAATAGAGATATATTATGGCGCAACAACACTCTTGCGACAATCCATCAACAAGCTCATCATCATTGCATGTCACAACCATCCGGACTCGGCAAGTTCAATATCGTCGGATTCGTCTCCATTGTTGACGTATCCCGTGCAAAGGCCTTCTATCGCGACACGCTTGGTCTGCGGCTGGTGATGGAAGAACCGCCGTTCGCGTTGGTCTTTGACGCTAATGGCATCATGATTCGACTTGGCATGGCCAAAGAGATTACGCCAGCGCATGGAACGGTTTTGGGTTGGCAAGTCCCGGAAATCAACGAAGTCGTAAAAAACCTGGGGCAGGCCGGAGTCCAATTCGAGCGCTATGCGGGAATGGACCAGGATGAATTGGGCATCTGGACTTCACCTACCGGTGCGAAGGTCGCCTGGTTCAAAGATCCGGACGGGAATATTTTGAGCATCTCAGAACATCCTGAGTTGAAGGGCTGAGCCTCACAAGACCTCTGATTCGATTCCAAATTTGCCGGTGCTGATCGGATGGTCGCCAAGCCGGCAGTTACCATGTAGCCACCCCGGAAAGCCCGGCAGAGTTCGGGCAACTCCGGCGGAAGCCGCTCGAAGCTGAAAGCTGCACTCCGGGAGTAGAATCGGGCGCCAGGGGGAAGAGAGAAAATATGTCGCGTCTGCGTGCCGGTCTTGCGTTTCAATTGAGTCGCATCGTGTTGATGGGATTGCTCATAACCGTTCCGGCGACGATCACGTCCCAGGCCCAGCCCGCGCCGCTGCGGGTGGCCGTCGTGGGCCTGGTGCACGGACACGTGGAGGGCTTTTTCGGGGCCTTGCCCCAGCATAAGGACGTGGAACTGGTGGGCATTGCCGACCCCGACCCGGCTCTGGCCTCTCGATATGCGAAGAAGTACGCCCTCCCGCCGAGCCTCTTCTTTACCGGCATGGAAGCCATGATCGAGGCGCGCCATCCCCAGGCGGTGCTGGTTTATACCTCCATCGGCGACCATCGCAAGACGATCGAGACCGCGGCGCGGTACGGCGTCTCGGTGATGGTCGAGAAGCCGCTGACCCTCTCGCTCGACGATGCGCTGGCCATCCGCCGCGTGGCCCGCGAACACCATATTCAGGTGCTGGTGAACTACGAAACCACCTGGTACGCGAGCAACAAGGCCGCCTACGACGAGGTGGAGAATCGCCGCCTGGGCGACCTTCGCCGGGTGGTGATCCACGACGGCCACCAGGGCCCCAAAGAGATCGGCGTGGGGCCGGAGTTCCTGGGCTGGCTCACCGATCCCGCCCAGAACGGCGCCGGCGCTCTCTATGACTTTGGCTGCTACGGCGTGGACCTGACGACCTGGCTCATGCACGGCGAAGCGCCGCTGACCGTCACTGCGGTGTTGAACCGCGACAAGCCGCAGATTTACCCCAATGTGGATGACGACGCCACCGTCGTTCTCGCCTATCCCCGCGCGCAGGCCGTGATCCAGGCCTCGTGGAACTGGCCCTTCGGCCGCAAGGATATGGAAATCTACGGCGCAACCGGCTATGCCATCACCGTCGGCGCAGACCGGCTGCGCTTGCGCCATGAGCACGACTCCGAGGAGCAAACCCGGTCAGCCGCTCCGCTCAGCCCGCCGCAGGACAACTCGCTGAGTTATCTCGCGGCCGTCCTGCGCGGCCAGATCGATCCCCAGGGCAGCCTCGGCGCGCTCGACACCAACGTGGTGGTCATGCAGATTCTGGATGCGGCCCGCGAATCGGCGCGCACCGGCAAGACCGTCCGGCTGGCGAAACTGGGTGAGTAACCTTCTTTAGCAGCCTGTGGTGAAAGTTGATTTTTGAAAGGGCACGACTTCAGTCGCAACAAATTCGTCGGAGATCTTATGTTTTGAAAGGGCACGACTTTAGTCGTGCCGCAAACGACCTGAAATGAGCAGGGCTTCAGCCCCTGAGGGAAGGTTCCAGGGATTTCGATGTCAACTTGGAGCCATTTGAAAATGACTCTATTTGAGGCGGACACCACGAGTACCGTGTCCGCGAGATTCGGTAATCCGGCACAACCCTTGGGTGCCCCAGGTCCCTCGCTTGCATTCGGGGACCTGGGAAAGCACGAAATCATCAAGACACGGTACTCGTCACCATCTCCAATCCCGCGCGGGAGAAGAATCAATCAAGCGAATTAAATTGAACACGATTTACGGATAAGTTCTTTCGCCGCCGCGGAGGGGCGGTTTGCACCCATTGGTTTGCCGATGATTTCCCCAGTGCGCGTAGAATGAAAATATGCAGATCGATCCCGGCCTCTGGCAGGGAGCTGATCGGTCCGCACCCCCCCCCAGGAAATCGCGCTAAAAATAGGCGTCAAATAGCACAAAATAAATGAGTTAGAATCATTTTTCCGGTAAAAGTAAATTTGCAATCCATTGAAAATAAACACCTTAAAGATAGCCAAGGCCGCGAAAAATGGCGCAAAAAGGCGATCTTCCGGGCACAAAAATCAGCTTCTGGGCCGCTTGCGGCTTGAAAGGGGGGATCTGCCCTGGGAAGGTCGGTGCGTCTCAGGCCTGCGGAGGTGAGAACCGCCCTGGGGTGGGATAAAAGCCACCCTCTACAGCAACAGGAGAGATGCCCTGACTAGCTCCTGCGGCATGTACTTTGGAGCCTTCGACGCCCATTCGGGGTTTTTCCACAGCTTCTGAAGCTCAATGTCGATTTGATTGAGTTTTCGGTACGACTGAAGTTGTGCCCTTTCAAAAACACATCCACAACGATCTGTGTGGCGGATACCAGCGGCTCATTCATCGGGAGCGGGGACCTCGCATAAAATGGCTGGGGGAGAACGCATGGAAAAGAGATGGCAGTTTGTGCACCGGCGGTGGAATCCGCTGCGGAAGTCGTGGGTTTTGGTTTCGCCGCATCGCACGCAGCGTCCGTGGCAGGGGGAAGTGGGGCAGAAGGCCGCGCCGTCGGGCGTCTCGTACGATCCGCAATGCTATTTGTGCCCGGGCAACAAGCGGGCGGGCGGAGCGGAGAACCCGGCGTACGAGGGGATTTTTTCGTTTGTGAACGACTATGCCGCGCTGCTGCCGGATTCGCCGGCGGTTGCCGAGGCGCAGGCTTCGCCGTTATTGAAGGCCGAAGCGGCCCGCGGCCTGTGCAAGGTGGTGTGCTTTCATCCCGACCACAGCCTGACGCTGGCGCGCATGACGCGCGAAGAGATTCGCCCGGTGGTGGACGCCTGGACGCGGGAGTACGAGGAGTTGGGCGGCAAGGAGTGGATCGAGTACGTACAAATCTTCGAGAACCGCGGGGCGATGATGGGGGCCAGCAACCCGCATCCGCACTGCCAGATCTGGTCCACCGGTTTTGTGCCCGACGAGCCCGCGGCGGAGACCGTGGCGCAGCGCGAGCACCTGGCCAGCACCGGCCGCTGCCTGCTGTGCGATTACGTGCAGGCGGAACGGGCGAGCGGGGAGCGGGTGGTCTTTGAGAATGAGCACTTTGCGGCGATTGTCCCGTTCTGGGCGGTGTGGCCGTTCGAGGTGCTGCTGGTTTCGCGCCGCCACATGGGAGCGCTGCCGCAGTTCAGCGAGGCCGAGCGGGACGGGCTGGCGGACGCGCTGAAACGGCTGACCACCCGGTACGACAACCTTTTCGAGACCAGTTTTCCCTATACGATGGGCTTTCACCAGTCGCCGACGGACAAGGAAGGGCATCCGGAGTGGCATTTCCACGCCCACTTCTATCCCCCGCTGCTGCGCTCGGCCACGGTGCGCAAGTTCATGGTGGGCTTTGAGATGCTGGGCATGCCGCAGCGGGACATTACGCCCGAGGGCGCGGCGGAACGACTGCGCGGCTGCGCGGAGGAGCACTTCTGGCCAAGGGGTTGAGGCGGAAAGGGGGGCATTTCCCGCCGGAGACGGGGGAAATGCCGCGGCCGGGAGGGGTGGTGAGCTCGCTGGGGCTCGAACCCAGGACCCACGCCTTAAAAGGGCGTTGCTCTACCAACTGAGCTACGAGCTCGTTCAAGGCCGCTGACTCCAAATTATCACAGGGAGAGATTTGCCGCTGCGGCGGGAGCTCCGGCCGGCGAGGCGGAATGAATGTCGCCGCACTCGGAACCGGGCTGGACGGCGCAGGATCAAGCGAGGCTGCCGGACCCGATTTTGGAATTCGCTGCGAGAATAAACTGCAAAGAATTGCCAGGAGGGCAGGAAAGAGCCGATCCCCCATCGATCATCTCAACCAGAGTACGATGGTTACCATGAGTGCCGAAAATATGGTTACCTGGTAATCGGTTGATGGCGCATTTGGAAGAAAACGGGGGATTTTGGGTCATTCGTATAACAAGAAAGTGGTAGGAGGGTAACCTTTCTAGTGCTATTGTTCTGAGAACAAGGGCGCGCATAGGATTCGTCATGAGGATACCTTCCGTCTGATTGCGCGAGGTCCGGTTTTCCGCATAGAGAAGAGTAAGGCAGCAACCGCAGAAGCCTCCGATGTCCGGTTTTGGCGGCGGAAGGAGCAGGTGGAAAATGACAGATCGCAAAGGGCTCGTTGACCAGAACGAGACACCGGAAGATGTTGCAACCCTCTATTCCTGGGCGAATCTGCATGGCGCCAAGTACCGGGACTTTTCGGCATCGCGGGCGCAGATGCGGGAGCGGGCACGGCTGCGGGTTCAGGACGCGATTGAAGAAGAGCGCCGGCGCGCCCGCGAAGAGGCCGAGGCGCAGAAGACGGCCGAGGCGGTGCGCGGGGCAGAGGCAGCGCGCCAGGCGGAGTTGATTGCGCAGCAGGAAGCGCAGCAGGCGGCCCAACTGGCGGCGCAGCAGGCGCAGCAAAGGGCGTGGCAGCAGCCGCGTTCGGAGCGGTTTTCCGCTCTCGCCGCTCCCCCTCCGGCGGCGCCGTATTATCCGGCGCAAGCTGCGCAGCCCGAGTATCCGGGGTATAGCGCGCCACCGGCCTACCGGCCGGCAGCAGGGCAGCAGCCCTACGCGCCAGTGCGCGAAGAGAACTATAGCCAACCGGGCAGCCAATGGGCTCCGGGGGAGGCGCGCGAGAACACGGGCCGACCGGCGTGGCTGGCGCCGGAGCGGGCGGGCGGATCGACCCCGCAGGCGATCGCGCAGGCGCCCGAAGACACCTTGCAGGGATCGCGAGACCGGCTGACCTCGCGCTGGTTTGCATTGAAGAGCGTATTCGAGGGCGCCAGCGCGCCCGCCGAGCCGCTTCCGGCCCAGGCTCCGGCGCGCGTTCCGGTGCTGGCGGTTTTTTCGCTGGCCGGGGGAGTGGGCAAGACGAGCCTGGTGGCGACGCTGGGGCGTTCGCTTTCAGCCCGCGGCGAACGGGTGCTGCTGGTGGATACGGCGGCCTATGGGCTGCTGCCTTTCTTCTTTGGGGCGCGGGATCAGCGTCCGGGCATGCTGCGCACCTTCAGTCCGCCGGGGGCGAGCGGGGATGCGCCGATCCAGATGGTGACGATCGATCCTGAAACGCTGGGCCCGGAGACGGCGGCTCAAGAGACGCTGACGCAGGAGATCGGCCGATATTCGCGCGGGGCGAGCCGGGTGATCGTGGATCTGGCGACGGCTTCGGCGGGGACGACGCGGCGGTTGCTGCGCATGTCGCCGATGGTTCTGGTGCCGGTGATTCCGGATATGAATTCGGTGGTCAGCGTGAGCTCGATCGACGCCTTCTTCCAGCGCAACAGCGGTGTTTCCGGCAGCAGGGTGCATCCCTACTATGTACTGAACGAGTTCGATCCTTCTCTTCCGCTGCATCTGGATGTGCGGGAGGTCCTTCGCGAGCAGTTGGGCGACCGGCTTTTGCCGTTTGCGCTGCGCCGCGCCGCCGCCGTGAGCGAAGCGCTCGCGGAAGGGATGACCGTGGTGGATTACGCTCCCAACTCCACCGTGGCCGAAGATTTTGGCAGCCTGGCCGGCTGGGTCAAGAGCCTATCAGCACCCGCGACCACCGGCTATCGCGGCGTGCGCTGGAGCGAACGATGACCGCGACGGGCCTTTGGCAAGATATCGGGGCCGGAGAAAACCTCTTCACCAAGTTTCTTCGCCTGTTATTTTTGCTTGCTGCAGGGGTAGCTTTTTATTTCCTGGCGGTTCTTCCCCTCACCTGGCCGCAGCAAGCGGTGCTGGGACTGTTGTCGCTGCTGATGGCCCTGGCCCTGGCGCGCAGCTCGGACTCCTATCTGATTACGCTGACGCTGATGATGATGTCGATGTTCTGCACCTTCCGGTACGGATATTGGCGCATCACGACGACGATCCGGTTCTTTCAGGACCCGGGCAATCACTGGGGCGCCCTGGACGCGTTTTTCATTCTGAGCCTGATTCTGGCCGAGGTCTACGCCTTTTTCATTCTCTTCCTGGGCTATTTCCAGACCATTTGGCCATTGCGGCGGGCGCCCGTGGCGCTGCCGGAGAACACCGAGGAGTGGCCGCACATCGATGTGCTGATCCCAACCTACAACGAGCCTTTGGACGTGGTGCGCTACACCGCGCTGGGCGCGTTGAACATGGACTGGCCGACGGACAAGCTGCACGTCTACATTCTGGACGACGGGCGGCGCAAGGAGTTTGAGCAGTTCGCCTTCGAGGCGGGGATCGGCTACAAGACCCGTCCGGACAACAAACACGCCAAGGCGGGCAACATCAACACGGCGCTGAAGAGCATGACCTCGCCGTACGTGACGATCTTCGACTGCGACCACGTGCCGACGCGCAGCTTTCTGCAGATGACGATGGGCTGGTTTCTGCGCGACCGCAAGCTGGCGATGCTGCAGACGCCGCACCATTTTTATTCTCCCGATCCGTTCGAGCGCAACCTGGGCCAGTTCCGCATCATTCCCAACGAAGGCGAGCTGTTTTACGGCATCGTGCAGGACGGCAACGACTTCTGGAACGCGTCGTTCTTCTGCGGCTCCTGCGCCGTTTTGCGCCGCGTGGCTTTGGACGAGATTGGCGGCATCGCCGTGGAGACGGTGACCGAGGACGCGCACACCTCGCTGCGGATGCAGATGGCGGGCTGGGGCACGGCGTACATCAACATTCCGCAGGCGGCGGGACTGGCGACCGAGCGTCTGTCAGCCCATGTGGGCCAGCGCATTCGCTGGGCGCGGGGCATGATCCAGATTCTGCGCACCGACAATCCGCTCTTCGCGCCGGGACTGAAGTTTGCCCAGCGGCTGTGCTACTTCAACGCGATGTGCCATTTTCTGTATGCGGTTCCGCGGCTGATCTTCCTGAGCGCGCCGCTGATCTACCTGCTCCTGAACCATACCAACGTGCCGGGTTACTGGGCGGCCATCCTGGCCTACGCGCTGCCCCACCTCACACTGTCGAATGTGACCAACTCGCGGATTCAGGGCGAGCACCGGCACTCGTTCTGGAACGAGATCTACGAGACCGTGCTGTCGCCGTACATTCTGCTGCCGACGATGATGGCGCTGATCAATCCCAAGCTGGGCAAGTTCAATGTGACGGCCAAGGGCGGGGTGGTGAAGCGGACCTTTTTCGACACCAAGATCGCGCAGCCGTTCCTGGTTCTGCTGCTGTTCAACCTCAGCGGCCTGATCGTGGCGATTCCGCGGTTCTTCATCTGGGACCGCGACCGGCCGGGGACGGTGCTGATGAACGTGATCTGGTGCATCTTCAATGTCATCATTCTGGGCGTTTGCACGGCGGTGGCGCGGGAGATGAAGCAGTTGCGGACCACGGTGCGCATCAACATCGTGACGCCGGTGATGGCCAAGCTGCCGGACGGGCGGCTGATTCCCGGAGAGACGATCGACATGTCCTCGGGCGGCACCAGCATCCGCTTCGGGGAGTCCGTAGAGGCGATACCCGAGACGGAAGTGCGGCTCGCATTCCCGTTGCCGGCGCTGGCCACCGATTTGCCCGCCACCGTTGTCTCCTCAGAAGGATCGGTGTTGCGGGTACGCTTTGAAAATCTAACCATTGCCGAACAGGAAGTGCTCACTATGGTGTTATATTCCCGAGCGGACTCGTGGCTGGGTTGGGGAGAATCCCGCGAGACCGACAACGTATTGCGCAGTATGGGGCGCATCTTCCAGATCTCGATGCATGGTCTGGTTTCGACCTTTCAAAGCCTGTTTACCGGGAAGGATTCGCGTTCCCGGAAGTCGGCCTCGCTTTCCGTGGCCCGCACCTCGTTGATTTTTGTGCTGGCGGTCCTGCTTTCCGGGGCGGCGCTGAGCGCGCAGGGGCAGACGCAGGGGTTTGCCGGAGCGCTGAAAGGCGGCGCCCCGGAGACCAACGCGCCGGTTCCTCCAGGCCAGTTCCGCGACATGTTCACGCTGAGCGACGCGGGCTCTCCGCAGATCGAGCTGCACAGCATCGACACCCGGCACGACATCTACTTCACGCTGCCGCAGACGCACGTGGTGCGCTCGGCGAAGATTCACATCTACTATGCCTTTTCTCCGAGCCTGCTGCCGCAGTTGAGCCATCTGAAGCTGCTCATGAACGGGACGCTGTTCGCGACCATCCAGCCGACGCCGGGACAGGTGGGCGGCTCGGACAGCCGGGACGCCGAAGGGGAGTTCGCGATTCCGCCGGAACTTCTGGTGCATAACAACACGCTGACCATCGAGTTCATCGGCCACTACACCATGGTCTGCGAGGATCCGGCGAACACCACGCTGTGGTCGCGCGTTCATCGCAGCACGTTTCTCGACCTCCGCGGCGACCTGCTGCCGCTGGCCGACGATCTGAAGCAACTGCCGATGCCGTTTCTGGACCCGGCGGTGATTCAGCCGCTGAGCATCCCGGTGGTTTTTGCGTCGGCGCCTTCGCTGAAGGCCATCCAGGCCGCGGGAGTGGTGACCAGCTACTTTGGCATGATCTCGGAGAACCGGCCGGTGCGCTTTCCGGTTCACATCGGGCAGATTCCGCAGGGCAACGCGATCGTGATATCCGATAGCACGGAGAATATGCCGCCGGGCTTGAATCTTCCCGGAGTGGTTTCGCCGACGGTGGCGATGCGCACCAACCCCAACGACCCCTTCAGCAAGATACTGGTGGTGGCGGGCGGGGACCCGGATCAAACGCTGAAGGCGGCGCAGGCGGTGGCCCTGCATACCGAACTGCTGAACGGGCCGCTGGCGACCATCGACAAGATCGCACTGCCGGGCAAGCAGCAGCCGGATGGAGCGCCGCGCTGGGCGCGGACCGACCAGAGCATCGCGCTGTGGGATTACGCTTCGGCGGATCAACTGCAGGGGGACGGATCGGCGCCTCTGAATGTGTATTTCCGCATTCCGCCGGATATCTTCTACTCCGAGCGGCCCAACGCCAAGCTGCGGTTGTCTTACCGCTATAACTCGATTCCCATCGGCCCGATCTCGAGCATGCAGGTGCGGATCAACAACGCCTTTCTTGGCTCGGTGCCGCTGATCCCCGGCCAGGAAGCCTCAAAGAGGATGGAGACGGACGTGCCGGTTCCGGTAGTGAACCTGCGGCCGTTTTCGAATTCGCTGTCCTTCGACTTCACCTTCCAACTGCTCAAGAAGGGGGGCTGCCAGGACACGACGCCGATCAATATGCAAGGCGCGATTCTGCGCGACACCTACCTGGACCTGCGCGGCTATCCGCACTACGCGCCGCTGCCCAACCTGGAGACCTTTGCCAACGCGGGGTTCCCGTTCACGCGGTATGCGGACCTGAGCGAGACGACGGTGGTGCTGCCGCCGACCCCGACCGAGCAGGAGATTGAAGCCTTCGTCACGTTGATGGGGCACTTCGGCCGGCAGACGGGGTTTCCGGCTTTGCGGGTGACCGTGGCCGGCCCCGACGTGCTGCAGGCGGGGGCGACCAGCGATTTCATTATTCTGGGCACGGGGGACGATCAGCCGGCTTTCGACAAGCTGGCCAGCCGTCTTCCGGTCGCGGTGCGCAGCGGACAGGTGCAGGTGCGGGACACACAGGGCTTCTTCGCTCCCCTGCATCATGCATGGTGGAAGCTCAGCTCGGACGAGCACACGGAATCCGGCGACCTAACGGCGGCCGGCGCGCCGGACTCGGTGATCGAGGGCATCGAGTCTCCGTACGACCCGGGTGGAAGCCGGAGCATCGTAGCCATCCACTTCAAGGACGCGGCCGCCTTTGAGCCTTTCATGGCGACCTTCATGAAGGTGCAGCAATCCAGCGATATCTCCGGATCGGTCTCCGTTCTCCATGGCATGCAATTTCAGTCGTTCCGAATCGGTTCCGAGGTCTATCATGTGGGGGTGCTCCCCTGGTGGACGCGGTTGACTCTGTGGTTCATGGAAGTTCCATGGCTGGTCGCTGTGGTCGTCATTCTTCTGGCCTTCCTGCTGGCGATCTGGACGAGGCAATGGTTGCGTCACAAAGCCAGGTCGCGTTTGAAGATGATTGAAGACTAGGGCGGTAGGCCAGCGACAAGCATTGGAAAGCGGCTGAAACCTCTTTTGGAGAACCGTAGCGATGCGCCTTCGCAGATCCCGGCCAGTGAAGCGCTTCTTGCTGATCGTGTCTCTGTGGATGCTGGGCGCTACGGGAGGTTGCAAGCAGGGGCCGTGGTCGCTGTGGGACTCGTATGCGGCGCGCTTCATCGATGGGCAGGGCCGGGTCATCGATCCCCAGGGAGGTGGGAGGACCACCTCCGAGGGGCAGGCCTATGCGATGTTTTTCGCGCTAGCGGACAACGACCGCACGGGGTTCGACCGGTTGCTGACGTGGACCCAGGCCAATCTGGCCCAGGGGGATATGCAGACACATCTGCCGGCCTGGCTGTGGGGAAAGAACAAGGACGGCGAGTGGAAGACGCTGGACCCCAACCCCGCCGCCGACGCGGATGCATGGCTGGCCTACACGCTGATTGAGGCCGGACGCCTGTGGCAGCACCCTATCTATACCAACCTGGGACGGCAGATGATGGCCCAGATCGCAAGGACCGAGGTGGCCGACCTGCCCGGCTTCGGCGCGACGATGTTACCCGGCCCCACCGGATTTCAGCATGACCGTGCCTGGACGCTGAATCCGAGTTACCTGCCCCTTTTTATCTTCGAGCGGTTTGCGGCGGTCGATCCGGCGGGTCCCTGGCGGGCGATTGCCGCAAATATACCGCGCCTGCTGGAACAAAGCTCGGTGCATGGGTTTGCCATGGATTGGGTAGACTATGTTCCCGGAGACGGTTTCTATCCCGCGCCGGAGCAGCACCCGCCGACCAAGGACAGCGAAGCTCCCGTGGGGGGGTACGATGCTATCCGGGTCTACCTGTGGGCGGGTATGCTGGATGGAAGCGGAAAGACGCGGGCGGCGATGCTCAATGCGATCCCGGCGATGAGTTCCTATCTTGCCAATCATGATGCCCCCCCGGAAAAGATCAGTGACCTGGGCATTCCGATGGCGCAAGATGGACCTGTGGGATTCTCGGCGGCCGTTCTGCCGTATCTCAGGGCATTGCCTAACATGGAAAAGGCCGGCGCCCGGCAAACAATTCGCATGAGTGCGCAAAAAGATCCGACGACAGGATTGTACGGAAAAGACCTAGCATATTACGATCAGAATCTTGCCCTATTCGCGACCGGTTTTCTGGAATCCAGATTTCGGTTTGGACCGGGTGGGGAACTGAAAGTGGAATGGACACGCTGATGAAGGTAGTCTGCAGGGCCTGGAAGAAGAGTTCGATGGTAGCCGTCTGCCTGTTGCTGGCGTTGCAGGCAGGTCTTGCTCAGAAGAAGCCCGTCACCAGCGCGCCCGAAGCCACCCGCACGATTCTGGTGGAGAAGGCCCGCGCACTGGAGTCGCGCGGCCGGCCCGACATGGCTATCCAGTTATGGCAGCAGATTCTACTGTCCGACCCCAACAACCCTGAAGCACTGGCGGGTTTGGCCAAGGATCTGAAGCTGATCGGTTCGCCGGAGAAGTCGAGCGAGGCGCTGGAACGGCTGCGCAAAGTGAACCCCAACGACCCGAACATCGCGAAGATCGAGGCGCTGGCGAGCACGCGTGCGCAGAGCGACCGGCTGCGTCAGGCGGGGGAACTGGCCCGGCAGGGCAAGACCGACGATGCGATGCGGATTTACCGCGAGATCTACGGCGATCGGCCGCCGGACGGGGATATCGCGCTGGCCTACTACCAAACCATGTATGGGACGGCCAGCGGGAAGGAAGCGTCGATCGCGGCGATGCGGGCGTTGGCCGACCGCAATCCGGGCGATCCGCGCTATGCCGTCGAACTGGGCATCATGCTGACCTACGACGCCAGGACGCGCGCCGAGGGCATCCGCATCCTGGAGGCGCATCCCAGGGACCCGAACGCCCAGACCGGGCTGCGCCAGGCGCTGATCTGGGACGCGGCGAATCCGGCTTCGGCCGCGCAACTGCGTCAATATCTCAAGGATCATCCGCAGGACACGGAGATCTCCGCGCACCTGAGGGAAGACGAACTCAAGCTGGCGCAGATGAACTCCGGCATCGCGCGGACGCCGGCCGAGCGGGCCGCGTTTGCGGCGTTGAACGCGCACAAGCTGGAAGATGCGCAGAAGCGTTTTGCCGAGATTCTGCAGGAAGAGCCGACCAATGGGCGGGCGGCGGCGGGCATGGGCTTTGTGCGCATGCAGCAGAGCAACTTCGGCGGGGCGATCAGCTACCTGACCCAGGCCGAGCAGAATGGATACAAGACGCGGGTGGTGGAGGATGCGCTGACCGGCTCGCGCTTCTGGTTCACCATGAGCGAGGCGTCGCAGGCCTTCGACGAGAACCAGCTCGACGTGGCCGCAGGCAAGTACCGCGAGGCTCTGGCCCAGCGTCCCCGCTCGCCGGAGGCTTTGATCGGGATGGCCGGCCTGCTGGTGAAGGAGCAGCAATACAGCGCCGCGGCCGGGTACTACGACCAGTTGCTCAAGGCCAAGCCCGGATCGCCGGAGGCGTGGCGCGGATTGTTCCTGGCCTATGCCCGCGACGGGCAGGACAAGAAGGCGCTGGCCGTCGCGCTGCGCTTTCCGCCGGCGGTGAAGGCCGCGCTGGGCAAGGACCCCGATTATCTGCGCACCCTGGCCACCCTCTACCATTCCGAGGGCCGCACGGCCGATGCGCAGCATGTGCTGGCGCAGGCCCTGTCGCTGCCGTTTCCCGACAACGGAACCAGCCTGAAGGCGGACACCAAGCTGCAGTATGCCGGCATTCTGATGGAGGCCCAGCGCTACGACCAGGCCGCGGAGCTGTATACGCAAATCCTGAACGAGGATTCGGGCAACCTGCCGGCGTGGATGGGGCTGGTGAGCGCCCATCACGAACTGAACCAGGACAATGCGGCGATTGCGAACGTGGAGAAGATGCCGCCGTCGGCCTACGACGCCGCGCTCTCCGATCCCGGCTTTCTGTCGATGCTGGGCGCCATTTATCAGCAGGCCAACCAGTACGATATCGCCCAGGGACTGCTGGAGCGCTCGGCCAAGCTGCAGATCGCGGCCGGCGGACAGCCCAGCATGGCGCTGCAGTTGCAACTGGCGGCGATCTATCTTTTGCGCAACAACACGGCGCAGGCTTACGAAATCTACCGCCAGGTGTTGGCCGCGCATCCGGATCGCGTGGACGCCTGGAAGGGGCTGATCGCCACCTTGCAGGTGACCAACCGGACCGCGGAGGCGCTGGACCAGATCGCGCAGATTCCGCCGGCGGTGCGTAAAGAGCTGGAAGCGGACATCGAGTTTGTGCAGGGCGAGGCAAGCCTGTACGCAGCCAAGGGGGAGATGCCGCACGCCATCGAGTATATGAACCGCGTGCAGGCGCATTATGCCGCGCTGAAGACGCAGCCGCCCGCGAGCGTCGAGGTGCAGAATGCGTGGCTGCTCTTCAACACCGGGAACGACCGGCTGCTTTACCAGGAGCTGATGCGCCTGGGAGGCAGGAAGGATCTGACGCTTGCGCAGCGGGAGACGGTGCAGAACATCTGGGCCGACTGGAGCGTGCGCCGGGCCGCGGCCGCGCTGGAGAACGGCAACCTCCAGCGGGCGGTGGACATCCTGGACGCGGCATCGCAGGCCTTCCCGGACAACATGACGGTTCGCAAGGCGGTGGCTGGTGGCTATGTGAAGGCCGGCCGGGCCAAGGAATCGCTGGCGTTGTTCAAGAGCGTTCCCATGCAGGACGCCAATGCGGGCGACTTTGTGGGCGCGGTGGGCGCGGCCCTGGCGGCAAACGACAAGGCCCAGGCGGAGATCTGGCTGCGTCAGGCGCTGGAGCGCTTCCCGCACGATCCGGCCATACTGGAGCTTGCCGCCCGTTTCGAGCAGGCGCGCGGCGACAACCAGCGTGCGGCCGACTACTATCGCGCCTCGCTGGCGGCGATGCCGCAGACGTCGCCGGCCAACCGGCTGGCGCATCAACTGGTGTATCCCGACCAGGACGAGAAGGCTCATCGCGCGGCAACAGCGGCCGATCTGCAACGGCTGCTCGATCCCAATAACGAGCCGTTCCAGAAGACGGCGAGGCTGGCGCCGCTGCCCGCCTATGGCGCCGACCCGTACAGCGGATCGGCGCCGGTGGTGCTGGCGCAGCCGCAACCGGCGCCGCAGCAGAATCAGTGGATCAATGCTCCCGCGACCACAGAGGTTCCCGCGACGGCCGATCCGGCCGCGAAAGCGGGCGGCCCGATGGCGCAGGCGACGAGCCCGCAGAGCGACGCGCAAGCCGCAACCGACACTGCGCCGGCGAGCAAGCGGAGCCGCTCCGCAGCCAAGGGCAAGGCCGCAAGCCAGTCCAAGCTCACGGGGACCATGCAAGTGCCCGCGGCGGAACAGAAGATCCATGCGCCGGAAGCCGGTGCTGGGACGCAGGTTTCAGCCCAGGCCAATCTGGCCCAGACTCTGGTTCCCGAGCATGCGGACAGCCAGGTTGGGCCGGTTCCCGCGGCTCCCGTCCACACGCCGGCGGGCGATGCCTGGAAGGGCTTGATCTTTTCGCTGGAAGCCAATAACCGGAACGCGGACGCCTTCAAGGAGATCGCCAAGATTCCGCCGGAGGTGCGGCGGCAACTCGAGGCAGACGTGGAGTTCGAGATCGCCGAAGCGAACCTCTACGCGGCCAGTGGAGACCTTGCTCACGCGAGCGAGTACATTCGCCGCATCGAGAACTACTATCAGTTGCGCCGGACGGCTCCGCCCGCCGGCATTGAGGTGCAACATGCCTGGCTGCTCTACAACACCGGGAACGAGCGGTCGCTGTATCCGGTTCTGGCGCGCCTGGATGCCCGCACGGATTTGACGGCGGCGCAGCGCGACCAGGTGCAGACCCTGTGGGCCAATTGGAGCGTGCGCCGGGCTGCCGCGGAGATGGAGAGGGGCAACGTCCAGGGCGCGGTGGAGATTCTGGATGCCGCGGCCCAGGAATTTCCGGAGAGCATGAATGTCCGCAAGGCGGTGGCCGGCGGGTACGTGAAGGCGGGACGGGCCGGCGATGCGCTGGCTCTGTACAAGACCATCCCGCTGCAGGATGCGAGCGCGGTGGATTTGCAAGGCGCTATCGGAGCGGCGCTGGCGGCCAAGGAGATGGGCCAGGCGGAAAGCTGGCTGCGCCAGGCGCTGGACCGGTTCCCCGGCGACGCCGGAGTGCTGGCCGTGGCGGCGCGGTTTGAACAAGCCCGCGGCGACGATCAGCGCGCGGCCGAGTACTGGAGGGCCTCGCTGGCGGCGATGCCGCCGGGAGAGACGGCAAAGAAATTTGCTTTCGAGCCGGTTTCACCCGCGGCGGAGAACAGAGCAACGACCAACGCGGCGCCGGGCGACGTGAAGCAACTGCTGAATCCGGAGCATGGGCCGCAATCAAGCACGGCGAATCTGCCGGCCTTCAGTTCGACGCGCGAGAGCGGGACGGCTACGGCGGGCTTGACTCCGCCCAGTGCCGATGCAGCGCAACCCGCTTCCGATGCGGCATCCAAGGGCGCTCCGCGAGCACAGGGAACGGCGCACGGGACAGAGGACTCGAGCCAGAAGGGCACGGTGCGGCCAGCCCTCGACCCGCAGACGGGCCGGCCGGTCCCGACCGCACCTGTGACCAAGGATTCAACCAGCCCGAGCGGCTACGTGGGCAGCGTGCATTTGTCCGCGGCGGAAGAGAATGTGGATTCCACCGAGCCGGTGGCTGCCAGCGCCGCACCGGCGCCGGCGCCGAGATGGTCGTCCGAGGCGAGCCCGACGGCTCGCGCCGCCAATTCGGCGGAAGGATTGCGGATTACCTCGCAGCCGCTGGAGCCGGCGGCCGCGCGCGTCCAGGTTCTTTTTGCCGAGCAGACCGACGGGCAGGTGACGCAGGGTTCGGCATCGGTGATTCACGCTTTGGCCAATGCGCAAGAGACGCCCGGCATCGGCGCGGATCTTGCGGGGACAGGCAAATACACCATGGCGCAGTACACGCCCTCGGCCCAGGAAGCGGCTACGGGGGCGTATTCGGCGCCCAAGCAGCAACCCGCTGCGCAGCCGGCGGCCGCGCCGCCTCCGGCTCAGCAGCCCGCGCCGCCACCTGCCGGAAAGAAGGTCAGAAAGGTCAAGAAGGCGGCCGCGGCGAGCAGCGAACAGAGCGTCCCGACACTGGCCACGGCGCCCGCTCTGGAGACGCCGCAACAAGCGCCGGCCCAGGAACTGCCGGCGGAAGCGACCCCAACCACCACCGGCACGGGGCTGACCGACGAGGAACTGGAAGAACGCAACCTGCCTCCGCTGCGCGGACCGTGGGTGCGGGTTCAGCGCCAGTCGCGCCAAGTGAGCCCCCGCGACGAGGCGGAGATGCAGTTGCGCTCGATCGAGAGCGGATATAGCCCGTGGCTGGGCGGCGCGGGCGTGCTGAACTACCGTTCGGGCGACCTGGGCTACGATCATCTGTCGGCGCTTGAGGCACCTTTCGAGGCGTCCCTCCCGCTCGGCTACCACGCGCGGCTGACCTTTGTGGCCAAGCCGGTGTTTCTGGATTCCGGGCAGGCGGACGGCACCAGCGTCATCAGCGTTCAGGAGTTCACCACCGCCGGGAGCGCGCTGGTCTCGATTCCGCAACCGATTGGAACTCTGACGGCGACCAACACCACACTGCCGGCGCAGCAGAACGCTTCCGGAGTGGGCGGCGAGGCCCAGTTGGCCTTCCAGCATCTGGCGATCGCGGGCGGCTACACGCCGGCCGGGTTCCTGGTGGCCACCTTCACGGCGCGGGCGCAATGGAAGCCGGCCAACGGTCCCTTCACCTTCAGCTTCTCGCGCGATTCGGTCAAGGATACGCAGCTCTCCTACGCCGGCTTGCGCGATCCAGCCGGAAACTCGCTGGGCAACCAGGGGCAGGTTTGGGGCGGCGTGGTCGCCAACCAGGGCAACGTGCAGTTTTCACGCGGCGACGCGGAGTCAGGATATTACCTGGGCGCGGGGGGACAGTATCTGGACGGCTATACGGTTGAGAAAAACAACCGCATCGACGGCTCGGGCGGCGCGTACTGGCGGCTGCTCACCTCGCCGGAGAACGGCAACCTGAGCATCGGCGCCAACTTCTTCGGCATGCACTACGCGCATAACGAGGACGCCTTCACGCACGGCATGGGCGGTTATTTCAGCCCCAATGCCTACTTCCTGGCCAACGTCCCCTTCACCTGGGTGGGCCACTACGAGACGCGCTGGCACTACAACATCCTGGGCAGCCTGGGCGTGCAGGCCTTCCAGGAGGATTCGACGCCGCTGTGGCCGCTGGCGGTGGACAAGCCGCTGCAGACCGCGATGAACAATCCGATGCTGCCGGCCAAGACCAGCGTGGGACCGAACTACGATCTGCGCGGGCAGGCCTCGTACCAGATTAGCCCGCACTGGTTTGCCGGAGGCTTTTTCGGCGCCAACAACTCGCGCAACTACACGTCGGTTTCGACCGGCTTCTATGTGCGCTACCTTTTCCGTCCGCAGCCCTCCACGGCGACCGCTCCTACGGGAATCTTCCCGACCGAGGGTCTGCGTCCGTTCTCGGTGCCATAGACGGGGATTCCGGCTGGATTCGAGGGGAGGAGATGCGCGCATCTCCTCCCCTTTTTTGTGTTTGCCAAGAAGGAGGCGAGCCGCGCAAGGAAGAAAGCGGCGCGGGCGAAGGCTGAAGAGAGCCCGAATTCGATTCCGAAATGGGAAATCAATAAACTTAATAAATAATCTTGACAATATTAATTATATTGATTATCGTTCTTCATGTACTGAAGAAAAGAGATCCACTGCTGATGGATTTGCACTCGAAAACGGGTTCCGACTGGCAGGAGTTGCTGCGGATGGCGCAGGGCAGCGCGCTGGTGGTGGAGCGGGTGCGGCTGCCGGAGAAGCAGGTGACGATCGAGGGCGAGTTTGCCCTGCCGGAGTTGGCCCGGATCAGCCTGGAAGACCAAGTCTTCATCATTGCCTTTGTCCGCTCCCACGGGTCGATCAAGGAGATGGAGCAAATCTTCGGGGTCAGCTATCCGACGATCAAGGCGCGGCTGAACCGGATCGCGGGGCAACTGCAATTTGTAGACACCGACCCGTCTCCCTCCCGCGCGGAGGTTCTGGAGCGGCTGAAGAGCGGGGAAATCACGGCCGAGGAGGCGATCGGCGCGCTGGAGGCTCTGAGATGACTCCCAACTTCGCCGTGATCGGCATTCAGACGCCTCATTGGCGGGGACTCCGGTTGTGGCTTCCTCTGTTTCTGTTGTGGATTCCCCTGGTGCTGCTGTCGCCGCTGATCTTTCTTGTCGCGGCGGGAATATGGCTGGCGGTCCGCATCGCCCCAGGGATTCCTCTGGCCTGCCGGGTGAGCCCCTGGCGCACGATCGCTGTGTTTTGGGGCATTCTGTGCGGCTTGCCTGGAACGGACGTTCGAGTCAGCACGCAAGATACCCGGATTCTGGTTCGCATTCTGTAGAGGCTGCCATGGAAAACGATCGCCGCGCTGTTTTGAACCTTGTGGCCGCGGGGCGGATGACGCCGGCCGAGGCGGAACGCCTGCTGATGGCCTGGAACGAGGGGCGGGTGGGGTTGTGGCTGATTGCCGCCTGCGCGGTCTTCGCATTCGTGGCGCAATGCGATCCGCAGGCATGGCTCACGGGCCTGCCGCACGCGGCGCATTCGCTGCTGCCGGCGAGCGCCGAGCCGGCGCATCGCGTGGCGCGGCTGTTGACGCATTTGTTGAGAGGAGCTTTATGAACGAGAATCGCCGTCAAATTCTGGAAATGCTGGCCGCGGGCAAGATTACCGCGGATGAGGCCGAGCGTCTGCTGGCCGCAATTGAACCGGAGGCCGGCGCATCTGAGAGCGAGTTTGCCAGCAATGTGGCCGGCGCGAACGGGTCAAAGGCCGCGACCGCGAAGACTCGCGCAAAGTACTTGCGCGTGCTGGTCGAGGCCGACGAATCCATGACCGGCATGAAGGGTTCCACCACGGTCAACGTTCGCGTGCCGATGCAATTGCTGCGCGCGGGCGTGCGCCTGGCCAGTCTGATTCCCGCGCAGGCGCACCAGCAGTTGGACGACGCGCTCAACAAGCACGGAGTTCCGCTGACGCTCTCGCAGATCAAGCCGGAGAACCTGGAGGAACTGATCGACCATCTTGAGGACCTGACGGTGGATGTCGAAGGCAAGGAGGGGAATGGAACCAAGGTGCGGGTGTTCTGCGAGTAGGAAGTTGGGGGAAGGCGTTCCCGCGAGGGCTGAAGAGGCTGGGGAAACACCAGCATGTCAGGCAAATTCCGCGAAACCCCCTTCTCAGGGGGCTCAAGCCCATCGTTCATTATCCGCGGCTTAGGGCACCACTGAAGTCGTGCCCTATTACAAAGCGTGAAGATTTCGGCATCGGGTCGAGTTTTTCCGCAGCCTGTGAAGCCGTACCCTTTCAAGCCGGCGAGCGCTTTCTCAACTGCTCGGATTCCGCGGGATTTCAGATGCGGCGGAGCGGCTTCTGCATGGGGACGACCTGGACCGTGACGTCGCGGACCTCGGAGAGGAAGCGGTTGAGGACCGAGCCGCGGAGCAGGATATCCCAGCGCGAGCGGACAGACTGGCCGAAGACGACGTGGGAGATGTTCTCCTGCTGGGCGAAGCGGATGAGGGCGTCGGAGACGTTGCGGTCGGTGAGGGAGACGACCTGTGCGCCGAGGTCGCGGGCCATGCGCTGATACTCTTCCAGGCGGTGATAGGCCTCGGGGTCGCCGTGACCCTTGTCGTCGTCGGGACGGGTGACGTAGACGGCATACCAGTTGCTGGCCAAGCGGCCAGCGACGCGCGCGCCGACGCGCAGCAGGCGCTCAGTGCCGGGGCGGGTGCTGAGGCAGACCATCACCTTCTCGGGGATGGGCGCCTGCTCCAGGCCCTGGGTGCGGCGGTATTCGGCGGCGCGGCTGCTGACCTTGTCGGCGGTGGTGCGCAGGGCCAGCTCGCGGAGCATGTTGAGGTTGCCCTTGCGGAAGAAGTTGGCCAGCGACTGCTCGACCTTTTCCGGCGCGTAGATTTTGCCCTGGCGCAGGCGCGAGCGCAACTCCTCGACGGTGATGTCGATATTCACCACCTCGTCGGCGCGCTTGAGAAAGTTGTCGGGAACGGTCTCGCGGATGACGGTGTTGGCGGAGCGGGCGACGGCGTCGTTGAGCGTTTCAAGGTGCTGGATGTTGACGGCCGTCATGACGTTGATGCCGGCATCGAGCAGTTCCAGCACATCCTCGTAGCGTTTCTTGTTCTTGCTGCCGGGAACATTGGTGTGGGCCAACTCGTCCACGACCACGGTATTGGGATGGCGGGCGAGGATGGCGTCCACGTCCATCTCTTTGAGGTTGACGCCGCGGTAGGGAATGACGCGCTGGGGGACGATTTCGAGGTCGCGAACGCGGGCCTCGGTATCCTTGCGCCCATGGGACTCGACCAGGCCGATGACCACATCCACGCCGAGCTGGTGCTTCATCAGGTAGGCGTCGTTGAGCATGTGGTAGGTTTTGCCGACGCCGGGCGCGGCGCCGATGTAGATGCGCAGCTTGGCCAGTTCGGGTTTCTTTTCCAGGATGATTTCAGCCATGGCTCAGCCCACCTCCACGGGATGGTGGACCGCTTCGACCACCGCAACGGGGAGGGTGAAGCGGAAGGTGGTGCCGTGGCCCAGGCGGCTTTCGACGGCGATCTGTCCGCCCAGGGACTCGACCAGGCGGCGGACCAGGGCGAGGCCCATGCCGGAGCCGCTCTCAGAGAAAGCGCTGAAGCGGTCGAAGATGGTGCTGAGTCTTTCGGCCTCGATGCCGCGGCCGGTGTCGCGGACGGTGAACTGGACAAAGTCCTTGATTTCTTCGGCGGCCAGGAGGATTTCGCCCTCGGGAGGGGTGTAGCGGATGGCGTTGGAGAGGAGGTTGTCGAGAATGGAGCGGAGGGCGCGGCGGTCGGCCTTGACGACGGAGAGATCGGCGTAGGCTTGCACCTCGACGCGAATGCGTTTTTGCGCGGCCTCGTCGCAGAAGCGGTCGCGGGCCTCGCCGAGAGCGGCCAGCGGGCGCAGGCGCTCGAATTTGAATTCGCGCTTGCCGGTGTCGAGCTCGGCTACTTCGATGAGGTCGCCCATGAGATCGTCCAGCTTTTCCGACTCATGGCTGGCGTCGGCCACCAGTTCGGCTTGCAGCGGGCGCAACTCGCCGCCAAAGCCCTGGCCGAGGGCGTACAGGCCGCGGCGCAACTGGAGCAGCGGGTCGCGCAGCTTGCGGCTGGCCACAGAGATGAACTGGGTCTTGAAGCGATCGGTATCCTGCAGGGTGGTCACGTCTTCGAGCGTGGTGACGGTGCCCAGCAGGCGTCCTTCAGAGTCGCGCATGGGCGTGGTGCGCAGGCGATAGCTGCGCTCCTTTTTGCCGATGCGCATGGGCAGCATGGAGGCCTCGTCCTCGGCGGCCACGGCTTTCTGCATGGAGACGGCGGCGCGGATGGCGCTGAGGATCTTGTCGCCGCCGGGGGTGTTGGCCAGCGCCATGCGGTCGGTGGCGGCGTCTCCCAGCAGTTCGGCCGCGGCCTGATTGACTTTGAGCACGTGTCCTTTGCCGTCGGTGACGATGATCGGTTCAAAGATGGATTGCAGGACGGCGTCGGAGAGTTGAAACTCCATCTGGCGGCGTCCGGCCTCGGAGTCGCGCAACTCGCGCAAGCGAACCGCGATGCGGTTCAGCTCGGAGGCGATGACGCCGAAGCTGTCGCGGCTGCTCCACTCCACGCGGTGCTCGAGATTGCCCTGGGCGATGCGGCGAATATCGCGGGCCAGCATGTGGATGGGGCGCAGCACAAGGTAGACGGTGCCCCCGGCAACCAGCAGCGCGGCTAGAACAGCGGCGTAGGCCAATGCGGATTGCCCGGCCGCCGCGAGGGCGTTGTGCGCGGCAACGGCCAGCGTCACCGTGAGGCAGGCGAGCAGGACACAGCCGAGGATGAGTCGCTGGGAAAGGTTGAGCATGGCCCGGTCTCCGCGCCGGCATGGGGTAACTCATCCATTTTCGCGGAAATGGCTCGAACACGCAAAGCGAATACAACGCGGCGGGCACCAGAAGAGAACTGGCCCTGGGCGATTTTCGTTCGCTTCGTCCGGCCGCCTCATGCACTACCATGGTTGCCATGCAGGTTCTTTCAGCAGTGGAGATGCAGGCTTGCGACCGCGCGACGAGCGAGCGCTTCGGCGTGGCTACGCTGGATCTGATGCGGGCGGCCGCGGCGGCCGTGGCGGCGTTGGCGCGGGAGCAGTTTCCGCGAGCGCGGCGGGCGACGGTGGCGTGCGGCAGAGGCAACAACGGCGGCGACGGCATGATGGCCGCGCGGCTGCTGGCCGCGCAGGGCCTGGAGGTGACCACGCTGCTGCTGGGCGCGCCGGAAGGTTTGAAAGGCGATGCGTGCACAGCCTGGGGCGAGCTGCTGGCCAGCGCCGCGCCGGGCACGGTCCATGTGGTGGAGACGGCGGAGGAACTGGCGGGGCACAAGGGCGCGCTGGATGCCGATCTGATTGTGGACGCCGTGGTGGGCACGGGCTTCAAGCCGCCGCTGAAAGGGCTGGCGCTGGCCGCTTTGGAGTGGCTGAAGGGCAGCCGGGCCGCGGTGCTGGCGGTGGATCTGCCTTCAGGGTGGGGGGCGGACGAGACAGGCGCGGAGGCAGGTGGACCGGTCTTTCCTGCCGATGCGGTCATCACTTTTACCGCGCCCAAGCCGGCGCATGTTTTTGGGCACCTGACGCGGCGATGGAATCAGCCGGTGGTGGTAGCGCCCATCGGCTCGCCGGAGAAGGCGATCGTCTCCCGCTTGAAGCTGGATTGGGCGGGTTCTGCGCTGGCGCTGGTGCAGGCGCCGCGGCTGGCGGGAGCGAACAAGGGCAACTTTGGCCATGTGCTGGTGGTGGGCGGAACCTTCGGGACGGCGGGCGGCAAGGCAGGCGCGCCAGCCATGGCTGCGCTGGCTGCGCTGCGGGCCGGCGCCGGGCTGGTGACGGCGGCGGTGCCCGCGCCGGCGCTGGCGGCGGTGTCCGCGATTGCGCCGGAACTGATGACGCATCCGCTGCTGGCAAATGCAGCGGGCCAGATTGCGGCGGAGAATCTGGCGCCGGAGCTCTTGGCGGCATTGACGGCGGGGAAGACGGTGTTGGCGACCGGGCCGGGATTGGGGCAGAGCGCGGAGACGGTCAAATTCACCAGCGGGCTGCTTTCGGCGACGAAGATTCCGGCGGTGATCGACGCCGACGCGCTGAATATTCTGGCCGCGAAGCCGGTGCTGCTGGCGAAGCTGGCCAAGGGGCGAACGCTGGTGCTGACGCCGCATCCCGGCGAGATGGCGCGGCTGGCCGGCATCACCGTAGCCGCGGTGCAGGCCAACCGGCTGGAGGTGGCGCGGGAGTTTGCCCGGCGCGTGGGCGTGACGCTGGTGCTGAAGGGCGCGCGCACGGTGATTGCCCATCCCGACGGGCGAGTGGCCGTGAATACCAGCGGCAATCCAGGGATGGCCAAGGGCGGCAGCGGCGATGTGCTTGCGGGGCTGGTGGCGGGTTTGCTGGCGCAATACCCGGCGGAGGCGGCGCGGGCGGTGGAAGCGGCAGTTTATCTGCATGGATTGGCCGCGGACCTGGCCGTGCGCGCGGCGGACGAGCATACATTGCTGGCCACGGAGAGTCTTGCACAGCTTTCGCGGGCTTTTCGCTTTCCCATACGCGGTCAGACCGGGTATGTTTGGTTGCAGGGGCTGCCGGCGGAGTCGTCGCCGGCAATGGGCTCCCACGAGGCAGCCGAATGAGCAACGCCGCACCTGTAGCCGAAGGCCGGATTCACCAGTTCCTCACCCAGAGCGGCGCGGACACGGTGGAAGTGGGCCGCAAACTGGTGCGCCTGCTGGCGCCGCCGCAACTGCTGATTCTGCGCGGCGACCTGGGCACGGGCAAGACCACGCTGGTGAAGGGCATTGCGCAGGCGCTGGACGCCGCCGAGCCGGACGAGGTGACCAGTCCGACCTTTACCCTGCTGCACGAGTACGACGGTGCGCTGGACGGGCGGCCGGTGAAGCTCTTTCATCTGGATGTGTATCGCCTGGAAGGCGAGCGGCAACTGGAGACGCTGGGCCTGGACGAATTGCTGATGCCGGACGCGCTGGTGCTGGTGGAGTGGGGCGAGAAGTTCAAGAGCATCCGCAAGAAGGCCACGGGCGAGATTGCGATCACTTCAGAAGGCGGCGACGCGCGGCGGATTACGGTGACGCAGAAGGATTAGCAGGGCCGGGACGAGCCCTGACGGGGGCGATTGCTCCTCCAACTCTTGAATCTTGCGACGGAGAGGCGAACCGCAGGTTCCCTTCGGCTTCGCTCAGGGCAGGCTTTTGACTCGCTGCACTCGTTCAGGATGACAGCAGGGATAGGGTACGGAGCTTTTGGGGCCGGGAAAGCGTAAAGAAGCAGGAGCTTTGGCTGCGTAATGCAGTGGAAGCTCCTGCTTTTGTTTTTTGGCTTTTTTGGGAATCAGCCGATGCGCTCGTAGGGCAGATAGACCGGTTCCCAGACGTAGGCGCGGAGTTCGGCGTGGAGGGTTGCCGCATCGGCGAGGCCGGCGACTCCGTCGGCGATGGCCTGGGTTCCGACGGCTTCGGCGACAAAGAGGCTCACCTTGCGGGAGTCGGCGATGGGAGGCAGCAGAGGCGCGTTGGCATCCTGGCGCGCGGGAGAGAGCTGTGCCAGCGCCTTGGCGGCGGCCACGATCATGCTCTTGGTGACGCGGCGGGCGCGGGAGACGAGGATGCCGAGGGCCAGGCCGGGAAAGATATAGGAATTGTTGACCTGGGCGATGCGGATGAGCTTGCCGTTGACCTCGACGGGCGGAAAGGGACTGCCGGTGCCGACCAGCGCGCGGCCATCGGTCCAGCGGAGCAGATCGGTGGGCGCGGCCTCGGCGCATGAGGTGGGATTCGAGAGCGGGAAGACGATCGGGCGCTCGGTGTGGCCGGCCATCGCGCGGACGATCTCCTCGGTGAATGCGCCGGCTTGGGCGGAGACGCCGGCCAGGATGGTGACCGGGACGTTGCGCACCACATCGAGCAGGGAGATGTCTTCGCCGCCGGCGAGCTTCCACTGGCCGACTTCCGCCCGGGTGCGGGCAAAGGGCAGTTGATCGGGGCGGATGCCTTTGCCGCCCTCGACGATGAGGCCGTAGCGGTTGAAGGCGTAGATGCGCTGGCGGGCCTCCGCTTCGCCGAGGCCTTCCTCGCGCATGGCGGAGAGCAGCAGGTTGGCGATGCCGACGCCGGCGGCGCCGGCGCCGAAGATCGCAATCGTCTGTTCCCCGAGCGGCGTGCCGGTGGCGTGGACCGCGGCGAGCAAGGTTGCGGTGGTGACAGCCGCGGTGCCCTGGATGTCGTCGTTGAAGGTGCAGAGCCGGTCGCGATAACGCTCCAGCAGGCGGGAGGCATTGGAGCCGGCGAAGTCTTCCCATTGCAGCAGGATGTGCGGCCAGCGGCGCACGACCGCGCGGACGAAGGTCTCGATGAAGTCGTCGTACTGCTGGCCGCGGACGCGCTTGTGCTGCCAGCCGACGTAGATGGGATCTTCGAGGAGGGCTTCGTTGTCGGTGCCCACGTCGAGCAGGACGGGCAGGCAATGCTCGGGGGGGATGCCGGCGAGAGCAGTGTAGAGGGCCATCTTGCCGATGGGAATGCCCATGCCGCCGGCGCCCTGGTCGCCCAGGCCGAGGATGCGCTCGCCGTCGCTGACGACGATGCAGCGCACGTCGTCATAGCGGGAGTCGGAGAGAATCTGGTCGATGCGGGCCTTGTTGGGATAGCTGAGAAAGAGGCCGCGGGGCTTGCGCCAAATCTCGGAGAAGCGCTGGCATCCCTCGCCGACGGTGGGGGTGTAAACGATGGGCAAGAGCTCTTCGGGGTGGTGCTCGATGAGCGAGTAGAAGAGGGTTTCGTTGGTGTCCTGGAGATCGCGCATCAGGTTGTATTTGCCGAAGGCGGTGTCGCGATGATCGAGGGCGATCTTGCGGCGCTCGCGCTGTTCCTCGATGGTTCCCACGTTGGGAGGCAGCAGGCCATGGAGCGCGAAGGCATCGCGCTCCTCTTCGGTAAAGGCAGTGCCCTTGTTGAGCCGGGCATTCAGCAGCAGGTCGAAGCCGGAAAGCGCGGTTCGAACCACGGCATTTTCTGTCGGCTTCCCCAATGGGGATTGTGCGTCCACGTAGATTCTCCTTGATTGCGATGTCTTTTGTCGGGGCAGAGGAAGCTGCTCCTTCCATGCTACTCTTCGACAATCGCCAAATCCCAGGGTTGCAGCGTCAACTCTTGCGCGTGGGCCACCGGCTTGCCGTCGAGCAGATTGGCGCCGGGACCGTAAGCGTACGTTGCCTTCACCTCCACGCCGGAGTAGTTGAAGTAATAGTGGAGCCGCTTGCCCAAGCGGTTGACTCCGTGTTGTACGTGGACCGCGGCCGGCAGTTGCTGGTCGGGACCAATGAGGCCGGCTTTGTCAAGAACGCCGCGCAGGACGGCGGTTTGCAACTCGGCGGAGAGATAGGTTCCTTCATAGAGCAGGGTTCCGGCGCCAAAGTCGTTTTCAGTGAGGGCGGGCCATTTTCCGAAGAAGGGGTGGTCGTAGTAGGCGATGGCTTTAGCATGCTCGGGCATGAGGAACTCGGCCCAGTGCTGGACCCGATTGGCGCTGCCTACATGGAAGGGATCGCCCTTGAGCTCGAGCGGATGTTCGAGGTTGCTGAACTCCTGGTAGCTGAAGCCGGCGGCCTCGCGCAGGGGGCCGGGAGCGCGCACCCAGCGCACGGCGGAGTTCTCGTTGGCGAATCCGCTCTTGAAGGTCATGACCACGTGGCCGCCGTTCTTCACGTAGTCTGCGATGCGCTGCAGCAGGGCGTCGTCGGCGATGTAGAGCGCGGGGACGATGAGCACCTTGTAAGCGGAAAAATCGGTGGTCGCGGGGAAGACGAAGTCGGCGCCGACGTTCAGGTCGTAGAGGGACTTGTGCATCTGCTGAACGACGGATAAGTAGCCATCTTGCTCGCCGGACCAACTGCGGTCCGGCACGCCGCCGCCGTAGGGCATGAAGCCGATGGCATTGGCCGAATCGCGGCTCCAGAGAATGGCAACGTCGTTGTGGAGCTTGAGGCCGGCGAGATGCGGGCCGATCTTCTGCAATTCGTGCGCGGTTCTGCTCACTTCGGCGTAGGGGCGGTTAGGTTCCAGATCGTGCGAGAGAATGCCCTTCCAGTAGGTCTCCTGGTTGGCGGCGATCGAGGCCCAGTGCCAGTACTCGACCATGTTGGCGCCGCTCGCGAGGTAGGTGTAGACGTCTTCGCGGAGCTGTCCGTCGTAGGGCGGGAACTGGCTGGCGGAGGTCCAGCCGATGGTCTGGGCGTTGGTTTCGGTCACCAGAAAATTCGCGTGCTTGAGCGAGCGGGAGAAGTCGCTCTGCAGGGCCTGGAAGGAGCCGTCGTAGTGGTCCTGGGTTCCGTGGTAGATGTTGTCGGCCACGATGTCGAGGGCGCCTGCGACAGCCTCTTCATTCACGTCGCGCTTCATCATGCCGCCGTAGTCGGTGGTGACGAACTGGCTCGGGCCGGCGCATTCGCGCACCAGCGCTGCCTGCCAATGGAGGAAGTCGGTGACGCGCATCTGGCTCCAGCGGGTCCACTCCAGCTTGTAGCCGGTGGAGATGGCGCCGTCGCGGGTGGGCAGGTCTTCCCACGTGTGGAGATTTTCACCCCAATAGTTGAGGAACCAGGCCTTGCTGAGCGCCTCGGGCGTGACGAACTTCTTTTCAAGGTAATGCTGGAAACCGATGAAGACGTCGGGGTTGGCGGCGTCGTAGCTGCCGGTTTCGTTGTCGAGCTGCCAGCCGATGACGGCGGGGTTGTCTTTGTAATGGGCCACGATGTGGCGGATGAGGCGCTCGGCATAGAAGCGGTAGGCCGGCGAATCGGTGTCCATGTTCTGGCGCAGGCCATAGGCGGTCTCGGCCGCCGGCCCTCCGAACATACCGCCGGGAATCCGCCGCACCAGGATTTCGGGATGCTGGTGGGCCATCCAGGCGGGAATCGAGTAGGTGGGCGTACCGAGGATGACCTTGATGCCGGCGCGGCCCATGGCGTCGACCACGCGGTCCATCCAGGCATACTCGAAGCGGCCGTCCTCGGGCTCCCACAGGCTCCAGGTGGACTCGCCCATGCGCACCACGTTGAGGCCGGCGGCCTTCATCAGAGCTACGTCCTTGTCCAGCCTGGCAGTCTGGCCGCCGGGCATCTCCTGGGGCATGTACTCGTTGTAGTAGGCCGCGCCATAGAGGACGGTGGGGAAGTCGAGGTTGGGGCCGGCCGGGGATGTGGGCAGATTCTGGGCGAGCACCGCGGTGCAGCTCATCAGAATTGCGGTTGAGACGAGTGTTGCAAAGCGTTTGCCGGAAAACTCCATGGTTGGTTCCTTCTTCCAGTTGAAAAGCAAGTTTATGGGAGCGGAAGCGCTACCGAATCAAGTCAGTTTCTCCACGGGTTGAGGAGTGTGACGCCAGTGGGTTCAAAGTCGGAGACATTTCGCGTGACAACGGTCATCCCGTGAACCAGCGCGGTTGCGGCAATCAGGGCATCGCGATAAGACCGCGGATTTGGCACGTGCAGGGATGCGCATCGACGCGCGACGGTCGTATCGACGGGAAGAATGCGTCCGGCAAAAGAGGGCGCGACCTGGTCCTCCAGCCAAGAGCGAAGCATCGCGCCCTGACGCTTATCGCGCCGCTCCAGCAGGAGCGTTTCCCGCTCCAGTTCCAGGAAAGAGATCACCGACAGGAACATGGACGCCGCCGGATTGCTTCCGATCCAAGCCATCACGTGGCGGTCTGCCTTGCCCGTATTGGCCTTGCGCAACTCGGAAACGACATTCGTATCCAGGATGTACATCATGACAAGTCGACCGGCGGATAGGGTTCATTGCCCAGAGGCGCCGGCTCGAATTCAATGAGACCGGCGTCCGGCATGGCCAACATGTCCGCGAGGTTCTCGCGCTTGTTCGTAATCTGCTGGTATTCCTTGATTGAAAGCAGCACATGAGCGGGGCGTCCGCGATCGGTAATGAAGACGGGGCCATTTCTGGCAGCTTTTTTCGCCCGGCTGGTGTCCTGATTGAATTCCCGGCTGGAAAGGGTGGTGATGGCCACGGCGCGCTCCCATGTAGAAACGTACCTACAACATAACACGAGATGACTTACTCGAATTGGAGCAAGGCGATTTCGGAATGGGTTCCGACGCGCATGGGGGGGCCCCAGGTTCCGGCGCCGGTGGAGGTGTAGACCTGGAGCGCGCCGAAGCGGTGCAAGCCATGGGTAAACTTGCCGAAGACGCGGCGGGTGAGCCAGGTGAAGGGGAAGATCTGTCCGCCGTGGGTGTGGCCGGAAAGCTGGAGGCCGAGGCCGGCCTGCTCGGCGATGGGCAGGCGGGTGGGCTCGTGGTTGAGCAGGATGCTGGCCTGGGCCGGGTCAAGGCGCAGAGCTTCAAGAGCGGCGCGGACGCGGATGGGGTAGGTGGAGTCGCGATGGGGAATGCCGGCGATAACGAGTCCGTCGGCGACGACCTGCTCATTGGCCAGCACACGGATGCCGGCGCGTGTCACGGCCTCGATGTAGGGCTCGGCGCGGCCGAATTCCTCATGGTTGCCGGTGACGAAGTAGATGCCGAAGGGCGGGGATAACTGCCGGAAAGGCTCGATGAGACGGTCGAGATCGGCTTTTGTGCCGTCGAAAAGGTCGCCGGGGATGAAGACGATGTCGGGAGCGAGACGGTGGACCATGGAGACGATGCGGCGGCTGAAGGCGCGGCCGTTGATGTTGCCCAGATGCAGGTCGCTGAGCACCAGAGCCTTGCGGCCGCGCCAGGAGGCGGGTAGATGGGGGAGCTTGACCGGGATGCGGCGAATGCGAATCCAGCGGGCATTGAGCAGGCCGTAGAGGCAGGCCAGCGTGGCCAGGGCAAAGAGCATACCGACGATGAGCGGGCGGCACCGCGGCAACTCCGGGGCCAGGGGAGAAAACCGGAGCGCGAGGCAAGCCAGCCAACCGACGCAGGAGGCCCAGAAGAAATAATTGAGAAAACCCAGCCAGACGGCGGCGATTTTGTAGGCCGCAGCGACCAGAAAGTTGGAAAAGCGGAAGCTGAGCAGGGCGGCGACGATGAAACTGAAGGCCAGCACCAGGGTCGCGGAGCGGAGCGCCAGAGCTGCCGATGGGCCGAGGGGATACCAGAAGGCGATCCAGGTGCGATAGATGAACCAATGGGCAGAAAAGAGCAGAAGCTGCATCAAGGTGACGCCCAGGACAGGCCAAGCTTTCAAACCGGATCTCCTTGGCTCAATTCTTGCATGAGGAGGGAAGCGAGGGAACGGGGGCAGGGCCAAGCAGGTGTGTTTCGATCGCGTTGGGCGCACAGCCCGCGCCCACTTCGCTCAGAATGGCAGCAGGGATGGGGATGGGAGTGTCTTTTCGACAGGCTGTTTCCTCATCCCTGACAGCTAGTTTTTCTTCAGCGCCCTCTTCAGCACGGTTTCCAGCGCCGCCTTCAACTCGGCGTACTCCGCGGGAGCCAGCGTGCCCGCGATCTTCTCGCTTTCCACGGCAAACAGCTCTTCCTTGAGGGCGCTGAGCAGCGCGGAATGTTTTGCCACCGGGATTGCCGCGATTGCGGCAATCCCGGTTTGCGGTGCGGGCGCGGCGCCGGGCGCACCAGTTGGCCGGCGCAGCAGGAAGGCCGCGGCGGCGGCCAGCAGCAGCCCCAGGCCGCCCAGAATCCACCACTTGTACTTGGACAGCGGGTCGGGCGTGCCGATGGGGTTGCCGATGCCGCCGCCGGGCTGGTTGCCGGGCGCGTTGGCGTCCTGGGCGCCGCCGGCGCCAGCCTGCTGCCCGCCCTGATCCTCGCGGGGCATCGATCCCGTGCCGGAGACGGTGAACTCGAGGGGTTTGCCGGGCAGGGCATTCCTCAGCAGCATGGTCTGAATCGCGGGATTCTGCGGCACTGGCTGGAAGGCCGCGCCCGAACCCGAGGCAAAGGTCATGCTCTTGGGCAGCTCCACGGCAAAAAAGTCCGTTGGCAGCGAAACCTTGGGATTGAAGGTGTACTTTCCGTTGTAGGGCAGGTGATAGTGGACCTCGAACATGGTCAGGTTGTCGCCCTGTTCCGGCTCGATGGGCACATTGAAGGTGAAATGTCCCTTTTGAGCCAGGGGCTGCGGCAGGGCCGTGGTGGGCAGACCGCTGGGCCGGGTCGCCGCCGCGCCATCCAGCACGGCTTCGGCGGGTAGCACGAATTCAAAGGTGTTGCTGCCGAATTGCGTCTTTCGCGGGCTGCTGGTGTTGTGCACCAGGTAGTGGTCGATCACGTCCAACTGCCCGCCGGTCGCTTCAATCTCGAGGATCTCCTGCTCGACGGAGATCCCCTCCACCTTGGCCGCCACGTCGTAGACCGTGATGTCGCCCGGCGCGTTGCCCTGCGGCGCGCCGATGAAGTAGCCGGCGCCCTGGTGGGTAACGCGGACCAGATAGGGACCGCTGCCCGGTTCGTTCAGCGTGTAGTGTCCGGCGGCGTCGGTGGTGGCGCGGGCCACCTCGCGCATGCCGGCCTGCACATCGACCAGCACCACGGCATCGCCCGCGGCGGGCCGGTTGCTGGTCTTGTTGGTCACCGTGCCGGTGACGGTGGCGGCCTGCGCCAGAGCGCCAGTGATGAAGAGGCTCAATGTAACTGTGCGGAGAAGAGACTGGGTCGTTTTCATGGTCGTAAATGCGTCCTATGCGGAAGACGTGAGTGCGTTGGAAGTGAGAAAAGCGTAAGAACAACAGCAGGTCGTTCGACACGCTTCGTTTGCGCGGCATGAAAGCCACGATGGGAGTATCCGGCGCATTCCGTTGCGGCGGAAGACCCCGGGCCCCCGGCTATGACTTCAAGTGAGTCGCTTGTCCGAGACCGTCGCGAAACTTGGGTTCGGACGCGTGCAAGCCGTTGCAGAAAGGTTTGTTCCGCGACCTGCCGCAGCGGCACAGAGTCATGCGATTGCGAGTTTCATAGGGCTGGCCATCGGCGCCCATCAACGGGATACCTCCGCGCACCCACAACGGGCCGCTGCACTCCTGCGCGGGATCCTCGACTAATCCGATCGACTCCGGGAGTCGAGTTTCGACCGGTTCCCCGGTTTCCTTGTCGATGGCGATGAGCCGGCCGGAAGGGCAATTCTCCACCTGCTTGACAAACTGCGCGCGCGCCTTCGGATCGGCGGTCTTCTCCACCTGATTCCACACCTGGCCATGCGGATCGCAAAAACGCGCGTAGGCGCATAAAGCCTCGGCATCAGCCAGTTGCATCGCCGGTCCGTCGAGCAACTTCGCCTGCCCCAGGACAGGCTCATGGCTGGCCGTCTCAGTCCCGTCGAAGTGGATCTTGGCGTGCGAGCCGTCGCAGAAGGGCTTATTCTTCGATTCTCCGCAGCGGCAAAGCGCATATTGCGCGGCAACAGGAAGCGCGGCGCCCGCGACCCATTCGGTGGACTCGCCAGCTTTGTTGGTTCCGATGGTTTGAACATCGAGCGGCACTGAACCGGAGACGAGGTACGGACCGTTCGCCGAGATTGTGATCTTTTTGTGGCTGGACATCGACGGCTCCTTCCGTTCTCACAGATCGTTTCTACTCTCTTGTTGAGCGACCGAATTGACGAGCTTCAGGCTTGCTGCAACTGCTCGATCTCGGCCAGCAACTGCGCCGTTTCATTCTCAAGCTGCGCCCGCTGGGCGACAAAGTCCTCTTCGGGATATTTGCCGGCGCGATACTCGAAGTTCAGGTCGCGCAGGTTTTCGTAGAGCTGGTCCTTGCGCTCGAACAGATAGTCCAGGCGGGTCTTCTCGCGCTGGCTGGCAAAGACGTTCTCGGGCCAGAAGGTGTACACAAACAGCGCAAAGAGCAGCAGCAGGCCGGCAATCATTCCCAGGGTTGGCGTCATGGCTCAGAAACCTCCGTCGCTTCCGGTCTCCCGGCGAATCTTTTGCTTCAAGGCGTCCGTGGCCGGATCGGAGAGCTGCGGCGCGGCCTGCTTTTTGCTCACCGACCAGCGCCGCACCAGCAGCACGGTGCCCAGCAGCGCCGCCGCAAAGACGGCGAAGGGCGCGATCCAAGCCAGGAGGTCGAAGCCCTGGGTAGTGGGGGCGGCGAGCACGGTTGCGCCATACTTGGCGGAGAAGGCGGCCAGAATCTCCCGGTCGGTCTTGCCCGCGGCGATGGCCGCGCTGAGTTCGTTGCGCTCCCGCCCGCTCTCCGGGCAGCCCACGTGGTTGCACTCGCCCAGCAGTTGCGCGCAGCCGCAGGTGCACATCAGCCGGTGGCCCAGGTCGTTGAAGCGCGAGCCGGCATCGGTTGCGCCCAGCGAGAAGCAGACGGCGATGGCCAGCGCGCCCGCTTGCACCGCTCTGGTCCAAAAGGTCAAACGCAACGGAGTTGCCATTATTGGCCTCCCTTCTGCGCCGCCGGTTTCACGCTGGGAACCAACGCCACCAGCGTGCCGAAGACCAGCACCACGAGCCCGGCCCAGATCCAGCCCACGAGCGGGTTGAGGAAGGCCTTGATGATCGGCTGTTGTGTGTCGGGATTCGTGCCCTCATACACCACATACAGGTCCCAACTGGGAACCGAGTGAATCGCGACCATGGTCTGGGGCTGTTGGCTGGCCAGGTAAACCCGCTTCTCGGGGGTCATCTGGAACTGTTTTTTGCCGTTCTTGTAGACGTCCAGTTGGGCGTACTCGGTGTTGTAGTTGAGATTCGAGTCCTGGGTGGCGCCGACATTTTCCAGCGTGTACGGGCCGATGGCGATCTTGTCGTGGAGAGCCATTTCGCTTTCCACGCTGCGATTGAAGGCCGAGCCGGCCAGCCCGATCACGATCACCACCACGCCGATATGGACGATGTAGCCGCCGTATCTCCGCGTATTGCGGCGCGTCAGCAGCCAGGTGGATGCCAGCAGGTTGCGCTTGGTCTGTTTGGCGATGACGCCGGCCCCGCGCAGGAATTCGCTCAGAATGGCTGCGAGCACGGCCGCGCCGACGGCAAAGGCCACCAGCGCATAGAAGTTGCCGGTGTCGATTGCGCCGTCTTTCCACGGCCGCACGCCTGCCGCCAGGCAGACAATCACGGTGGCCCACAGCACGACGACGGGCAGCACGAAGTTGCGCTGGATGCTCTTGAACGACGTCGCGCGCCACGGCAGCAGCGGTCCCACGCCGGTCAAGAACAGCAGAAACAGGCCGATCGGCACGGCCACGCGGTTATAGAACGGCGCGCCCACCGTGACCTTGTTCCCCACCACGTATTCGCTGAGGATGGGGAAGAGCGTCCCCCACAGGATGACAAAACAGGCGGTCAGCAGCACCAGGTTGTTGAAGAGGAAGCTCGACTCGCGGCTGACCAGCGACTCCAGGTTGTGCTCGCTCTGCAGATGGCTGCGCTGCAAAATATAGGTGAAGATGCACACCGCCAGCACGATTCCCATGAAGACCACAAACCAGGTGCCGATCGACGACTGGGCAAAGGCATGCACCGAACTCACCAGCCCGGCGCGGGTGAGCAGCGTGCCCAGCAGCGTAAGCAGGAAGGTGGAGAAGATCAGCCAGACATTCCAGCTCTTCATCATGCCCTTCTTCTCCTGCATCATCACGGAGTGGAGAAAGGCGGTTCCGGTGAGCCAGGGCATGAAGCTGGCATTCTCGACCGGGTCCCAGCCCCAGTAGCCGCCCCAACCCAGCACGGCATAGGCCCAGTGCATACCCAGGAAGATGCCGCAGGTGAGGAACAGCCAGGTCACCATGGTCCAAATGCGCGTGACCTTGATCCACTTTTCGCCCGGATAGCGCATCATCAGCGCGCCCAGCGCGAACGCGAAGGGCACCGAGAAGCCCACGTAGCCCAGGTAGAGCATGGGTGGATGAATCACCATCTCCGGGTACTGCAGCAGCGGATTCAGGCCGTTGCCGTCGTCGGGAATCGCTCCCTGGACCAGGGCGAAGGGGGGAGCGGAAAAGCACAGAATCAGCAGGAAAAAGACCTGAATTGCAGCCAGGATCGTGCCGGCATAGGCGTATAGCTTGACATCCGTCTTGTGCGTCAGCCGGAGCACAAAGCCGTAGGCGCCGAGCAGCCACGCCCAGAGCAGCAGCGACCCTTCCTGGCCGCTCCAGAGGGCGGAAAACTTGTAGGCGCCGGGCAGGGCGCGGTTGGAGTGCTCGAGGATGTAGGCGATGGAAAAGTCGTTGGTAAAGACCGACCAGATCAGGGCAAACGCGGCCGCAGTTACGGCCGCAAAGCCGGCGATACCGGCTCGGCGCGCCGTGTCAGCCAGCCGTTCGGGCGAAATGCGCGCCGATTGCCCGGTGGCAATCAGCCGCAGCGCCAGAGCTCCCGCCAGCAGGTTATAGGCGGCCAGCGCCAAGGCGATGAGAAGAGCAAAACTTCCAAAGGCTGCCATGAAGACTCCACGATGATTTTCGCACGCACACGGGGAGCCGGATGGCCTCCCAACGAGGGAATTCTCACCCCATCATAAGCCATCCAAATGTGATTTGCCTCACACGCTGGATGGAGAATGGCGAAGGGAAGCTGAAAGGAGCCTGCGCATCAGGCGGCGCTATATTCCTCGCGGGCAAGCATCTTGCTCGCCAGGTCAAGCAGTTCGTCGCTCCGGATCGGCCTGCGGCGGAAGCACACGCCGGGATTGGCGTAGTCTCCGGCCGATTCTCCCGCGCCGCCCAGCACCAGCACCTTGACCTCCGGCATGCGCGCATGGAGTTCGGCCACAAACTCTGGCCCGCCGATGCCCGGCATATGATAGCCGCTGATCACCAGGCCCAGATTCTCGGCAAAGTGAGGCTGCTCGATCAGGCAGAGGGCCTCGGCTGCATCGCTTACCCGCTGCACATCCGCGAAACGCCGCGTGAGAACGGACATGCGCAACGAAGCCTGAAGGGGGTCGTTATCAACCAGGAGGATTGTCGCCACGGGGCCCCGAATCCTGTACGGCCCGCAGGGAATGGGCCGAACGACTTTATTAACTATCTAAGCAACTCAGATGTGGGGCGCAACAATTCGGTTGCCCGTCCCCGCGCGGCTTGTGCCCGCGAAGCAATCGATTTAGCCGAACAGGAACTCCTTTTCCCGCAGTTCCTTGATGCTATCGCGCAAACGCGCCGCCTTTTCGAACTCGAACTTCTTGGCCGCCTCGCGCATCTCGTTCTCCAGCTTGGCGATGAAGGCGTCCAGTTCCTCCTGAGAGGTGAACTCGGGCAGCCCCGCCGTCTCTTCCTCGGCCACGTCGCCATACTCGGCCTTGAGAATCTCGGCCAGTCCCATATCCATGGTGTTGACGATCGACTGCGGCGTGATGCCGTGCTCCTCGTTGTAGGCCCGCTGCACGGTCCGGCGCCGGTCCGTCTCGTCCATCGCCCGCCGCATCGAGTCGGTGATGCGGTCGGCATACAGAATCGCCTTCCCTTCGATATGCCGCGCGGCCCGGCCCATGGTCTGGATCAGCGAGCCGGCCGAGCGCAGAAAACCCTCCTTGTCCGCGTCCAGAATGGCCACCAGCGAGACCTCGGGCAGGTCCAGTCCCTCTCGAAGTAAATTGATGCCAATCAGCGCGTCGTACTCGCCCTTGCGCAGCCCGGCCAGCAGCTTCACCCGCTCCAGCGTTTCGATCTCCGAGTGCATATAACGGCAGCGCACGCCCACTTCGGTGTAGTAGCCGGCCAGGTCCTCGGCCATGCGCTTGGTCAGCGTGGTCACCAGCACACGCTCGCTGCGCAGGGCGCGGTCGCGAATCTCAGCCAGCAGGTCGTCGATCTGACCCTTCACGGGGCGAATCTCGACCTCCGGGTCGACCAATCCTGTCGGGCGGATGACCTGCTCGACCACCACTCCGGCGGCGCGGGTCAGCTCATACGGGCCGGGCGTGGCCGAGACGTAAATCGTCTGGTGCACCCGGTTCTCGAACTCCTCGAACTTGAGCGGCCGGTTGTCCATGGCCGAGGGCAGCCGGAATCCGTAGTCGACCAGGTTCTGCTTGCGGCTGCGGTCGCCGAACCACATGCCATGCACCTGCGGAATCGTGGCGTGGCTCTCGTCCACAAAAAGCAGGAAGTCGCGGGGAAAGTAGTCGAGCAGCGTGGGCGGGGCCTCGCCGGGCAGGCGGCCGCTGAAGTGCCGCGAGTAGTTCTCGATGCCGTGGCAGTAGCCCATGGACTTGATCATTTCCAGGTCGAAGCGGGTGCGCTGGTGAATGCGCTGCGCCTCGACCATGCGCCCCTCGGCCTCGAGCTCGGCCACGCGCTCGTTCAACTCGGCCACGATGGTGCTGATGGCCTCGGCCTTGCGCTCCGGCTGCACCACGTAGTGGCTTTTCGGGTAAATCGGCAGGCGGGAGTATTTCTGCTTGACCGTGCCGAAGAGGGGGTCGATCTGCGAGAGGGATTCGATCTCGTCGCCGAAGAGTTCGATGCGGTAGGCTGTCTCGTCGTAGGTGGGAAAGACCTCGATCACGTCGCCGCGCACGCGGAAGGTTCCGCGGCGGAAGTCGGTGTCGTTGCGTTCGTAGAGGATCTCGACCAGCCGCCGGGTAATGTCTTTGCGGCCGATGCGCTGGCCCTTCTCGAGCAGCAGCAACATGCCGTAGTACGCCTCCGGCGAGCCCAGGCCATAGATGCAGCTGACCGAACTGACAATGATTGCGTCGCGGCGCTCGAAGAGGCTGCGCGTGGCCGAGAGACGCAACTTGTCCAGCTCTTCGTTGATGGTGGCTTCCTTCTCGATATACAGGTCGCCGGCGGGAATATAGGCCTCGGGCTGATAGTAGTCGTAGTAGCTGACGAAGTATTCGACCGCGTTCGAGGGAAAGAACTGCTTGAACTCGTGATAAAGCTGGGCGGCGAGGGTCTTGTTGTGCGCCAGGATCAGCGCCGGCCTATTGGACTGTTCGATGACCTTGGCCATGGTGAAGGTCTTGCCGGAGCCGGTGACGCCGAGCAGCACCTGGTGCTGCTCGCCCGCCGCCAGCCCATCCACCAGCTCGGCAATCGCCCGCGGCTGGTCCCCCCTCGGCTTGTAGCTGGTCACCAGTTGAAAGTCCATGGCAAGGATTATACTCGAAGGGCGAAGAATAAGCGAAATATCAGAAAGTTGCGCGATTATCTAAATTGACGCAAGCGGACGCACAGTGCAAGCATCATTCGCAACTAACACTCGATATGCGCTCGCCTTGCGAGTCAGATTGGGAGAGTGGAATGCCAACATGCGCCTGCGTGTAGAGATTTTCGTGGGATTAGGGATCGCACTAGTTGCGACGATCACGACCGGCTTGGAAGCGGTGCACTTTTTCGACTTGATAGAACAACACATTCCCGAGTGGTCCAAGCCGATGATTAACCCAGAGCACAATCTGATTCTGTTTGGGGTTGGGTGGATTCTGATTGCTGCTGCGTGGGCTGAGTATAGACATGCCACGCGAAAGCACAATTCAGAGGATTCTTCGCCCCCTCCCCCATCTTCAAATACAGCGACAGCCACGTGGCACGTTCTATGAGCGATGTGAAACTCACCGCCCGTGGCGTGTTCGAAGCCGAAGCCTCACGCCAGTTCATCAACGTCTGGCATCGCGCCGAGCGCGGCGTGACGTTCCACGAGTGCCGTCTGGCCTTTGAAAGCTGGGATGCCCTCGCCCGCTTCCTCACCGGCAAACTCATGGGACCGTTCTGCTCCCTCCGCCGGATGCTTGCGCGGCGCTAGACCATGAGCGATAGATTCAGTTTGTATCGCTCACTTTTTAGGCATATCATGAGCGATAGATGAGGCATCTATCGCTCATGATATGGATCTGGCAAAACCCGGATTGGCCAAATTTCAAGTGGGACCGTTCCCGCATCTCCGCGGCCGAAGAGCAGTTTCTTCTTGGCGCGGGCGTCTGCATCGGCATGGCCAGGCACCTCGGCGAGGACGGGCGCAACCAGCTCCTCGTGGAAGCGATGAGCGGTGAAGCCCTGACCACTTCCGAGATCGAGGGCGAAATCCTCAATCGGGCCAGTGTTCAATCCTCCATCCAGCGCCAACTCGGGCTCTCTGCCGACAAGCGGCGCATCCTTCCTGCCGAGCAAGGGATCGCCGAGATGATGGTCGATCTTTACCGTTCGGCCGCCGAGCCTGTCTCCCACGAGATGTTGTTTGGCTGGCATCGCATGGTTACGGCCGGCAGGAGCGACCTTGCCGACTTTGGCAAGTACCGAACGAGCCCGGAACCCATGCAGGTCGTCTCCGGACCAATCGGGGCCCAGAAGGTGCATTTTGAAGCTCCGCCCGCGGCGCAGGTCCCGGCAGAGATGGAGCGGTTTATTGCCTGGTTCAATCGAACTGCCCCGCAGAACGAGAAAACCTTGCCAGCCATTACCAGAGCCGGTCTAGCACACCTGTATTTCGAATCGATCCATCCCTTTGAAGACGGTAACGGGCGCATTGGGCGAGCCCTCGCCGAAAAAGCAATGGCGCAGAGCCTCGGCCAATCACAGCTCGTCGCTTTGGCCACGACGATCCTCGCTCACCGGAAGGCCTATTACAATGCCCTCGAAAGCGCCAACCGGCAAATCGATGGGACCGCGTGGCTGGCATGGTTTGCCGAGATCGCGCTGGAGGCGCAACGACGGACGATCGCGCTGGTGGAGTTCCTGATTGCGAAGACGAAGCTGCTCGACCGGCTGCGGGGCCAGATCAATGACAGGCAACAGAAGGCGCTCCTGCGTCTGTTCAGAGAAGGCCCCGGAGGATTCGAAGGCGGACTGAGCGCGGGCAACTACAGCACGATTACCGGAGCCTCGCCCGCGACAACCACCCGCGATCTGGCCGACCTTACGGAAAAAGGCGCGCTCGTCCGCACGGGCGAACGAAGGCACGCCCGCTATGCGCTGAATCTGCAACAAGATGGACTGTGAGCCTGCGGCGCTTACCAGGGCAGCGGCTGGCCCAGGTGGAAGTACCCTCCGCTGGGGCCGTCGTCGGGCAGAGTGGCCAGCGCGGCGCTGGTTTTGCCTCCTTCGCTCAGTTCCATGGGAGCCTGTTGGCCGCCCATGTCGGTTTTTACCCAGCCGGGGTGCGCGGAGTTGACCTTGATGTTGGTGTCGCGCAGCTCATAGGCGAGATGCACAGTGAAGGCGTTGAGCGCGGTCTTCGATGCGTCGTAGGCGAAGGACTTGGCGTGGTAGATGGGGGAATTGGGGTCGGCCTGGAGGGTGAGCGAGCCGAGAATGCTGGAAAGGTTCACGATGCGCCCGGCTGGGCTCTTTTTGAGCAGCGGCAGCAGCGCCTTGGTCAGCGCCACCTGGGCAAAGAAGTTGGTTTCAAAAACCTTGTGCAGCAGGTCGAGCGGCACATCGGAGGCGGTGTGCTCGGGTCCCGTGCCGGGGAAGGCGCCGCCGGCGATGCCCGCGTTGTTCACCAGGATGTCGAGCCGGCCATATTTGGAGTTGAAGTAGTCGTAGGCGGCCTGCGCATCGGCCGGCCTGGTGATATCGAACTGGAGCACGTCGGCGTCCACGCCCGCGGCGCGCAGCTTGGCCACCGCCTGCTCGCCCAGCGCCAGGTCGCGCGAGCCGATGACGACTTTCGCGCCGGAATCCTTGAGTTGGAGTGCTGTCTGGAAGCCGAGGCCGCGGTTTCCGCCGGTAATGAATGCAATTTTTTGAGACATGGGGAAGTTTCTCCTGTGCAGCTTTGGATTCGCCCGGCGCCGGATTCGATTCACGGGACCGCGAAGAGCGCCTGGATTTTGCGCCCTTCGCGGCCGCTCCAGTGTGAAGTATTTGTCCTGTTTGCAGATCATTTCTCATTTCTGGGCGACAATAGATATGTGATCCCGAAATCCATGCTCCTCTTGCTTGCGCTTCTTTTTGCGCGCTGCCTGGCTCCTTGCCAGTCGTTTACCGTCCACGTTCCCTTCGATCCCGGCACCTACAAGCCGCTGGACGGGCCCGAGCGCTGGCAGCGGTGGGTGAACGAAGACGGCGCCGGAGCCGCCATCCACGTCGAATCCCTGGCGACCGCGGCCTATTTGCAGGCTATCCCCGATCCAACCGCCTGGAGCAGAACCACGGGCGGCTTTCTGCGCCGCGCCGGCTCGAGCTATGGCAGCAATCTGATCCAGAACACGGTGCACGACAGCCTGGCCACGATCGCGGGCACCGATCCGCGCTACTTTGCCTGCGCCTGCTCGGGCTTCTTCCGCCGCTCCGGCCACGCCCTGAAGATGAGCTTCCTCACCTACAACCGCAGCGGCCGCGAGACGCTGGACGTTCCTCAACTCGCCGGCGCCTACGGCAGTTCGATGATCGAAGCCATGTGGTGGCCGCACCACTACACTGCGCTGGTGCAGGGCGTGCAGACCGGGCACATCGAGGTCGGCTTCATCGGCGCGGAACACCTGATCCAGGAGTTTTCGCCGGAGTTGAAGCGCCTGGTTCACCTGCGGATTGGCGGGGCTGCCGGCTCGCGGTAGATGCCTTCACGCTACAATGCTTTCATTCGCTGAATGGAGGCTCTATGCGCAGGATTCTTCTCGCCGTTCTCGCCGTGGTCTTTGCCGCTTCGTTTGCCGCTCCGCTCATGGCCCAGGGCGCACCGCCGCAGGGCGGCTCCGACCAGCCCTACACCGTGGAGTACTACTACAAGTGCCAGTGGGGCCATCAGGCGGAGTTTTTGCAACTCTTCCTCAAGAACCACTACCCGCTGCTGAAGAAGATCGAGAGCACCGGGCGCATTCTCTCGGTAAAGATCGAAACGCCGGCCTACCACACCTCGGAAGAACTCCGCTGGGACTATCGCGTGACCATCCGCTACAAGAACTCGACCGTAGCCACCACCGCCAACCCCGACGAAGAGGCCTTCATCAAGGAGTTATGGCCCGACCAGGAAACCTACAAGCGGGAAGAGCAGCGGCGGTTTGAGATTCTGCTCGGGCACATTGACCTGCCGGTCACCGACATTACGCCGGGAAAGAAGTGAGGGGGCTGGGAGTAGGGAATAGAGGGAATAGGGAGTAGGAGGCACCTGGCTGCGATGAACAGGATGATTGCGATCAAGAAGGTAGCTCTGAACGAACGCCATCAGCGTCCTGGCAATACAAAGCACTTTCTCGTCGGCAGTCAGGGAAAACCGGATTTCCCTCCATTCACTTCACCGCGATTGCTCAATATCATGGCGATTCCGGCTATTACCTCATGCATATTTGCAAAGATGGTCAAGGCACGGATACTTGGCGCGAACTTCTCTATGATGCTCTTCATCAGGCTGAATTTGAGTTCGGAGTTCAACCGGAAGAATGGACCGAGACAAACGAGCCCTTCTGATTCTCACCGTGAGGCTTACGTCTCGATGAGCGCATTCTGTTCCCTGCTTTCTATTGCAAAAGGGAGGCCCCGCGGCTTTGCCAGGGTGGCAGTCACAGTTTGACACCTTCGGGAGTCGCCCCAGTATGTGTTTCCCATTCTTTTCACAAATGTGCCAAAAGGCTGCGTGCGATTAGGATGCGCCGTCCCTACGGGACTCCGGATATCTTGTTGGTTGCGCCGACCCCACGCTGAAGCGCGGGGCTAGCTTACACTGCGCCTACGGCGCGGGGATCACCTATGTTGCGGCTGCCGTGCGGGGCGACTGGCTGCTGCCGGCACGGAGCACTCCGGCACAGGCCCCTTTGCGGGAACGCCGGCCATAAAACCACCAGCGGATACTTATTCCCTGCTTCTCCACTGCCGCACCAGGTCTTCCGCGGCTTCGGGCCAATCGGGGAATTCGAACTCGAAGCCCGCGTCGAGCAGGCGCCCAGGAACGACGCGGCGGCTCTTGAGCACCAGTTCCGATTCGGTGCGCAGGAAGAAGGCGCAGATCTCGATCGCCAGCGAGGGGATGGGCAATCCGTTGGGCATCTCCCAGGCGTCGCGCAGGGCCAGCATGAACTCGCGATTGGGCAGCGGGTTGGGCGCGGCGATGTTGACGGGGCCGTCGAGTTCCTCGTGTTCGATGAGGAAATCGACGGCGCGGGCAAAATCGGCCTCGTGAATCCAGGAGAGATACTGGCGGCCGTTGCCCTGTTTGCCGCCCAGGCTCAGCCGCACCAGGTTCAAGAAGATTTGAAAGGCATTGCCCGGCGTGGGGCTGAGGGCGATGGCGCTGCGCAGGGCCACCTTGCGGGTGCGCGGCGTTTCGGCCGCAAAGAACGCGGCCTCCCAGTCCCTGGCCACGCGGGCGGAAAAGTCCCACGTCTCCGGCGCGCGCCGTCTTTTCGAGATGAGTTCGTTGCCGCCCAACTCGCCCGTCGCTTCGTCCATCTCCCGGTCGAGCGCGTGGCGATAGATGGTGGCCGTTGAGGCGTTCAGCCACACCCATGGCGGGTTATCGAGGCGAGCGATGACACGATGCAGCAGCCGCGTGGTCCCGATGCGCGAGTTGTAGATCTCCGCGCGGTTGACCGCGTTGTAGCGGCAGTTCACGCTGCGGCCGGCGAGGTTGATGCAGATGTCGGCGCCTTCCAGGGTCTCGGTCCACGGGCCGGCGTGCTCGCCATCCCAGTGAACCGTTTGCCAGGGCGCGGTGTAGGGACCGCGGGTGAGCACGGTCACACGATGGCCGCGCTCCTGAAAGTGGCGCGCCAGCATCTGGCCCAGTTGTCCGCTGCCGCCGGGCAGAACGATGCGCAGGGCGCGCGAAACGGCCGCTGGGACGATCTCCATGGATTCAGCCTACAGCGCCGGCTACGGATGGGGCGGAAAGTTGTAGCCCCTTAGCGCCAGCCGCCGGCGATAGGCGCGGTATTCGCGGACGATCACCATGACGATCAGGACAATCAGGAGCAGCGGGCCGAAGAAGAGCCATGCGGGCTGCACCACCCGGTCGCCGCCGACGCTCACCGTCTCCGCCGCGTGCAGGGTGCCGAAGATGGCCACCAGGTCCTTACCGATCGTTACGTTTTGGCCCAACCGCACTACGCCGAAGATGCTCACCACATCGTCCTCGACCGACGCGTTGTCCTCCGCGGTAACTTTGCCAAAGAAGTTGACCACGTCGTGCTGCGCGTCGCCGGCAAGGTGGACGTTGCCGAAGAAGACCACGATATCGCCGGTGACCTTGCCCTCGACATGGACGCTGCAAAAGAAGCAGACCGCGTCGTGCACCGCGGCGTCGGGTTTCACGTGGATATTCGAGCCGAACTGCACCGCATCCCGGTCCGCGCGGGCAGGCAGAGAGGCGGCCGCAAAAGCGGCTCCAAGCAGGCAAAGTGCAAAGATTCGCTGCATCATGATGCTCATTTCTCCCGGCGGTACGCAACGGCCGGGCGAGAAGTTCCGCCGGGGAATCTAATCGTTCACGAGCGTATCTTCCCGGCAGCAGGCCTCTTCGATTTCATTCACCATGGCCGTATAGGGGCGCCGGTTCAGGCCGAAGGTGCTGAGCAGGAGGCTGAAGAGGACGATCTCCATGCCCAGGGAGATGGCCACACTGGATGGAATGACGATTCTGGCGATGCGCTCGGGGTCCAGGTCGCCGAAGGCGTGGCGGCTCCATTGCCAGACCGCGTACAGTGCGGCCGCGAGGCCGGCCAGCGCGATGGCAACTCCGGCCAGCAGTCCGCGCTCGAGGGTGATGAGACGAGCGTAGCGGTGATCTCCCGCCCTCTCGGGATACAGGCCCTCCTGCAGCGCGTACATGCGCGACAGGAGCCAGAAGAGAACGGCCTGAAATCCGGCCACCAGAAAAGTGCCGCAGTAGATGAGCGTGTCGAGGCCGAATTGAACCCGGTGCAGGTGAATGGGCCGGGCCAGAATCAAGCCGCCCGCCACCGCGCCGGCCAGCATCAGGGCCAGGCCTGGATAAAGAAAGAGCCAAGCAGGGCTGAAGAGAAGCATGAAGCGCAAATGGCGCCAGCCGTCGCGGTAAGGAAGCAGGTGCGGCGGATGGGTGCGGCCGTCCCGGCTCAGCGTGGCCGGCACCTCGGTCATCCTCACGCCCATCAGCTTGGCTTTGATCACCATCTCGGAGGCGAACTCCATTCCGGTGGTTCTCAGGTCCATTTGCTGGAAGGCTTCCTTGGAGAATCCGCGGATGCCGCAATGGAAATCTCCCACCTGCGCATGAAAGAGAATCTTGCCGACGGTGGAGAGCAGGGGATTGCCGATGTAGCGGTTTTTCCAGGGCATGGCTCCGGGCTCGATGCCGCCCTTGAAGCGGTTGCCCATCACCACGCCGTAGCCTTCGCGCAGTTTCTCGACAAAGGGGTCGAGGTGTTCGAAGTCGTAGCTCAGGTCGGAGTCGCCCATGATGCAATAGCGGCCGCGGGCGGCGGTGATCGCCCCGTAGAGGGCCGCGCCGTAGCCGCGAATGGGAATGTGAATCACGCGCGCGCCCAGGGCGGTGGCAATCTGCTGCGATCCGTCCGTCGATCCGTTATCGCCAATGACGATCTCACCGCATACGCCCGACCGGCGCAGGTAGCTTTGCGCCATCCGGATGCAGGCCGCCAATGTCTCTGCTTCGTTCAGGCAGGGCATGACGATGCTCAGTTCGACGGCCATATGCGGTTTCCCGAGTGCGTTTGAAAGAGGGGACGCTCGACGAGTAGATTTTGGTTCGCGATGAGTGTAGCACAGGGGCAGAGCGGATGGTTTCAGCCCAGGCCGGCGCGGGCGTTGCGCTGGCGCGCAACCGGGGTGGTTGCGCGCCAAAGCAAACCGAAGGTCCCGCGTTCCATCGGCTGGCGAGTGAAGCGGGGTTCAGAGGCGCCGAATTTAGAACTCGAAGCGCATTCCCAGTTGAATGCGCCGCGGAGGCGCAACCGATGTCACCTGCTCGTAGGACGAGGAGGTTGTCACCGGGTCAATGCCCGTCTCGTTGACGTGGTTGAGGACGTTGAATGCGCCGGCTGAAAACCCCAGCCGCGGCGCTTCCTCGTCCTTGTTGGCGGTGAAGGCGAAATCGTGGCCCCAGCGCAGGTCCAGGTCCACATACGACGGGTTGGTCTGGGAGTTGCGCGCCACGCCCTCGGGCCGGGTATTGAAGAGGCCGTCGCCGTAGGCGTCGGCGCCAGTGACCTCGGTCCAGGGCGCGCCGGTGTTGGCAAAGATGCCCGCCGAGAGGTTGAAGACGCTCTCGGGCTGGAACATCGCGTACATGCCCAGCCGGTGCCGCCGGTCCCAACTGCTGTTGGCCCACTCGTCGTTGGGGGCGTACTGGTTTTGCGGGAACCACCCGATGCCGTTGTTGTTGGACTCGAAGTGGGACCAGGTGTAGTGTCCCCATCCGGTAAAGTACTTGTTCCATCGGCCGCGGTAGGAGAGGTCCATGCCGTTGCCCTCCCAGAATCCCGCGGGCTGCATCTGGCGGATGCGGCCATAGGCCGGATTGGGCCGCTCGGTATAGCCCGATTGCGGCGTCGGCGCGTTGATGTCCACGGAGCGGAAGCTGTCGATGCCGCGCGCCGAGTAGACGCTGAGCACGCCGGTCGCTCTCTCGCCCAACTGCCGTTCAATGGAGAGCCCGTATTGAATCTGGTAGGGAATTTTCGCGTTGGGAGCCAGTTCCGCCAGGTTCGGCGGCTGAGCTGAAATCGTCAGGCATTCGCCGATCGGCACGCAGCCGGTCGCCGGCAACTGCGCGGGATCGAGCGAGAGCACCACGCTTCTGCGGCGCGCATTTTCATAACGCGCCAGGTCGAGCAGCGGTCCCGATCCGAAGCGGTCGTAATAGATGCCGCCGCCGCCGCGCACCACGGTCTTGGTTGGCTCGTTGAGCACCCAGGCGAAGGAGATGCGCGGCGAAAAGCCCAGCCGCTGCGTAGCCAGAAAGTTCTGCCAGTCGTAGCGCAGGCCGGGGGTCACCGAGAACCGGCTGTTCATCTTGAACTGGTCCTGGACGAATGCGCCCATCTCCTGCTGGTGATAAATGAAGTGCGTATCGCCGGTGTTCTGCGAATAGGCGGAAGGCAGGTTGGCCGCGTAATTCTGCAGCGCGGTATCGAGCACCGTCACGCCGTCGGCGGCCAGCGTGGGTCCGAAGGTGTAGCTGCCCAACTCGTTGGTGTTGTCGTCGTAGGCGCGGCGGCTGATGTGCGGCGTGCCGGCGCCGATCTTGACCAGGTTGCGCCCGTGCGTCCAGGTCACCATGTCATAGATGCGGAAGTTATATTCGGTGCCGAAGGAGTCGCCCTGCGCCGACCCGCCGAGGAAATCTCCGGGCACGCTCATGCGCGGCCCCTCGGCGACGTTGCTGTTGCGGCTGGAGTCGTGCTCGGCCACCACTGAAATCTGGTTCAGCAGCACGGCGGAGAGCGTTGAATCCACGTGGGCCACCGCGTCGTCCTCGCGGTATTCGGTGTTGTAGCCGCCCGCGGCCAGCGTCTGCCCGCCCACTCCCTGGTTCTGGCCGGTCCAGTCCTGGTAGCTGTACTGCACGTAGCCCGAGTGCCGGTCGCCGAACTGATGCGCGGCCCGGACGCTGAACTCGGTGTCGCGCGTGGGCGCGGGAACGTTGGCCTCGAAGGCCGCGCCGCCGGGGTTCGCCGGCGAGGGAAGGGTTGCGCTCACCACCGAATCCAGGTCTTCCTCGGCGCGGTTGAACGAGGCGAGGAAGCTGCTCTTCGCGGCGCGCGGAATCGGTCCTGTGACGTGCCCCTCGTAGACGCGCCGCTGTTCGAAGGGCTTGGACGGCGCCAGCGCGTTCTGCGCGTTCATGGCCGAGTCGCGGAAGAGGAAGTTGAACTGGCCGTGATAGTGATCGGCCGCGGATTTGGTGATGATCTCCATCTGCCCGCGGCCGGGATAGTAATACTGCGCCGAGTAGGGGTCCTGGTTGATGCGGACCTCCTGCACGGCCGAGGCGGAGACGGTGGCGCGGTTGGCTTCGACGCCATCCACCATCAGTCCGGTTCCGCCGGTGGCGGACATGTTCTGGTCGAGAAACGCGCCCATGGCGCTGGCGTAGTCGTTGTCGAAGATGGGCAACGACTTCAATTCCTGCGCGCTCATCACCGTGGAGTCGTGGTTTTCGTCGGTCGCGGTCAGGTCCTCGCTGGTCTCCGCGCTCACCCGCACATTGGTGGCTACCGAGGCGATGGGAAGAACAATGTGCAGCGGTGCGGCCAGCGTTTTGGCGGCAGTGGCCGCCACCGCCGAGACCGCCGGCGCGGCAATCAGCACGGGCGTTTTCACGGTTTCGAATCCCGGCTCGGAGACCACCAGGGTGTAGCTGCCGGCGTGCGGCGCAACCACCTGGAAGTTGCCGTCGCCGCCGGAGTGGATGCTGCGGGCGACGGAGCCGTCGGAGTTGACGAGATCGACTTCGGCGCCGGGAACGATGGCGCCGGTTGCATCGGCCACCACGCCTTGCACGGCTGGGGCCGCGGGCTGCGCGGGATTGGAGGGATGGCACGCCAAAGCGGCGGCCGGCGCAAGCAGGATCAGTGCCAGAGCAGTAGAGCGCATGATGTAAATCTCCAAGGCAAACACAAGATGAAACAAAAAGACAAAAGAACCTTCAACTCGAAACGCGGTGCTTACAGTGCAACCAAGCGGCTCTATCCTTGCCGTTCATCCGAGCGAAGCGCCGCGGAGCCGAAGAACCGCGTTTCGCTTTTCAGCCCAGTACCCATCCTTGCGATTTTTTCTTGATGCAAGGGTGAGAAATCTCTCCGCGCGGCCGGGTTGGAAGCCGGAGCGGAAGCCTGTGTTCTAAGACGGAGCCGCTGTACCGAATGGACGCAACCGCGGGCCAAAACGCGCAAAGCGGCGCATGAATCCGGCCATGCAGCCGCCTTCCGCCGGCGGCGGGCATTTTTTCTCACGTGAATATTGCCGGCTATCGTTGTGAATCGATTCTTGCAGGACTGAGCGCCGCCGTCCAGTCCGCCGCGGTGTCCACCAGCACGTCCGGCGGGGTCTCCATCAGGTTTTGCGGTCCGAAGCCGAAGGCGCAGCCCAAGCTCCAGACGCCTGCGTTGCGCGCCGTCTGCACGTCTACCTTGCTGTCGCCGATCATCACCGTCTGGTCGGGCCGCGCGCCGGTCTCTTCCATCAGCGAGCGCAGTCCCATCGGATCGGGCTTCTTCACCGGGAAGCTGTCGCCCCCGTAGATATGAAGAAAGTAGTCCGCCATGCCCAGCCCCTCGCAGATGCCGCGCGCGGGGCGAACCGGCTTGTTGGTCAGCACGGCCATCGTCCGGCCCGTCGCGGCCTGGGCGTCGTGCAGATCGCTCAGCGCCTTCAACGACGCCACAACGCCGTCGTAGGCATAGGTAAAGTCCAGCTTGTGCTCGCGATAGTAGTCGAGGAAGAAGGCGTATGCCGCATTCTGCAAGCTCTCATCCACCTGGTCCACCGGGATGCGAAGGCTTGCGGCCAGCGCCCGGCGCATCAGCATGGGGGCGCCGTTGCCGACATAGCTTGCAATCACCGGGTCTTCCAGCGGCGCGCGTCCCACGTGACTCAGCGCGGCGTTCACGCTGTTGCACAGGTCCTGCGCGGAGTCGATCAACGTGCCGTCCAGGTCGAAGACCAGCAGCTTCAGCCGGTCCACGGGAATCGGGCGAAAAACCTTCATCATGCTTCCAGTTTACCGGGCTTGGGCCAAAGCCGGACCATCTGCCGGAATTGGAAGCGAAGAAATAGAGAAGGCCGAATTCCGCAAACTGCCCGCTTCCGGCCGCTCACCGTTGGCGAAGAAGCGCGAACGAATCTCAATGAATGCGGATGTCGCCCGAGCCGGTTTCGATGCGCACTGTGGGCCCGCCGCCGTTCAACTTCCCGGTGAGATGGTGCTTGTCAGAGGACCCTTGCGCGATCATCTCCCGGTCGGAGTGAATGCTGCCCGAGCCGGTGGAGGCGTCCAGCGTGAGCGGCGCGTTGCCGGCCCAGAACTCCACGTTGCCGGAGCCCGTCCCAAGGTGCCAAGGCGAGGTGGGCGCTCCGCCCGCTTTGATGTCGCCCGAGCCGGTGCCGGCGCGCAGTCCGCCGCGCAGGTTGCGCAACTCGATGTTGCCCGAGCCGGTTTCGGCCTTCACATCGCCCTGGCTGCTCTGCTCGGCATAGATGTTGCCCGAGCCGGTGCTTACCGAGAAGCTGCCTTGCAGGCCGGTGGCGTGAATATTGCCCGAGCCGGTGGAGAGCTTGGCGTTTGCGCCGATGCCGTCGTCGTCCACGTTGCCCGAGCCGGACGCGGCGTCGAGGAAGGAATCCGCCGGGGCCTCGATCTCGTAATCGATGCTGATATTGCGCAGGTTTTCATGGCGCGCGCCGATGCGGACGATGTTGCCGGTCTGCTCGATGGGGGGATTGGCCGCGATCTCCCGCACCCGCTGCTCGTTGCCGCCCCAGCCCGACTTGACCCGGCCGTAGATGTGCACCCGGTTGCTGGAGCCGCGGGTGAGGTGGATGTTGCCCGAGCCGGTGGCGACCGAAAGTTCCACGCGCCCGTTGACGGTCAGGTTCCTCTCGAAGGTCGCCTCCGAGGCCAGCGCCGGAATCGCCGCCAGCATCAGGGCCGCCGTTGCTACAAGGAGATGCTTCATGATGTGCCTTTCGTAGTTGCCGGTTGTCAGTTATCAGTGATCAGTTGTCAGTGGTCGATCTCGCGGGTTGTTTCTCCACCGGAATGCGACCGGAATCCGGCATCAGGGTTGAATTCTGGCGCTGTCAACTGGTGTGGCCTGCCGGAAATTGAAGCCATTTTCGGAAGCCTCCAGATTGGTTCCAATTCTCCAAGAGAATCCCTCGGGGCTGAAGTCCGCTCATTCCAGGCTGTTTACGGCACGACTGAAGTCGGGCCCTTTCAAAGCCGGTTGATGAGATCGCATCTACTGTTGTAAAACCACCTGGTCGCCTTCCTTGAGCCCGCTGAGAATCTCGGTGACGGAGCCGTTGGAGAGGCCGACCTTGACAGGGACCTTGCGCTTGCCTTCCTTCTGCTTCTTGTCCGGAATTTCCACCGACGCATTTTTCTGGTTGTCGTACATCACGGCGTTTTCCGGCACGGTCAGCACGCCCTTGTGCTCGTCGAGCAGGATTTCGGCGTTGGCGGTCATGTTGGCCTTCAGCTCTCCGCCGGGGTTGTCGATGCTGACCCGCACCTCGAAGGTGGTCACATTGTCCTTTTCCACGCCCAGCGGCGCGATTTTGGTCACCTTGCCGTTGAAGGTGCGGTCGCGGAAGCTCTCCACCTTGATCCGGGCCGGCTGGTTCATGTAGACGTGGGCGATATCGGCCTCGTCCACCTTGCCCTGCACGTAGACCTGGCCGATGTCGCCCTCGGTCATCACCAGCGTGGCGGTAGAGCCCAGCACCAGGATCGAGCTGACTGCGTCGCCAATCTCCACGTCGCGGGAGAGGATCACGCCATCCATGGGCGCCAGGATGGTGGTGTAGCCCAACTGCTCTTCAAACTGGTTGAGGCTGGCCTTGCTCTGCAGCACCTGCGCGCGCGCCTGTTTCAGCTTGGCCGCGTCCACGCCGATCTGGGCCTTGGCCGAGTCGCGCCGGGTCAAAGCCGCCAGATAGTCCTTGTTGGCGTCGTCGAGCGCCTGGCGGCTGACGATGCCTTCTTTCTGCATCTCCAGGTTGCGGTCCAGCGTGGCCTTGTACATGGGCAGATCGGGCGCGGCCGCGTTCACCTTGTCCTGTTCGATGTTGGCCTGGTAGGTGGAAACGTTGGCCTCGGCGGCGGCCAGTTGCGCCTTCTGCGCCTCAACCTCCGCCAGAATTTCCTGTTGATCGAGCTGCGCCAACTGCTGGCCCTTGCGCACCTGGTTGTTGATGTCCACGTAGAGCTTTTCCACGATGCCCGAGGCCTTGCTCTTTACCTCGACCTTGGTGATGGGTTGAATCTTGCCCGTCGCCACCACCGAGCGCGCCACGTCGCCGCGCGTCACTTTGGCCAGCTTGTTGGGATCGATCGACGACCCCTTGGCCAGCCGGGCCAGCGCCAGCCCCAGCACCGCCACCACCAACACTCCGGCTGCAATCAGCCAAATCCAGAATCGCTTGTTTTTGCGCGACGCAGCCACAGAAAACCCTCCTCAGCCTGACTGAGCGCAATTCCCGACCGCGCTCCTGAATTGACGAAGAAAACCCATCCATCGGACGGCGGCGGCGCCCTGTTGTCAACCGCTGCCCCTTCATACGCAGCCCGCCGCGCCCTGGTTCCAGCGAGCCAAAGCGCCTGGTCCCTCCTGGCGATTCCCGCGTTTCGGATCTCCGGCCTCCGATCCCTCTGCAATGCTATTCTCCAGAACGAGATGCACGGTCTCCCGCTGCTGCAATTTGTCGCCGTGGCCATGCTCATCCTGGCCAACGCCTTTTTTGTGGCCGCGGAGTTCGCGCTGGTCTCGATTCGCGAGACGCGCATCGAGCAGATGCTTGCCGCCGGCGTTCCCGGAGCGCGCGCCGTGCGCCGTCTGCAACACGATCTGAACGACTTTCTGCCCGCCGTGCAGTTGGGTGTCACGCTCTGCTCGCTGGCCCTGGGCTGGCTCGGCGAGCCGCTGGCGGCGGGAGTTCTCCAGGGCTGGCTCGACGCTCTTCCGCTCACGCAGGCTCATGCCCTGGCCTATGCCCATGCGGCCGCGGCGGCCGCTCTGGTTCTCGGCTTCGCGCTCATGACTTACCTCCATGTGGTGCTGGGCGAACTGGTGCCCAAGTCGCTGGCCCTGCGCCGGTCCGAGGCTCTTGCCGTCGCCGTGGCGCCCACCATGCTGCTGTTCATGGCGGTGGCCCGCCCGGCGGTCCGGCTGCTCAGCCGGTCGGCCGCCGCGGTCTTGCGCGGCTTCGACGTGCCTATGAGCGAACGCGCCCAGGTCCACTCGCCCGAGGAACTCAAGCTGCTGGCCACCGCCGCTCGCCGCATGGGCCTGTTGCCCCGCTTCCAGGAGACGCTGATTCATCGCGCACTGGAACTGGACGACGTCTCGATCCGCGAGATCATGACCCCGCGGCAGAAGATCTTCGCCTTGCCCTCGAACATGCTGCTGGAGGAGGCCAGCGCCAAGGTCATCGACCGCCATCACTCCCGCGTGCCGGTTTACGACGAGGCTCGCGGTCCGGAGCATATTGTCGGCGTCGTCTATTCCAAGGACCTGGCCCGCCTGATGTACTTCCGCCCCGCCGTCCAGCGAGTTGCTGTCCAGCCACAGCAGCTTCGTGCTTCCAGTCTTGCTTCCGAGAGTTGGGAAGCCAAGAAACCCCACACGGCCGCCACAGCCTTCGTCGAGTTGAAACTCGCCCAGGTCATGCGCGACGTGCTGGTCGTCCCCGAGACCAAATCTGTTCTCGACCTCATTCGCGACTTCCAGCAGCGCCGCCGTCACATGGCCATCGTGGTGGACGAGTACGGTTCGACCGTGGGTCTGGTCACCGCCGAGGACGCGATCGAGCAATTGACCGGCGAACTCGAAGACGAGTTCGACTCGCCCGCCTTGCCTTTGCTGACCACCGCTTCCGGCGCGCTGCTGCTGGACGGCGGCGTGAACCTGCGCGACCTGGAAACGCAGATGCAATGGAACCTGCCCCGCGACGGCGGCGTGGAAACGCTGGCCGGTTTCCTGCTTACGCGTCTCGGCCATATCCCCCAGGCCGGCGAAAGCGTGGACTTCGAGGGCCGGCGGCTCACCGTTGCCGAGATGGACGGCCGCCGCATCGGGAAAATCCGCGTGGAGCCGGTCGAGGAAGAGCAGCCGGCGCAAAGCTGACCGCGGTTTCGTTTCCGTTCCGGTTGTGCCTGCACGCCGATGAGCACACCCCCTGTAGCGTGGACTAGAATCCTGCCGATAGGAAGAATGGCTGGCCGCGGGTCCGCGCGGGAGTTGGCGCAAGCCTGGAAGGACGCTTGCGCGGGGCCCCGTCAGCCGGCCGGAGGAAGACGGATGAAAGACAAGCACGCGAAGAAACGGCGGGAATCGGGCAAAGAGGCCGCGGTTCCGGATGTCCTGAACCACGGCGGCGACTTGCCCGCTCCGGCCGAGGCCGGGGCGTTGAAGCTGGGCAAGGACTGCGACTACGACAAGGAACTGCGCCGGCTGCAAGTGGAACTGGTCAAGCTGCAGGAGTGGATTCGCCACGAGAATCTGCGCGTCGTGGTGCTCTTCGAGGGCCGGGATGCGGCGGGCAAGGGCGGCGCCATCAAGCGCATCACCGAGAGCCTGAACCCGCGCATCTGCCGCGTGGTGGCCCTGGGCACGCCCACCGAGCGCGAAAAGACGCAATGGTACTTCCAGCGGTACGTGGCGCATTTGCCTGCGGCGGGAGAGATGGTGCTCTTCGACCGCAGTTGGTATAACCGCGCCGGCGTCGAGCGCGTGATGGGTTTCTGTACCGAGGCGCAGTATCTGGAGTTCATGCAGAGCTGTCCGGAGTTCGAGCGGATGCTCGTCCGCTCGGGCATCATCCTCATCAAATACTGGTTCTCCGTCAGCGACGCCGAGCAGGAGCGGCGTTTCCAGGACCGCATGAACAAGCCCACCAAGCGCTGGAAGCTCAGCCCCATGGATCTGGAATCCCGCAAGCATTGGGCCGATTACTCCCGCGCCAAGGACGAGATGTTCGCGGTGACCGACACCAAGCAGGCGCCCTGGCATGTGGTGAATGCGGAAAACAAGGAGTGCGCGCGGCTGAATGTCATCCGCCATCTGCTCTCGAAGATCGACTATCGCGATCTGACGCCGGAGCCGCTGGCCCTGCCCCCGCTGGAAAAGACGAAATACGTTCGCCCTCCCATGCACGAGCAGAACTTCATCCCCCAGGTCTACCGCTAGAAAGCGGTTGTTGCCGAGCGACCCAGGTCCGGATTCCCGGACCTGGGAATCGATCCCCTATTTGCCAGAACAAGCTCCCCTGTTCACCGGTCTCCGACCTCTGCTCACTGGTTTATCGTTGATTCCAGCCCATGAAGCAGATCCTCACCCGTATCGCGCTTACGCTTCCGGTCGTCTGGCTGGTGGTATCGCTGGTTTTTCTGCTCATTCACCTGGTTCCCGGCGATCCCATTGTGCAGATGCTGGGCGAAGGCGCGACCCCGGCCGACATCTCGGCCCTGCGCCATCAGTACGGCCTCGACCAGCCGCTCTGGGCCCAATATCTGCACTATTGGAACGGCGTCGTCCACGGCGATCTGGGCACTTCCATCCGTCTCCACTCGACCGTCGCCCAACTGATCGCGGCGCGCTATCCGTACACGCTGGCGCTGACCATGGCCGCATTGGGCCTGGCGCTGGCCCTGGCGCTGCCGGCCGGCATTCTGGCCGCCGTGCGGCGGGGCCGCTGGCTCGATCAGCTTCTTTCGGTGGTGAGCCTTTTCGGCCTCTCGGTACCCGGCCTGGCACTGGGACCGGTGCTGATCCTGGTTTTTTCGATCGGCCTCGGCTGGCTGCCGGTTTCCGGCGCAAACGCCGGAGGGGGTAACGCGATCGACTGGCGCTATCTGGTGCTTCCTTCGGTGGCCATGGGCGTCTCGCTGGCCGCCATCCTCACGCGCATGGTGCGCACCGCCATGCTGGAGGAACTGGGCCAGGAGTACATCCGCACCGCCCGCGCCAAGGGCTTGAGCGAGGCCGCCGTCGTCTGCCGCCACGCCCTGCCCAACGCGCTGGTTCCCATTGTGACCGTGGTGGGCTTGCAGTTCGGCGCGCTGCTGGCCGGAGCCATTGTGACCGAGACCATCTTCAGTTGGCCCGGCCTGGGCCGGCTGACGGTCAGCGCCATTTCCAATCGCGATTACGCACTGGTGCAGGGCTGCCTGCTCTCGATCGGACTCACGTATGTGCTGGTCAATTTGCTTACCGATGTAGCTTACCGGTGGGTGAATCCAAGGATGCGCGGATAGGAGCGCTCCGGCATAGAAAGGGCGAGACTGTAGATTCAGCCGCGCCCCCTTGGAGCATCTGTCAATCCGCCGTTTGCAGCGCCGCGCCGGTCACCTGAACCAACTCGCCGCGCAGAGGCTCTTCCGAGTTCAAGATGCAACGGATCGACTCCATCACGCGCTGGGGAGTAATCATGCGCATACACACAGGGTCGTTGCAGGCCGAGTTTTTCTGGTTGGCGGCCGTGACGCAGGGCGAGCAGGAAAGCTCGGCAGTGATCGACTCGGTATTGCCCAGGCTGCCGTAAAGCTTGGGCGTCTCCGGCCCGAAGAGCACGATCGAGCGAATCGGCGTAATGGCGGAGAAATGGGCCGGGCCGCTGTCGTTGGTCACCAGAACCGTGGCGATGTTGTAGAGCGCGGGCAGAGCCATCAGCTTGTGCATTCCGGCAAAGCTGCGGAAGCGCGGATGACCGATCGACTGCACCATGCGCTGCGCTTCAGCGCGCTCTCCGCGGGAGCCGGTGATGAGCACCAGCGTGTCGTCCCACTCGCGCGCCACCATGCCGCCCAGCGCGGCAAAATTCTCGTGCGGCCAGCGCCGCTGCGGGAGCAGTTCGGAGCTGTTGGGGTTGATGAGCACAATGCGGTGATATGCGGGCTCGTATTCCGGATAGACCTCGAGCACCAGCCCGCGGACATATTCCTTTTCGGCGTCAGTAACCGGCCGGAGCGGCACGCGAATCTCCTCGTCGGAGACATATGTCTTGGAGTAGGGAATCTGCGGTTCGGGCGCCAGCAGCGCATTCACCATGGCGACAAAACTCTTGGCGATGTGGATGTGGCCGTTGTAATTCACGCGGTGGGTCATCATCTCGCCGCGGTAGAGGCCCTCGCAATGGAAGCGATGAAATCCCACGCGCCGCTTGGCCCCGGCAAGCCCGGTCAGCAAGGCCGAGTAGCGGGAGAACAACTCCAGATCGACCACGGTGTCGATTTTCGCCTTGCGCGCCCAGCGCAGAAAGCGAAGGGAGTCCAGCACGAGCAATGGCAGGCTGGTTTCGCGAATGGTGACGATGTTGGCTTCGGGAACCGTGTTGAGCAGGCGCAGGCTATCCGCGTTGCGCTCGAAGATGAGGAAGAAGATCTCCGCGCCCAACTCGTCTTTTGCCTTTTGCATGGCGGGATTGGCAATCACCGTGCTGCCCATCTCGGACAACTCGACAAACAGCACCCGGCGCGGCGTTTCAGGCCCCTTGGGTTTGCCCCAAAGGCGCACCAGTTGCGTGCAAAGAAAACACAGCGGAATGCCAATCCAGTAATCGACGGCCCGCATCGTCCGTAGTTTCATTCAAAAAGCCCTTTGCTGCATCCAGATTCCGGGATGGAGTCCAACTGCGGAGCGCGTACGGACGTCTTGACCGCTAAACCGCTTCCTTGTATTCGTCCCGAGCAGACAGTGTCCACTCATGTCCACTACAATCGGATTATAGTTTGCCGAAAGCGTGTGAAGCGTCCGATGGGGCGCGACGGCGCATCTGAGCCGTCTGTCAAGTTGGACGATGCGGTAAGTTTCCGGTTTACGCGAAGGGCCGTTCCCCCTGCACCCTCTTCGTCGCAAGCGGATCGCAGGCTTTGCCGTCCGTGCGGGCGCATCTGAATGGAGTGTAAGGGCTGAATCACGTGCATAGTTTCCGTAAACGCAACATCTTGCTCATCTTGCTACTTTCCATTGCCGCTTTTGCCGTCATGGGCTACCACCCCGGCATCGAGGACGACAGCGTCTATCTAGCCGCGGTGAAAAGCAACGTAAATCCGGCGCTCTATCCCCACGACGCCGAGTTTTTCCGCACCCAGCTTCAGGCCACGTTCTTCGATAAATGGGTCGCGGCCTTCGTTCACTGGACGGCCATCCCGGTGGCTGAAACCGAACTTCTCTGGCAGTTCGCCTCCATTGTGCTGATTCTCTTCGGCTGTTGGAGCATCGCGCGGAAGTTGTTCTCGGAAGAGCGGGCGCAATGGGCCGGCGTCGCCATGGTGGCCGCCATGCTCACCCTGCCGGTCGCGGGAACCGCGCTCTATATGGCCGATCAGCACCTGCACCCGCGCAACGTGGCCACGGCGATCATCCTGGTCGCGATTTCGAGGATTCTGGCCGGCAAGCGCTGGCAGGCGGTTCCGCTGCTGTTGTTCTCGTTTGTGCTCCATCCCATCATGGCCGCGATGGGCATCTCGTTCTGCTTCTTCCTTACCCTGGCGACCGCGGAGCCGGTGCACGCGTGGTTTCGCTCCTGGAGCGGCGCCGGACGCACCTCCGTGACCGCAGCGTTTGTCCCGCTGGGCTGGATCTTCGAGCCTCCCACTCCCCTTTGGCACAAAGCCATGGATACCCGGACCTACTATTTTCTCTACAAATGGGCCTGGTACGAGTGGCTGGGCGCTCTGGCGCCGCTGTTTCTCTTCTGGCTGCTTTGGCGCGTGGCGCAGCGGCGGGGTCATACGCTGCTGGCACGTTTTTCGCTGGCCGTCTTCGCCTACGGGGTCTTTCAGCAGGCCGTCGCCATGCTGATGCTGGGTACCCCCTCGATGGTCCGGCTCACGCCGCTGCAGCCTATGCGCTTTCTCCACCTGATCTATTACTTCATGAGCCTGATCGCCGGCTGCCTGCTGGGCAAATACCTGCTAAAGGCCCGCGTGTGGCGCTGGGCTCTCTTTCTGCTGGCCATCAACGTGCCCATGTTTGCCGCGCAGCGCCAACTCTTCAGCGGCAGCCAGCACCTCGAACTGCCCGGCCGGCAGCCTTCCAATGCCTGGCTCCAGGCTTTTGCGTGGATTCGCCAGAACACCCCGGCCGACGCCTATTTTGCTCTCGATCCGCAGTACATGATCGCGCCCGGAGAGGACTATCACAGCTTCCGCGCGCTGTCCGAACGCAGCCAGTTGGCCGACGCCATCAAGGACACGGCCGTGGTGACCCAGGTTCCCGAACTCGGCCCCGAATGGCAGCGCGAGGTCAGAGCCCAGGATGGCTGGAGCCGCTTCCAGCTTGCCGACTTCGAGCGCCTGAAGGCGGAGTTTGGCGTCGACTGGGTGCTGGTCTCCTATCCTCAGCCCGCGGGTTTGGCCTGCCCATGGCACAACGACGCCCTCACCGTCTGCCGAATTCCGTAGAGAGCCGGAAAGAGGGAGTAGGGAAGAGGGAGTAGGGGGTAGGTAATAGGGAGGGCGGGCCGATCGCGTCCGGTTCCCGATCTCCGATTCCTGTTCCTGTATCATCGAAGAGGCTCTTGCGCGCGCATCTCATCCTGCAAGGGACCCATAGGAAGTGCATGAAGACTGGCATCATCGGCCTGCCGCAGGTGGGCAAGACGTCGCTGTTCAAGATTCTGACCAAGGCCAAGCTCGAGGAGCGGGGCCATGCGCGCCAGGAGCACATTGGCGTGGCGCGGGTGCCGGACGAGCGGCTGGACAAGCTGTCTGCGCTGTACTCGCCCAAGAAGACCACCTTTGCGACGGTCGAATTCGTGGACGTGGCCGCGATCGGGCAGGAGGCGCTGAAGGAGACGGCGTTCCTGGCCAGCCTGCGCCAGGTGGACGCGCTGATTCACGTGCTGCGGGCCTTCGAGGACGACGCGATTCCGCACGTGGGCCCTATCGATCCGCTGCGGGACATCAAAAATGTCGAATTCGACCTGATGATCAGCGACCTGACCCAAGTGGAGAAGCGGCTGGAGCGGCTGGAAAAGGATATGAAGAAGGGGCGCACCGGCGAACTGGAGCGCGAGCAGGCCCTGCTGATCCGATCGAAGGAGTCGCTGGAGAAGGAGATTCCGCTGCGCGAGCTGGAGATGACGGCGGAGGAGAAGAAGCTGATTAAAGGCTTCATGTTCCTCTCGCAGAAGCCAATTCTCTACGCGCTCAATATCGGCGAGAGCGCCACGCTGGGCGACGATCTGGAGGCGGCGGTGAGCCGCTTCAAGCTGGACGAGGTTGCGCACCGGCCCAACGCCGGGGCGACGGCGATCTGCGGCAAGGTCGAAGCCGAGCTGGCGGAGATGGACGACGAGGAGGCGGCGGAGTTCCTGGGCAGCTATGGGCTGCGCGAGAGCGGCCTGGTGCGGCTGATCCGCAAGAGCTACGAACTGCTGGGTCTGATCAGCTTCTTCACCGCCGGCGAGGACGAGTGCCGGGCCTGGACGATTCCGGCGGGCTCCAAGGCGCCGCAGGGAGCGGGGGCGATTCACTCCGATCTGGAGCATCATTTCATTCGCGCGGAGACCATCCGCTGGGATGCGCTGCTGGAGGCCGGCTCGGAAGCGGCGGCGCGGGCCAAGGGCACACTGCGCCTGGAAGGCAAGGAATACGTGGTGCAGGACGGCGACGTGATGCACATCCGGCACAGCGGGTAGTAGAGCCGGGCCATTCAGGAGTTTGCCGGTGTCGCTTCGAACGAGAATCCGGGCGGCGTTTCTCTTGTGGGGCTTTTTGCTCCCTGGCTGCGGATCGGCGCAACCGGATGCGAAGGCCGTGGAGCGAGACCTGGCGAAGGAAGTTCCACTTTCATCGACGGCGCCCAGGTGCTCGACTACTTCACTGTTCAAAAGGTCGAGCACTCTCAATACGTTCGCGATGCTATCCAGGGGCATTTGGTTCGCGCGGTAATTCGCGAACAATCCATATGGGCTATTGTGAAGACCGACTGCAGTATCGTGTTCAGGTTCGACGATCACGATCGTCACATGGCATACGAAGTGCGCGAGCGATTGACAGGGCCATAGAACCGATCCCCTCGGAGGCTAAAGCCCGCGTTGATTTTTGGCACATTTACGGCACGGCTAAAGCCGTGCCCTTGCAAAGCACCGCCGGCTGGGGCAGGAAGGGTTGAATCGTTGCTGAAAATCTCACTGATTTTAGGCACCATCGCCGCGCTGGCCGACGTGGTTGGCGGGCTGGTGCTGGTGCGCGCCCAGGGCGTGGAGCGCTATCTGCGCTACTTTGTGGCCCTGGGAGCGGGATTCCTGATGGCCACGGCGGTGATCGAGATGGTGCCGGAAGGCCTGAAGCTGAACCAGTTGCATCCGCTGCAGGGTCCAGCCCTCATCATGGCCGGCTATTGCGTGGTGCACCTGCTGGAGCACACCATCAACGCGCATTTTCACTTTGGCGAGGAGACGCACGGCGACGAGTTCGTCTCGCGGCATACCGGCAACTCGGTGATGGCGGGGCTGAGCCTGCACGCGCTCTTCGACGGCGTGGCCATCGGCTCGGGCTTTCTGGTCTCGAACTGGCTGGGCTGGCTGATTTTTCTGGCAATCGTACTGCACAAGGCGCCGGAGGGCTTCACTATGGCCAGCGTGATGCTGGCCAGCGGACGCAGCCGTTCCGCGGCCTTGTATTCCTCGGCTGCCCTGGCCGGGGCGACGCTGGCGGGCGTGCTGGTGATCGAGCTGGTTCCCACCTGGCTGCGGCTTGGATTGCCGATTTCGGCCGGCGTGGCCATTTACGTGGGCGCCACCGACCTGGTGCCGGAGGTCAACCGCGAACCCGGCATCCACATGGCGCTGGTGTTTTTCGCGGGTGTAGGGGCCTTCCTGCTGTTGCGCATGCTGCTGCCGGCGCTGTAGGCCGATGCGGCCAGAATTCATCCACAATTAATCGCAATCCAGGGGAACGATCCGGGCCTCCAGTTCGCCGTCCCGGCCGATGGTGAGCAGACCGACCGTTACCGGCAGTCGAAAGCGGCGCGGGCCGCAGGAGCCGGGGTTGAAGTAGAGCACGCCCTTGCGCTTGTAGAAGTTGGGCACGTGGGAGTGGCCGAAGAGGACGGCGGCAAACTTTCCGGCGGCGGGGTCCAGGTGGAGCGTGGCCAGGTCGTGGAGCATGTAGACGTAGCGGCCCTCGGCGAGCAGGACCTCGGTCTCGGGCAATTCGCTACACGGGCCGGAACGGTCCACGTTGCCGCGCACCGCGGTGACGGGAGCGATTTTGCCCAGGGATTTGAGGATTTCGGGGCCGCCGACATCGCCCAGGTGCAGGATGCGCTCGACCCCAGCCAGGGCGGGCGCGACCTGCGGGCGGAGCAGGCCGTGGGTATCGCTGAGAACGCCGATCTTCATGGAACTCCGGAAGGCGGCTTGCCGGGTTTCGGCAAGTTCAAATGAAAAGCGACTGCCAATGCGGGCGGGAGCGATCAGCGGCCTAGAAGATGCGGTAGCCGACGCCCACGCTGGCGCCGTAGGGCGAGAGCGAGCTGCTGAGCCACTCGGGCCACTGCTGGTACTCGAAGTCGATGGCGCGGACGCTGATTCTTCTGGTCAGCTTGATGTCCACGCCGCCGCCGTAGGCGATATCGGTGAAGCGGCCATGGACTTCGTTGAATTCGAAGTTCATGTTGGCGTAGCCGACCAGCACTTTGGCGTAGGGAGTTGCGCGCCAGATGTGGGCGTGGGGGATGGGGAGCCGGGGTCCGATCAGGTAGTTGTCCTGGTAGATGTTGGCGAGCTGGTTGAAGCGCAGCCAGCGGCCCTCGGCCTCCACCTGAATCCAGCGGGTGCACTTCACGTCCACGTAGGCGCCCACGCCATAGATGCGGTTGGTGCTGGTCTGCGCGATGCCACCCCCCATGTAATCGGGCTGAAAAGCCGAGGCCAGACCGCCGGCGGTGAGAGAAAAAGGCCGTCCCGTGGCGGAGGGAACAACCTGGGCGCGGGCAGAAAGCGATCCGGCGGCAAGCACGATGCAGAATAAAGCAGCGAACGATCTTCTCATGGGTATAAGTACGTCCAATCCGGGAGAATCTTAGCGATGGCGGGGTGGACTTCAGCCGGGACCCAGTATAGAAGCTGCAGCCGGGTATGCGCTGTGCGCGCGTTGCGGCTGCAGCCTCGCTGTGCTGCTACTGCTGTGGAGGGTTGGAAGTGCCGGTGAGTGGCTGGGGCGCGCCGCCCGCGGGCTGTTGCGGGGCGGCGCCTGCGGCCGGTTGAGCCGGAGGTTGTGTGTCGGCGGCAGGCTGATCGGTTGCGGTCGGGGTGGGCGCGGGAGCAGCCGCGGCGGGGGCCGTGGGAGCGTCGACGCGGGCCGCATCGTAGCGCTGCAGCTTGTAGAAGATCGGCGTCACTTCAAAGGGCATCTTGTCGCGGGCGTTCATCGGAGCATAACGCTTGGCGTTCAGCATGTGCTCCTTGTCGTCCCAGGGATCGGTCTTGAGCCAGCTTCCCAGGGGCAGGGCAGCGGTCTGAGTGAGGTCGTCCCAATTGAGTTTGGGCGCCATCCGCTCCAGATCGAACATCCACGCGGTTCCATCGGCCTTGAGGAGCGAATCGCCCAGTTTGGGCGAGTTGAGCGCCTTGAGGACCTTGGCCCGGTCGACCAACTGCGCATAGTAGAGGCCGGCAGTGGGCAACTGGTCCTTGTACATCGAGTTTTGCAGGTACTCCATGGCCTTCTTCGCCGCTTCGGCGTTGTCATGGTCGGAGTGGTACATGTCGATGCGCTGGAAGGTGGACTCGTCGGGGAAGAGCAGGCGGTCGTTGAAGGCGTAGCGGGTGTCGATATGGTGGCCCATGGCGATGTGGGCCAGTTCCATGGCCACCACCGAAGCGATGGCCGCCTCGTTGGGCAGGCTGTCGATGAGCCCCTTGCTGATGAGGATGGTGTTGCCCACGGTGGTGGTTTCGACGGTGGTGGAGAGCAGGATGCGGGTGTGCAACTGGTCGGTAAAGGCCAGGTTGTTGGGCACCACGAGGTTGATGACGATCTGGTCCAGGACCTTGTTTTCGTAGCCGCCGGGAGTGAGCGGGGCCACCAGGCCGGCCTCGACCAGGCGATCGATCACGTTGTTTTCGGCCTGGGTGATCCAGGCGCGCGTGGCCTGGAGCGGACCCACATCCTGCGAGTCGTCGCTTTTGTCCACGGCGTCGTCCACCTTCACGCTGACGTTCTCGCTGTCGCGGGTGGGCAACTTGAGGGAGTAGCCCCAGAAATGCGTCTGGGCCTTGAGGCCGACCGTTTTTTCGCCTTCGACGCGGGTGGTTTCCTCCACGTAGACGGCCACTGGCAGCCAGATTCCGGGCTGCACGTTCATGCGCCAACTGTCGAAGTGGAAGTAATATTTCGAGGAGTCCTCGGAACTGGGGCCGGTGTAGGTGCCGTTGAAGCGGACGACGTTGCCGTCCACATCCTCGATCCAGATGCGGCCATAGAAGCGTCCCATGCCGCTGACCTTGGGGTGCACGTCGAAGACCCAGGTGCGCACGGAGCCGAGGAACTCGCGGCGGACAAAGCTGAAGACGTAGTGCTGGGTGTCAAAGCCCGTCGGGTCGAGGAACATCATTTGCATGAAGCCGGTAGGAGAATAGGTGAACCGCTCCAGACCCAGGGCCTTGGTCAGCCCAGTGATGGCCGCGAACGAACCCTTGAAGAAGCCGTGCTTGGCGGCGGTGCGCGGCTCGTAGGCCTTGTCGGTGAAGCTTCTGCCGAAATCGACGCGGCTGAGGGTGTACTGGTCCTCGACCGGCACCTGATAGAGCTTCACGTCAGGCCGGGTGTTCTGGATGTAGGTCTCCACCAGAGGGGTGCGCTGTTGAATGTTCTTGATCAGAACCTTCTCGCGACCGACGGCTCGTTCAACCAGGGCGGCCTGCTCGGCGGTCAATTGGTGCGCCTGTTCGTACTTTGGCTGCTTCTTGGCGTACGCACAGGCCGCACTCAGGGTAATGATCAGGAAGGTGAGGGAGATCTTCCGAAACGTCATGTCAAGCTCCTAGAGTGAGTTCTTCCCAGTCTTTCTCCGGCCGCAAGCACCGTTTCGGCATCGCGCGGCTGAGTACCGCCTTCTTCTATCGGCAATATCGATGCTACGCCAACTGGAAGGTGATGGTAATGTTGGTCGTCAGATCGACAGCTTGTCCATTGCGAGTGGCCGGACGGAAGCGAATCTGCTGCGCTACGCGGCGGGCCTCCTCGTCCAGTCCGTGTCCCAGGGAGCGCACCACGCCCTGCACCACCACTTGGCCGGCGGCGGTAAAGGTAACGCGGAGAACGACATCGCCCTGGACCCTGGCCGCCCTGGCCTCGTTGGTGTACTGGGCGGGAGGTTTGGAGAGGACCTCGATATTGGTGGAAACGGGCACGGCGGCGACCCTTTGCACGGGCGCGGCGGCAACCATCCCGGGAATGCCGGCCGAGGCCACCCTGCCATTTCCGTAGGCATTGCCCCCGTTGCCCGCAGCGCCGGGAATGCCGGCCGAGGCCACCTTGCCCACCACTCCGGCATTCGAGCCGGATTTGAGCCCGTTGCCAATGCCGGTCGAACCCACCACGCCGTGCGGCGCAACCGCCGGGCCCTGCATGCCGCCATACGGGTTGCCGATGGCCGCGATCGTAGCCGGCCGGGTGGCGTTGGGATTGGGCGTGACGCCGAAGGTCTGGCCTAGATGCACGGGGGCCGTAGACGGCTTGACGCGGTTATCCTGCGCCGGCATGGCCGCGGCCGCCAGGGCCGCCTTGGGTTGGGGCGCCAGGATGACGGCCGGCTTGGCCGCCTTGATGGCCGGCAGCGCGATCTTGGCTTCAATCTGGATCGGTTTCAGGTCGGGCTTGGGCTCCGGCCTGGGAATGTTGATCCGGGGCGCCTCCAGCTTCAATTCCGGCAGTTTGGGAGGCTCGGGCATCGGCGGCGGCTCGGTCAGCTTGACCTTGGGCTGGGGCGGCGGCGTGTTGGGGACGATCAACTCGGTGAATTCGTACTTGTGTTCGACCAGGATGTGCCTGGCCATCATTCCGATGAAGATGGCAGAGAGCAGGAGAATGGTGTTAATCACCGCGCTGGTAATGAACGATACAGACCTGCCCTCGGGTTCGGGGAGCAACCCGAAGTTGTAGCGATCGGGGTATTGGTTCACCGTCATGATTTCAGTCCTCGATTGCGGTTGAGACGGCGCATAGCCGCTGCCTGGGAGCCGGCACGATCGGAGACGGCGGCAGGCGGAAGAACACGCGCGCCGGAGTCGTGAATCTGGGGCCGGAACTCGAAGCAAAGGTCGGAGTGTAGGGGACGCATGTCGCAAGCTCGCGGTCCGCACCCGGCGCCACCGGGCCGATAGGGCGGATTTTCCGCTTTGCGGCGCCGCGAGGGGAGTGCAGGCAAGCAGACCATTGCGTCTGGCCAAGCCACACGACCCGATGAAAGGCGCCGATTCGCAGTACGGATGCAGGGAGGGGTCATCGTTCCATTCACGGCCATTGCGGACAGTCCGTGCAGGCGCGCACACCCGCCGTCCAACCGCGGCTTGCGATGCACCGCGCGATACGGATTGTCGGCCGTTCGGACCTCGGACATTCAGGCACTCCGCTTCCTATCCAAGGCATCGGCAAAAAGCTCTCAAATTCCAATCCGCAACTGAAAACCGACGGGTATCGTTTTTTGGGGCGCCGAGACAGCTAGTGCTCGGGAATCTCATCGGTCTGCGCAACATTGTCAGTGCGGCGGCCGTCTGCGCTACGGTCTGACGGCCGGCAGCAACGGGCCTCCAGCCATGCCCTACTGTAATAGACTCAAGGTAAACCAATCAGTTCGAGAAAGGACAGTTTTTTTGTGAAGATCTTGGTTACAGGCGGCGCGGGGTACATAGGTGGTACAGTCGCGGGAGTGCTGGCGGAGAAAGGCCACGAAGCGGTGGTATTCGACAACCTGAGCCACGGGCGGCGGGAACTGATTCCGGCGGGGGTAGGGTTTGTCGAAGGGGAACTGGCCGACCGGCAGGCGCTTGAACGCCTCTTCATTTCCGCCAAGGAGCAGGGCAAGCCATTCGACGGCGTCCTGCACTTTGCTGCGCTGATCGAAGCCGGCGAATCCATGGTGCGGCCGGAGATCTTCTTCCGTAACAACACCGCCTCGACACTGTCGCTGTTGGAGGCGATTCTGGCGCATGGCCCGCGGCGTCTGGTCTTCTCCTCCACCGCCGCGGTCTACGGCGAGCCGGAATCCGTGCCGATTCAAGAGGATGCGAAGCTGCTTCCGACCAACGCCTATGGGGAATCGAAGCTGCTGGTGGAGCACATGCTGGGCTGGCTCAACCGCATTCACGGGCTGCGCTATGCCTCGCTGCGGTATTTCAATGTGGCCGGAGCGCCCGAGGGGCCTGGCGGCGTGACACGCGGCGAGGCCCACGAGCCGGAGTCGCACCTGATTCCGCTGGTGCTGGACGTGGCCCTGGGACGCCGCAAATCGATCAAGATCTTTGGCGAGGACTACCCGACTGCGGATGGAAGCTGTATCCGCGACTACATTCACGTTTCCGACCTGGCCGATGCGCATCTGCTGGCTCTGGACGCGCTCGATCGCCACGACCGGCTGATCTATAACCTGGGCAACGGCAAGGGTTTCAGCGTCCGCGAGGTCATCGAATCGGCGCGGCGCGTGACCGGTCATCCGATCCCGGCCGAAGTCTGCTCCCGCCGCGCGGGCGACCCGGCAGTGCTGATCGCCAGTTCGGAAAAGGCCATCCGCGAACTGGGCTGGAAGCCGAAGTACACACAACTGGACGAGATTGTCCGGACCGCCTGGATCTGGCACCAGAAGCGGTACGCGAAGTAACCAAGGCAAAACCAGAAAGATGTGTCGAATGAGCGAAATGCCGGGGTTGATGCCTCGGCATTTTCTGTATTGCAGGGCGACGCAGCCGAAGCGGCGCTCCTTCAAACTGGGATTCTTTGCTCATGGGAATTCATCCGTTGTGCGCAGCACATGCCCCGAGCCTGTCGCTTGCGCAGCCTTGTGCTCGCGCGTGCGAGCCCTTCGGCTGCGTTTTCGCTCCAACGATTCACCCTTCACTTGCCGATTGTGTGCCGATCTCGGTAGAGTGTCTCCCACGCGGAGTCTCCGCGGGACCGTCACCCCGGCGGACCGGGAGATGTCCAGATTCTTCTTTCCCCAAAAGGATCGTTCATGTCACCTTTGCCTGTTTCCGCTGTCGCCAACCAGGATATCGACTCGACACTGCGCGAGAATCGCGTCTTTCCGCCGCCGGCGGAGTTCAGCGAAAAGGCCCATATCAAGAACCTGGAGCAGTATGAGGCGCTCTATAAGCAGTCGATCAAGGATCCCGAGGGCTTCTGGGCCAGCGCAGCGAAAGATCTGCACTGGTTCAAGCCGTGGGACAAGGTGCTGGAGTGGGATTTGCCCTGGGCCAAGTGGTTTGTGGGCGGCAAGCTGAACTTGAGCTACAACTGCGTGGACCGGCACGCGCTGGGCGCGCGGCGCGACAAGACCGCTCTGATCTGGGAGGGCGAGCCGGGCGAGGTGCGGCGGCTGACCTATGCCGAGCTGCACGTCGAGGTGCAGAAGTTCGCCAATGGCCTCAAGGCGCTGGGCATCAAGAAGGGCGACCGGGTGGCGGTTTACATGGGCATGACGCCGGAACTGGTCATTGCCTTGCTGGCCTGCGCGCGGATCGGAGCGGTGCATTCGGTGATTTTTGGCGGATTCGCGGCCAACGCCATCGCCGACCGGGTGAACGACTCGCAGTGCGTGGCGATTCTCACCCAGGACTCGAGCTACCGGCGGGGCAACGAGATCCAGCTCAAGCGGACCGTGGACGAGGCGATGACGGCCTGCCCTACGGTGAAGCACGTGGTGGTTTACCGCCGCAGCGGATCGCCGGTGCGGATGGTGACGGGGCGCGACTGGTGGTGGCACGACCTGGTGGCCAACGCTCCCACCGAGTGCGCGGCCGAGCCGTTGGACTCGGAAGACCCACTCTATATCCTTTACACCTCGGGAACCACAGGCAAGCCCAAAGGGCTGGTGCACACCACCGGCGGGTATGCAGTGCAGACCTACCTGACGGCGAAATACGTTTTCGACCTGCGCGACGAAGACATCTACTGGTGCACGGCCGATATCGGCTGGGTGACGGGGCACTCGTATGTGGTGTACGGGCCGCTGCAGAACGGGGCGACGGTGCTGATGTACGAGGGCGCGCCCAACTGGCCGGATTTCTCGCGCTTCTGGAAGATCATCGACGATCACCAAGTGAGCGTCTTCTACACCGCGCCCACGGCGATCCGGGCGTTTATCAAGTGGGGCGACCAGCACGTGGAAAAGCACAAGCTGGATTCGCTGCGACTGCTTGGAACCGTGGGTGAGCCCATTAATCCCGAGGCGTGGATGTGGTACCGGGAAAAGATCGGGCACAACCGCTGCCCGATTGTGGACACCTGGTGGCAGACGGAGACGGGAGCGATCCTGATTGCGCCGATTCCCGGCGCGGTGCCGACCAAGCCGGGCTCGGCGACGCGGCCGTTTTTCGGCATCGAGCCGGAGGTGGTCAACAAGGAGGGCGAGCCGGTGCCCGCCGGCCATGGCGGCCTGCTGGTGGTGCGCAAACCGTGGCCTTCGATGGCGCGAACGGTGTATGGCGACCCTGAACGCTACCGGAAGACCTACTGGAGCGACGTGCCGGGCCGCTACTTTACCGGCGACGGCGCGCGCCAGGATGCCGACGGCTATTTCTGGCTAATGGGCCGGGTGGACGACGTGATCAACGTCAGCGGCCACCGGCTGGGCACGATGGAAGTGGAGTCGGCGCTGGTGGCGCATCCCAAGGTGGCCGAGGCCGCGGTGGTGGGCCGGCCGGACGAGTTGAAGGGACAGGCGATTGCGGCGTTTGTCTCGCTGGAGAGCGGGAATCAGCCCAGCAACGAGCTCAAGGACGAATTGCGCAAGTGGGTCTCGAAGGAGATCGGCTCGCTGGCGCGGCCGGACGATATCCGCTTTACCGAGGCGCTGCCCAAGACGCGCTCCGGCAAGATCATGCGCCGGCTGCTGAGGGAACTGGCCACGCACGGGGAGATCAAGGGAGATATCACGACGCTGGAAGACTTTACCGTGATCGCCAAGCTGAGAGAGGCAGAAGAAGGGTAGGACACACTTCCGTTTTCCGCGCTGACGGATTGATTCTCGGCAAAAACAGAAGAGGCGGATGCGTTGGCATCCGCCTCTTCGCGTCGAGCGAGGCGCATCCGGTTGCGGATGCGGTCAGAATTTGTAGACGACGCCGAAGGCGGCGCGCGAATTCCAGTGCTCGTGCGCCGAGTAGGCCAGGGCCGGGGTGTTGTTGATGAGGGAGAACGACGAGGCGATTTCGTCGCCGGAAGCGCGCAGGGCAAAGCGCGGGCTGAGGTTGTAATCCATGCCGCCGCCAACCCCTCCGGCAAACGAGATGTTGGGCGTATCGTTTTCGCCACCGGTATGTTCGCCTCCCAGCAGCACATGGACGAAGGCGTTTGTGTGCGCGAAGAGAGGGGCGCGAACGACGGGTCCGAAGAGAACCGCATCGACCGACGGAGTTCCGGGGTTGCCCGTCTGTGTGGCGTACTTGTAAAAAGCGCCGTCGGCGGTGATGCCGAAGTGCTTGCCCCAGTCGCGGGTTACGGATAGGTTCACGCCCTGCAGTCCGCTGCGCGACTGGTTCACCTGGTTGAGGCTGGTGTAGCCGTAGCCGGCGAAGACCTCGTATTGGTAGGAGGGTTCAGCCCGCTCCGTGGAGGTAGCTTCTGGGGCGACCTGGCAGGCGGCCGCCAAGGGCATAAGCGCGGCCGAAACCGCGGCCAGGATCGAAAGCAATAACGTCCTCTTCAACTTGAGACTCTCCTCAAAACCATGCTGTGGCCTTCCGCTGGAGCGGGCGCCGAGACTGGATTGCTGTACCCTCATAGACTATCCTCTCGACCCCGGTTCGATGAAGTCCGGTTAATGGGATTGCACGGGAACCGGCTCGGAGATGCGCACCGTTTTGCCTGAGCCGTTCGTTACTGTGACGGGGATTCCGCGGGGAAGATAGCGGGCGAGGAACTCGGGACGGGCCCAATCCATCTCCCAGGCGTCCTGGATGGCGATGAGGGTGTACTGGCCGGGAACCACATCGCGCAGGGAAAAGCTGCCGTCGGAGTCGGACTGATCGCGGCGGACGAGGCTGCGGAAGGCCGCGGCTTCTCTGGGAACGAGGATCACCATGGCTCCCGCGAGGCCCTTTCCATCCTTACCCCCCGGCGAAGAAGAGCTGTCGCCGGGAGCCCCGGCCTTACGGGCAAAGCCCTGGACGCGGGTGGCACCGAGGCTGACGGTGACCACCAGAGAGAGCGGGCGATCGCGCACCGTGAGCAGGTTGCCGGCGCGGGCGCGGCCTGCCACGGAGATGGAGGCGACCGGAAAAGTCGCGGCGGCGCCCTCGACATCGAGCTGCCAGGCACCGGGCGGAATCGAGGATGGAAAGGCGAACGCGCCCCGGATGGCCGCGGTTGGCACCGGGTTGCGGTGTTGCGCGCTGTCAACCGATTCCAGGGTTACGGTTGCCGGGTCCGGCGGCGGCGCGCCGGAAGAGGTCTGGAGGGTTCCGGCGACGGATACGGTCGGTATGCCAAGCGTGGGGTCCACCGACAGGCTGGCGGCGGCGTCCAGATCCACAATGCGCGGCGGGTTGCCCTGTGAGAGCTCATAGCGGCCGGGCGCAACGCCTGTGAATTCAGCCACGTCCGAGGCCACGGGGTTCTGGCTGAGCACAGCTTCGGAGGGAATCTCGATTCCGAAAGCCGAGCGTTGCAAGGCCGGCGGCGGAACGAGTTCATGGATGTCCTGACGCTCGCGGGGTACCTGGACGAAGATATGAAGCGCCGGAACGGCGTGCAGTGCGATATCGGCCTGCGCCCGGCCGCCGCCGGGAAGAACAACGGGAGTGGCCGCTGCTTCGTCGCTGGTGGAATCGAAATAGGTGACCGGGTAGGCCACATCGAGGGCCGCGGCGGGGTCGTTGGCGGGCCTGGGCCGGATCTCGCTGGCGGTGTGGTGGAGCGCGTACCAGGGAACCGCCTGCACGGCGATCAGATACTCTCCGGGCGCTAGATTGGCGAATTCGTAGGCGCCGGTGTCGTCGGTGGTGGCTGAGTTGACCTGGGCGATGCGGTCGCCGGGGTTGTGGCCACGCGGCTTCAGGAAGAGCAAGACGTTGGCGCCCTGCACCGGGTCGCCGCCGTCGGCAGTGACCACGCCGCGCAGGACCGCGGCGGGCGCGAGGCGGAAAACGAGGTTCGCGGTTTCCTGATCCGGACCGGTGACGATGGCGGAGTTGAACTCGTCGTGCTCGTCATAGAAGGCGGTGCGGAAGCCGCGATGGGATGCGGTGAGCTGGTACTTGGCCGCGGGTAGTCCATCGAGCGAGAAACGGCCGTCGTCGCCGGCCTCGACGGATGCGACAGCATGGCTGTCCTCCTCCGCCAGCACGGCCACCGCCGCATGGCCGACCGGTTCGCCGGTAACCGCATTCACCACCGTGCCGGCGATGCGGTAGAGGCCGGAAGCCGCAGCGCGGGTTGAAGTTGTCGGGGCGGATTGGGGCAGGGCGGGAAGAGCCGCAACTGCGAGTAGCATGACGAGACCGCAGGCGAGTCGAACGATGGAGGAACTTGGTTGGCCGATGAAACTGTCTGCTCTGAAAGGGCTAGGCTTTCGCCGCGCCGCAAGAGGGGCAAAAATCAAATGGAGCATTCGCCGCCGAGGCAACAGGTTTCCATTTGCAACCAACTCCTCGGCGGCTAAAGCAGCGATCTTTGTGGGTGCTTCCCCGGCACGGCTAACGCCGCGCTCTTTCAAAGCATCGAGCCGTTGCGCAGCTTGCAGGCAAGTTGCGATGCCCGGCAAATTGCGGGACCAGCGGGAACGTGGCGGAACAGGAGCTTTTGTCATCAGCGGCCAGGGACCTCCACAACGAGATTGGCCGAAGCTCCGGGAGAGAGCGTGACGGCCTGACTGGGGTTGGGCAGCGCGGCCAACACCGCTGGGTTGCGATATTCCAGACGCACCGGAGCGTCGAAGGCGTAGACGTGGTAGCGGCCGGGCGTCAGGTCTTGCAGGGTGAAGCTACCACCGGTCGAGGGACGGAGGGTTACCGGCTCCACGTCCACGGTGGAGTCGAAATCAGGAACCACATAGACGGTGTAGAAGGGTTCTTCTCCGCCAGACGCCGTCGCCAGGGATTGCGGCAGGCCGAGCGTGAGCCGCGAGCAGCCGTCGCGCAGCGCCAGCGCCAGGGGCGCCGTGGCACCGGAGACTCCGACGGCGAGGGGTTCGCGCGCCAGGCTGGTCCCGCCGGCGGTGAAGGAGGCTTCGCAGAGGCCTTTCTGCGCGACGTGCGTGTGCACCCAATACTGGCCGGGCAGCGTGTAAGCGGTCTCCAGCGGGCCGGGGGCGGCGCCGCTGGCATAGGCGCTCACCATGCCGTCGTCGATCCATTCCCCGCTTTGACCACCGGCCTGGCTCAGCATCACCATGACCATACCGCGGGGGTCTGAAGCGGGGAGTGGCCCGGAACGATCCACCGTGGCCTGGATGGGGTTGGCGCGCGCCGAACTTATCGGAATACGCAGGTGCGCAGGGTCGTGCCCGGCGAGGGAAAACTCGACCGAGCCGGTGAAGGGCTCCGCCTCGATGGTGGCTGGGTTTCCGGCCGAGGCTGCGGCAGGGCGCTGGAGGATCATGGTAACCAGCAGCGAGTAGACGCCGTCGGGCAGGGTAGCCTGCAGGGTCTTGGTCGTCTGGTCGTACTCGGCGTTGTAGGGCAGGATGCGGCCTTGCGCGTCCATCACCAGGGCGGTCAAATTCGCTCCGGGCGAGGCGGCATTTGCGCCGCCCACGCGGCTCACACCGGGAAAAACAACTTCCGCCGCGACGGTGTGGAAGGGTTCCAGGGTCAGCGTGAGGTTGGCCTGCGCCTGTTCGCCGCCGGAGATCTGAATGTGCGCCGCACCTGCCAAATCGCGCGCATTGGGATAGAAGACGCTGGCGTATCCGGCGCGGGCGACCTTTGCCGTGCTGGCAGCATCGACAAGCATGGCGGCCGGTTCGCTCTCGAGGGCCGGCGCGGTGTAGATTGCATACACCCCATCGGCAAGCCCGGCAAAGCGATAGGCCCCCTCGGCGCCGGTCTTTGTCCACCCCACCGGCTTCCACACCGCGCGTCCGTCCTCGACCGAGCGCCTGAGCAGGTTCAAATCGATGCCCTGCGCCGGATCGCCGGTGGAGAGCTCGATCTGGCCGCGGATGGAGGAGGTGGGCGCAAGGGTGAAGACGAGATCGGGCATCTCCGGGGCGACCAAAACGTTGTGGGCGGGACCGACCACGCCTTCTATCGCGGCTCCGGCGAGGGATGGACGGTCAAGAAAACCGGGCTTGACGACCCGGATCGCCTGCGGACCCAAGGGGACGGCGGGAATCTCGAAGCGGCCTTCGCCGTCGGTGAGGGCGCCGGTGTCGGCATCGCCTTCAATCTTCACCAGGGCTCGCGGCAGCGGCTGGCCGGTGGCCCCGTTGCGCACCTCGCCATGCAGAGTGGCCAGCGCGGCCGCGGGTGGGCTGGCCGCCGGGGGCGTCTCCGGCTCCTGCGCGGCCGCGCCAAAAAGAGCGGCAGCCAAGAGGCCGCCGATCAAACAGGCGCGCAGAGCCGGGCGCAGAGGGACGGTCGCGGATCGATGCCTTTCGCCCGCGCGTTCATGAGTTGGTCCAGAGTTCACCACTTCATTTTGACCGCTGGCGGCCGGGAAGGGAATCCGCGCAGGAAGAAAATCCGGACGGCGGAGCTACGCGGCCCGAGACGCATTCTTCGAGGCGCCAGGGAATGTCGATGACTGCGATGCGGCGGTTCGGCGCACGCGGAAGGGCGATTGCGGAATCTCGAGCCTGGGCACCCATTTGCCGGCAGCGGGGAGTTGGAGGGCAGACCGGCGCATGGCGTTCCGCGGGCTAGAATCGCGGCAAAACAGCGACAATTTACCGGCAAGCGGAGACTCTTGGCGAGACAGTTGCACTGCGCCGGGTTTGCCGTGTTCCGAGCGGTCTTTCCTGCATGGAACTCTTACGTGCTGGAGGCCGCGGGCAGGGTGAAGAGGAAGCGACTGCCACTGCCGGGCGTGCTTTCAGCCCAGATGCGGCCGCCGTGCTGCTCGACGATGCTGCGGCAGAGGGCCAAGCCCAGGCCGGTGCCGCCCATGGCTCGCGAGTCGGAGGCGTCGCCCTGCTGGAAGCGGTCGAAGATGCGCTCCAGCTTCTCCTGGGGGATGCCGCGGCCCTGATCCTCGACGACGATGCAGACCTCGCCGGAGCCGAAGGGGCCGGTACTGGAGGGGATAGCGCCGGTGGGCTGCGCGGCCAGACGGATGGTCGTGTCAGGCGGCGAGAACTTGATGGCGTTGGCCACTAGCTCGTTGAGGACTTGCAGGATGCGCTCCTCGTCGGCGAAGACCGGCGCGGACGGAGCCTCGATGCGGAAGCCGATGCGGGCCTCGCTGGCGGGCGTGTGGGCCACGTCGGCGGCGCGGCGGAGCAGGTCGATCGCCTCCACCGGCTGGCGATGCAGCGGCAGCTTGCCCCGTTCCACGCTGTCGAAGTCGAGAATGTCGTTGACCAGGCGGACCAGCCGGTCGCAGTTGCCGATGGCCATCTCGACCATCTGGCGCTGCTTTTCGGGCCGTTTGTCGAGCGTGCCGGAGGAGATGAGGCCTAGCGAGGCGCGCAGCGAGGTGAGCGGGGTGCGCAGCTCATGGCTGACCGTGGAGATGAACTCGTCTTTCATCTTCTCGAGGCGGCGTCGCTCGGAGACATCCTGGAAGTCGACCACCATGCCGGTGACCCGGCCATCTTCAAAGAGCGGGCTGGCGCTGTATTCGACCGGAATCGCAGTGCCGTCCTTGCGCCAGAAGACTTCGTCCCTCATGCGGATGGCCTCGCGGCGGCGCATGCCCTGGAGGATGGGGCTGGTGGACTTGGAATAGGGGGTGCCATCGGCGTGGCTGTGGTGGATGATTTCATGGACGTCGCACCCGGTCAACTGATCGGGCGTATAGCCCAGGGCGCGCGCGGCGGCCATATTGATGAAAGTAAGGCGGCCGTCGAGATCGATGCCGTAGATGCCGTCGGCGACGGATTCGAGAATCAGCTCGCGCTGGTGGGTGGCCTGGTGCAGCGCTTCCTCGGCCTGGTGCTGCTCGGTCATGTCCATGCCGTGGTTGAGGACGAAGGGCTGCTCGCCGGGCAGTTCCATGCGGCGGCTGCGGAAGGCGATGCGGCGGAAGACGCCGTCGCTGCGCCGCAGTTGCAGCGAGCCCTGCCACTCCTCTTCGGTTTGCAGAGTGCGCAGGCATTCCTGGAAAGCGGCCACGCCGGCGGGATCGAGAAGTTCCAGAACCGAGCGGCCGGTGAGAGCCTCGGCGCGGTAGCCGAGGGTTTCGGCGGTGAAGGCGTTCAGCGAGGTCAGCCGGCCCTCCATGGAGCAGGTAAAGACGAAGCCGAGGCTGTTTTCGACCACCTGACGGTAGCGAGTTTCGCTGGAGAGCAGCGCCCGCTCCACCTCGCGTTGTTCGGTTACGTCCTGGCCGCTGACGACGAGGTACTGGATCTCGTCGTTCGGTCCCTTGAGTGGACGCAGGGTCCAACTGATGCGGCGGGCTGGCAGCGGGCCGGAGAAACCGGAATCGTCCCGGCCGCCGGCCACCCGCCAGACCGTTTCGTGGGGTCCGGAAACCTGCCCGGCGGCCGCCTCGCGCAGCTTGGCGGCCGCCCAGGAGCGGTCGTCATCCTGCAGAATCTCGTCGACAAAGGGCCGGCCCACGGCATCGCCCAGCGAGAGCCCGGTCAATTTCGCGCAGGAGTGGTTCATCCGCACCATGCGCCCGGCCGTGTCGAGCACGATCACCAGCGCGGGGATCGAGTCCAGCGTCGCGGCGACAAAACAGCGTTCGATGGCCAGTGCGCGTTCGGTTCTCATGCGCGCCCGCTGCGCCTGCTCCTGGGCGCGGATGCGGCTGTAGAGCTCCAGCCGGGTTACCGCTTGGCGGCCCAGAATCTCGAGAAAAGTGAGGTGTTCCTCTTTGAAGCGGTTGGGCTCAGTGGCGAGGATCGCCAGGGTGCCCACAATCTGCTGGTTGCTGGAGACGAGCGGCGTGCCGGCATAGGAGCGGCATGGTTTTGCGCCGGCCAGGGGAATTCCATCGGGGGGGAAGTGCGGGTCCTGGCTGGCGTCCCGGATGAGCAGGGACGCGCCCTTCTCGAGCATCCATTGGCAGGCGGAGGAGGAACGCGGCTGATCGGGGGCGTGGAAGCCGAACTGCGATTTGAACCACAGGCGGTTGAAGTCCATCCAGCCCATATAGGCGTAGTCTGCCACGCTGAGCACGGCCGCCAACTCGGTCAGCTCATCCAGAGAGGGGTCCGGGTTGCGGTCAAAGACGTCGAACTCGGATCGGGAAAGCATTTTTTTGAACTCTCCGAGTTGCAGACCTTGAATCGCGCACATAGGCACACACTTGTTTTTCAGTATCAGGGAAGAGGAGGAGGTTGACTCTGACACAAAGGGGGAATTTCGGGAAGAAAGCGATACCACTCAAGTTACTTGATTTTGCAATCAAGGGTTCTAGCGAAAAGTTACTAGAGTAATACATCAAGGAAGAGGCAGCCGATGCGGCGCGGGAAATCCGGTCCCTGCACGCATCGGTATTCCGCAGATTCAAAACAAATTTTCGTTAATTTCCCGCAGGCAGGCGGCAACAGTCGCCGGCAGCCGCCGGCTCGTTACTTCCGGCATCCAGGACCACCTTCCAACTGCCGTCGGGCTGCTTGCGCCAGATGGTGATGTAGCGGCCGGTGGTGGTGACGGGATTGCCGTTGGCGTCCTTGCTATGGCCCTCGAAGTGGCCCCAGGTGTAGCCGATGTCGCCGCTCGGCCCCATGAGAGCCTCGGTCGGGGTCCAGGTGAGCTGATAGACCTTGGGGTCCCAGTTGGCGGATTTGGCGATGGCGACCCGGCCGACGAGGGGCGCGGCGCCATTGCCCAGAGCGACGCCGTCTTCGGCGAACCACTCGGCAAAGGCTTTGCCGCCGCGTTCGAGCACATCCTTGGCAAAGCGCGCTTCGAGATCGAAGAGAACGATCTTGCCCGGCTTGACGGTGGGGTCGGTCAGCGGATTGGGAGCGGCCGGAGCCGCGGCGGCATCGGGAAAAGTGAGCTGCGCGCAGGAGGGGCTGGCGGTTGCGGCCGCAAGGGCCGCCGTCAGCGCTGCTGCCAGGAAAATCCCTCTGCAGATTCCAAACCCGTTTCCGGTCACGATTCGCTTCCTCCGGCGGTGCAGATAAGCCTACTGGCCCATCGTACAACGAACGATCCTGGATTCCATGTTTTTGGGCCGAGCGATCCTGTTGCGTTTTTCGCGATGAATTCTGTTGGATCTTTCGTCAGTATGTAGTGCGGAAGAGCGATGGTACACTGGGGCCGCGCACGAGAGAGAGGCTTGGATTTCCGGATCGACGGATAGCCGTCTCGATCTCTCCGCGGAGGCCTGCGATGCAACGTTCCGCGCCGTTCACTTTTCTGGCTGCCGTGTATTTTCTGCTCTCCGGCGGCGTTGTTGCGGCGCAGCAGACTCCTTATGTGGCAGGAAGCACGGTGACCGGCCATGTTTTCTGCGGCGATACCGACGCTCCCGCCCGCTTTGCCAAGGTGCTGCTGAAGTCGACCGAGCCCAGCCACGCCGGCGCGGACTTCATGAAGATGATTCAAGACAATATGCAGAAGACCGTGCAGAAGGCCTCAGCCAGCAGCGGCGATGCGGCGGCGGTGAAGCCGCCCAACGAGGACCAGAAGCGCGCGATGGCCGCCGCAGCCAAGGGGATGGACCAGGCGACCGACATGCTGAACTCCTCGACCGTCGGGCTGGATGGCGCGTACAGCTTCTCCGGCATCAAGCCCGGCACCTATTATGTCCACGCCATCTTTGCCGGTTACATCGATCCCTTCGGGCAGTTTTCCGACGAGGACTTTGCCAGCACCGATCCGGCGATCCGCGCCCGCATTGCGCAGATACCGACGGTCACCGTCACCGGCACGGACTCGGTCCGCGTGGATTTGCGCCTGGAGCGGGGCGCGGCCGTCAGCGGGCGCATTCTCTTCGACGATGGCAGCCCCGCCGCCGGATGGACTCTAGCGGTGATGAAGCCGGGCGCGCCCGAGAGTCCCAGCGATGCGGCCAGCGCGCTGATGGCGCAGGCGCTGGCGCTGAGCGGAGCGGCGCAAATCTCCAAGACCGACGACCTCGGGCGGTATCGCATCTCCGGGCTGACGGGCGGCGACTACATTGTGCGGGCCACGCTGATCGCTGCGCCCATCGGCATCAGCGCCTCGAATATCGGCGACGGCGGCAGCGGCATCAACCTGGCCGTCTATTCCGGCGACACCTTCAGCCGCGCCGACGCCAAGCCGATCAGCCTGACCATGGGCGAGGAGTATACGGGCGCCGACATTACCGTTCCCGCGCACGCGCTGCACAACATCGTCGGCCACGTCTACGCCAAGTCCGACGGCCACACGCTGAACGTGGGCAGCGTCACCCTCACCGCCAAGAGCAACGCCGCGCTGCATATGACGGCGGCGATCCGCGACGACGGCAGCTTCCACTTTGAATATCTCCCTGGAGGCGTCACCTATACGCTGACCGTGGAGGGCGCCGCCGACGGCAAGAACAGCGGCTCGGCTAGCAGTTTCATGGGCATGAACCTTCCGAATACGGAGGTTCTGCGCAAATACGGCAGCGACACTCTCGATGTGATGCTGGGGGACTCGGACCTCGATACGGTTCGGCTGACCGTGGGCCAGACCGACTGGAAACCGGCGGCGAAGAAGCCCGGCGCCCCCGATGTCAACCCCGGCGACCTGCTGAACGGCATCTTTAGCGGAGGCGGCAGCAATACGCCCTGAGAGGGGACAGGAGTCGGGTGGGGCGCCGGGGCCGGCTCTCCGCGCCTGCTGCCGTCTAAGCCTCAGGGCAGTCGCATTTGAACTTTTGAAGGGCACGGGGTTCATCCCAAGCAAAATAGCTCTCAACATCTGGGCATCCTAAGCAGCGAAAAAGCCCGCGGGAGCGGGTTTTGAAAGGGCACGGTTGAAGCCGTGCCCTTTCAAAACAGCCCAACCGTTTCAAATGCGATTGCCCTGGAGTAACCCTTCAGCGGCTGAATCTGCAGCATTGGTATACTATCAGTTGGCAAAGCTGGTTTCGATGGCCCCGGCGCGAGGGGGCTTTTTTCTTGGATGCCGGCGTTTTCCGGGGAAGGAATACATGGGAACACTGCTGGAGACCATCCACTCGCCGGCCGACCTGAAGCGCTTAAATTATGGGCAGATGGCGCAACTGGCGGGGGAGATCCGCGAATTCCTGATCCAGACGCTGTCAAAGACGGGCGGCCACCTGGGCCCGAATCTGGGCGTGGTGGAACTGACGATGGCTCTGCACACGGTTTTCAACACTCCCCAGGACAAGATTCTCTTCGACGTCAGCCACCAGGCGTACATTCACAAGATACTGACCGGGCGGCTGGACCGTTTTGAGACGATACGCCAGCCGGGCGGGCTGAACGGGTTCATGCTGCGCACCGAGAGCGAGCACGACGCCTACGGGGCGGGACACGCGGGCACGGCGCTTTCGGCCGCGTTGGGCATGGCCGTGGCGCGGGACCTGGCCGGCGGCAGCGAACACGTGATCGCCGTGGCCGGCGACGCGGCCTTCACCAATGGCGTCACGTTCGAGGCGATGAACAACATCGCCGAACAGACGCGGCGGCTGATCGTGGTGCTCAACGACAACGAGTGGTCCATCGACCGCAACGTGGGCGCCATCGCCCGGTATTTCCACCGGATTGTGACCAACGAGCACTACCAGAACCTGCACGCCTCGGCCAAGCGCATTGTGGAGAAGATCGGCGGCAAGACGGCCGTCACGCTGGCGCGCCGCGCCGAAGAGGCCGCCAAGAGCATGTTGTGGCCCTCGATTCTCTTCGAAGAGTTTGGGCTGGAATATTTTGGCCCCATCGACGGGCACAATCTGCCGCTGCTGGTGGAGAGCTTCAAGTTTCTCAAGACCGTCGACCGTCCGGTGCTGCTGCATGTGCTGACGCAAAAAGGGCGGGGCTATCAGCCGGCTCTCGACAGGCAGAAGAAGTTTCACGGGCTGGGGCCTTACGATCCCGAGACGGGTAAAACCGAGCCGGCCGACCAGCCCACTTACTCCGAAATCTTCGCCAACACGCTGGCGCAACTGGCCCGCGAGGACGAGCGGATTGTGGCCATCACCGCGGCCATGCCCAGCGGAACCGGACTGGATCTCTTCCGGCCTCATTTTCCCAAGCGCTACTTCGATGTGGGCATTGCAGAGGAGCACGCGGTGGTCTTCGCCGCCGGGATGGCCACGCGCGGCTTCCGTCCGGTGTGCGCCATCTATTCCACCTTCCTGCAACGGGGCTTCGATCCCATCGTGCACGACGTCTGCCTGCAGAAGCTGCCGGTGTTGTTCTGCATGGACCGCGCGGGGCTTTCCGGCGACGACGGCCCCACGCATCACGGGCTCTTCGATATCGGCTACCTGCGCGGCATTCCGGAGATCGTGCTGATGGCTCCCAAAGACGAGGACGAACTGGCTGACATGATGAAGACCGCCTTCGAACTGCCCGGACCGAGCGCCATCCGCTATCCGCGGGGCGCGGTGGCCGGCGTGGCCCGCAAGGCCGCGGCGCAGGCGATTCCCGTGGGCAAGGCCGAGGTGCTGCAGGACGGCTCCGATGTGGCCATTCTTGGCCTGGGGCCGACGATCTCCATGGCCAGGGATTTGGCCGAGCGGCTGGAGTGCGAAGGCTACTCCGCGGCGGTCATCAACCCCCGCTTCGTCAAGCCGCTGGACCGCGAGATGCTGGAGACCTATGGCCGGCGCGTGGCCGCCTTCGTCACCTTTGAGGATCACGCCAAGATGGGCGGGTTCGGCTCGGCGGTGATCGAGGCGCTGCAGGAGATGGGCATTGCGGCGCCGGTGGTGCGCATCGGCTGGCCCGACCAGTTCATCGAGCACGGGAAGGTGGACGATCTGCGCGCGAAATACGGGCTGAGTGCGGCCGCAGCGCAGGCTCAGGTGCTGCCGCTGCTGGCTCGCCGGAGGCGGACCACGCTGGTGGCCAGTTAGCATCTTTCCCTTCCGATTCGTTCGCGGGCGCGAGGCGTGGCGAGCTTCGCCGGGGCGGAAGATTGCGGGAAACGCCAGACAGAATGCGGCGGGCTTGGGCGGCAAAGGTCACCCTCGACCGTTCCAGCGGGGTAAACCGTTTGATCGTTTCACGCGGGGCGCTGTGCGACAATCCACAACAGACCATTTTCTTATGCGACTTATTCATATCGTTCTTGCGGGAATGAGTGGTATGGCTCTGGCAGGCGTCCTGGTCTGGGCGCAAGCCGGTTCCGCGGTTTTTCCCAGAGTGCCGGCGGGGACGCCGCTGGTGCTGGCCGGCGGGACAGTTGTGGACGTGACCGACTGGGGCCGCTCGGCGCGCGACCTGCAGGATGCGGTCGTCGTGGTGCGCGACGGACGCATCGTCGAAGTCGGCTCGCGCTTTGCAGTTTCCATCCCCAAGGGCGCGCGGGTGATCGACTGCACGGGCAAGTACCTCATCCCGGGGCTGGTGGACGGCTTTGCCGGCATGAATTCGCAGGGCCAGGCGAATGCCAATCTCTATATGGGCGTGACCACGGTGGCGGTTGCAAGCGACCAAAGGCGCGGTCAGATCGATTTTTCCGCCCATCCCAGTCCCCACCTCTATCTGGTCGATTCGATCGGAACCACCGACAACTGGAGCCTGCTGGCCAAGCGCTCCGAGTGGGCGCTGAAACTGCGGCAGGGAGCACATCCGGCCGAATTGAGCCCGGAGGATACGGCCCGGCAGCTCAACGACACGGCGCGGCTGGGAACACGCGTGCTGTTGCTGGGCCACGACCTGACTGCGGCCAACACCCAATGGATCATTGCCCATGCGCACCAGATGGGATTGGTCACCTATGGGGAGTTCGTTTCCACGCCCTATAAAGTCGGCATTGAGGCGGGTGTCGATGCGCTGCCACAGATGGGCCGTTACGAGTTGGGGGTGATTCCCGATGAGTTGCAGCGGCCTCTGGTGGAAGAGTCGGAAGGGACGGCGGCATCCACGGCCTACGGTTATTCCGAGCGGTTGCCGCCGACCGACCTGCACTTGCGGGCCTACGCCCGTTTTTTGGCCGCGCACCATGCCGCGCTGATGCCCAGGTTCAGCCAGTATTACCTGCAATTGCCAGGGCACCGCAATCTGTGGAAGGAGCCAGCCGCCGCGCTGCTCGATCCCGGCCGGCTCTCGCAGCCGCCGGACCGGGCGAGCGGCGAAATGGTCTACCCTCTGCCGCCCTGGGCGCACCGGCTGCCGGGCATGGGACAGCGCTATCTGGAAGACAACCTGCGCAAGAAGGCCGACCAGTCGGCCCTGCGCCTGTGGCATATCAACCAGACGCTCTTTTCCGCCTATCCGCGCTACCTGGCGGCCTCGGGAGCGCCGGCGCAGGGAGCGATGCCGGGCATCTCGATGCACACCGAGCTGGAGATGCTGGTGCGGCTAGGGCTCAGCCCGCGCGAGGCTCTAGCCGCGGCCACCAACAACTACGCACTCCAGTTCGGCTGGAACGAATTGGGTCAGATCGCTCCCGGCCGCCGCGCCGACATTCTGGTGGTGGATGGGGACCCGACGGCAAATATCTGGAATGCGCGGCGCATCTCGGGGCTCATCATGGACGGCAATGTGCTGGACCGCGAGGGTCTGCTGCATCCGAAGCGGTGAATTCCGGGTTTTAACCCCGCATCACGGCCTGACGGGCTGCGACGGCCAGAATCTCGGGCAGCCGCTTTTGCCGGAAGGCGAAGGCTGCGGCCATTTTGCCGCGCACCAACCCGCCCCCCAGGCCGCCGAGGATTCCTGCCGGCAGCTCATACTCGATCTCGTCGGTGACCAGGGTTCCCTCGGCGCGGTCGCGCAACTCGGTCCGGATGCCGTGGCGGTGGCGAAAGCGTGCGAAAGGTCCGCGCACCTGCTCATCGCAAAAGTGGCTATTCCACTCGAATTCCGTAATGCGGGCCATCCAACTGGCGCGCCGCGGGAACCAGCGGACAGGATAAAAACTGACCAGAATCTCAGAGCCCTCGCCGGCGGCGACGCTGCGAAAGCGCCGCGACGGGTCGGGATGCAATGGCCGGGGCGGCGGGGGCTGAATGCGCGCGTCCTCGATCCTGGTTTCAAGGACCGGCGGCATCAGGTGGGGCAGATTCGCGGGATTGGCGAAGAAAGCGAAGACCAGTTCGACCGGATACGGCATCCATTGGCTCGCTTCGAATCTCTGGATCATGCAATCGATGGTAAACGCCGCGGCCCGGAGTTCCGGCCCGGTCCGCAGTTAGGAGAACCGCCGTGCATCGGTTAACGTAAGAAGAGACAGGCGGTTTGTCCCGGTTCTCCCATCCATCATGACCGATTCTCCTTCGCAGTACTCGTCCAGACCACAACACCACAATCGATGGCTCATTCTCATCGCGGCTTTCAAGCTAAGCCAGGCGCTGTTGTTTGTCTTGATCGGCGTGGGCGCGCTGCAACTGCTGCACAAGGACATCGGCGATCTGCTGGGCAGGCTGGCCGATCACCTGCGTTTCAATCCCGAGTCGCGCTTCGTCAATTTCATTCTGGACAAGGCGTCGCTTCTCGATGACCGGCTACTGCGGCGGATCGGCGCGGCGGTCTTCATCTATGCCGGCCTCGATCTGCTGGAAGGAATAGGCCTATATCTGGAGAAGGCGTGGGCCGAGTACCTGACGCTGGCCATTACCGCCTCGTTCCTGCCCCTGGAGATCTTCGAGGTCTACCGCAAGGTAACGTGGATCAGGGTGGGCCTGCTGGTGGTGAATGCGATGGTCTTCCTCTATCTGTTGAAGGTCGTGGTGGAGCGGGGAAAGCAGCGGGAGAGCCAGAAAATGGATTAGGCGGTGCGGTTGGGACCGGTTCTGCCTACGGGCGGGAGGATAACCAACCCCACGAGGAGGAGCCGAAGCGCGGCGGGAGAAGAGACTTTCGCCTTTTGTTCCCTACCACTTTGCCGTGGCTTTGTCTATCCGGATAACCAAAGGGGTAAACACTATATATAGTGGGTGGTCTATTTATTTGGTCTATTAGGAGAATTTCTCCCAAGAGCCATTTCCCTGGCTGACATTCCAGTGATTTTTCACTTGCCGTGAGCACGGATCGGGGGTAGTCTCGACCTTGTAGTGGGAAATTTTGTAGTGAAGTGGAGTTTTTTAGAGCAACTTCACTGACTTTCAAAGCAAGTGTACGCGGATTTTCTCCTGTTGGCGCGGAATCGAGAGGCCAAGGCGGCTGGGGAACCTGGCTGGCTAACCAAAATGGGGAGATCCGGAGCAGGAAAGAGGCCGCGGCGGGGGATTTGGAATCGGCCGCGAGAGGCAAAAGGGCATGACGGCGTTTCGCGGCAACCATCCGGCGAAGGTGGATGACAAAGGGAGACTGAAGCTGCCGGCTGCCTTCAAGCAGCAGTTGGATGAGGCGCAGGTCACCCAGTTTTACATCACCTCGACGGACGGGGAGAGCGCGGAGGTCTGGCCGCTGCCGGAGTGGGAGAAGCAGGAAGCTCTACTAGCCGAATCCAGCACCATGGACGAGGCCGTAGACAAGTATTTGAATCTGACCAGCTACTACGGCCAGCAGGTGGAAGTGGATTCGCAGGGCCGGGTGCTGCTGCCGCAGATATTGCGGGGCACGGCCAAACTGGACGCGGAAGTAGCGGTACGCGGCAAGATCACCTTTCTGGAAGTGAAGAACCTCCAGATGTTGGAAGAGAGTCTGCCGGGCAACGCATTGACGGCAGAGAACCGCCAGACGCTGGCGACAGTTTTGAAGCGGCGGGGTTGACCGCCAACACCCCCCAGGGGGAGCGCATGACGAATACGACGGAACGCCATGTGCCGGTTCTTTTAAAAGAAGCGATCGATTTCTTAAGGGTGCGCGCCGGCGGCATGTATGTGGATTGCACGCTGGGGCTGGCGGGCCACGCCGAGGCGGTGATCCGGCAGTTGGGGCCGCAAGGGCGGCTGATCGGATTCGACCGTGATCCCGAGGCGCTGGAAGTTGCCCGGGAGCGGCTGGAGCGGGTTTGCGAGGAGTTGGGCAGCGAGGCGCCGCAGGTGACGCTGGTGGGCGAGGCTTTCAGTTCGATCGCCGGGCGCGTGAAGCCGGCTTCGGTGGACGGCTTGCTGGCCGACTTTGGGGTGAGCAGCCTGCAGTTCGACGAGGCGCACAGAGGATTCAGTTTTCAGGCGGATGGGCCATTGGATATGCGTATGGATACGCGCCAGGGTCCGACCGCCGCACAAGTGGTGAATGAGGCGAACGAGCGCGAGCTTGCGGACCTCATTTACACATACGGAGAAGAAAGGAGGTCGCGGAGAATCGCCAGAGCCATTGTTCGCGGGCGGCCGGTTGCAACCACGGGGCAGTTAGCCCGGATTGTAGCCTCAGCCGCCCCGGCAATGAAACAAGAGCGCATTCATCCGGCGACCAGGACCTTTCAGGCGCTCCGTATTTATGTCAATCGCGAGCTGGACGAGATTCAGGCTCTGCTGGAGGCCGCACCGAAGCTGCTCAAGCCCTCCGCAAGGCTGGCCGTCATCAGCTTTCACTCTCTGGAAGATCGCATCGCCAAAGACAGCCTGCGGGAAGGTGCGCGGCTGGGGATCTGGGAGATTCTGACCAAGAAGCCGGTCACCGCCGGCGAAGAAGAGATGGAGCGGAACCCGCGCTCGCGCAGCGCGAAGCTGAGGGCGGCGGAGAGGAAGTAGCCAGCGATCGGCATTCGGGCTTCTCTTCGTGAAGGCATTCACTTGAAGGGAACCGGAAACGGAAAACTGGCAACGGATTGCCAACCACCGGGCGGAGAGGAGAGGAACCATGGCGGCGTGCACGACGACATATATGGAGACAGGCCGTATGGAGACGGGCCGCGGCTGGAACGCGCGGGTGGCCGCGCGCAACGCCGAGTTGATGGCGCAGCAGCCGTTGCGGCGGCGGGGTGTGCGCACGCCGGAGTTCTACTTTCCCAAGCAGTTCGACAATACGCGGCTGGTGAAGGCGCCCGATCCGGTGCGGCTGCGGCAGATGCGCATCTTTTCCGCGGCGGTTGCGATCCTGTTTTCCCTGGTCATGATCTATGGCTTGCAGCACTTCAGCGCGATCGAGAGTGGATACCGTGTGGAGTCGGAGAAGCAGACGCTGGACCAGTTGCGGGAGGAGAATCGCCAACTGCGCCTGGCCGAGGCGCAACTCACCCAGCCGGAGCGCATTGACAGCATGGCGCGCCAACTGGGTCTTGCCGAGCCGCAGCCGGGCCAGGTGATTCATCCCGCCGCGCGTCCCGATGCCGGAGCGCCGGCGATGGCGCAAGCGGTTCCTCCAGCGCTGCCCGCGCAGTAAGCGCCCGAGCAGCGGGGAGTTTTTCGCTGCCGGTTGCCGGCTTGGGGATGCGAGCAATCAGAGTTATCCGTGAATCAACAGCTTTATGCGGCATGAACAGCAAATCGCTTGCGCATTGGATTTGGCCGGGGCGGGAAGCAGGAATCCGGAAGCTGGCAGCTAAGAGCTAGCCGCCAAAAGCTGAGCAACTCAAGTCCCCGGAGCCATTCGTCATGCAGGCAGCCATTCGAGCCAACCGGAACCGCACCCAGGCGCGCACGATGCCCCTCAAGCGGACGCGTTTCTGGCTGGTGTGCCTGTTTTTTGCGGTGTGGGCGCTGGCAATCGGCTGCCGTTTGTTCTGGCTGCAGGTGGTGCGGCACCGGGAGTTCATCGAGCGCGCGCAGAAGCAGCAGCAGCGCACCTTTGAGGTAGCTCCCCGGCGCGGCGTGCTCTACGACCGCAATCTGCACGAACTGGCGATGACCGTGCAGGTGGACTCGATCTACGCGGAGCCCAGCGAGATCGACGACAAGCAGACGGCCGCTCGTGCTCTGGCGACGCTGGTGCATACCGACCCCGAAGACACGCTGACGAGCGAGGATCAGATTGCCGCCCGGCTCACCTCGGGGCACAGCTTTGCCTGGGTGGCGCGGCGGGTGACGCCCGAGGTGGCTGCGCGGGTCAGGGCGCTCTCGCTCAAGGGAATCTACTTTCAGAAAGAGTTCCAGCGCTTTTACCCGGACAACGAGATTGCGGCGCAGGTGCTGGGCTATGTTGGCGTGGATGACAACGGGCTGGGCGGCCTGGAGCAGAAGTACGAGTCGCAATTGCATGGGGTCCCTGGGCGCATGTACATGGCGATGGACGCGCGCCGCAAGGTGCTGGGTTCGAGCGAGCACGAGCCCGAGCCAGGGCAGAACCTGGTGCTGACCATCGACGAGAACATCCAGTTTCTGGCCGAGCGGGCGCTGGAGCACGCCATGCAGCGGACGCAAGCCGACAACGGCACGGTGGTGGTGCAGGATGTGCACACGGGACAGATACTGGCCCTGGCCATCCGTCCCACGTTCAATCCCAATCAGTTCCGTCATACCACGCCGGCCCTGCTGAAGAACCATGCGGTCAGCGATGTCTACGAGCCGGGATCAACCTTCAAGCTGGTCACCTACTCGGCGGCGCTCGACCAGCGTGTGACCACGCCGGACGACATCATCGACTGCCAGGGCGGGGCCATCACGCTGGCCGGGCGCGTGATTCACGACGACAAGGGCGACCACTTCGGGCGCATTCCGGTGCATGAGGCGCTGGAGCACTCCAGCGACGTGGCCGCGGTCAAGCTGGCGCTGAAGGTGGGGCCCGACCGGTTCTATCAATACATACGGGACTTCGGCTTTGGGGCGCGCTCGGGCGCCGAACTGCCGGGCGAGACGCGCGGGCTGCTGCGGCCGGTGAACCGCTGGGGCGCGACGTCGATCGGCTCGATCTCCATCGGCCAGGAGGTCGGTGTCACGCCGCTGCAACTGGTTTCGATGGTTTCCACCATCGCCAATGGGGGAGTGTACCTGCCGCCGCATGTGCTGATGCCGGGCCAGGTGGATCACCCGGCTAACGGCCAGCCGGCGGCTTCTCCGCAGGCTTCGCCTTTCAAGCCCGGAGGCGATCTGCCCAATCCGCTGCCCGCGGGCGCGCATCGCGTCATCTCGACGATGACCGCGGCGCAGATGCGCAAGATGATGGAGGGCGTAGTTCTTTACGGCACGGGCAAAGAGGCGCAACTCAACGGCTACTCTTCGGGCGGCAAGACGGGCACCGCGCAAAAGATCGATCCGGCCACGCATCTCTATTCCAAGACCATGCACGTGGCTTCCTTTGCGGGCATCGCTCCGGTCAACAATCCGGTGATCTCGGTGGCCGTGGTGATGGACGACCCCAAGGGCAACTACTACGGCGCCAGCGTCTCCGCGCCGGTTTTTGCCGAAGTGGCGCAGCAGGTGCTGGAGTACCTGGGCGTGGCGCACGACATTGAGGTGCGCGCCGTGCGCTCGCCGGGCAGGGCCGCTTCGCCCGTGGCGGAGGACGCGCAGGAGCACACGGGCGATATCGGGGCGCTGTTTGCCGCGGCCAACGACTTGCCCAACGACGATCCGCTGCGCGGTGGTGCGAATCAAAGCCCAAGCCAGGCAGCCGCGCCGCCCGTCCAGCCGACTCCTAGCGCGAAAGCCAAAGCGGGCGGCGCGCAATCTGCTCCGGCGCCGCAGAAGGCCGCGCCGCCGGCAAAGGCGCCCGGCCAGTTGCAGACGACGGCGGTGATGGTGGGTAATGCGCCACGCCTTCGCGTGCCTTCGCTGGTCGGATTGCCGGTGCGCAAGGTCATCGAGGCGGCCGCCGCGGCAGGCTTCGAGGTGCAAGTCGCAGGCAACGGGACGGTGCGGGAACAGGCTCCGGCGGCCGGCGCCATGGTGGCGCCGGGAACGCAGATTGTGGTGCGCTGCGGACGGTGAAGCTTGTTCTAGAGCGGTTCTCCCATACCTATACCCTAGGCGGCTTTTTACTGGGTGGCTTTTTCTTGAGGAAAAAGCCGCTCGGCAGCATGACTTCGAAGTATAGCTATGGGAGAACCGCTGTATTTGCCCGAATGAAGGGATACGAGAATTTCTTCTACATGCCCTTTGGCCATTGGCGGGTTTCCGCTAGCGCATCGCCGGTTTCGAGAAGGCTCTTCAGACTGGAGAGGATGATCGGCCATCCATTCGATACTGCCTTGATGAACTTCGATTCGCTCCTGTCCATCTGATGCGTGACAGTCAGCTTGACCGAATCGCCTTGTTTTTCGAGTGCGTAGGTGAGGCGCGAAACGCCTTCCGCGGTCATCTCGGGAAACATGTGGTTCTGCCACTTGAGGACCAACCGCCTGGGCGGGTCGATCTCGACGACTTCGCCGCTGTCGGCGGTGCTTCCATCCGGCTTCGCAATACGCCAGGATGCGCCTGGCTTCCATTCGCACTCCTGCGTGGTGTTCATCCAGAATTGGCGCGTGAATTCGGGCTGCGTCAGGGCCTGCCACAGCTTCTCCGGCGTGGTGCGGATAAAGGTTACATACACAAACTGAGATTCAGCCATCGTTTTCTCTCTCCAGTGTTGCTTTGAGTTCGGCCAGGACGCGCAGACGGTTCCGCTCGTATTTGCCGATCCAGCGCCCGGCGATCTCGTGGATGGGCATCGGATTGAGATAGTGCAGCTTCTCGCGTCCCCGCCACAGAGTGACCACCAAAGTTGCCTCTTCCAACAGCTGCAAATGTTTGGCCACGGCCTGACGGGTCATCTCCAGGTGCTGGCAAAGCTCTCCCAGCGTCTGCCCGTTCTCCGCGCGCAGCCGGTCGAGCAAGAGCCTGCGTTCGGGGGCTGCGAGCGCTTTGAACACCTTGTCCATCTCCGCGCTCATGGGGGGCATCATATGCAACCTTTTTGTTGCATGTCAAGAAAACGTCTCTGAAGCGATCGAAAAACTCGCTGGGCTTTCAGAAATGAGTTTTGGAAATAAATTGCAGTCCGCAATCTACAATGGAGCACAAGATGAAGTGGAAAGAACTGATTGAAGAAGTGACGGCGGTGGGCGCGGGCGGCGGCTCGGAGCAGCCGGTGACGGGCGTGGAGTACGACTCGCGCAAGGTGCGGGCGGGCGCGGTGTTCGTGGCCATGAAAGGCGGCTCGACCGACGGCAACCGCTATGTGGAGAAGGCGATTGCCGCGGGCGCGCTGGGCGTCATTACGGATTCCGCGCAGAAGTTCGACCATCTGCTGGTTTTTGAGGCGGGCTTGCCGGTGCTGGAGGTGGAGCATGGACGGCGCGCACTGGCAGAAGCTGCCGCGGCCTTCTTCGGCCATCCCGAGCGCAAGCTCGCGGCCACGGGCATCACCGGGACGAACGGCAAGACCACCACGGCATTCCTGCTTGAAGAACTGCTCAACGCGGCGAAGCGCAAGACTGTGCTGGTGGGGACGATCGAATATCACGTGGCCGGCGAAGTGCGGCCGAGCGTGCACACCACGCCGGAATCGCGCGACCTGTATGAGCTGATGGCCGAGGGGGCAAGCCGCGGGGCCAGCGAGCTGGTCACCGAGGTTTCAAGCCACGCGCTGGACCAGGGCCGGGCGGCGGGCGTGAACTTCGATGTGGCGGTCTTCACCAACCTGACGCGCGACCATCTCGATTATCACCAGACGATGGAGAAGTACTTCGCGGCCAAGCGCCTGCTCTTCGACGGCACGGTCTATCCGGCGCCGCGGGTTGCCGTGATCAACGCGCACGACGAGCGCGCGGAAGAGCTGGGCGCCGCGGCGCGCAAGGCAGGCGCGGAGGTGCGCACCTACGGGATTGGCCAGGGCGACTGGAAGGCCGCGAGCTATACGCTTACTCCCGGCGGGGCGGTTCTCGATCTCGAAACGCCGGCGGGCTCGGCGAAAGTGAGTTCTCGGCTGGCCGGCGAAGTGAACATCCTGAACCTGCTGGCCGCGTTGACGGCTGCCCATGCGCGCGGCGTGCCGTTTGCCGATCTGATTGAGTTTGTTCCGCATCTCAAGCCGGTTCCGGGCCGCTTCCAGAGCGTGGATGCGGGCCAGCCTTTCACGGCGATCGTGGACTATGCCCACACCGACGACGCGCTGCGCAACCTGACGGCTTTGGCGCGGCAGATGACGGCGCCGGCCGGCAAGCGGGTGATTACGGTCTTTGGCTGCGGCGGCGACCGCGACCGCACCAAGCGGCCCAAGATGGGACAGGCCGCGGGTGAGGGAAGCGATTTTGTCGTGGCGACGAGCGACAATCCGCGCTCCGAAGAGCCGCTGGCGATTCTGGCCGAGATCGAGCCGGGATTGAAGGCCAGCGGAGTGGAATTTACTGTAGAGCCGGATCGGGCCGCGGCGATTCGCCTGGCGCTGAAGGCGGCCCAGGCCGGAGACGTGGTTCTGATCGCCGGCAAGGGGCACGAGAAGGAGCAGATTCTGGCCGGGCGCACGATTCCTTTCGACGATGCGGAGATTGCGCTTTCGGCGCTGGCTGAATTGGGCTATGGTGGGGAGCAATGAAGCTCACACTTGCAGAAGCGGCAATCGGCGCGGGCGCGGTGCTTGAGGCGCCGGCCTGCGTGGCCAACGCCGGCGCGCTGGAGGTCTGCGGCTACTCGATCGACTCGCGGACGGTGGCCCCCGGCGAGCTGTTTTTTGCGGTGCGCGGAGATCGCCTGGACGGGCACGAGTTTGTGACCGCGGCGCGGGAGCGCGGAGCGGTTGCGGCCGTGGTTGCGCGGGAGCGTGTGGCACAGTTGCCCGACGCGGCGCTGGGTGCGCCGCTGCTGATCGCCGAAGACCCGCTGCTTGCGTTGCAGGCGCTGGCCGCGCATGTGCGCCGCCGGTGGGGCAGGCGCGTGATCGCGATCACCGGCTCGGCCGGTAAAACCACCACGAAGGAAGCGGTGGCCGCCGCGCTGGGCGCAAGGTTCAACGTGCTCAAGTCGCAGGGCAACCTGAACAACGGCTTCGGCCTGCCGCTGCAACTGCTGCGCCTGGAGCCGGAGCACGAGTTTGCGGTGGTCGAGATGGGGATGAACCATCCCGGCGAGATCGCCGCGCTGGCCCGCATTGCCGCGCCCGACTGGGGCGTGGTGACCAACGTGGGCACGGCGCACGTCGAGAACTTTGCCGAGGGGCAGGCCGGGATCGCTCGCGCCAAGTTCGAGCTGGTGGCCGCATTGCCCGCCAACGGCGTGGTCTTTTTGAATTGCGACGATGCTTATGTTTCGCAATTCGGCCGCGACTTCCAGGGGCGGGCGGTTTACTTTGGCGCCGGACCCTGCGCCGATCCGCGGTTTCTCGAAGTGAGCGAGGATCTGGCCGGACTGCATCTGAGGTTTCGCGCCGGAGAGCGGGAAGGCACTTTGACGCTGCACCTGCTGGGCGCGCACAACGCGTCGAATGCGCTGGCCGGGCTGGCGGTGGCGCTTGAAGCCGGCGTCGAGCTGGATGCGGCGGCGGCGGCGCTGGAATCGCTGACCGCAGGCGACAAGCGCGGCGAAGTGATGGAGATCGGCGGCGCGACGATTTTGAACGACAGCTACAACTCGAATCCCGAGGCGCTGCGCTCGATGATTCGCACGCTGGCCGGGCGGCCGGCCGGCCGGCGCATCCTGGTGGCCGGGGAGATGCTGGAACTGGGCGAGCAGGGCCCGGCGCTGCACGCCGCCTGCGGACGCGCTGCCGCCGAGGCCGGCCTGGACTTGGTTGCAGGCGTGCGGGGCAACGCCGTGCACCTGGCCGCGGCCGCCTGCGCTGGCGGTGTAGCGGCGCTGTTTTTGCCCGATGCCGAGGCCGCCGGCCGCTGGCTCAAGCAGAATCTGGAGCCGGGCGACGTGGCGCTGGTGAAGGGGTCGCGCGGAGTGCATCTGGAGCGGGCGATCGAAGCGCTCAAGCGCTGAGGGGTAATCCAAACCGGCCTAATGATCCCTTGATCGCGTTACCCGCTCAGCCTCCCCTTGGAGGCGATGCACATGGTAGCCGGTGAAGTCGAAGAGGGGTCCTTCCCGTAGCGCATTCATCACGGCGTCGGCTGTACTTTGGGAACCTTTTGGCAGTCCCAGGATTTGTGCGAATCTGGCGGTTGCTTTCGCTTCGACTTCAACCAAGAAGAAAGGGAGCCCGATTGGAGCTCCAAGCAACCCATGCAAATAGATCAAGTCGTCCTTCAAGCGTTGAATATCAGGTTGGTTCCCGTCGGGTAGCGGAGAGAACTGGAGATAGACCATGGCAGGATTACCCGCTGCGCAGGCCGATGCAGCGCGATGCACCATTTGATAAACGGCTCTGGAGAATGCATCCACATCGAGTTTCCTGGTTGCGTGCTTGCTGAGGAGCGACAACCAGCCGGTCATTACATCGCGGCGGTTTGTCACAGAATTGCCTTGCCTGAGCCAGTCTCCAACCTCTTCATAGCGCGGTTCCGTCCATTTTGCCTCGATGGCGGTGGCGCGTCTTCCCTCAATCAGCATGACATCAGTGTGGGAGGCCGTGCCTCTGCCCTTTGGAGGCTTCACCTGGTATTCAAGATGGGCTTCGCAACCCTCCTCCGTAAATTCTCCCGCAATCCTGTTCCACGTCTCGCCCCCATGCACCAGCAGCGAAACAAGCGGCACGGTGGAACGCGTGGACGAGGCGAATTCGTCTGAGCCGTAGCCGCGGAACAGATCGTCGAGGCCGCCCGCGGCTTCCTCATCAAAATACATTTTCATCATCCAACTCCACACACAACAGCGCACTGACTTTTGCGGAGAGATGCACAGGCGAACCCGCCCCGGCATCCCGCACTTTGACGATCACTTCAGTGAATTCCTCAGGACTGTAGTTCTGCTCCCTGCCGCACGTCAAACCACACTCTTGCGTTTTGCGCCAAATGGCGCGATAATCATGCCAGGTGGCCGAAATGAGCATCGATGGGATTGTGGAAGTGCTGGGTGGAGCGGGTATCTTTCCGCGGCCGATGCTGCAGACGGACGATCTGGTGGCCGAAGTGCGCGCCGGGTTCCCGGCTTCGACGGTGACCGTGCTCGCCGATGGCCTGGCGTTGCAAAGGATGCAGGTGGCGGAGCGGCTGAGTATTCCGGCTCGTACGTTGAGCCGCCGACTGGCCAACAAATCGCGGCTGACGCAGGAGGAATCCGACCGCACGTTGCGCATGGCCCGCGTGGTGGCGCTGGCCAGGGAGATTCTGGGAGCGGAGGACAAGGCCTCGCGCTGGATGGTTGCGCCCAACCGCGCCTTGGGCGGGAAGCGGCCCTTCGACCAGCTCGATACGGAACTGGGCGTGCGCTCGGTCGAGGAAGTCCTTCAGCGCATCGCTTACGGGATGTATAGCTGATGCAGGTTTGGAGGCTTTTCCCGCAGCGATTCCGCGATACAGCCTTCACCGGCGTTGGAGGTCTTTATGTCGCCAGCCGCTGGAATCATCAGGGAATTTCGATGGTCTACACTTCGACCTCCAGGGCGCTGGCGGCTCTGGAGTTCTTTGTCAACTTGGAGCCCGGCGAAGCGCCCGCCGATCTGCTGATGGCGGAAGCAGCACTTCCGGACGATTCCGTCGAGACGTTGGATGCTGGCTTGCTGCCCGCAGGCTGGCGCGAACTGAACAGCCTTTTCTGCCGCGATCTCGGCTCTGCCTGGGCTGTGAGCTGCCGGTCGCTCGCGCTCCAGGTCCCGTCGGCGGTCGTCGACGGAGACTGGAATTTGCTCTTGAATCCCAGGCATGCCGATTTCAGCAAGGTCCGGATTGCCGCGCCCAAGCCCTTTCGCTACGACGAGCGCATGTTCCGCTGAAGCATGGCCGCCATCGGGATAAGGCTCAGGGAACCCTTTCGCGATGCGCGATTTCCACGGTCCCGGTGACCCCCGGCCCTGTAAAATCATTCTGAAACCCGCCTCATGCCGGCTCTGGAGGCCACTTGCTTTACTGGCTGCTCTACCAAAAGCTCTACCCGTTCTTTCACCCGTTCCGGATCTTCCGCTATCTGACGTTTCGCACGGCGTTTGCCTCGGGCACGGCGCTGCTGATCGCGCTCTTCATCGGCCCTTACGTGATCCAGAAGCTGCGCGAGTTCCAGATCGGCCAGTTTATCCGCGAGGACGGGCCGCAATCGCATCTGAAGAAATCCGGCACGCCCACCATGGGCGGAGTGCTGATCGCGATTGCCATTCTGCTGCCCACGGTGTTGTGGTCGGACCCGGGCAATCCATTTGTCTGGATCACGGTGTTTTCGACGCTGGCCTTTGGGGCCATCGGTTTTGCGGACGACTATATCAAGGTGGTGAAGCGACGCAGCCTGGGGCTGACGGCACGCGCCAAGCTGCTGTGGCAGGGGCTGGCGGCGGCCGCGGTGGCCATTGCCCTGGTCGTGCTGCAGCAGTTCAAGGAGTTTTCAACGCAGGTGACGGTGCCGTTCATCAAGACCTGGCGGCCCGACCTGCTGTGGCATTGGCCCACGACAGTTCCGCATCTGGGGCTGCTGGCCTTTTTGCCCTTCGTCCTGTGGGTGATCGTGGTGCTGATGGGCTCGACCAACGCCGTGAATCTAACCGACGGTTTGGATGGCCTGGCGATCGGCTGCACGATCATAGCGGCCGGCGCATTGACGGTGCTCACCTACGTCAGCGGCCACGTGGTCTTTGCCGACTACCTGGAGTTGCAGCGGATGCCGCTGGTTTCGGAGTTGACTGTCTTTTGCGGGTCCATGGTGGGCGCGTCCATCGGTTTTCTCTGGTATAACGCCCATCCGGCGGAGATCTTCATGGGCGATGTGGGTTCGCTGGCGCTGGGCGGCGCCATCGGCACGGTCGCCATCGCCATCCGCCAGGAACTGCTGCTGCCGTTTATTGGCGGCATCTTCGTGCTCGAGACCCTTTCAGTGATGCTGCAGGTGGGCAGCTACAAGCTGCGCAACAAGAAGCGAATCTTCAAGATGGCTCCGCTGCATCACCACTTCGAGCAGTGCGGCTGGCACGAGTCCAAGGTCATTGCCCGCTTTTGGATCGGCGCCCTGGTGTTTGCACTGTTTGCACTCACCACCCTTAAACTCCGTTAGAGAAGGTCCGCGCGGTGCGCCATGCGGTGCACAATAAAGAGGTCGCGGAAGCCTGAGGATCGACCCATATGATGGAACTCAAAGGCAAAAAGGTCCTGGTCGTGGGACTGGGAAAATCCGGTCTGGCGGCGGCATTGTTCTTGCGCCACCGCGGCGCTCAGGTGACGGTTTCCGACGTGCGCAGCGCCGAAGCGCTGGCCAAGGACATTCCCGCGCTGCTGGAAGAAGGCATCATGGTGGAGGCCGGCGGTCACGGCCTGCTCACCTTCCGCCGCCAGGATCTGATCGTGGTGAGTCCCGGCGTGCCGCTGAATACGCCCGAACTGGCGCAGGTGAAGAGCTTCGGTCTGCCGGTGATCGGGGAGCTCGAACTGGCCGCGCGGTTTCTCAAGGGCCACATGCTGGCCATTACCGGCTCCAACGGCAAGACGACGACCACCGCGCTGGTGGGGGAAATCCTGGAGAAAGCCGGAATGCCCACGCTGGTGGGAGGCAATATCGGAGTGCCAGTGGTAGCGTTGATCGACCGCAGCACCGAGGAGGCCTGGTCGGTGCTCGAAGTCTCCAGCTTTCAGTTGGAAAGCACCGAGGAGTTCCATCCGAAGATCGCCGTGATTTTGAACATCACGCCCGACCACCTGGACCGGCACGGCAGTTTCGAGAATTACGCGCTGGCCAAGGAGCGCATCTTCGCCGCGCAGGACGAGAACGACTGCGTGGTGCTGAACGCCGACAACGCGCGCGCGGCCGAGGCCGCGACGCGCTCCAAGGCCAAGGTGTACTGGTTCTCGGTGGAGCATTCGGTATCGCAGGGCGCCTGGCTGGAGCAGGGTTTTGTGGTTTTCCGCCCGGCTCCGGAAGCGGCGACGGAGAAAGTGATGCCGTTGAGCGGAATCCCACTCAAGGGCGCGCACAATGTGGAGAACGTGCTGGCCGCCGTCTGCGCGGCGCGGCTGGCAGGGGCGCCGGCGGAGGTGATTTGCCAGGCCGTGGAGAAGTTCCAGGCGGTGGAGCACCGGCTGGAGTTTGTGGCCAAGATCAACGGCGTCGAGTTCTACAACGACTCGAAGGCCACCAACGTGGATGCGACGGCCAAGGCCATCGCCGCATTCTCTTCGGGCATTCACCTGATTTTGGGCGGCAAGGACAAGGGGTTCCCCTATACGTCTCTCACGCCTCTGCTGCGCGAACGCGTCCGGGCGGTCTACACCATCGGTTCGGCGGCGGCCAAAATCGAGTCGCAACTGCGCGGGGTGGTTCCGATCCAATCCTGCGGGACGCTGGATCAAGCGGTGAGCGCGGCGGTTTCGGCGGCGCGTCCGGGCGAGGTGGTGCTGCTGGCGCCGGCCTGTTCGAGTTTCGACCAGTTCGAGAGCTACGAGCATCGCGGCCGGGTCTTCAAGGAACTGGTCAACGAATGCCGGAGTTGGAAGATATGGGAGCACGCATAGGGGTCGACAAGTGGCTGTTCTTCATCACGATGCTGCTTGTCGTGGTGGGCCTGGCGATGGTCTTCTCCGCTTCGGCCGTGGTGGCCCAGGAGCGCTATCACTCTGAGTTTGCGTTTGTGGGCAAGCAGGCGCTGTGGGCGCTGGCTGGCATTTTGGCGCTGCTCGCCCTGATGCACGTGGATTACCGCTTCTACAACTCGCCCAGGTTCATCTATCCCGCGCTGTGCGTGACCACGCTGCTGCTGCTGCTGGTTTACTTTTTTCCCGGTTCGCACAACACCCATCGCTGGATTCGCTTTGGCGGCTTCTTCACCTTTCAGCCGTCGGAGATCGCCAAGCCGGTGCTGATTCTGTTTCTGGCCTGGTTTCTGCACACGCGGCTGGACGCCATGCGGGACTGGAAGCATACGCTGCTGCGCGCCGCCATCCTGCCGGCGGTCTTCATTCTGCTGATCGTGCGCCAGCCCGACCTGGGTACCGCGCTGGTGCTGGGCGGCGTGACCGCCATGATGCTGGTGCTGGCCGGGATGGAGTGGAAGTGGTTCGTTGGCGCGATGTGCGCGGTGCTGCCTGTGGTGGGCGCCCTGCTCTTCTTTGTCCCCTGGCGCTGGCAGCGCATTCTGGCTTTTCTCAATCCGGATTCCGATCCCCAGGGCGCCGGCTTTCACATCAACCAGTCGCTGATCGCCGTGGGCACCGGCGGACTGACCGGCCACGGCTACATGGAGGGCGTGCAGAAGCTCTTCTTTCTGCCCGAGGCGCACACCGACTTCATCTTCGCCAATATTGCCGAAGAGCTTGGATTCATCGGCTCCATCTCCATCGTTTTGCTGTTTGTGGCCTTCGGCGTTCGCGGACTGCGCGCGGCCTTTCGCTGCCAGGACCCCTTTGCCCGGCTGGTCGCTTTCGGCATCACCACGGCCATCCTGCTGCAGGCTTTCTTCAACATCAGCGTGGTGCTGTCGCTGTTGCCCACCAAAGGGATTCCGCTGCCGCTGATCTCCTCCGGCGGGACCTCGCTGTTCTGCACGCTGGCCGGGATTGGCGTGCTGCTGAACATTACCAAGAAGGCCGGGTGAAGCGGGAGAAGCAGGGAATAGGGAGTAGGGAACAGGGAATGGCTTTCGAGCTGAACTCTTGGTTTCGTTTTCCGTTTGCATCTGTCGGTGAAAGGTAAGAGATTGTCCGAACTGCGCGTACTCATTGCCGGTGGCGGGACCGGGGGCCACATCATTCCCGCGCTGGCGGTGGCCCGCGAACTGGTGGCGCGCCACGCGGCCGAGGTGCTGTTCGTGGGCACCGCGCGCGGCCTGGAGATTCGGCTGGTGCCCGAGGCCGGCTTCAACCTGCGCATGATCGATGTGGGGCCGCTCAAGAACGTCTCGCTGATGCGCCGGCTGCGCACCCTGCTGGACCTGCCGCGCAGCCTCTTCGCCTGCAAGCGGCTGATCCGCGAGTTCAAGCCGGGCGTGGTGCTGGGCGTGGGCGGCTACGCCTCCGGCCCGGCGATGGCCGCGGCGATCCAGCTCAAGGTGCCCACGATGGCCTTTGAGCCCAACGCGATGCCGGGGCTGGCCAACCGATTAGTGGGCAAGAAAGTGCAGGCAGCGGCGGTCAATTTTCCTGGGGCGGCCCAATGGTTCAACCATTGCGAGGTCACCGGCATTCCGGTGCGGCCCGAGTTCTTCACGCTCAAGCCGGGCGGCTCGGCCGCGCCGCACCTGCTGGTCTTTGGCGGCTCGCAGGGCGCGCGCCTCTTCAATATCCATCTGCCCCAGGTGATTGCGGCGCTGCTCGATGCGGTGCCGGGGTTGACGGTGTTGCACCAGAGCGGGACGCGCCACGCCGACGCGACCCTGGCGGCGTACGAGGCGAGCGGCGCCGATCCCGCCCGGTGGCAGGTGCGGCCGTTTCTGGACGATATGCCGGCCCAATTTGGCAGGGCCGGCCTGGTGATGGCGCGCAGCGGCGCCTCGACAGTGGCCGAACTGGCCGCCGCCGGCAAGCCAAGCCTGCTGGTGCCTTTTGCCGCCGCCGCCGACGACCACCAGAAGCGCAATGCCGAGGCGATGGTGAAGGCCGGGGCAGCCGCGATGCTGGAGGAGCAGGAGTTGGATCTTCCTGGCAGGCTGCTGGAGGCGCTCACCGGGCTGCTGACCGCGCCGGAACGGCTGGCGGCGATGGCGGCGGCGGCGCGCACCCAGGCCCATCCCGGCGCGGCGGAACGGATCGCCGAGCGGCTGGCGGCGCTCGCGGAGGAGAGGATTTCGCGCGGGTAACCCGACTGGGATCGGGGAAAAAGGGAGCGTTCCGCGGCGTCTCCGGGAGGGGAGCCGGGGGCACGGAGTTCATGATAGCGTTCCCATTTGTAATACAAATCCAGCGCAGTTTCTATGGCAAATGGAAGAAAAAGCGCGGGCTGGGAGACTGGAAGGCGGTCCCTTTCCGCAGGGTTGAGCGGGTCCGACGCGACCCGGAAAACTGTCCTGTGCGATTTAGTAAATCGTTTAATATGAGCACAATATAGTGGATATGGGAAATCTTTGGTGGGGGCTGCGCGAGGGTGGGATTCGCTGGCGTGGGGAGCGCGAGCCAGGCCTCCCCAGGCTCTGGCGGGATGAAGGGACAGCCGTGCCATAGGGCTTGGGCTGGAAAGCAGGCGGACCCGGCCGCCGGCCGCCGGGCGGGAGGCTGGATGCAAACTTGGCTCTGGAAAAACGATTAACGAAGGCTCCGCGTTTCAATCCAGAATCTCTTCCGAGGCTGCGGCGATCCCAAGCGAGGGCGAAGAGGCGCAGCGGGCGGCAGCCCGCGGAGGCGGAATTGCGGCCCTCCGGCGGGGTTGCAAAGCCGGTCTAAAAAGAGCGAAAAATGGGGCGCAACTGGCACCGGGAGGCCCCCTCGGCAAACAATTGACGCACTCATGTAAGAGGCGTAATATCAGTAGCTTGTGATGTACCTCCCGGTTGGCGATATGCTGGCCGGATGTCCTGCGATCTTTTTTCTTGACAGAGGCATTTCCAGGGGTATATCACGGATGCTCGTAGCCATCTCAGCCGTTTTGTGGTTTGTGAATGGTAACGATAACGCGTTTGAAATCGCCTTCAGATCGGCTGAGGGCGAAAGAAGGCGCCAAGCTCACAAGCCCTGGAGACGTAGGGCGTGGCTACCAGAAACGATCGATTCAGGAGGCAGTGCATGTACATGTATCAAACGGGTTTATCGCCTACGAAGCGCTTGCAAGGGCGTCTTCTGGCGTACCTCGTTCCCAGTCTGCTGTTGATGGCAGTGCTGGCGATCTTCACGAGCCCCGGCAACGCGCAGCAGTTGTCCGGAACACTTAGCGGCACCGTTTACGACCAGACCGGGGCAGTTGTAGTGAACGCCCAAATCGATCTGAAGAACGAAGCCAGCGGCGATCTTCGTCACGCAGTCAGCGACAAGGTTGGCTTCTTCAGCATTACGGCAGTTCAGCCTTCTACCTACACCATCACGATTTCCGCTGAGGGATTCGCGAAGTGGCAGGAGCCTGGGATCGTCATGTCCCAGGGCGACAACCGCCAGGTGGCCAACATCAAGCTCCGCGTTGGCGGCAAGACGGCCGAAGTGGAAGTGATCTCGGGCGAAGATGCGGTTGTGCCCGTGGACACGGCCGAAGTCAGCAACACGCTGAATACCGAAATGGTCAATGACATGGTCATTGGCGGCCGCGATGCCGGTGAATTGATGAAGATGATGCCGGGCTTCGCACTCAACAACGGGCTCTCTCAGGGCTCCAGCTTCAACTCGACCCACGCGGTCGGCAGCAACAGCGGCCCGGTCGGCGACTACTCGTCGAACGGCACGCAGCCCAACGGCACCATGGCCTACATGCTGGATGGCGCCAACCTCGTCGACCCGGGCAACTTCGGTACCCAGATCGCAAACATCAACCAGGACATGGTCGCCGAAGTCAAGGTTCTGACCTCCTCCTACGACGCCGAATATGCCAAGGGCCCGGTTCTGTTCGAAGCCTTCAGCAAGTCCGGCGGTTCGCACCTCCACGGCGAAGGTTACCTCTACGCTCGCAACAGCGCCCTCAACTCTTGGGATGCCTATTCCAAGCTCACGTACAAAACCGCCGTTGCAACCAATCCTTCGCAGCAGGCCTCATTGTCCAGTTCGCTGCACCCGGACGAGCACTACTACTATGTGGGCGGCAACGTAGGCGGCCCGGTGGTTCTTCCCTGGGTTAAGTTCAACAAGAAGCACGACAAGCTCTTCTTCTGGGGCGGCTACGAGTACATGGACCAGCATCCGGCCGCGTCCGCGATGAACTTCAACGTACCCACGACGGCCCAGATGGGCGGCGACTTCAGCAACACCGGACTCGACGTCACCGACCTCAACAACAGCAGCAACGGCTACGCGTATTCGAACGCGCAGTACAACCTGCCAGCGAACGCAACCGTCAACCACATTCCGACCTCCGATTTCGATTCCAACCTGAAGGGATTGATCGCAGAGGGCGCCTATCCGACCCCGAACGTGACCCCCAGCGCCAACAACGGCTGGAACAACTGGGAGTATGTCAGCGCCATTCCCCAGAACCGCTGGGAAGCAACTGGCAAGCTCGACTACGCCTTCAGCGAAAACACCAAGTTGACGGGTTCTTATGCCCGTCAGGATGAAGCCGACCAGCACCCGCTGTCGATCTGGTGGGCCGCTCCCTGGACGCTGCCCTATCCCGGCGGCGTGAGCGCGGAAGTGGTAGGCAACTTCATCTTCACCAACTTCACGCACGTGTTCAACCCGACGACGACGAACGAATTCGTCTTCACCTATGCCCGCTGGATCAACCCGAGCACTTTGGGCGATCCTTCCAAGGTCGACCGCACCGCGCTCGGCTTCAACGTTCCCACGCTGTTCGATCACGGCCACACCGTTTCCCAGATCCCGAACGTTGAAGGACCCTGGGGCGGCGCACTGCCGAACATCTCGGAAGAGTCGTTCGACGGCGGCTTCGACGGCGGCAAGGGCTTTGGCGGCACCAAGCTGGCCTACGGCCTCTACGACAACTTCACCAAGGTCATCGGCTCGCACACCATCAAGGCCGGCATCTACTGGGATTATGCCGGAGACATCCAGTCTTCCAGCAGCGCGGACAACGGCACCTTCAACGTAGGCTGGGGCAAATACGGCACGGGCAACACCGTCGCCGACTTGCTGCTGGGCCGTCTCTCCAACTACGGGGAACAGAGCAGCATTCCCGTCTACCAGATTGGTTTCCACCAGTATTCCGGCTACGTGCAGGATTCCTGGAAGGCAAACCGTCAGATGACCGTTAACGTCGGCGTCCGCATCGACCACGAAGGCCAGTGGTACGGCGGCGAAAACAACAGCAATTACTGGTGGGGCGGCGCAGGCGCCAACATGAAGGGCATGCAGGTTTGGGACCCGTCGACCTATGTCAACGTGGTTCCGGGCTCGGCTCCCGCGAACACCGGCATCGAGTGGCATGCCAACGACAGTTCCATTCCTGTCTCCGGCTTCCCCTCGAAGACCTTCGAGTATTCACCCCGCATCGGCTTGGCTTATGACATCTTCGGCACCGGCAGAACGGTGTTCCGGATGGGCCTTGCCACCTTCCAATATCAGGTCACTTCGCAGATCGGCGATGCCTGGGGCGGCCCGGTGGGCTCCTTCGGGTATACCACTCCCTGCTCTCCCGACGGATCTAAATCCTCGAGCTGCACGGGCGACGGGTGGAATTCCGCGACCGGCATGGATCTCGGTTACGCCGGCATGAAGAACTTCGTTCCGCCGAGCGGCACCACGCAGAACGGATCGACCGTCTACTTCATGAAGAAGGGCGACAACGACAACCCCTACACCACGGACTGGAACATCACGATTTCCCAGGCTACTCCGTGGCGCTCGGTGTTTGAGGCGTCCTATGTGGGCAACTTCAGCAAGCACCTGTACAACCAGGGCAGCAACAGCAACTACCACAACCTGAACGACACCGTTCCTGGCGCGATCTGGCTCCCCGATCCTTATCCGGGTGCTGGCAACCAGGGCACGTTGATGTCTCCGGCGGCTCCGTCCTGCTCTTCGGGCAACGGCGAAAGCCTCTATTGCAAGAACGCAACCGGTCTGCAGAACTACTCCGGCAACTACAACTCTTGGGATTGGGCTCCGTATCTGGGCTATCAGAACATGTATCTGATGGAGCACACCGGTTACGACAACTACAACTCCCTGCAGTTGTCCTGGCAGAAGCAGTCTGGCCCGGTCACCTTCTTCACCAACTACACCTTCAGCAAGGTCCTGGGCATCCTGGACTACGTCTCCGACAACGGAGCCGGCAGCGGTCCGAACGTGGACTCCTTCAACCTGAAGAACAACTACGCTCCGTTGGCGTACGATCACACCAACATCCTCAACCTGTCGTATATCTGGAACATGCCGAAGTTCTTCCACGGCAACAAGATTGTCGGTGGAGCAGTGAATGGATGGCAGCTTTCCGGTTACACGACATTCCAGAGCGGCGCGCCGCTGCAACCTGGAACGGGCGGCACGCTGAACGCAGAGTACGCCAGCCTCAGCTATCCCACGGTTGGGCAGCCTCACATTCCCGACAACACCGTCCTGCTGCCGAACGGAATGCGTTCGACTTCAGTCAATCAGGCAACCTGGTTCGGAACGTCTTCACAGCGCGTTCTGCTGCCTCAGATTACCTGCAACCCGCGCTCGGGCTTGTCGAAGGGTCAGTACTTCAACCCGGCGTGCTTCACAACTCCGGCTTACGGACAGCAGGGCACGCTTGAGTGGCCTTACATGCGCGGCCCGGCGTACTTCGACAGCGATCTCGCAGTCTTCAAGAACTTCAAGATCACTGAGAATCAGAAGATCCAGTTCCGTCTGCAGGCTCAGAACTTCCTCAATCATCCGCTGAAGCAGTTTGGGTTGGCGGGCAGCGAGGATTACCAACTCAACTTCAACAACGTCCAGTATGAAACGATCGATGGAAAGACGAACACGCAGGTGAACTCGATTGCTCCTTCGAACATCAATACCGAGACGACCGGCACTCCGCTGTTCAGAACAGGGAGCCGCACGGTGCTGGTGGCAGCCAAGTACTACTTCTAAGCTGTAGCTAGAAGCAGGAATCACAGGAGGGGCGGCTCAGGCCGCCCCTCCGCTTTTTAGGGCATCTCTCCTGTTGCCGTAGAGGGTGGCTTTTATCCCAGCCTAGAGCGGTTCTCCCCTCCACAGGCCTGAGACGCATCGGCCTTCCCAGAGCAGATCCCCCCTTTCGAGCCGTGACCGGCCCAGAAGCTGATTGTGTGCCCGGAAGATCGCTCTTTTCCGCCATTTTTTCGCGGTCCTGCTCTCTTTAAGATGTTTATTTTCAATGGGTTATAGGTTCATTTATGCCAGAAAAAATGCTTGTAACTCATTAATTTCGTGCTATTTGACGCCTATTTTTGGCGCGATTTCCTGGGGGGGGAGGGGGCGGACCAGACCTATCCCTGCCAGAGGCCGGGAGCGATCCGCATATTTTCATTCTACGCGCACTGGGGAAATAATCGGCAAACCAATGGGGCAAACCGCGCCTCTGCGGCGCAAGGGGGAGGAGATCCCCCGGCTCTGCCGGGGTGGCAGTGAGCGCCGTCCCTACGGGACTCGGGCTGAATGGTTGGTTTTGCCTTCCCCACGCTGAAGCGCGGGGCTAACAACCGTTGCACCTACGGCGCGGAGGACGGCTGGCTGGGCTATACGTGGATGAATCGAGCGTAGGCCGCCGCAAATACGGTCCTTTTCAAGAGGCTCCGAGTTGGTATCGAATTTCCTGAAACCTTCCCTCAGGGGCTAAAGCCCTGCTCATTTGCGGTTCTTTGCGGCACGTCTGAAGCCGTGCCCTTTCAAAGCGCGAGATCATCGATGGGGTTGGTTCCGTCTGAAGCCGTGCCCTTTCAAAACATAAACGAACCTCTGTGTGGCGGACACCACTAGGGAATAGGGAGTAGGGTAGGCCTCCGCAAATACGGTCATTTTCAAAAGGCTCCGAGTTGGTATCGAATTTCCTGAAACCTTCCCTCAGGGGCTAAAGCCCCGCTCATTTGCGGTTCTTTGCGGCACGACTGAAGCCGTGCCCTTTCAAAGCGCGAGATCATCGGTGGGTTTGGTTCCGTCTGAAGCCGTGCCCTTTCAAAACGTAAACGAACCTCTGTGTGGCGGACACCACCAGGTCCCGGATCGTTTGATTTCGTTCCTTGAGGTTTGTGCTTTCCCACCCATTCGCCAGAAAAAAGCGAATGGATGGGGCACGGGGCTGATCCATATTTACACGGTCAGGGACCTAGCGAAAGGGGCGGCTCTTGACGATGCCCTGGCCTTCGCGGATGGTGACCAGTTGCCCGGCGGCAAGCGCGGGATACTTCTCGACGGCGCCCAGCGGCCAACGAATCTCGATATCCACGGCGTCGGCCGCGCCCAGGCCGAAGTGCAGGCGCGGATCGTTGCAGGAAAGGAAGCTCGATTGGCAGGTCAGCTCCTGCACCTGCACCTTGCCGCCGTAGCGCGCCAGGACGCGGGCGCCGATGGCGCTGCGGTTGCTCTTGGTGCCTTCGAGGCGAATCTTGATCCAGCGATTGCCGGGCGGAGCGTCGTTGCGGAGAAGGGTGGGCGGCTCGTTCACGTTCATGATGAGCACGTCCATGTCGCCGTCGTTGTCAAAGTCGCCGAAGGCGGCGCCGCGGCTCATGTGGCGCGCTTCGATGCCGGGTCCGGCTTCGGCGCCCATCTCGACGAAGGTTCCGTCGCCGCGATTGCGAAAGAGAATGCGGGGGCTGCGCGCCGGATATCTGGAGGAGAGGCGCTCCAGCTCGGGATAGACGGTGCCGGTGGTGACGAGGATGTCGGGATGGCCGTCGTTGTCGAAGTCCACGATGCCGGCGCCAAAGCTGATGAAGCGGGTTTCGCGGTTGAGCCCGGCCTCGGTGGTCACATCCTCGAAGTTGCCTTTGCCGTCGTTGCGATAGAGGCCGGTGGCCTGATTCTGGAAGTGGGTCTTGACGAGGTCGGTGTGGCCGTCGAGGTTGTAGTCTCCGATGGCGGCGCCCATGCCGCCCACCTCCTGGCCGTCGCCGCTGAGGGCGACGCCGCGGAACAAGGCCTCCTCGCGAAAGGTGCCGTTGCGGTTGTTCATCAGCAACAGCGAGGGCGTGGAGTCGCAGGCGACAAAGATATCGGGCCAGCCGTCCTCATCGGCGTCGAAGGCGACGGCGGTGAGGCCGTAGGAGCCGCGGAAGCCGGCCACGCCGGACTCCTTCGAGACATCGGTGAAGGTGCCGTCCCCGTTGTTGCGATAGAGGTAGTTCTGCGCCTTGGGCAGGCCATTGGGCCCGCAGTAGGTGGGCATGCCCTCGTAGTTGCAATTGACCACGGCGAGCGAGGGCTTGGGAGCGGTGGCCAGGTCGATCTCGAGGTAATTCGAGACGAAGAGATCGAGCAGGCCGTCGCGGTTGTAGTCCACGAAGGTGCATCCCGTGCTGTAGCGGGTCTTGGGATGGAGCAGGCCGGCCTTGGCGGTGACGTCGGTGAAGGTGCCGTCCCCGTTGTTGCGATAGAGGCGGTTCTGCCCGTAGTAGGTGAGGAAGAGATCCTCGAAGCCGTCGTTGTTGTAATCGCCGACGCAGACGCCCTGGGCCCAGCCGGTATCCAGCAATCCGGCCTTGGCGGTGACATCGGTGAAGGTGCCGTCGCGGTTGTTCTTGTAGAGGCGGTTGGTGGCGTAGGAGGGCGTGTCGTTGAGCCGGCGGCCGCCGGGGATGAAGATATCCATCCATCCGTCGTTGTCGTAATCGAGGAAGGCGCAGCCGGTGGCCATGGATTCGACGATGTAGGTGAAGCGGTCGGGCCCGCCGTAGACCACGATGTCATTCAGCCCGGCCTCGTGGGCCACATCGACGAAGCGGGAAAACGGCGCGGGCGGCTGGGCGGCGGGGAGCGCGGCCAGGAGCCGGGCGGGGAGCAGAGCCGGAGCAAGGGCCGCGGGCATGGCGCGCAGCAAGGCGCGGCGTGTCCAGGGGCCGGTTCGTGTTTGGCTCATAGCCGCGAGCATCCTCCGCGAGGGATGAGTTCATTCATGCTAGTGCTGCCCTTGCGCGGCGGCCAGATTTTTGCTCAGATCCTGAACGCCGGTGTCGTTCGGATCGAGTTTGAGCGCCACGGCGACCGCGTCCTGAGCTTCCTTAAAACGGGACTCCGTAGCCAGGGTGGCAGCCAGCGCGACCCACGCCTGCACGTAGCCGGGAGCAGCCTTGACGGCCAGACGGAATCGCTGCTCCGCGGCGGCGTCGTCGCCGTCGCGCGACTCGACATAGCCCAGTTGGTATTGAGCGAAGGCAAAATTGGGATCGGCCTTGACGGACTGCTCGAGGGCGGCGCGCTCGCCGGGCCTGTCGCCGAGATCGCCGAGAACAAGCGCGAGGCGGTAGGCAAGCGGAGCATTGTCGGGCAGGGCGGCGCAGGCCTCGCGAAACAGCTCCGCCGCCTTCTTGAGATCGCCTGCCTGGGCGGCCTGCGCGCCTTGGGTGGACTTCTGCGCGGCCAGGGTGCTATCGGAGCGCAGCTTCAACTGTTGCTGGTAGAGCTTGAACTGCTCCTGCGCCTTTTCGGTCTCACCCAGCGTGCGCAGGACCTTGGCCAGTTCAAAGCGTATTTCCGGCTCCGAAGCGCCGAGCTGGATGGCCAATTCGAATTGGGTCTTGGCGTCGGCGTAGTCCTTCAACTGGGTCAAGACCACGCCGAGGTTGTAGCGCGAATTGTAGTGGTGGGGATTGAGCGCCACCGCTTCCTCGAGATGCTTGCGGGCATCGGCATAGTTGCCATTCGCGCGCTCGAGCACTCCGTTGAGATAAAGGAAATCGAAATCGTGGGGGGCCTGCGCCAGCAGTTTGCGGGCCAACGGCTCGGCCAGATCGTTGTCTCCGTTGAGCACCAGGACGCGGAGATAGAGACGCTGCGCCTCGATGTCGCGAGGATTGCGCCGGGCGAGCTGCTCGGCCAGAGCGGAGGCCTCCTGGTAACGTGTTTGCCGCACGTAGATGGTGACCAGCGCCCGCGTGAGAGCGTCCGAGGCGGGATAGGCCTTGAGCCCGTCGAGCAGGACCTGCGCCGCGTCATCGTACATATGCACCTGGCTGTATGCGCTGGCCAGGTCGAGGGTCAGATTCTCGTCCCGCTTGACCGTGCGCAGGTGAGCGATCACGGTCTCGAAATCGCCCACGGCGATGAGGGCCTTGGAGAGCCCGTCGAGCGCCATCTGCGAATTTGGATCGATCTTGAGCGCGGCCTCCCACACGGGGACGGCCTCCTTGTCGCGGCCCAGGCTGGCCAGGGTTGCGCCCAGCACGAGATGCGCCTTGACCTCGCCGGGATAGATTCGGATCGATTGCTGGAGAGGCTCGACCGCCTCTTGCAATCGTCCCGCCGTGTAGAGGCTGAGGCCCAACAGGTAGGAGAGACGCGCGGAGTTGGGTTGCAGCTTGAGCCCTGCCTGAAAGGCCTGGACGGCGCACTCGGATTTGTTGTTTTCGCCGAACCAGTTGCCCAATGCGGCATAAGCGTCGGCATCGGGATGAGCGTGCAGGCGCGCCTGCAGGGGGGGCGGTCCGGAGCAAGGCGCGGACCATGCGGCTGAGGATGCGCCGAGACATGCCACAAAGAGCAGGCCGGTCTTGGCGCGCATCGAAGACTTGAACATGCTGTGGCCTGAACTCCCTGAATCCGCGTCGCGCGGATTCCAATAGTCGAGGATAATTGAGCGGCCAGAGCGGCTGCAAGCGCATGCCCGCGCCGGCTGCAAAAGGCCGCCCATCTCACGCCGCGGCGCATGGCATGAGCGGCCGCGATGCGATGGATTTTAGAGCGGTTCTCCCATCCATATACCCGAGGATGCTTTTTGCAAGGGGGCTTTATCTTAAGGAAAAAGCCACTCGGCAGCATGGCTTCGGAGTATAGCAATGGGAGAACCGCTGTACCCGCAAAGGCAGCGGCTTTTGCGCCGCGCCGGCCGCGGCCGCGGCCGGCCGATCGCCGTTTCGCCGGGCCGGCCGCAGCAGCGCCGCAAGCGTATAATAAAACGCTGAAAGACATGCAACGAGGCATGTTAGGAGGCACGATTTGAAGACGAAGCTGGCTCTCATTCTTTTTTTTCTGCCGTTGCTGGCACTTAGCTCTTCGGCCATTCTGCAGGCGCAGCCGGGTAGCATTCCGGTGGGTGGGGGAACCTCGACCGCGATTCACCCAGACTCGATTCAAGGCAGCAATATATACGAATACTCCATGGACATGGATGCGTCTTCGCTTACTGGAGGAGCTCTCCTGGGGAAAGTAGAAATTGCCGGCAATCCGCTGACGTGGGATCCGATCCCGGTCAACGTGACCTGCGCGGGCAAGGTGGCATTCACCACCTACGCCAATGGCAAGGGCGCGTTTCTCATCAAAGCGGTCAACGCCAACGGCTCGCTGAGCGTGGAGAGCGATGCCAAGCGCCAGATGGAGACCCACTTTGAGGGTTGCACAGTAACCGCCGCACTGACCGGGTTCAGTTCCACCAGCATCACGCTCACCAATCGCAACTTCCGCGACGCTCCCGAGATTGGAACCATAACGCTGCGGCGCACGGACAACGCCAAAGGAACGGCACTGAGCAGCACGACGGAGGATGTCTCTCCCAAGGCCGTCAAGCTCTTCGAGAAGGCGCGCAGCGATTGGCAGGCGCAGAATCCGGATCGGGTGAAGGGCGATCTGCAGGAGGCCGTGGCGCTCGATCCGAAGTTTGCCGAAGCGTGGTATCAGCTGGGAAAACAGGAGCAGGCGATGAGCCCGGATCAGGCGCGCGAGGATTATGCCAAGGCCCTGGCTGCCGACCCTCAGTTCATCCTGCCTTACCAGCAACTCTTGCTCATGGATTCGCAGGAAGGGAAGTGGAAGAACGCGCTGACGGATGGGAAGAACGCTCTGGCGCTGGAGCCGCATGGCACGCCGACCATCTGGTATGCGTATGCCGAGGGAATCCTGAAGGCGTACATCGCCGGAGCGCTTCCCGCATCCAAGCTCAAGCTGGGGGAGGCCAGCGCGCACAACTCGCTCGCCCTGGACCCCCAGCACAACGTGCCCGCCGAACAGCTTCTTTCTCTGATTCTGGCCGAGGAGAAGAACTATCCGGCGGCTATCGAGCACCTTCAGCACTGCCTTACGTATCTGCCCAAGGGCGCCAGCGTGGACCAGGTGAAGCAGCAGATCACCAAGCTGGAGCAGATGCAGGCAGAGGCGGCGGCAGCACCCCAGGCAGCTCCGGCCAAGTAGCCTTTCCATGCAGTTTCAATTCAAGAATGCCTCGACGGCGGCGAGACGCCTCAGCGACTCGCCGCCGTTTCTCGTTTCGGGCGATTGCCATGCCCCGTGGTTCCTCGTTTTTCGCCTTGCTCGGTGAACCAATCGACGCGAAGGGCTTCTTCCGGAGGGCCTCGCACGATATAACTAGAGAGAGTGGTTTGCACGCCTTCATCCCATGAAAAACATCCTTCGCATCGCCGCGCCCGTAGTTTGCTGCGTACTGCTGCCCGCCAGCTTTTTTCTGGTGCACGCCGCGCAAACGCCTCACTCGATCCGCTTCGAGCTGAAGACGCTCCCGTTTCGCCTGGAAAACGACGAAACTCCCAGCCGGAACGCGCCTGAAACCATGGCCGGCGGCGTGGCCATCTTCGACTACAACGGCGATGGGCGGCCCGATATCTTTTTCGCCAACGGGGCGAATATCGCCACGCTGCAGAAAGACGACCCGAAGTACAGCAACCGCCTGTATCGCAACGACGGCAACGGCGTCTTCACCGATGTGACCAAAGAGGCAGGCCTGGCCGGCACGGGATACGATATCGGGGTCGCGGCCGGCGATTACGACAACGACGGGCATCCCGATCTGTTCGTCGCCGGCGTGCATCACAACACGCTCTACCACAACAACGGCAATGGGACCTTTACCGACGTGACGGTAAAGGCCGGCCTGGACAAGTCGAACGACCCGGAGTACGGGCCGCTGTGGTCGGAAGCCGCCGCCTGGGTGGACGTGAACAACGACGGGCTGCTGGATCTGTTCATCGTCAACTACATGCAGTGGTCCTACTCGCCCCAGCCTTTGTGCTCCTATCTGGGCCAGTCGGATTACTGTCATCCCCGCTACTACAAAGGCCAGCCCAATCAGCTTTTTCTGAACAACGGCGACGGCACCTTCACCGATGTGTCGAAGGAGTGGGGCATCCGCGACCATGTGGGCAAGGGGATGGGGGTGGGGATGGCGGACTACGATCTGGATGGCCGGCAGGATCTGTTCGTCACCAACGACGCCGAGTACAATTCGCTCTTCCACAACAAAGGGAACAAGTTCGAAGAGGTTGCCTTCGAGGCCGGAGTGGCGCTTCCCGAAGACGGAGACTTCGTTTCCGGGATGGGGCTGGACTTCCGCGATTTCGATAACGACGGGTATCCCGACATTGCCTTCGTGGCCCTGAATCATCAGACCTTTCCGCTCTTCCGCAACACGGGCAAGGGCGATTTTGTGGAAGTGACCACGCCCACCGGCATGCGCGATCTGAGCTACAAGATGTCGGGTTATGGCGTCGGTTTTTACGATTTCGACAACGATGGCTGGAAGGATCTGTTCGTCAGCAAGGGACACGTGGAATCGCGTCCTCTGCCGGCCACGGAGTTGGAGGAATACAACACGGTCTTCCGGAATCCAGGCCCCACCGGCAAGTGGACGGCGCTGACCGAAGAGGCTGGATTCAACGCTTTGCCGCCCGCGCGCCATCGCGGCTGCGCCTTCGGCGACCTGGAAGGAAACGGGCGAATCGACGTCGTCGTGACCGCCCTGGGAAAGAATGCCGAGATCTGGATGAACCGCACGGAGAACTCGAACCACTGGCTGGATATTGCATTGCGCGGCACCAAGAGCAACCGGGACGGCATCGGCGCGCGGATCAAGGTGGTGTCGAAGACGATCACCCAGTTTAACCACATGACCACGAGCGTGGGCTACGCCTCATCGAGCGACGGTCCGGTGCATTTCGGGATGGGAGCGGACGACCACGCGGACCTGGTGGAAATCCACTGGCCCTCGGGGATCGTGCAGACGCTGACCAATGTGGCGGGCGACAGGATCGTGAAGGTGACCGAACCGGCGCATTGAACTGCCGGTCCGGCGTTGGGCTATTGCGGTCCCTTTTTCTGCTGTTCGGCGGTGATGCGGTCCACGATCTGGCGTTCTTTGGCGCCGTCGGCGGGCCGCTTCAGCTTGTAATACAACGAGGCCAGTTCCACGTGCGGTTCCAGCCAGTCGGGATCGTCCTTGGCCAGCTTTTCCAGTTCCCGGGTCGCTTCTTCCAGATGTCCCGAGGTGCTCTGCAGCATGGCGTTTTCGTAGCGCGCCATGGAGGATTTGGGGTTGAGGCTGAGCGCCTTTTCAAGGTAGGGCTTTGCCTCGTCCATCTGTCGCCGTTTATAGAGAATGGCGCCCAGATAGAGGTTGGCGTCGAAATCGTTGGGGTCGCGCGCCAGCGCTTCCCTGAAGACCGGCTCGGCCAACTGGGGCTCGCCGGTTTTGTCTCGCGCAATCCCGTCCAGGCTGTAGATGGCCGCGGGCAGTTTCGGCTCAATTCGCAGCGCCGCATCCAGATCCTTGCGGGCCCGTTCGTATTCGTTGATTTGCAGCAGGGTGGCTCCGGCCAGGGCGTAGGCATCGGCGCCATTGCCGATCTGGGCAGCCTTTTCGGCGCGTTCGATGCCGTCGCGCCGTCTGCCGGCTCGGATCAGCGCCGAGGCGAAGACAAAATCGAAATCCGGATTTTGCGCGTTGGCGGCTTCCAGCGGCGTGAGCAGATCGACAGCGGCGGCGTTCTCGCCCAGCCGCAGCTCGGTGTCGCCCAGCAGGATGGCGATGCGCACGTCCCTGGGCCGCTGCTGGGCGAGCGGCGCGAATTGCTCGCGCGCGTCTTTCCAGTCGCCCTTCTTGTAAAAGGCGAGAGCGATGTTGAACTGGACGCCGGTTTTGTCCTGCATGAGCGGGAGGGCCGCCCGGTACTCGGCGATGGCGGCGTCGAACTGGCCGGTGCGGGCCAGCGCCGCGCCAAGGTTGACGCGCGCTTCCACCATCTTGGGGCGCACCTGGATCAGGCTGCGATAGTCGCGGATGGCGGTTTCATAATCCCCGCGCAACTGCGCCTGGACCGCGCTGTCATAAAGCTGATCGGGATTCGGGCTCTGCGCAGGCGCCTGCGCGGCAGACAATGCAATCAATAGGACTGCGGCAAACATAACTCAAGGATAGCGCAATCCGCTGTTGTCTCCGGCGCCTATTTCGTCTCGCCCAGCATCCGCATCACCTTGGCCAGATTCTGCTGGAGCTCCGGGTCGTTGTCGCCGAGCGCGATCGCGGTTTCCCACTGTTTTCGCGCGCCCGCCAAGTCGTTCAGCCGCGCCAGCACAAAGCCGAGGGCATCGTGCGAGAGAGCAAAGTCTGGGTGCAGGGCCTGGGATTGCTCCAGATGGGCGCGCGCCTGCTGCAGTTGGCCATCCTTGGTTTCAAGCACGCCGTTCAGGTACAGCAGTTCCCAGTTTTGCGGGAAGGCGGCGAGCAGCTTGCGGCCCAGTTCCGGAGCTTTCTCCGGGCTGCCGGCCATCAGCGTCTGCAGGTAATGAACCGCGGTGTCCTGGTCTGTCGGGTGTTGCGCGAAGGCCAGATCGAGAGCCGCGATCGCCTCCGGGAAGCGGCCGAGTTCCACGAGCGCATCCGCCAGTTCATTGGCCAGCGGAAGCGAGTCGGGCGAGGTATTCAAGCCGTCGCGCAGAACCCTGGCCGCATCTTCGAGCTTGCCGGATTTGGCATAGGCCAATCCCAGGTTGAGGCTCTGCGCGGCGGTTCGTTGCCCGGCGATGACCGGGTTGTCCAGGAGGGCGATCGCGGCCGCATAGTCGTTGTCGAGGAGCAGGTCGTTGGAGAGGCCGAGCAAGGCCTCGGGAGACTCGCCGTCGATGGCCAGGGCGGCGCGCCACTCGGCCTCGGCGCTGCCGGTCCAATGCAGTTGATCGGAGGCCGCGGCGAGGATGAGATGGAGCTTGAGGGCGCGGAAGCCGTGGCGTTCCGCTTCCTGTAGCGCGGCCACCGCTCCCTTGGGGTCTCCGGAAAGGTAGAGGCTCAGCCCGAACATGAAATCGACATTGCCCGCATCGGGCTGATCGGGCTGCATCTGGATGGAGGTGGCGAAGGCGTCGGCTGCGCACGCGTACTGTTTTTGATCGGCAAACCAGACGCCCAGATCTTTGAAGGCGGAGGCGGCGGGATTGTGCAGCAGGGTTGCCTTCATCGAATCGGGCGGGACGCACGGCGCCGCGCCAAGAAACGATGCCGGCGCCAGGCAAAACAGCGGCACAAGGCAGATCGCGCAACGAAATGCCTGGCGCCAGGCTGGTGCGCCGATGCGCGCAGCGGCCCTGTTTGAAAATGCGGCGGGTATGCCGCAGTGGTAACAACTCATTTGAATCGTCCCCAGACAGGAAGAAAAAACGGCAAACCGATCGACCGTGGGCTCAAGGCACACGGAGGACCGGGAAGGAAAAGGCGGAATGAAACCCGGCGCAACGTACCGAAGAACTTCTGGAAAAGAAGCTCCTCAAGCGATTTACCACTTAGACGGAAAATCCGCGGGCGGGGTTATGGCGAATTGTGGCGAGCCGTGCATGGGGCTTGAAACCGGCCGGACACGCCGGGACGAAACGCCCGGATCGCAGAACGCACCCTCATTTTCAGGAGACGATGCGGAGGGCGCGCAGGTTGCAGCGCAAATGGATTCTTTTGTTCTTTTGCTTCACCGGCCCTACCTAAAGGGTGAGGAGATCCCCCGGCTCCGCCGGGGTGGCAGTAGAAGTTTGACATTTGCGGGAGCCGTCCGCGATTTGTGTTTTTACTTTCTTCCGGCAAACACGTTGGAAGGCGGGGAGCCTGAGCGCCGTCCCTACGGGACTCCGGCAGAATGGTTGGTTTCGCCATCCCCACGCTGAAGCGCGGGGCTAACAACCACTGCGCCTACGGCGCGAATGATGGGCTGCCGGCGATGCCCTGGCCAAGTCGCAGCGCGTCGTACCTGCGGCGCGGAGGATGGGCTGCTGGCGACTGGAGCGCTTCTCCACAGGTGCCTTGGAGGGGCCACCCATCTAAAGCCCCGGCTCTCTCAAGGAGCAAGATTGGTTTGCTCCTTTCCTTATTGCCCAGACCTTTGGTCTGGTGCCCCACTGCCGGGGGATATTTACTTCCCGGCGTCGGCGACGTGCACCTGAATGTCCTCGATGCCGTCTTCAGGCATATTGACGAACTCGGGAAGGTTGACGGCGCGGTTGGCGGCGGTGGCGTTGTCGATGAGGATGGCCGGGCTGTCGTTGCCCTTGGCGTCCAGGTGGGTCAAATACATCTGCGTATAGGGGGAGCGGGCCTTGGAGGAAAAGACCAGCCAATGCCCGTTGGGCGAGAAGCTGTGCCAGGAGTTCATCAGGTGGGTGTTGGCCCTCATGCGCCGGGCCGCGCCCCCGGCGAAGGGAACGATGTAGAGTTGGCTGTCAGGCCGCATGAGCTGGCCGTTCTTGCACTGGACAAAGACGATCCAGCGGCCGTCGGGCGAAATCTTGGGGAAGTTGTTGCTCATCCCGTTCTGCGAGGCCCCCACGATGCGCTCCGGCGCGCCGCCCTTGCCGCCGTTGAAAGGGATGCGGTAGAGATCGTACTGAATGGGCGTCTCATTGGGGTCGTTGGCGCGCAGCGCCTGCCTCTGGCCCGGAAGGCGGGGAGGCCTGGCCAGGGCGCGGGCGAAGACAATGTACTTTCCGTCCGGGCTCCAGACGCCATCCGTCTGAACGTAGCGCGGATCGTCGGCTCCCGGCAGGGGCTGGCGCAGGCCCGTGGCGCGGTTGTACCACTCCAGGATGCCGCGCGTGGGATAAAAGACCTGGAGGAAGCGGTAATCCATGAAGTTGGTGACGTAATAGCTTTCAATGAGCTTGAGAGAAGGGCCCGCGAAGGTGCTGAGGACGTAGCGGCCGTCGGGCGAGACCTGGGACATGAACCCGACCCGCACCGCGCCCACCTGGCCGTCCACGTTCCAATGGACCATGTCCTTGGCCGCGATGGTCATGTGCTTCTGGACCGGGACGACGGCATAGAGGCCCTTGTCGTTGGCCGGACCGTCGATATCCATGCCAAAGGTCTTGCCGTCGGCGGAGAAAGAGTGGCAGTTGGCGCAGGTGGGCATGTTCGCGAGAACCGTGTGGCTCTCCGGTTTGCGAATGTCGCGCAGCCGCCAATGAATGAGGTGGATGGTGCCAGGGGCCAGCGGTTGTACGACTCCGTCCCTGCCCGCGCTCGGCATCAGCGGCACATCGCGGTAGAAGATGGGAGCGCCCACCGGGTCAGTCGAGGTGGAGAAGGCGATGCGCGCGCGGGAGAAAGCAATTTGGCCGTCGCGGTAGCCGGTGACGGTGAGCGTGGCCGGTTGCAAGATGGAGTGTTGCTGGATGGTCGTCCAGGTGGCCGCGTCGGGTGTCCAGGTCCAGGTGGCGGCCTGCTGCGGAGTCAGTCTGGGCATATCCGCGGTGTTGGCGACGCAATCCGGATCGATGGTTCCGATCTTCATGCGTTCGCCTTTGGCGCCAATGTGGATGGGAGGCGCCTGGCCGGCAAAGGAGATATCGATGCTCCAGGAAGTCCCGGCCGCGTCGCGCCACAGAAATGTCGGCGGCGTGATGCCGGGCGGAAAGATGGAGCCGTCGTCGGGATAGTCGATGGAGATGGGCGAGAGAGGCTGCGCGGAATCCTGCGCGGCATAGGCAAGCGGGATGCCGCGCAGCCCAAAGGGCCGCACAGGCGGCGGCAGAGCTCCGGTCGAAAGCAGCGAAAGAACCAGCGTGATGAGCAGAGCCAGGACCGTGCGCTTGGGCCAATGGAGAGACGGTGAACCTGGAACGGGCATTGTTCCTCCCTGAGCCGGCAATCAACGCCTCATGGCGTTCCGGTGAAGACTCTTTAAGGGGCGTCACGATCAAAATCAAGGGGCGAGCCGTCGCAGCGGCTCACCCCTGTCCGGTCCGGACGGTCAAGGCTTCAGTACGGCGTCCGGATTTTCTCCCCTGGCCTGGCGCGTGTAGCGCGCGATGTTTCCGCGCAGCGCGGCCGCCAGCGCATCGTTGTGTTGCCGGATGGCCAGGTCCAGTGCGTGCTGTGCCGCGGTGACGGCGTCCGCATACCTTCCCGTTTCCGAGTACATGCCGGCCAGCATCTGCAGGATCACCGGATCCTGGCTGCCGCTGAGCTTGGCGGCCTCTTCAAACTGCGGCAGAGCCTCGGCAAAGCGGCTGCTGGCGGCGTATGCGCGGCCAAGATTGAAGCGGTACTCGACCGAGTTGGGCGCCAGCTCGACGGCCTTCTGCATGTGGATGACGGCCTCGTCCAGCTTGCCCGAGCGCGCCAGGATGATGCCCAGGATGTTGTTGCCATCCGCGGAGTTGGGCGCCAGCTCGATTCCCTTGGTCAACTGCTCGATCGCTTCCTGCCGGTGGCTGCCCTTCTCTTCCAGGGCATGACCCAGGTTGATGTGCGCGGCGCCGTTGTCGGGATTCAGCTCGATGGCCTTCTGGATTTCGGCGATCGCCTCATCGAGATGTCCGGTCTCGGCCAGCGCGCTGCCCAGGTTGTTGTGGGTCTGCGAGCTGTCGGGATTGAGCTTGAGCGACTTGTTGTACTCCTCGATTGCTTCGGCGGTCTGTCCGGTAGCGGCCAGCGCGACGCCCAGGTTATTGTGGGTGCGCGGATCGTCGGGGTCCTTCTCCAGCGCCTGCTTCCAGGCCGGAACCGCCTCGGTGTACTGATGCTTCTCGTCCAGTTGGGAGGCGGCATCGAAGGCCTTGTAGAAGTCCACCGCGGGTGTGTCGATGCGTTCCAGGCCGTCGGGGCCAATGTTCATGAACTCGGGAATATTGACGGCGCGGTTGGCGTCGGTGGCGTTTTCCACCACGATCGCCGGGCTGGCGTGGCCCGCGTCGTCGATGTGCGTCAGATAGAGGTGGGTATAGAGCGACGGGCTCTTGGAGGAGAAGGCCAGCCAATGTCCGTTGGGCGAGAAGGTGTGCCACGAGTTCATGACCGGCAGGTTGGACTCGAGCGGCCTCGCCTCTCCGCCCTCGAAGGGCACGATATACAGCTTGCTATCGGGACGCATCAGCAGTCCGTTCTTGCATTGGACGAAGACGATCCACTTGCCGTCGGGAGAGACCTTGGGAAAGTTGTTGCTCAGCCCATTCTCCGAGGCGCCGACGACTCTCTCCGGCGTTCCGCCCTTGCCGTCGTTGAAGGGAATCCGGTAGAGGTCGTACTGAATCTGCGTTTCGTTGGGGTCGTTGGCGTAGGTGGATCTCGGCGCTCCACGCACGTAGGGATCTCTGGCGGTGGCGCGGGAGAAGACGATGTACTTTCCGTCCGGGCTCCAGAAAGCGGCGGTTTGCACGTAGTTGGGATCGTCGGCGCCGGGCAGCGGCTGCAGCTTGCCGGTTTCCTTGCTATACCAGCCGAGCACGCCGCGGGTGGGATAAAAGACCTGGCCAAAGCCGTAGTTGGCGTAGAAGCCGTTGTAGAGCCGGTCTACCACGCGGGTTCCATGCGCATGCGGCACGTCGATGGATGTGATCACATACTTGGCGTCGGGCGAAACCTGCGACATGAAGCCGAAGCGCTTCTGCGATCTCTCTTCAGAGAATGCGCTCCAGTGGATCACATAGTCGTTGCTGATGGACGAGATCTTTTTGATGGGGATCATGGCGTAGAGCCCCTTGTCGTTCTGCGGCCCGTCGACGTCGATTCCCAGGGTCTTGCCGTCGCTGGAGATGGAGTGGCAGTTGGCGCAGGTGGGCAAGCCCTCCATCACGGTCTTGCTTTGGGTTTCGTTTACGTAGCGCAGGCGCCACTTGATCTTGGGCAGCACCGAGTCTGGGAGGGGCTTGATGACGCCGCGCTGCTCGGTTTCGGGCGGCGGCGGCAGCAGGGGAACATCGCGATAGAAGAGCGGCGCGCCGACGGGGTCCTTGGAGGTTTGCAGAGTGCTTTGGCCGCGGGAGAGCGGCTGCGAGTCCTTTTGGCTGGCGTAGCCGGTGACAGTCACCGTGGCCGGCTGTTGCACGGAGTGTTTCCTGATCTCGGCCCAGGTCTTCTCGTCGGGCCGCCAGGTATGCGCCGCGGCCTGTTCCGGCGACAGGGTTGGCGGGACAAATCCCACCAGAGAGGTGTCGAGCGCGCCGATCTGCATCCTCTCGCCTTGCGACCAGAGCTTGATGGGACGGGAATGGTCGCCGAAGGTCACTTCGATGCGCCAGACGGTCGAGGCGGGGTTGCCATCGCGCCAGGCGAATTGGGGCGGGACGATATCGGGCGGATAGATGGAGCCGTTGGCTGGAACATCGATGGTCAGCGCGGGATTAGCGGCTGCATTTCGCGAGTCTGGGGCGGATTGCGGCAAAGCCGGTGAAGGATTTGTCTGCGCTGCCGCCGGCGGCGGTGTTGAGGTTTCCGTACCTGGTCCCTGATGCACTCCCAAGCCCGACCCGCCCGCGCCTGCGGCGAGCAGAAAAGCCGCGGCCACCACAAACATCCGTTCCATTGAATCCCCCTCGACGGCCGCTCCGGAGTTCGCGTCCGAAGCCTTTCCCAGAACTTGCCTCGAGGGTCAGGTTCGGAGATGTCAGAGCGTGCAGCCTACTTCTATTTATCGATAGTAGCAAAAGTGGCGCGCGGAGCCCCGATCGGGAGCCGTGGCCGGCAGATCGGAAAACCGGCGCGCCGGGCCCACCGCGCCGGCTCCTCGGGCGGAGCGTCGCCGGTGGCGGAATCTTGCAAGCCGGGGGTGCTTATTTAAGTATTATTGCGCGGGCTTGTCGGGGCCGCGGCCGTTCAACGAATGGACTTCGGTTCTCCTTCTAAAGGGATAGGGAGATCCCCCGGCTCTGGCGGGGTGGCAGTAGAAGTTTGACATTTGCGGGAGTCGCTCCCGGTTTGTGTATTTATCTTCTTCGCGCAAAATCGCGAGAATGGCGCGGAGCATGGGCGCCGTCCCTACGGGACTCGGGCTGAATGGTTGGTTTCGCCATCCCCACGCTGAAGCGCTTTCAATTACCCACAATTCCGCCTTCCTTTTCAGATACTTACGAAATGATCGCTAGGGAACCTCTGAACAAGTTCAATTCTCCTCTATGTATTCCCTCAGGGGCTAAAGCCCACGTTGATTTTGGACGACTTACGGCACGGCTAAAGCCGTGCCCTTTCAAAACTCGGACCTGATCAGAGGTTCCCTAGAAATGCCCATTTCCCTCGCCTGCTACTTGGGAACACCTCTGCCATCCAACACCGAAAAAGGCCCAAATCTCCGCCAAAATCGCACTTGCGCAAAGATGTGGGTAATTGAAAGGGCTCTGCCG